>ENA-OQCS01000538-OQCS01000538.1-human-gut-metagenome-genome-assembly--contig:-NODE-538-length-20929-cov-2.862994_pt1 | contig 20929 bp, 22 predicted proteins | sample MGYA00242757_ERZ504575 | MGnify/ENA primary metagenome ERZ504575 (study PRJEB26092, sample SAMD00036297) | human gut metagenome | host: Homo sapiens | study: EMG produced TPA metagenomics assembly of... | reverse complement strand
TGTTTTTGTTTGGTTTCCACTCTATTTCCCGATTGTTTTTACATATCCGCATTTTTCATCTGCACATACGAGTTTATTTCCTTTTTCCAACATGTAACCGCCGCAGTCAGGACACTTTTCTTTCGACGGCTTCTGCCACGACATGAAATCACACTCCGGATTATTTTCACATCCGTAATATTTTCTGCCTTTCTTTGTCTTACGAATCACAACGTCCTTTCCGCATACCGGACAAGGTACGCCTATCTTTTCAAGGTATGGTTTCGTATTTCTGCATTCCGGAAACCCGGGGCATGCCAAAAATTTTCCATGAGGCCCGTACTTGATTACCATGTTTCTTCCACATTCTTCGCAGATCACATCTGTCACTTCATCTTCGATCTTGACACTTTCAAGCTCGATCTCCGCACGTTTTACCGCCTCATCCAGATCCGGATAAAAAATTACGGATCACATCTTTCCATGCAACCTTTCCTTCCTCAACCATATCTAAAAGGCCTTCCATATTTGCCGTGAAATTTGCATCCACAATACTTGGGAAAGATTGTTTCATAATATTGTTCACCACTTCCCCAATTTCCGTCAAATATAAATTTTTCGCCTCTTTTGTCACATATCTGCGCCCAAGTATGATTGAAATCGTAGGGGCATACGTACTCGGACGCCCGATTCCAAGTTCCTCCAACGCCTTTACAAGACTGGCTTCTGTATAATGCGCCGGCGGCTGTGTAAAATGCTGTTTTGTATCAAAATCTTCTCTTGTAAATACAGAATCCATACTTAAGTGTCCTACAAGAACATTACTTTCCTCTTTTTCTTCATCAGCTTCTGTATAGACAGATCTAAACCCGTCAAATACACATCTTGATGTCGAAACCGAAAAACGATACTGCCCGGCTGCAATCTTAACCGAAGTAGATTCATATTGCGCCGGCATCATACGGCTTGCCGCAAAACGTTTCCATATCAGTTGATACAAACGGAACTGATCTCTTGTGAGAGATTCTTTGATCGAAGCCGGAGTTCTGCTGATATCCGTCGGACGGATCGCCTCATGTGCATCCTGTATTTTCTTTCCTTCCGCCTGCTTCGTCTGCCCCGCCGCAATATACTTTTCTCCGTAAACAGAAGCGATATATTCTCTTGCCGATGCGTCCGCTTCGTCTGCGATTCGAGTAGATCCGTACGAAGATAAGTGATGACACCGACTGTTCCGCCGCCTTTAATATCAACACCTTCATAAAGCTGCTGCGCAATGCGCATCGTCTTTTGAGTTCCGAAATTCAGAGCCTTCGCCGCTTCCTGCTGCAGTGTACTCGTAGTAAACGGAAGAGGAGCTTTTCTGAACCGCTCGCTCGTTTTATATCTGAAACTTTGAATTCTGCATTCTCGATCTTTTTGACAATCTCATTTAATTCCTGCTCTGATCTGATCGTCATTTTTTTCTGATCTGTTCCGTAAAACTTTGCTGTAAGAGGGCGCTTTTCCCCTTTTATCTTCAAAATCACGTCAAGTGTCCAATACTCTTCCGGAATAAACGCATTAATCTCCTCTTCTCTGTCTGCCACAAGACGAAGCGCTACCGACTGCACACGCCCCGCGCTCAGTCCGCGTTTTACTTTTGCCCAAAGAAGCGGGCTGATCCGGTATCCGACCATACGATCCAGAACGCGGCGTGCCTGCTGCGCATCAACTAAATTCATATCAATATCCCGCGGAGCTTTCAAGGATGCCTTCACTGCATTTTTTGTAATCTCATTAAAGGTAATCCTACGCATCTTCTTTTCATCTAATTTCAGCGCAGTCGCAAGATGCCACGAAATCGCCTCTCCTTCACGGTCAGGGTCAGTTGCCAGAAATACTTTGTCCGACTTCTTCGCCTCTTTCCGCAAAGCCGCAAGAATATCGCCTTTTCCCCTTATTGTAATGTATTTTGGTTCGTAATCGTGTTCTACATCGATTCCAAGTGAACTTTTCGGAAGATCCCGTACATGTCCCTGAGAAGCCGCAACTGTATAATTGCTGCCCAAAAACTTTTTGATCGTTTTCACTTTCGCAGGAGACTCCACGATAACAAGATAATGTGCCATAAAAAATTACTCCTCCATCTGAGCGGTATGTGCCCATTTTTAACCCAAAGCTGTTTTTATGATTTTCAAACTCAAATCAAACTGCAGGAAATTCATTTAAACAATAATATAATGATTTTTTGATATTTCCCGTATGTACCGCGCAATTCCAAAGAAACCAATATTTCCATCACCTGACGTACTTCCAGTTTTGTTTCTTTCAAAATTTCTTCCACGCTCTTTGGGTACAAACCGAGACAACTATACAACAATTCCTCTTGAGTTTCAAGCATTTTTTTATTTTTACCTTCTTTCTCTGTTTTTTTACCTGATAATCCCAATTCTTCCAAAAACATTTCCGGTGAAAGTAAAATTCCCGCTCCCTGACGGATCAATTCATTACATCCGATACTCATCCGGCTATTTACAGGACCCGGAAGCGCATACACTTCTCTCCCTTGTTCTAATGCCAGATCGACTGTAATAAGCGAGCCGCTCTTCTCTCCCGCTTCCATAACAAGCACAACATCTGACAATCCGCTTATAATTCTGTTCCGAGCCGGAAAGTTTTGAGGAAACGGAGGCGTTCCAGGCGGCATCTCGGAAATAATTCCACCTCCTTGTTCCAATATATCTACATAAAGCCCGATATGCTCCCTCGGGTAACAAACGTCTACGCCACACCCCAATACCGCGAATGTTTTACCATTTCCAAGAAGCGCCCCTCTGTGACCCATTCCATCTACGCCGCGAGCCATTCCACTTATAATCTGCACCCCATGTTCTGCCAAAACTTTTCCAAAATCAACTGCATATTTTTCACCATAAGGAGTACATCTCCTCGCTCCCACGAGAGCCGCCTTTTTCGCAGCTTTATCCGGAAGGCTGCCTTTTACATAAAGTGCATAAGGATAATCCGAAATCCGTTTTAATTTTTCCGGATATTCATCCGTAAAATGCGGAATAAAACGAATTCCTTTTTCACACAGACTTTCATACTCTTTTTCCGGATCCTGCCGTTTTGCCTTCAAAATTTTATCTTGCTCTGATTCGTTTAAAAATTCTATTTTTTTCAGCTGTGTTTCTTCTATATAATAAATCGCTTCTGCTGTTTTCATGCATTGACGCAGGCGGATTTTTTTTTCGCAAATTTATTCCCTGTATTTTAGCAAACCAATATTCGTACTTCATACATTCTCCTTTTATTTCATACTTTATTTATCTATTCACATTTCACATTACTTCGCCTCGACCGTTCTCTTCACTTCCGTTTTCATTTTATCCTCCTATACAGTATATTTCCTGTTATCCATTCTATATCCAAGCGCTTCTTGCAAGTGCTTTACTTTGATCGCATCACTTTCTTCTAAATCTGCAATCGTTCGCGCTGTTTTCAAAATCCTGCTATATCCCCGGGCCGTCAAATTCATAACCGAAAAGGCCTGCTCCATCACCTTTTTTTCTTTTGTTCCCAACTTGCAATACTTATTTAAAGCATCCCCTTCCAACATTGCATTTGTTAAATTTCCTGTTTCCTTATATCGTATTCTTTGCATCTCTCTGACCCGGCAAATTCTTTTTCGTATTTCTTTTGAACTTTCGCCTTTCTGCTCATCTGATAAATGCTCATATTTTACTTGAGAAGCTTCCACACATAGATCGATCCTATCCAGAAAAGGACGGCTGATACGATTCTGATACGCTTGGATCTGCAAAGGTGTACATGTACAATTTGCATTCGGAAAACATCCACACGGACACGGATTCATAGCTGCCACAAGCATAAAATTTGCCGGGAATGTATAATTTCCGTATGTTCGCGACAGATTCACATACCGCTCTTCCAATGGTTGTCGAAGCACTTCCAACGTATCTCTGCGAAATTCAGGGAGTTCATCAAGAAATAAAACGCCTTTATGAGCAAGGCTGATTTCTCCGGGATGCGGAATCGTTCCTCCTCCGATCAAAGCAGCTTTTGTTGCCGTATGATGCACTTCACGAAACGGACGGTCTACAATCAGCGGGGTTTTCTCATCAACTAACCCTAATACACTGTATATTTTTGTAATCTCCAAACTTCTCGCAAATCAAGCGGCGGCAATATCCCGGCAATACATTTTGCCGTCATTGACTTTCCACTGCCCGGCGGACCGATAAGAAGAAGATTGTGCCCTCCTGCAACTGCGATTTCCGCTGCTCTTTTTACAAATTCCTGACCTTTCATATCTGCAAAATCAGGAAATTTCGTTTCTTTTTGAACTGTTTTTCTCAAATTCCCACAATCCGTTATCTCTTTATTTTGTATCTTCTTTCTCTTTCTTCTGTTTTGCATTGCCTCAACCGCTTCCTGCAAAGTCGCAGCTCCTACAATTTCCATTTCACTGACAAGCGACGCTTCCGTTACATTTTCAGACGGAACAATACACTTTCTCACCCCTTTTTCTTTCGCTTCCATTACGATCGGCAAAACTCCAGACACTTTCTTCACACTTCCTCCAAGACTGAGTTCTCCGATAATCAGACAGTCTTTCTCCGGCTTTTCAATCTGTCCTAATGCAGTCAATATCGCCGCGGCGATCGGCAGGTCAAAAGACGCGCCGTGCTTTCGCATTGTAGCCGGTGATAAATTCACAACAGTCCGCTTTGCCGGATACTCAAATCCCGAATTTTTAATTGCAGTTCTCACCCTTTCTCCCGCTTCTTTTACTTCCGATGACAAATACCCCACCATATGGAATACCGGCAGGCCGTTCGATATATCTGCCTCTACATGAATAAACGCCACCTCAAGACCTTCAATCACCGCAGATAAAATTGTACTGAAACTCATTTGCACTCCTTTCTATGAGCTTCCTGTTCTCCTTTGTTAAAATAACAAGATCTTCTATCGTTTATACTGTTGATTTATACACTATTTATTATAGAAGAAACACCACTTAAAATAATTGAATTCCAACCGATCCGGTCAGACACCTCTTTCAGAGGTCAGATTGCCGAAGATGAATTTCTTCGGGAATGTAGATTTATGATAATTCATAAAAAAATGAGCGTCAAGAAAAAAATGAAAATTTCACGAAATGACAGAATTTATTTCCCAGTTTACAGATGGAAAAGCACAAACAACATGTCTTTTACATAGACTATATCAAATGTGCTAAGAGGTGTTATCTTGAAATCATTTCCAAATCCGCTCACGCCGTCGGAAGAAAAATATTATATCCGAAAATACACAGAAGGTGACCTCGAGGCAAAACACATCCTGATCGAACGCAATCTAAGACTTGTCGCACATGTAATCAAAAAATATCAAAATTCCGAAGAAGATCCCGAAGACCTGATCTCTATCGGCACAATCGGACTGATCAAAGCCGTTGTCACTTTTAATCCTGACAAAGGAAACCGCCTCGCCGCCTATGCTTCCAGATGCATAGAAAATGCTATCCTATCGCCAATGGGGTTTTACTCCCGGGAGAAATCCCCCAGCAAGGATTGCAGTCACATTGGAAGGTATTTACAAAGTTTTCAGATGAAAATTATCTCATGTGCAGAACAGAAGACGGCATTGTACAGTACGCTCCTCTGTGCATCCATACATTCCGGCTGATTGCTCCCCGCAAGCTCCTGGAAGCCCAGCAGTTCAATCAGCAGTATCACAGCTACGAAGAAATACAAAATGTTCCTGACCGTCTGCGCTGGTGCCGCCACCACATGGGTCTGATGCAGAAAGAGGTTGCAGAACAGATTGGAATCTCCAGAGGACACTATATAGATTATGAAGTGGGATATGTTGATTACTACCCGAAAGAAGTGGTGGACAGGCTGGCAGACTTCTATCATATCCCGGTTGAAGACCTTCTGGATGAATACAATCTTTTCTTATATAAAGGTCAGGGGAAAATGCTAAAAGAGTGCCGGGAAAAAATGGGGTTAAAGAAGAAACCCTTTGCGAGAATGCTGCATGTGGATCCAAATACTTACCGGAACTGGGAATCAGATAAAAAAAGAATGTTTAAGCTTACCTGGGAAAAGTATTTTCGTGAAGTGCTCTTAGCCAATCAGAATGCATCAAATCAGAATAACATTTGAATAATTGAAGTCATACTTCGACAGACTGACCATCTTGAACCCAGATCGTCAGTCTGTTTTTCTTTGACAGCTGAATGGATGATCTCATCAATCAACTGTATTTTCTGTTCTGAGGGGCAATTCAACCTGTTGATATACTGACCGACCATATCAGCGTGGACGCCTGCCGCCCGGACTGCCAGCTCATGTCTGCCCTCTTCTGTTTTCGGATAATGAACGATCACATGGATCGGAGCACTTTTCCTTGCGATACCACGCACCTCCCCGGTATTTCAGTTTATGAACGAGAAGTTGTCCGCTATTCTTCCGGAGACTGTTTCCTTTTTCTGCATCATCAGATTAAATTTGATGTTATAATATATAGAAGAAACGCATTAAAACTTCTTTGTGATACCATCTTATCAGGGAGTTTGCAAAAGCTCATTGAGCGCAGTTTGAGCATAAATTGACCAGGATCAGGAGGAAATATATGGAACGCTGCGATTTCAGTTCAATCATTACCACGGTTCGCAAATATATCGGCGATGACAGAGGAATGAATCAGATTGATCTGCTTTATGAATTGTTTGAAGGTTTTCTTGAAGAGGAATCTTCACAGGACTTTGATTTTGACAACGGTCTTGTCTGCCGCTGGTTTAACGGACAGGCCCGGATCAGCCCCCGCATCTCCGGATATTATCTCCATACAGACAACAGGAACCGTCTGGCTGATGATATAGAAACAAATATTCTGCCGCTAATGTGTGACAGCGCAATGGCAATACAGGAAATCTACAAGATCCTGATACAGGATGGAACTATTTCCGATCAGAAAAAAGAACAGCTTACTCAGGATTACCCGTGTCATACTTCTGAAGAACAGGCTGCTTTTCTTGCGTCTGTTCTTTGCTTTGGAATGGAACGGACATTTGTTAAAAGGAACGCTGCCACCAAAAAACTGCTTGCTGCCGGAACACTGTCTCCGGTAATCAGTGATTTTGTTTATAACGGAGAAGTTCCCAAGGCGTGTGCTCATTTCTGCGGAAGGAATCAAGAGCTTTCCACACTTCACGAATTAATTTCAGAAAAGCGGATCATTTTTCTGCAGGGGATTGCCGGTATCGGGAAAAGCGAGCTTGCCAAAGCATATGCAAGAGCTTACAGAAAAGACTATACAAATATTTTGTATCTGACCTACAGCGGTGATCTGCGGCAGGATATCATTGATCTGGACTTTGTGGATGATCTGCCGGAGGACACGGAAGAAGACCGTTTCCGCAAGCACAACCGTTTCCTGCGGTCACTAAAAGAAGATACTTTGCTTATCATAGACAACTTTAATACTACAGCCGGAAAAGACGCCTTCTTCTCTGTACTGTTAAAATACCGCTGCCGTATCCTTTTTACTACCCGAAGCCGTTTTGATAACTATGCGTCTTTCAATCTTGGCGAAATATCTGATCCTGATGCTTTATTGTCACTAATGGGATATTTCTACTCAGATGCAAAGAGGAAACAGTCTATCCTGAAACAAATTATTCAGACCGTTCACAGCCATACACTGGCGGTAGAATTATCCGCACGGCTGTTGGAAACAGGTATCCTGGAACCACAGGAATTACTGGCACGGCTACAGGTTGAAAAATCTGCCCTTGGCGCAACGGATACCATTGATATCGTAAAAGACGGACAAAGTCGGAAAGCTACCTATTATGAGCATATACATACGTTGTTTTCTCTGTATCGTCTCTCCGAGGAAGAACTTAATATTATGCGGGGGCTGATTTTTGTTCCCGTCAGCGGAGTCAGCGGACGACTGTATGCAAACTGGATGAAACTTTCGGACATGAACAGGATCAATGACCTGATTGAGAAAGGCTTTGTACAGACACAATCCGGAAGACAGATTTCTCTTCATCCCATGATACAGGAAGTGGCAATTGACGAGACCAGACCGTCAGTAAATAACAGTGCTGTACTGCTTGACAGCCTGCAAACCATCTGTCTGCTACATGGACATGACGTCACCTGGTACAAACCGCTGTTTCTGACCATCGAGAACATCATTCGGGAGATTGCAGATGACAATACGCCGGCTTATTTGAGTTTTCTGGAAGATGTATTTCCCTACATGGAAAAGTACCACTATACAGCTGGAATGGAATTAATCATCGGCAAATTATCCGGGCTGCTCACAGATGAAACTGTCGGGCGCAGTACAGACCGGGCGGTCCTGCTGGATTATCGTGCCGCCTGTGAAGAGAAAACGGAAAAAGCCATCAAACTGGAAAAGGAAGCCATCGCCCTGATCCCGGAGATCTCAGAAGAAAATGCTCACCTTGTTTCCAATCTCTACTCCAATCTGGGCGGGCTTTACAAAAAGGCAGGGAAACGGGATCTGGCACAGCAGGCTATGGAGCAGGGGCTTCGGATCCTGGAACAGTATGATCTGCTTTACTACCATGACAGCATTGCCCAGACTGCGAACTATGCCGTTCTCCTTACTGAAATGGGGCAGCCGGAAAAAGGGCTCTCCGCTCTAAAAAAACTATCCCGGATGATCCGGGACTTGAACTCTGACCAGACCATGGATTACGCTACAGTTCAGGAAGCAATAGGCGGTATCTGCCTGGCTACAGGCGATATCCGTCAGGCCACCACTCATTTCAAAAAAAAGCTCTGGCTATCTATGAAGCGGTACATAATGGGGAACCGGATATGATTGAGACAAAAAAGCAGGAAATCCTTCAGGCTTATACACAGACAGGGATAGCCTTAGGACAACAGCTGCTTAATAATTAGAAAACAAAAAGAACAAAAGCCTGCACGGTGAAATCAGAAAATTTTTTCTAATCCGTCAGGCTTTTTATTCTTTTACATATACGATCAGTTCTCCAATCTCACAGTCCAGATAACTGCATAATTTACAGACCAGATTTGCATCTATCCGTTGAAATTCATTTCTGCAATACCTGTTAAAATTCGCTCTTGGAATATCCAGATCACGGCAGATCGTATTCTTGCTGATTCCCTTTTCTTTCAGCAATTCTTCTATTCGCATTTCCAGATGACCATAATTCATTCTCCTCACCTCAACACAAAGTATATTTGATAAATCTTTATGTAGTAATTCACTATATAGTGAGGTACTATATAGTTATCCCATGTTGAAAAGCGAGGTTAAAAAAATGAAGCGAAAAATGGTCATCCTACTTATTTCCGTTATTCTATTATCGGCAATCTACTATTATATCAGCCTGCCTGACTACGTTGTTGTAAACAGTATATCATTTAGCAGTAAAAATACCCGGGATACGGAAATAAAGGTTGTGATTTACAAATATCACGATATAGACAATACGGTCAAAGCCATTGAGCAGGAGCATAACCGGATCAACGGCACACCGACCTCTCTTGAGATGGATCTCTATTATTCCCGCTGGCACCTCAGGCATGGATCAGGGCCATTTAAAACAGTAATCTTCAATTATACTCATAATTAATTTGCGGATTATCCCGGCAAAATCATATAGCATCGGTTCTGAAAACCGGTGCTTTTCTTTTGCTCAATTTCCGCTCAATCCCCTCTCAATGTTCTTACAGCCTTCTTTCAGTAGAATGAACTTGCAGTGAATACAGCACCATTTCTTTAAAACCGGTGCTGCTTTCCAGACAAATCTACAGAAGGAGGATTTATTTTATGAGCAAAAAAGACAAATCAGGGAGGTGCAAAGACGCATGAAAGAATTTAAAAATCTCATGATCATCGGCGTGGATCACGGCTACGGCAACATTAAGACCGCCGGTACTGTCACTAAAAACGGCGTGACAGCCTATGAGACCGAACCGATCTTCTCCGGCAACATCCTGGAATACGGCGGGATGTACTATCGGATCGGGGACTGCCACAAGGAATTTATCCCGGACAAAGCTGCGGATGAGGACTATTACCTGCTCACGCTGATGGCTGTGGCAAGGGAGCTGAACCTGTACGGCATCCGGGAAGCAGACGTTCATCTTGCGGCCGGACTTCCACTCACATGGATCCGCAGACAGCGGGAAGAATTCCGAAGCTATCTGCTCCGTAATCCGGAAGTAACCTATCGGTTCAACAAAAAAGAGTATCACATCCGCTTGGCCGGATGCAGCCTGTATCCCCAGGGATACCCTGCCGTTGTCAGCCGTCTCAAAGATTTCAGAGGGACAAATCTTCTGGCAGATATCGGGAACGGTACTATGAACATTTTGTATATCAACAACAAAAAGGCCGTGGAGAGCCGTTGCTGGACAGAAAAGTTCGGTGTCAGCCAGTGCATGACCGCAGCACGAAATGCAGTCATGGATACCTTCGGTGTCAGGATCAATGAAGCAACGATTGAACAGGTATTCCGCCACGGTACTGCTGATATCGGGAAACCTTATCTGGACTGTATCACCTCTGCGGCAAGGCAGTATGTGGCAGATATTTTTACCACCTGCGCCGGTATGAATACAATCCGGATCTCATGCGGCTGTATATTGTGGGCGGCGGTGGCTGTCTGATCCGAAACTTCGGGCGGTATGAGGAAAGCCGGGTAACGATCATTGATGATATCTGTGCCACGGCAAAAGGATATGAAGCTCTTGCGCTTGCCGCTCTCCGCAGGAAGGAGCGCCCATGACAGACAGAATCCGAAGCACCAATGTCCGGTTTAACCTGGACAAGGAGATCCCTGCCCAGGCATGGCAGTATCTCCAGACTATGGACAGGCAGGAATTCAAATCCTACAGTCAGGTGATCGCCGCCGCTCTGGTAGATTACTTTGACCGCTATTACAAAAGCCGGGAAGATCCCTATCTGGAAACTCGGGAGCGGGAAGAACAGTTTGTACAGCAGATCGTCTCTGCGGTGGAGAAGTCTATGGAAAAAGCACTTCCAGTCTTTCTGGCCGGCTGCATGGCCGGGCTGTCAAAGTCCAATGCAGCCGTTCCCCCTGCAGAATCTCCGGCGACTGACCCTGACGCCGATGTGGACTGGGATTTTCTGGGCGAGTAGTCCCTGAACCTGTCATATGAGGGAGGTAGCACATGACACATTTTCTCACGCCGGGCAGCCAGATCCTGAACTATCTGGTATTCCCAAAATTTTTACTGGAAATAGATGATCTGAATGAGACAGCAAAGATCCTTTACATGATCCTGCTCGACCGGGCAAGGCTGTCACAGAAGAATGACAGATGGACGGATGAAAATGGCCATGTATACCTCTTCTTCACCATACCCTCTCTGGCAGACGCCATGCATAAGAGCGAAATGACCATCAAAACGGCGCTGAAAGCACTGGAAGAAAAACAGCTCATTTATCGAAAGCGTCAGGGGATCGGACGTCCTAACCGCATCTATGTAAAGTATCCGGATGCCTGCCGTCCACAGACAGAAAACTGTCCATCAGGGAGACAGAAAACTGTCTGTCAGAGAGACAGGATCTTGTCTGTCAGAAAGACAGGAATCTGTCCGGTAGTAAAAATAAGAAGAACAAATATCAAGAGAGAAACCGATGGGATCGGGGAAACCGCATTCCTTACGGCCCCGGTTCCGACCGGAAATATGAATGCAAGGAGGAGGAAAGCCTATGACCTTAAAAGAGGACGAATATTTAAACGAAGCGGACGGGCTCATTTACTGTTCCAAATGCCATACGCCGCGGCAGTGCAGAGTCCAGCTTGGCGGGAAAGAATTCCGTCCGGCCATACAGTGCCGCTGTCAGCAGGACGCATACGAACAGCAGGAGAAAGAACGGAAACAGCGGGAATTCCTGGAGCATATCTCACGGCTCAAAGCCAGCGGCCTGCAGGACAAAGCGCTGCGGGATTATAACTTTTCCAATAACAAAGGCTATAATCCGGAAATCCGGAAAGCACATGAGTATGTCGCCCACTGGAAGGAGATGAAAGAAAAGTCTCTGGGGCTTCTGCTCTGGGGAGATGTAGGAACAGGGAAATCCTTTTTTGCCGGATGTATCGCTAACGCACTGTTGGAACAGGGCGTGCCGGTTCTGATGACCAATTTTGCCCGCATCCTGAACACCTTGACCGGGATGTACTCCGATGACCGGAACCGGTTCATTGAAAGCTTCAATCAATACAGCCTGCTGATCATCGATGACCTTGGCGTAGAACGCAGTTCTGAGTTTGCCCTGGAGCAGGTATTCAGTGTCATCGACAGCCGTTACCGGAGCAGGAAACCCATAATCATCACAACAAATCTGACTCTGGAAGAGCTGAAAAAACCGCAGGATCTGGCACACGCCAGAATTTATGACCGCATACTGGAGCGCTGTATTCCCGTGAAGATCAGCCGTCAGAATATACGGGAGATGAATGCCGCTTCTAACCTGAAAGCAGTACGGAAACTGTTCCAATCTGACACCGTGGACAGGAAATAGCATACCAGAAGAACGGGAAAACCATACCGGTCAGATCAAGACCTCACACGCACACAGGTATCAGTACCGGAACACGGCACAGCCGGTACCGGACAGATACCGGAAAGGAACTTTTATGGAAAAATTATCAACAGAAGAAACAAAAAAGCAGTTACTGCAGGCAAAACACCGGATGGAGGCTGCCCAGGCCAGAGACCGGAAAAAAGAGCGGAGCGCCCGGACAAGGCGTCTGATCCTGGAAGGAGCGGAACTGGAACGTGTTGTACCGGAAGTCCGGGAGATGACAACGGAGGAGCTTCGGCATTTTCTTCTGCTCCATTTACAGAAACATTCTTAAGCAGCAATAGCTCTGCATGTTTTTATTCCCGAAGCGCACTTACTCACCACTTCGTCGTCGCAAGTCCGCTTTGCGGGATCCCCGTGAAGCGGTGGTATCCTCCCGCTGGTCGCTCGTGCGCTCTGCCGAGGGCTATCCGCTGCTGGCAGGCAGCACCGGCTATGCAGCCATCCATCCGCCAGACTCCGGCGGATACACCTGCCGGAAGAACACCGGCAAATTTTCCGGCAGGATCCTCCAGCCGGAGATGGCTGTCTGAGAAAACCTGCCACCGGCAGCTTTTCTGTAGAAAAACATGGAAACAACCATGCTCCTTTATAGTACAGCGATATTCACAGGAAGGAGATGATCGTTATCGCAATTTACCATATGTCGGCAAAAGTGGTCAGCCGTGGCGCAGGCCGTTCCGCCGTTGCTGCTTCTGCCTATCTTAGTTGCAGTCGCATGTATAATGATTACGATGGTGTCCAGCATGATTATACCCGGAAACAGGGACTTATTTTTCAGGAAGTCCTTCTCCCTCCAAAGGCTTCACCAGAATGGAAAGATCGGGAGCAGCTCTGGAATGCCGTGGAACGAGCCGAGAAAACCAAAGACAGCAGGCTTGCCAGAGAATTTGTTGTCGCACTTCCCATTGAACTGCCAAGGAAGGCACAAATCTCATTACTCCGTGATTTCATCCAAAATAATTTTGTCGATATGGGAATGTGTGCTGACTTTGCGATCCACGACACAGACGGTCATAATCCCCACGCCCATATCCTGCTAACCGTCCGCCCGCTGGAAACTGACGGAACCTGGCAGTATAAAACACAGAAAGAAATACCTCTGCATCAGGAATGGGGAAGAAAAAGGCTTACTGCCTCCGAATTAAAGATGCTCAGACAAAGGGGTGGGAAAAGCAATATCCTTATAAAGTCGGAAAAAAAAAGGTATATATGACACCTTCAGCAGCCCAGGAACATGGTTATATCCGAGCAGACAAACATCCGAAAAGCACCCGTTTCGGCAGACAGAATCCTGTTTCAGAACAGTGGAACAGCGAAGCACAGCTTCGAGAATGGCGGAAAGCATGGGCAGATGCAGTCAACCATACTTTACAGGAACATCAGATCGACACCCGGATAGATCACCGTAGTTTTGCTGATCAGGGACGTGATGAACAGCCTACCATCATGAGGGATACCATGCAAGAGATATGGAGAAGAAAGGATTGATTTCCGACCGCTGTGAGATCAACGGCAGATACGATCAGACAATCGACTCTTCCGGGAATTAAAACGGCAGGTAGAAAAACTGGCAAAGACAATCAGCGCAAATATCCCTGCCATCGCCAGACGATTGGAACAGCTCCGGGGTACAATGATTATGATCCGCTATTATCTGTTCCATAACCGTATGCAGGCATCCTCCGCAAGTAAATGGATCTCTATGATCACACCGGTTTTGAAGAAATACAAAGCCATCACAAAGACAATCCGGACAAAGCAGGCTGAAAAGAAGTCCCTCCAGTCACAGAAAAAGGAACTCAACTTCTGCAGCCGGTTCAGTACTATCAGATCAGCCGGAAGATCACGACTCTTACTGAGGATATTGAGGAATTACTATCGCTGAAAGAACGACTTATCTCTGATAATTATTTTCACAATGAATCTGAAATTAAAACTAGCGAATTAACTCTACAAAAACAGCAAGATTTTTTAAATAAACTGAACTTACAAAACGAAAACTTATGGAACCAGCTAACAGAAAATCAAAAACTATTTCAGGAAATAAAAAAAACTGTTTGCTCTGAAAAATTGGAGGAACTGTTTGACACCAGAGCTGATATGAGAGAAACCGTCAGAAATCAGATTTATCAGAAATTATCTCAGACAATAGGACAGGAATTCGATACATCCCTGTTTTATGACTCTGTCAGAGATATAGATAACCGCCTACTTGAAGATTCAGAAGCATTCCGTACCCAAGCTTTTCAAAAACAGATTGCAAAAGAATTGGGATTCAGGAAAGATCAATCTAGCCTGCAAAAAAGAAAAATTCAAGATTATCAACGATAAAGGGGATCACCTTTCTCTAATATTTATGTGCAAAACTATATAATATTTATATAAACGAAATTTTAAATATCAATTTTATGCCCTCCTGCGCTGTTTATTTGCAGTTTGCAAACCAACATTAATCCGAGCGCAGGAGGGCATATTTATATCTAAAACTCTGTGTTTCTCAGGTATAGCAGGAGAAGTTTATAAAATTTTTATGGGATAATGAATCTTTCTACGCTGTCCTGATCAATGAAAATTCGGACAATTCTACTGTTGAAGCAAGGGTATCAATTTCTGCAATTGCTCCCATTGAGATAACCATAGAAGCATTCGTCTCTGTTTCGTCATTCATTGTAAACTCTACTGTAAACTCTTCCTCCTGATCTTTATCCAGCACCAGGTCTTCTCCACCAAACCAATTGTAGCTCGGGCTGAGCATTGCCAGTTTGATCGTCCGGGCTTCTGAAGACTTTGCCTTGAATGTAACTTTGTAGTGCTCTCCCTGTTCAAGAACGATTCCATTCTGTTTTAGCTGTACATTCCAGTCCTCGGTTCCAACATTGCTAATCTTATATACGGCACGCCCATTCTCAAAAGAAACATCCGCTGCTCCCGGAGATGTAACCGCATTCTCCCAGCCTTCATTTCCGGAAGAAAAATCACTGTTTACCAGAAGGTTTTCTCCTACTGGCTGTTCACCGATATCCGGTGCATCAATTTTTTCAAGATTAATATTGTCAATACATATCCGATGTTTTTCTGTTATCTGCCTTCCTCCAACTGCTCCCATAGAAATACTGAGAAGCGCTTTCGGATCTGTTTCGCCTGTCATCTGAAAAACAGTCTCATATTTATTATAATCGGTTCCCAGTTCTACGATTTTTCTCCCGAATAAGGTGTCCCGTCATCATCACTAGATCCATCTCTCTGGATCGCAAACATCAGCTCTCTTGGTATACTTGCCTTAGCATCAAGAGAAAGCCTGTACCACTGTCCCTTTTCAAGTTCCACATTGTTTTGCTTCAGCTGGATCTTCCATGCCGCATCTCCTGTATTATTAATTGTAAAATCCGCAGCATTGTCTTCGCTCAGGCTGCTTTCCTGGATATAAACTTCTGTCCCCGGAACGAGAAGTTCCGCACAACGTCCTGTATTTTTCACATGAACAGTCTCCCGTTTTCCTTCCAGATCCACATGGGCGATAAAACGGTTTGGTCTTTCTATAAAAACAGCCTTCCGTATTCTGTCATATTTCATATTTCCTGAACCTCTTCCTTGTGTTACGAACTTACAATATAAAAACATCATTAAAATGTTTTGTAAATCTTTATTATGATTCAAACATTTTATCATATATTTTTTCAGATAAAAAGGGATTGATGCTTTGATAAAAGTCTCAATCCCTTTTTGAACGATATAAATTAGATTATTGCATGTAAATGCACATATATCACATTAACGAGCAAATTTCTTCAATACGGTATGCCCGTACCCCTCCCCCGGCATTATAATCACCAGGAACAGTAACTTTAAGGCATTTCATATTCTTTGCCCGCACAATTTTTATTTCATTTGTCCATAAATTTGTAATTTTATATTCGCCCTCTTCCTTCCATCCCATCTCATTTAAAGGAATTTTTAATAACAAAATCCCTTTTCTTCTATCCCCTCATTTCCCACAACCAAAATGGCCTGTCCAAAAGCATTATATCTTATATATGGAGTCGAACCACTCTTAGGAATACATTTAGTAGAAAGAATGTTTGTAGCTTTTCTGTCATAATGAAGCAAATCCGAATTTTCGTTTCTAATACGTAATATTTTTTTGCAGTCTTCCAACATCTCCTTTTTTGTAGGCAAATCAATTTCTGACCAATTCAACCTATTTCCTAACAGCCAGCCTCCTGCTGGTGTATCATGATTATCATCATAGAAATCAATTTCTTTACTCGTTTCAAATCCATCATAAATCTTTTTCTGCAATTTACTAACACAATGCACGTTTGCATTAAACTCTTCTCCTGCCATAAAAAGAGGAATGTTATACCCAAACACTGCGCAATATCCAAATTTGAATCTGCTCCCTCTAAGTGCATAATAATTTCCCTCTCCCATTAGAATTCCTTCATCATGACAGCTAATCTGCATAGTTGCATATTGCGGATTCGGGCTAAAATCAGCTGCCATATCATGACTAAAGTTATCTCTATCACATTGTCTAATATGGTAACGACTGTTTTCACCCATAATAACAATCTCATGGCCCTTATTACGACATTCCCAGGCAATTTCATCCCATACACTAAGAACTTGTTCAAAAGAAGAAACACCGTTCGGACCATCTAACCGATATCCGTCAAATCCAAATTCTATCGTGTTCTTAATCCAAAGATCAATCCACCACTGACGAAATTTAGAATTAGAATAATCAAAATCTGCCATCCCCCATTCGCTTCCTCGAAACCAATCCGGATGCTTTTGTACTAATGGACTCTCGAAAATCACACCATGTGTCACTGCTTCTGCAATAACACGAATCCCCAATTTATGAGCCTCGTTCACCAGTTCTTTTAGTTCTTCGACACTTCCCAGCTCTTCATCTGGATATTCTGGTGTAACCATAGCATAAACTGTCCAAAACCCAGAAAAGAACTCACTTCCTTGTGTCACTCCAGCCAACCATATAGTATTAACCCCAAGCTCTTTCAAATATTCCAATTTTTCTTTTGTACTTCTAAACGTCCCGCTTCCTGATCCACTTCCTTCTCCATCTGGAGAAGTAAATGTTTTAGGATTCAATTCATAAATCACTGCATTTTTAAGCCATTGAGGAGAGGGAGTGGGATTTTCTGTTTTTACTTCAATATGAGCCATTGTTCTCCTTCTTTCTCTTCCAATCTTCAAACTCTTCAAGGATTTTTATCGAACTGCTTGTTCCAATTCTTACAGCACCCGCATCGATCATTTTTGCGCAAGTTTCCCAATCTCTGATTCCACCTGCCGCTTTTACATTAACGCAGCTCCCTACTGTCTTTTTCATTAACCGAACAACATCCTCTGTTGCACCCCCAGTGCCAAACCCTGTACTTGTTTTTACAAAATCCGGTTGGACATCTTTAGCTATTTTTGCGATATTTACAATCTCTTCCTCTGTTAAATAGCATATTTCAAAAATAACTTTTTGATATTACATTGCTCTTTTTACACAAGGAAACCATTTCTTTCATTTCATTTCTGATATAATCCCAATTTCCCTCTTTTGCTTCTCCAATATTAATAACATAATCTATTTCATCTGCTCCATCAGCAATCGCTACTTTTGTTTCAAATATTTTCACTTCCATTGAAACTTGTCCCAACGGAAATCCTATTGCCGCCCCTACATGAACAGAAGTTCCTTTCAGAAACTCTTTGCACACTGCCGTTTGTACAGAATTAACCGCAACCATAGCAAAATTATTAGCAGACGCTTCAGCACATAATTTTTCAAAATCATTTTTTACTGCATATGGTTTTAAATTTGTATGATCAAACATAGCACACAACTGTTCTCTTGTAATATTTTCACTTTTCATATCATTCTCCGTACGATGCTTGCAAAAGCATATTCTCATACATATCCTTTCTATAGAGTAACTGTTTTTCTTTACTAAAGTTCTTTTTTAATTTACCCCCATAATTGTGAAGTCGTAGTCACACTCTTCCTTCCCTTCATACATTCCTGCATCACAAAAGAAAGATATGTATCTTGCAAAGCATCCCGTAATGAAGAAAATTCCGTTCCGCTATCCACATAGATTTTCATCTTCTCTAAACATACTGCCACTGCGATCTCATCATCATTTATTCGAATTCCTGGATATGGACTTTTATAAACGAAATCTTCTCCAAATTGCATACCGTAATGGCTCCAACCACTGTTCCCCATAACCCCTATATCTTTTCGCCGAATTTCTGATTCAATCCCTTCATTTCTGTCATTCAAAAACCTGACGGTAAAATCGTTTATTTCCCCTCTAATTCCTTGAATATTTATTCGTCGAGTTCTAATTACGGAATTGTATTGTTCTCCGTTAAAATCATAAATTGCAGTTTTTCCATTACTGAATTCAATTAAAGCTATATCGCGTTGTGCCGATATAATTTCTCCCGAATAATCAAATCCTTCCCTACTTTCAGTTTTAACCAACTCGTGGGAATGATGCTCCTTGTATTTTACATGTTTCAAATCCTATATCCAAAAACTTTCGAACCAGATTCATTGCATGATAATCGTGAACTGCAGAATCATAATCGATTGCGTTTCACCTATTATTCCCCTGTTGATAATATTCTTTATTGCACTGTAAAACGGCCAGAAAATATACTGTTCCGCCACCTGAATTTTCATCGAATTTTCGTTTGCCAATTTCCAGAGTGCATTAAGATCATTCACATTTTCTCCCGGAGGAGTCTCACACAAAATCGGAATCTGTTTTTTCGCCAGTATATTTAAATACTTTTTCACTTCACTTCTTGGAACACACAACACCGCAAAATCGCACTCAGATTTCAGAGCTTCATTTAAATCTGTTGTTGCATTCTCTCCCTTGCAGCTCAATTCTTTAGCTCTTGACTCTGTCCTTACTACCCTAGCCGTAACACAAAATCTATCCGGCATTTTTCTGGCTGCCTGCATATAAAAATCAGCACGCCAACCGTACCCTATAACAATGTATTTTATCATCATTGCTCCTCCTTTTTACATTTCTTTTCCAAAACAAATTATTGTCTTCAATCCCACTGCACTTTCCGCATACGCAAAAGCCTCCAAAAAATTGTGCACAGCAAATTCTTTTGTAATCAGATCCTCCAGAGATAACTGCCCCTCTTTTACCATCTCATAAATCTTTTTGCACTGATTCACACTACATCTTGTCGACCCACACAGTTTTAATTCTTTATAATGCAAAAGGTTTGAATGCACTTTAATCTCATCTTATTTTTAGGCAAGCCTCCGAAAAATAAAATACGTCCTTTTGTATTCATAATAGAGAAAGTTTTTTCCTGAACATCTTTAGATGCACACGCAGTGATGCAGACATCCACGCCTTTTCCATTTGATTCCTTGTCAATGATGTCGGCCGCTCTTTCAGGCGTTGCTGTAATAATAAAAGAAGCAGCTTTTGCAGCTCTGTTCAATCGATCCCGGGATAGGTCGCTAACAATAATCTTATGTGCCCCCTGTGCTTTTGCAAGCATAGCATGAAGAACTCCAATGGGACCTGCTCCTACAATAAGTACACAATCCTTTTCATGAATTTCGATCTTCTCTTGTCCATTCAACACACACGCTGCAGGCTCAACTAAGGCCGCAGCTCGCATAGTTGTCTTTTCATCAATACATATCACATTTCCTTGTCGCACAGCCTCTTTTGGGATCCGGACATATTCTGCAAATCCACCATCAATGTTTATTCCAAAAGCCTGATAATTGCTACACAAATGAGAATTACCCTCTTGACAGAAATCACACTCACCACACCCAAAATTTGGTGCGATCACTACTTGCATTCCTTCCTTGTAATAAGATACTTTTTCTCCTACTTTAACAATTTCTCCGCTAATTTCATGCCCGAGTATTAGTGGATGTTCTTCATCTACGCCCTGATAACCATTCTTTATCATACGAAGATCTGATCCGCAAATTGCAGCAACACATGTCTTGACCAGAATTTCTTCCTCCTCGATTTTGGGGATCTCACATTCTACCAACCTTACATCATTGCTCCGAAAAGTTTTAATCGCAAACATTTAGAATTCCTCCATTAAATATGCCTATCGTTTTCAGCAGCTCTCTCATCACTTATTTTAATAATCTTCCAGTTATTATAGATTCATTTCCTGCACTCACTATTGCTACTGCTTTTAATCCATCCTCCCTCTACTAAGCTCCTTCCCTTCAAATAGATCAATAAGCACGATCTCTTTCATATCGGATATAACAGCT
>ENA-OQCS01000537-OQCS01000537.1-human-gut-metagenome-genome-assembly--contig:-NODE-537-length-20932-cov-2.240807_pt1 | contig 20932 bp, 33 predicted proteins | sample MGYA00242757_ERZ504575 | MGnify/ENA primary metagenome ERZ504575 (study PRJEB26092, sample SAMD00036297) | human gut metagenome | host: Homo sapiens | study: EMG produced TPA metagenomics assembly of... | reverse complement strand
ACCATTACGGCAGTCATTTTCATTTATAGTCAAGTTGCGTCCGTAGATAGGCTTGCCTTCTTCCGTGCGTCCGGCGAAGCACTGCAGCCGGCGTCAATGCGCCCGGAGCCGGTTTGGTTGCGCGAGAAGCTCCCTGCCGACGAAGGCCAGCATGGTGTCAACGCTTTTGATATTCTGCTGCAGCATTTTGTCCAGCTTATAGTCTGCCGTATAATCCATTACGTACAAACGCCCGTTATCCAAATCTTTAATGGTAGAAATTGATGCCTTTTGCGCTTTGTCGGTTACAGAGGCAGCAGGATTTTTAGCCATGATGCTGCTGCAGGGACACATAATAAGTGTTGCCATAAGTAAAGCGGTGATTGTTTTCATGCCGGAACCTCCTCTTTGGTTTTCATAATAAAATGTTAAAAGCTGTAGCTCAGGCCGCCGTACCAACCGGAAAGCTTGTACAGACCGGTGCCGTCATCGTTTTTGATTTTCAAATCCAGAACACGGTAGCCGGCGTTGGCGCTGAGGTTTTTACAAGGACTGTATTTTACGCCGATATCAAGGTCGTAGGTGTGCCCGCGGCCGCCTAAGGGCAAGCCGGAAAGCTCGCTGTAAAGCTGCAGCCGGTGTGCTCATCAAGGTAATGCTTGCCGCCGATGCCGAAGGCAGGGGCGAACTGGTTCAGCTGCTTAGCACACTTTTTATTAAGTACGGGACTGCTGAACTGCAACGCAGTATCGAAGCGGTAACAGCGCAGGCCTGCGAGCCAGTAGGCGGTGCCGTTTTCAGTTGTTTGATGGGAGAAAGATAGTTAAAGGAAGCATAGTCCAGATTCAGCTTGGTGCGGCTGTCCGCCGGAATCAGGCTGCCTGGTGCCGGTATGTGGTGCGAAGCATAGCCTTTTTCGTGGATAGCGATGTAATCTACATACCAGTTTTTGCCGCTTAGCCTGTATTCGGGTGCATTACCGTTTTTAATGTTGAGCGTATCGCGGAAATTACTGTAAGCAGCAGGCACAATTCCGTGAGATGTAAATTTCAGTTTAGGTGCATAATAACGCAGCTCCAGCTGCAGATCATCATCTGCTGTCTGTGCGCTTGCCATAGCAGGCAGAAGCAGCAGAATTGTTGTGAAAAATGAGCTCTTGGACAGCATTCTCATCCCTCCCTTTCTTAAATTTAATTTTAGCAGAAAATGGACAAAAAAACTATAAATTTAACATAAATTTTCGCTTTGTTACGATAGAGGAGTTTACTTGACTTTTTTTTAGAGCAGATTTACAGCAGACAGGAGCAAAGTGAAGTTAAAAAAGCCTTAACGGTGATTATTTCGGAAAAATCATCTGTAAAAAGTCTGCGATATGAGATAAATCCGTAAGAATTTTTAAAAGGCAACATCCGGAGAACCCAAACAACATATAAGTTATGCCAAAAGGATATATTCCCTTGATGATATTATGCTATAATAAATGGGAATAATTTGGGATAATTTTGCGGAAAAAAAGGTTTATTACAGCATTTTTGTAATAAAAGTAATTGACGCAAGTGTCAAAAATGTTATACTATATAAGGAACGAATAGTTTAGTGTTTTTCGTGTGCAAGGAATCAGGTTTCGGTGGAGAAAGAAATAAATGTTAAGTGCTTACGGTTTTCCCTTTCTGCTTGCCGCTTTGGTAAGCTATATATTGACCCCTTATATTAAAACATTAGCCTTTAAAATCGGCGCGATTGACAAGCCCGATAACCGCAAGGTGCATAAGAAGATTATGCCGCGTCTTGGCGGTTTGGCTATTTATATTGCCTTTATGATTGCCGCAGTGGCAAGCTTGGAGCTGACGAAGGATATTGTCGGCATTCTGCTTGGCGGCAGCGTGATTGCCATCGTAGGCGTACTGGATGACAAATATCAGCTGCCGGCAAAGGTCAAGCTGCTGGGGCAGATTTTTGCTGCCTGCGTACTTGTGGCCTTTGATATCCGTATCGAATGGCTGAACAATCCCTTCGGCGGCTATTTTTATCTTAACGAATGGTTTATTTCTATACCGCTGACAATTTTCTGGGTTATCAGCTTTACGAACGTTGTCAACCTGATTGACGGTCTGGACGGCCTGGCAGCAGGCGTATCCGCTATCGCTTCGATGACAGTCATTCTGGTTGCGGTTCAGATGGGTTATTACCATATAGCTGTAATGACTGCGGCTCTGGCCGGCGGCATTATCGGTTTTATCCGCTATAATTTTAATCCCGCTACTATTTTCATGGGCGATACAGGCAGTATGTTCATCGGCTATATGCTGGCAGCTATTTCGGTTTATGGCGCAGTCAAGACTGCTGCTACCGTAGCGCTGATTGTACCGGCGATTGCACTGGGCCTGCCGATTATGGATACAGCCTTTGCGATTATGCGCCGCTACAGCAACGGCCGTCCAATTTTCCAGCCGATAAGGGACACTTGCATCACCGCCTGTTGGCGATGGGCATGAACCAGAAGCAGGCAGTTCTGCTGATGTATGCTATTACAGCCGTGCTCGGTATCGCAGCTGTGCTGTGGGCAGAGTTTGACGCTTTTACGCCGCACTTATTATAGCGGTTATTATTACGGCAGTTGCCGTTGGGGCTAAGAAAATCGGTATTCTGAACGACAGATAAGGGGGAGGAAGAACCGTGGAGAAGATAAGTTAATGACAGTTTCGGCACTCGTCCGGAGGCTATCAAAATGTGCCCGCTGGTGCTGGCAATGCGTAAATATCCCAAATATATTCAGCCGATTGTGGCAGTTACCGCACAGCATCGCGAGATGCTTGATCAGGTACTGGATTTGTTTGGCATTACGCCTGATTATGATTTGAACATTATGTCGGCAGGTCAAACCCTGTATGATGTTACTACCCGCGCGCTGATGGGCCTGAAATCCGTTATGGAGGAAGCAAAGCCCGATATGGTGCTGGTGCATGGTGACACCTCGACTACCTTTGCCGGTGCTCTGGCTGCCTTTTATGCGCAGATTCCTGTAGGCCATGTGGAAGCAGGCCTGCGTACTGGTAATAAATATTCTCCTTACCCGGAGGAAATGAACCGCAAGCTGACCGGTGCGATTGCCGATATGCATTTTGCGCCTACCTCTACCAGCAAGGCTAACCTGCTGAAGGAAAACATCTGTCCCGAGCAGATTCTGGTAACAGGCAACACTGTTATCGATGCTCTGCAGACTACGGTGAAGGAAGGCTACCGCTTTGAGGACGAGGAGTTCAATAAGGTATTTGCCAGCGGTCATCGTCTGATTCTGATGACTACCCACCGCCGTGAAAACCTGGGCGAGCCTATGCGTCATGTTTACCGCGCTTTGAAGAGCGTGCTGGAAGCGCATCCCGATGTGGAAGCAATCTTCCCGGTACACAAAAACCCCAAGGTGCGTGAAATCGTGCGCGAGGAGCTGGGACATTTAGACAGAGTGCATCTGATTGAGCCTATGGAATATGAACCGTTTGCCAATCTGATGGCTAAGGTTGATATCGTGCTCACAGACAGCGGCGGAATTCAGGAGGAGGCTCCTGCCTTAGGCAAGCCGGTTCTGGTTCTGCGTGATACCACTGAGCGTCCGGAGGCTGTTGAAGCCGGTACGGTTAAGCTCGTAGGCACAGCTTATGATGATGTGCTGCGCGAAACCAATCTGCTTTTGGATGATACCGAGCATTATCGCTCTATGGCGGAAGCTGCTAATCCTTACGGCGACGGCAAGGCCTGTGAACGCATTATTCATGCGATTTTAAGAAAAAATGGCTTTGATGTAGAAATTTTGCCGGAATTCGCGTCTAAAGCGTAGACAAACACTGTGAAAAATATTAAAATTAAAAGAGTAAATATGATTAATTTGTGAATTTATGCTAGGGTGTGGAATCATGCAACAATATAAGCCCGATCAGGAACATATCAGAATGTTGGAAGCTCTGGCTACAGTTTTCTTCGCTGGCTTTTATGGCTGTGATTGATTTTATGCTGGCTTATTTTGGCGGTGACTGGCTCGACCGTCATCTGGAAACCGGTGACCATACAATGCGGGGTATCTGCATTGCTCTGGCAGTAATATCACTGATTATGACCTACTATAATCTTATTCAAAGAAGCATCTATTCAAGAAATGATGCCGGAAAAAAGAAAAAGCAGGATGAAAAATAATTTTGACTTAACGCCATTGGTCAGACAGGGCGGTACGCCTGTGATTATACGTACTGCGCTGTGTGTACTGGTTTTGGCGGTTATAACAAGGCTTGCAGGTCTTGATGAAATCTCTACCGGGTTGTTCCGCGGCATGGTCGTGGGTGCGCTGGACATGGTTATTATGTGCAGCGGTGCGCGTAAGGCTCTGGCATTTAAAGATGATCCTGAGCGCGGCGTGAAGCTTTTAAAGCGTTATCGCTACTACCGGATTTTTGCGGCAGGCAGCCTTTTTGTTGCGATGTTGAAGATGAAATACCATGTGTTTTATGTGGCCGTGGGCTTTCTTCTTACACATATATTCTATATTTTAAATTTAATATTTATCGCGTGCCAACTCCAAAAAGAAGAGGAACGTGAAGAAAGGAGTGTGAAAGATGGGAAATGAAGCTGCTGCTATGGCGCAAGAGGCTGAACAATCCAAAGAGATAATCCATTATCTTGCAACCAACACCTTTTTGGGTGAGGTTAATATGCAAACTATGTATATGACCTGGATTGCAATGGCTATCGTATTTGTTTTGTTTTTGCTGCTTCCAGAAATCCGAAGTTAGTACCTTCCGGATTGCAGAATGTCATGGAGTTCTTTGTCGATTTTCTGAATGGTTTAATGGAAGACAATCTTGGTGGTGTGAAAGGCCGCAAATATATGGCACCTTTCATTATTACTCTCTTTATGTTTATCCTTGTATCCAATGAAATTGGCATGCTTCCTCAGGTCGGTGTTCACTGGACTTCTCCTACTAACGATATCAATACCTGCTTTGGTTTGTCCTTGTTAGTAGCTTTCAGTGCATATCTTGTTGGCGTTATGCAACAAGGTATCGGCCATTTCAAACATTTTGTCAGCCCCAGTCCGGCTTTCCTGCCGTTGCACCTTTTGGATGCAGTGACTAAACCGCTGACTATGGCCCTTCGTCTCTTTGGTAACATCCTGGCAGGCGAAATCCTGCTGATCGTTTTGTATCAGCTGGCTCCGTGGGTTGTCCCTGAACTGTGGGTAATGTTCTCCCTGTTCATCGGCTTTGTACAGGCCTTTATCTTTACTATCTTGGCTTTGGGCTCTTATGCTCTGGCTTTTGCCGGCCACGAAGAATAACTCTTTAACACAAAAATTTTATATTCTGAAAGGATGAAACAAATGTCTGAAAATGCAATCATTACTGCTGCATCCGTAATCGGTGCAGGTCTCGTTTGCCTGGGCGCTGCTATGGGTGCTGGCTTTGGTAACGGCAACATGTGCGGCAAATCTATCGAATCCATGGCTCGTCAACCGGAAGAGTCTGGTAAAATCTTCACCAACATGCTGGTTTGCGTAGGCTTGATCGAATCCATGCCTATTCTGTGCTATGTAATCGCTATCGTTCTGGTATTCGCTAACCCGTTCATTAAATAATTTTATTTTGCAAGATATTACAAAAGGAGCGTGCTATAATTGGTTAACTTCAACGCAACACTTATCGCGCAGATCCTGAACTTTTTGGTTTTAGTTATTGTTCTTGCAAAATTTGCTTACAAACCCTTATGCAACATTATGGATGAACGTAAGAATAAAATTGCAAGCGACCTGGAGTCTGCTGAAAAGGCTAAGACTGACGCAGAAGCAGTTAAAGCTGAATACGCTGCAAAGCTGGCTGAAGCTAAACAAGAAGCTCAAGCTATTGTTGATGCTGCTCGCAAAACTGCTCAGGCTGCACATGACAAGATCATGGCTGACACTAAAGCTGAACAAGATCAGGTTATTGCAACCGCTAAAGAAGCAATCGCACTGGAACAGAAGAAAGCTATGGACGAAGTTCGTGCACAAGTTATCAACCTGTCCATGATTGCTGCTAGCAAGATCGTAGAACAAAAGTTAGGTTCTGAAGAAGACAAACAAATGGCTAGCAAAATCGTTGATTCTATCATGAAATAATTTTGCTGCTTTCCCTAATAAGCCGGATATATGCCGCTGTAATGCGAAGCAGCAGGCTAAAAGCCGGTATTCGGAGGTGATTGGTACAACATGAAGACAGAAGAAAATATTGCTTTAATTAAGCAACAATTGTCCGACTTCAAAATTGATCTGGGCTCCATTAAAGAGCTGTTAGATGTAAACGTAACTACTGCCAAGAGATTATCTGCAGCAGAGTATCAATCCATTTCTGTAATCCTGACCGAGAAACTGGGCCGTGAGATTTTCCTGAACAAGAAAGTTGACCCGTCCATCCTCGGCGGCATCATCGTACAAGTTGGCGATAAGGTATTCGACGCTTCCGCACTGCGCAAGCTGAAGAAAATGGAAGTTGCTCTGAACGGCATTGACGTTCACGAGTACACCAAACCGGAAGCTGGGTGATGCTCTCAGCAACAAACTGGAGAATTACAATGTGGATGCTGATCTGGAAGAAGTTGGTATCGTAGAAAAATCGGTGACGGCATCGCAACCGTTATCGGTATGAAAACGCTATGGCTGGCGAATTAGTTGAACTGCCCCACAACGTATCCGGCATGGTTCTGAACCTGAACCCGGACAGCGTTGGTATCGTACTGATGGGCGGCGAGACCAAAATCAAAGAAGGCGACGTAGTTCGCCGTACCGGCCGCATCATGGAGGTTCCTGTTGGTGAAAACCTGCTGGGCCGTGTAGTTAGCGCTATCGGCGACCCGATCGACGGCAAAGGCGAAATCGCTGCTGCTGAACGTCGTCCGGTTGAATCTCCTGCACATGGTATCGCAGATCGTAAATCCGTTGATACCCCGCTGCAAACCGGTATTAAATGTATCGACGCACTTGTTCCTATCGGACGTGGTCAGCGCGAACTTATCATCGGCGACCGTGGTACCGGTAAGACTGCAGTTGCAATCGACACCATTATTAACCAAAAAGGTCTGGGCGTTATCTGCATTTATGTAGCTATCGGCCAAAAGGCTTCTAACATCGCTCGTATTGTTCGTACTTTGGAACAACACGGCGCTATGGAATACACCATCATCGTTGCTGCTACTGCTGCTGACTCCGCTCCGCTGCAATACCTGGCTCCGTACGCTGGCGTAACCATGGCTGAATACTTCATGGATCAGGGCAAAGACGTTCTGTGCGTATACGACGACCTGTCTAAACACGCTGTTGCATACCGTGCAATGTCCCTGCTGCTCCGTCGTCCTCCAGGACGTGAAGCATACCCTGGCGACGTATTCTATTTGCATTCCCGTCTGCTGGAACGCGCTGCTAAGCTGAACGATGAACTGAAGGGCGGTTCCATCACCGCACTGCCGATCATCGAAACCCTGGCAGGTGACGTAGGCGGCTTCATTCCGACCAACGTAATTTCTATTACCGACGGTCAGATCTTCCTTGAATCCGAGCTGTTCTACTCCGGTATCCGTCCGGCTATCAACTCCGGTCTGTCTGTATCCCGTGTAGGTGGTGCTGCTCAGATTAAAGCTATGAAGCAGGTTGCAGGTACTTTACGTCTGGATCTGGCTCAGTTCCGCGAGCTGGCAGCATTTGCTCAGTTTGCTTCTGACCTTGATAAAGCTACCAAAGCACAGCTGGACCGTGGTCAACGTCTGACCGAGGTTCTGAAACAAGGCCAATACAGCCCGTTGTCTGTTGAAAAACAGGTTATGGCTATTTACCTTGGCACCAAAGGCTATCTGGATGACGTAGCAGTTAAAGATGTAACTCGCTGCGAAAAAGAATTCCTGGACTTCATGGAAGCTAACCATCCGGAAGTTGGCGGAGACATCATCAAAACCAAGAAAATCACTGATGAGAACGAAGAAGCTCTGAAGAAAGCTATCGCCGAGTTCAAGGAAACCTTTGTTAGTGAAGGTAGGTGATTAACTAATGGCTACTGCACGCGAGATTCATCGCCACATGAAAAGCGTAGGTAACATTGGCAAGATCACGAAGGCTATGAAAATGGTTGCTGCTGCCCGCCTCAGAAGAGCGCAGGAAAAAGCTGCAGCAAGCCGTCCGTATGCTATCAAGATCAAAGAAGTGTTATCCAACGTTGTGAGCGATCCGAGCATCCTTGCAGGCTTAAGTGCCAAAAAACACCCGCTGCTTCAACATCGTGATGTTAAAAAAGTTGGTTATCTGGTGCTCGCCTCTGATAAAGGTCTGGCAGGCGCATATAGTTCCAACGCTTTGAAAAAAGCAGTTGCGGAGATTTCCGAATGTGAGCATGACGTAGTCATTATCACCAGCGGCCGTAAGGCTAGAGATTTCTTCCAACGTCGCGGCTATAAAGTGCTGAGTAGCCACTTCGGCTACTCCGACAGACCGTCTTACGCAAATGCGGTAGAAATTGCTCAGGATGCAATCAAACAATTTGCTGACGAGCATTTCGACGAGCTGCATGTTGTGTTTACACTATTCAAAACCGCTTTGTCCCAAATTCCTACCAGCGACAAGATTCTGCCGGTAGAGCCTCCTGTAAAGGAGAAAGGCAAAGCTAGCGCAAGCTTTATTTTCGAGCCTAGTGAAGACGAAACTCTGCAGGTACTTGCACCTAAGTATCTGGAAACCGTAGTTTACGCTGCACTGGTACAATCTGCTGCCAGTGAGTTGGGCTCTCGTATGACTGCTATGAGCTCTGCTACCGATAACGCAGGCAAGCTGGTACAAAACCTGGAGCTGTCCTATAACAAGGCTCGTCAGGCATCCATTACCCGCGAGCTGAACGAAATCGTTGGCGGCGTAGAAGCTCTGAAACAGGCACAAAACTAATTAGATATTTCGTAGGGAGCTAAAACCTTGAATACAGGTAGAATCGTACAAGTTGTAGGCCCTGTTATCGACGTAGAGTTTCCTCCTAAAAGCATGCCTGCTATCCTCAACGCATTGCACATTGACGGCACCACCGATGAGGGTAAAGTAAAAATCCACCTGACCGCAGAAGTTATGCAACATATCGGCAATAACATTGTCCGCGCTGTTGCTATGAGCTCCACCGACGGTCTGGTTCGTGGCATGGAAGTTGTAGATACCGGCGCTCCTATCAGCGTTCCGGTAGGTCCTGGTGTACTGGGCCGTATCTTCACGTTTTAGGTGAAACTGTAGACCATGATGACACTCCGGTTGAAGCAGCTGATCACTGGCCTATTCATAGACCGGCTCCGAGCTTTGACCAACAGGCTACAGCTACTAAAATTTTGGAAACCGGCATTAAAGTCGTTGACCTTATCGCTCCGTATGCAATGGGCGGTAAAATCGGTCTGTTCGGCGGTGCTGGCGTAGGTAAAACCGTTATTATTATGGAGCTTATCCATAACATTGCTACTGCACACGGCGGCTATTCCGTATTCGCAGGCGTTGGCGAACGTACTCGTGAAGGCAACGACCTGTGGGGCGAAATGAAAGAGTCTGGCGTTATCAACAAGACTGCTCTTGTATACGGCCAGATGAACGAGCCTCCTGGAGCACGTATGCGTGTTGGTCTGACCGGCCTGACCATGGCAGAATACTTCCGTGATGTTGGCGGCCAGGACGTACTGCTCTTTATCGATAACATTTTCCGTTTCATTCAGGCTGGTTCCGAAGTATCCGCATTGCTCGGCCGTATGCCTTCCGCAGTAGGTTACCAACCTACTCTGGCAAACGATATCGGCGCACTGCAAGAGCGTATTACCTCCACCAAGACCGGTTCTATCACATCCGTACAGGCTGTATATGTACCTGCGGATGACTTGACTGACCCGGCTCCGGCAGGCACCTTCGCTCACTTGGATGCAACCACCGTATTGTCTCGTCAAATCGCAGAGCTTGGTATTTATCCGGCAGTTGACCCGCTCGACTCCACCAGCCGTATCCTCGATCCGCTGGTAATCGGCGAAGAGCATTATCATGTTGCTCGTGGCGTACAGGCTATCCTGCAACGTTACAAAGAATTGCAAGATATCATCGCAATTCTGGGTATGGAAGAATTGAGCGAGGAAGACAAAGTAACTGTTGCTCGTGCTCGTAAGATTCAGAAGTTCCTCAGCCAGGCATTCTTCGTTGCTGAACAGTTCACCGGTACCCCCGGTCAATATGTTCCTCTGAAGGAAACCATCCGCGGCTTCAAAGAAATCCTCGAAGGCAAGCATGATGACCTGCCGGAAGGTGCTTTCTACATGGTTGGTACCATTGATGACGCTGTTGCCAAGGCTGCAACTATGAAGGATTAATAGATGCTACTCCGTTTTCTTTTGAAATTGTCACGCCGGATAAGATGCTGTTCACTTCTGAAGAAGTAACTTATGTGGGTTTCCGTGCTTTGTCCGGTAATCTGGGCCTCAAAGCTAGACATATGCCTATCATTGCGACCATGGATATTGCGCCGATGAAGCTGGAGTTCACTGACGGCAGCGTTAAAGAATTTGCTGTTTGCGGCGGTTTCTGGAAATGAAAGACAATAAATGCACCGTTTTGGCAACTATTGCCGAAGCTGATGCAGATATTGATACCGCTCGTGCAGCAGCAGCTAAAGAACGTGCAGAGCAACGTCTTGCTTCCAAGAGCGAAGACATTGATACTGTTCGTGCCGAAAACGCGCTGAAGAGAGCTGTTGCCCGCTTGCGTACTACTCACAAGCTGTAATAAGCATTGCGACAATGCCAAAAAAATTACCCCCCCGTCCGTCAGGGCGGGGGTTTTTGTATTGTATACATTTCCCTTCCTCTCCCCAAAAGGTGCTATTTGTGGTATGATTTACATAGTGTCGTTTGGCACTGCTTACTAAAGCTTATACAAGGAGTGATAGATTATGACAACTGCAAAGGAATTGCAAAAGAATTTGACATGGGAATTCTCCCATATCGCTAAGAAGAACACTGCTGCCAAGGAAGCAGCGTTTGCATACTGCGAAGGCTACAAGGAATTTTTGAATACAGCAAAAACAGAGCGTGAATTTACCGCTAAGGCTGTAGAAAAGCTGGCTGCTGCAGGCTATGTTCCCTTCGAAGAAGGCAAGGCATATAAACCCGGCGACAAGGTTTATTTCGTAAACCGCGGCAAATCTATGGCTATGTCCACCTTCGGCACCGCACCGTTGGAGGCAGGCGTGCGCCTGAACGCTGCGCATATCGATTCTCCACGTCTGGATTTAAAACCGAACCCGGTATACGAAACCATGAGATGGCCTACTTCAAAACGCATTATTACGGCGGTATCCGCAAATACCAATGGGTGACCGTGCCTCTGGCAATGCATGGCGTTATCATCAAAAGAACGGCGAGCTGGTGAAGGTCTGCGTGGGCGAAAATGCCGGTGACCCCGTATTCTGCGTAACCGATTTGCTGCCGCATCTTGGCGCTAAACAGAACGAGCGCAAGCTGAGCGAAGGCATTAAGGGCGAGGAGCTGAACATTGTTATCGGCAGCCTGCCTTTTGTTGATGAAAGCGAAGAGGAAGGTGTAAAAGATGCCGTTAAGCTGAACGCACTGGCTTTGCTCAACGAAATGTACGGTATTACCGAGCATGATTTTATGCGTGCGGAAATTGAATTTGTTCCCGCAACCAAGGCGCAGGATGTAGGCCTGGACCGCAGCCTGATCGGTGCCTACGGCCAGGATGATAAGGTTTGCGCTTATACCGCACTGACTGCGGAAATTGATACCAAAGCACCGTACTACACCACTGTTACGGTTTTGGCAGATAAAGAAGAAATCGGTTCCTACGGCAACACCGGCCTGAATTCCGATTTCGTGCTGCACTATCTGGAGGATCTGGCAGCAACTCAGGGTGCCAACATCCGCAAGCTGCTGCGCAATACCACTGCACTTTCCTCCGATGTTAACGGTGCCTACGATCCGAGCTTTGCTTCCGTATATGAAGAGCGCAACAGCTGCTTCGTGAACAAAGGTCCTGTACTGACCAAATATACCGGTGCGCGCGGCAAATCCGGCTCCAATGATGCCAGCGCTGAAACGATGGCCAAGGTTATCAGCATTATGGATGAGGCTGATGTTTTCTGGCAAATCGGCGAGCTGGGCGCTGTAGACGAAGGCGGCGGCGGTACCGTTGCATTGTATGTTGCTTCTATGGATATGGACGTAGTCGATCTTGGTGTGCCTATTCTGTGCATGCATTCTCCGTTCGAGCTGAGCTCTAAGCTGGATGTTTATTACACCTATAAAGCATTCGCTGCTTTCCTGGAGAGCGACAAATGAATACAGCAGCTGTAACAGCTTTGCTTGCAGGCAAGGAGCCTGTGCGCGCACTTGTTCTGGCTTCTGAGAAAGAAGTGGCAGAACTGGCTGATTTGGGACTTCCTGTAAATACTGTTGACAGCAGCTTATCGATGCAGCATCTGGCAAGCGCAAAATTTGCTGCCGAGCGCATGCTTGGCAAGGCCGGCAGGCTGCAGGTAATGACAGTTACGCGCGAGGAGCCGCAGGCTACGGAAGCGGAGCGGGCGCTGATTTATGCGATGCTTGTGCGTTGCCGTAAGGTTATCAGCTGCCGTGACAAGCTGGAGGATATGCTGAAATTGACGACCGTGAGGGCTGGAATGAATATAAGGCTGCTTATGAAAATAAGGTGCTGGATATTTTTAAGGCTACCTGGAGGGAGAAGGATGTTTATCCCTATAACATTATTGACAACATCAAAGAGTACAACAAAAATGAAAGCTATATTTTAAAGCAGCTTTACTGGCATCTGGCAGAGCGTACTCCGGGCATAATTAATGACGGTGACGCCAGGATGATTAACGAGCTGCGGCAGATGTTCAGCGACATCAGCATCAGTCTGCTGGCACCGGATACGGTGCTTGTGGGTGATGTGGCGCAGGATGCGCAGCTTGCTGCGTTAGCGGAAATATTTGCTGGTAAAGCCGAAATTATCAGGCTGTAAAGTTAAGCCGTCCGGCGGGATGCTCCTGTCGGGCGGTTTTTGCGTTTTGTCACAGATTTTTCCTTGCATATTAAACTTGCTTATAGTAGACTATAATATGTAGAACTAGGCAAGGCCGCTAAGTTTCTTGAGAAGAAGCACAAGATATATAAGTAAGGACGGTGACTGTAAGATGGCTGATATCGTAGAAAGTCTGGCAGGAAACAAAATGCTGATGCTGAAGCAGGATATAGCTTTTTTGCGCAAGCGTCTGGCGGAATGTGCTGATGAGGATGCTAAAAAGGCTATCCGCAGGGAATTAATGGAGAAGGAAACCTATTATAATATTTTAGCAGACCGCCAGCGGGTGAATTTCTGAGCCGGAAGCAGTGCCGGCTTTTTCTTATAAGGTCGGGCGAAATATGCCTGTGGCAAAATTTTCCGGATTTTTATTAAGTCTTGAAAAGAGCCTGTGTTTGATGATAAAATATTTGTTACGGAAAAATTTTCGACTTCGCATATGCAGGAGGGTTATTTTGGAAAAACTAATTGTGAAGGGCGGAAACCGCCTCGTTGGTGCAGTTAAAACCAGCGGTGCGAAAAACGCTGTACTGCCGATTATTGCAGCTTCTATCTTGGGAACTACCCCAAGTCATCTTGATGAAGTTCCGATGCTGGAAGATGTGCATACTATAAGTGAAGTTTTAAAATGTCTGGGACTGGCTGTAGAATGCAGTCCGGAAAAGAATGTGCTGGATATCGACAGCACTGAGATAACCTCGTATGAAGCACCGTATGAGCTGGTGCGTACCATGCGTGCGTCCTTTCTGGTAATGGGACCTCTGCTGGCGCGTATCGGTAAAGCGCGTATTTCCATGCCCGGCGGTTGCGCTATCGGTGCCCGTCCGATTGATATTCATCTCAAGGGCTTTGAGGCTCTGGGTGTAAAATCGAACAGGGTCATGGCTATATTGAAGCAAGTGCTCCCGAGGGACTGAAGTACCAGCATTTATTTTGATTTCCCGAGCGTAGGTGCTACCGAAAATATTATGATGGCAGCTTCTCTTGCTGAGTACTACTATTTTGGAAAATGCTGCCGAGGAACCGGAGATTGTAGATTTGGCCAACTATCTGAATAAGATGGGTGCCAAATCCGCGGTGCCGGTACCGATACTATTCGCATTGAGGGTGTAGAGAAGCTGCATGGCGCAGACTATACCATTATTCCGGACCGTATTGAGGCAGGCACTTATATGATTGCTGCTGCCATGACCGGCGGTGATATTGTTGTGGAAAATGTTCTGCCGGAGCACCAGAAGCCGCTGATTGCCAAGCTGCGTGAGGCAGGTGCCGTGGTTGAGGAGGATATTGATAAGGTACGTGTTATCGGCAAGAATCCGCTGAAGGCCGTATCTATCAAAACTCTGCCCTATCCAGGCTTCCCGACTGATATGCAGGCTCAGATGATGGCGATGATGGTTATTGCGAGGGGCGCAGCAAGGTTACGGAAACTGTTTTTGAGAATCGTTTCATGCATGTGGTTGAGCTGAACCGCATGGGTGCGCAGATTTCTACCGAGGCGCAGTGCCGTTATCGACGGTCCCTGCAAGCTGACAGGCTGTGATGTGCGTGCAACCGATTTGCGTGCCGGTGCAGCTATGATTCTGGCAGGCCTTGTGGCCGAAGGTACGACACGTATCGGCGATTTGCACCATATTGACCGTGGCTATGAGAACATTGTTGCTAAGCTGAAAAATCTGGGTGCAGATATTGAACGCGTAGATGTAGATTAAGGAGATATGACTAATGTTTAAAAGTATGGATATCGGTATTGATTTGGGTACCGCTAACATTCTTGTTTATGTCAAGGGCAAGGGCGTTGTCCTGAAGGAGCCTTCTGTTGTGGCTATTGATAAGGTACGCAACAAGGTATTGGCTGTGGGCGATGATGCCAGAGAAATGCTGGGACGTGCTCCCGGCAGTATCGTTGCTATCCGTCCGCTGAAGGAAGGCGTTATTGCGAACTATACCGTAACGCAGAAGCTACTTGCTTACGTTATTGAGAAGGTTGCGGGCAAGAGCCTGTTTTTCAAACCGCGTGTTATGACCTGTGTTCCTATCGGCATTACTTCAGTAGAAAAGCGTGCTGTTATGGAGGCTACTACCCAGGGCGGTGCTTCCAAAACCTATCTGATTGAGGAACCGCTGGCAGCGGCTCTTGGTGCCGGTATTGATATTTCCGTACCGCGCGGCAATATGGTTGTTGATATAGGCGGCGGTACTACCGATATCGCTGTGCTGAGCCTTGGCGGTATTGTTGTTGATTCTTCTATCCGTATCGGCGGCGACCATTTTGATGAGGCTATTGTGCGTCATGTGAAGAAGGTACATAATGTGCTTATCGGTGAGCGCACGGCTGAAGAAATCAAAATGAATGTTGCTACTGTTATTGCCGACGGACGCAATGAGTCTATTACTGTACGCGGCCGTGATATGGTTACCGGCCTGCCGACTACCTTTAGCGTAAGCTCCGAGGATTGCCGTGTGGCATTGGAGGATGCTGTTGCTTCTCTGATTGCTACTGTGCGCGGTGTGCTGGAAAAATGCCCGCCGGAGCTGGCTGCTGATATTGTTGATAACGGTATTTATCTGACCGGCGGCGGCGCGCTGCTTGACGGCCTGGCTGAGATTATGCAGCGTGAAACCGGTATTACTACGCATATTGCCGATGATCCGCTGGAGTGTGTTGCTCTTGGCACCGGCAAGGCGCTGGAGAATCTGGATAAGCTGCATCCTGGCACTGTTTATACTGCGTCTAATCTGGCTGATTGATGTTTGGGTATTGATTGTTGATTATTGATTTTGGGGAGGAGCTGCCTTTGGCAGCTCCTTTTGTGTAGATGTGAAGAAGAAGGGCGTATGGTGTCGCAATTAATATATTGCAACCCTTCCGTCTGCTCGCAAAAGCTCGCAGCAACCTCCCCTTTCAGGGGAGATATAAAGTGCTTGTCAAATGCTGACTGTCGCAAGTTCGTCGAACTTTTATATGCTCCTGAAAGGGAGCTGGCATCGCCGAAGGCGATGATTGAGGGTTGTGTTGCGATATATTAATTGCTCGTTAGAGCGTTCTGCTAACTTTCTTGCCTGCCCTTGGGGAAGGTGCCGAGCGTAGCGAGGCGGAAAGGGGGCGTATACACACGACGCTCTAATACACTCTTCTTCCTTCTACCTTCGTTTTTCTCTTAAGAGGTCCTAGATATGAATTTCAAAAAACTTATATGTTCTGTTTTTATGCTGGCTGCGCTGTGTGCCGCTCCGCTTGCGGCGAGCGCCGCTCCCGTCACAGCGGTGCGCAGCAGCGTTAGTCCTGCTCGTGTACGTCTGGTGTTCGACAGCAGGGAGCCTGTTAAATATACTGCCGAAAAAAACGGCTTGCATCTGGTGGTTACGTTGCCTGAGGGTACGGCGCTGACGCAGAAGCCTGTCTTTAAGCAGGATGCGGTGATTAAAAGCATCACTGTTCCTGCCAAAAAGAAGAAAAAGGCACAGGTGGTTATAGATTTAACTAAGGATTGCCAGTATAAGCTTTATCCGCTGAAGAATCCTGACCGTCTGGTGCTGGATATTTACCGCATTCCTATCAGCAAAACAACGATGCAGCTTTCCGGCGGCGTTACCTATACCTATGCGCAGGAGGAGCTAAACGGCAGACCGCTGGTAAGCTATCTGGTGAGCGTTGCGCCTTCGGCGCGCCTGGAGCTGAGCCGTTTTCTGCCGCAGGTATGTATAACGGACGCGGCAGCTGGTTAAGCAGGCGGCGGAAAGAGGTCTTGTGGCTGCCATCAATGCGTCATATTTTGATACCGACGGCTGGGTTATCGGCAACGTTAAGGATAAGGGCAATTTTGTCGCTATGGAGCTACGCCGCGCAGCGGTTATGTAGTGCAGGGCAACGAGCAGAAGATTGTGCGCGACATTGCTTACACCGGCAGCGTAACACTTCCTGACGGCAGAGCGCTGCAGCTGAAGGGCATGAACCGTGCGCGCATTGCCAATGATTTGGTGCTGTTTAATTCCTATTACGCTACGTCGACCAAAACGAATCAGTACGGGCGTGAGGTGAAAATCAAAAACGGTCGCGTTGTTGCTGTTTCCACAGCAGGCAATATGTCTTTGGAGCCGGGTTGCGTAGTGCTTTCCGGTCATGGCACAAATGCGGCTGCTCTGGCAGGCCTGCGCCTGGGCGACCATGTAATACTCACGCAGAGCTTGGCAGCAGCATTGCGGATGCGGCAACGACTGTTGTCAGCGGCGGTCCACTGCTGGTAGAAAACGGCAGGGTGAATGTGCGTACTGCGGAGGAGCAGATGGCTCCCGATATTGCGCGTGGCAGAGCACCGCGTACTGCAATCGGACTGAAGCAGGACGGCACGCTTTTAATGCTTGTTGTTGACGGCAGAAGCAGTGCTTCCGCAGGCATGACACTTGCGGAGCTGGCGCAGTATTTTGTGAAGCTGGGTGCGGTGAGCGCTGTCAATTATGATGGCGGAGGCAGCAGCGAAATGGTCATCAACGGCAAAATCGTCAACAAGCCTTCGGACGGGCGCGAGCGTTTGGTGAGCATCGGTCTGGGATTGTTCATCAAATAAGCTGGTTGTATAGGCAAAATAAAAAACAAGGGGCGGTCACGCGTTAGCTGTGACAGCTCCTTGTTTTGTTGTTGCGGGTTATAGCTTAATCCTCGGTGATGATAACGCCGGTGCCTATGCCGCCGTTATCACTGCAGACAAGCTCCTTAAGGCTTTGGATATCCGCATTGCGCAGGCGGATACAGCCTTCGGAGGCCATGGTGCCGATAGAGGCGGGGTCATGCGTACCATGAATGCCGATGCCGATCCAGCCGGTGTCCAGCGAAAGGAACCAGGGGCCGTAGGCACCTTCGATTACGCCCTTGCCGTCACTGAAATCGTGCGTCCAGTAATGCGCCGGGCAAATCTCTTCGATGCGGAAGGGAACCTGCGCCGAAGGCACGCCTACTGCCGCACCTGTGTAGTAGGAGGGAATAGCTGCTGCACTGCCCCAGGAGGTGGGGGTGCGGTTGTCGCCGGTGTACTGCTTGTCACCGGGATTTTTGGCAACAGCGATAGGATAGCTGCAGACTGCTTGCTCTACGCCCTGCTGATAGACGTCAAGGCGGTAGCTTTGCTTATGGATGCAGATGAGATATCTGGCGTTGCCGAACAGCGCGGACGCAGGCGCCGCAGCTGCCAAGCTGCAGCTTAGCAGCAGGCAGACGCTAAATATTAAGCCTAAAAGTTTTTTTGAGCATTGGTGATACTTCCTTAATGCTTATTTAGCAGGCCACGCGTACAAAATCTGCACTTACATAGCCAACCTCACCTTGAGCGTTAATAGCCTTCCACCATTGGCGTCCCTCGCTTCGAATGCGCCTTTTAACGGTGCTATTTCTTCGCCGGACATCAGCGAATCAATTACATTGCTGTCCGTGGAGGGGGCGGTGCGGAAGTTTACATAGTCGCCGGTTAAAACCAGTTTTACGCCGGGAGCCCAATAGCTTTCCATGTTTTCAAATTTGCTGTAGAGGTTGGATATTCTTTGATTGGAGTATTGCAAACTTTCGGCAGACATGTTGTCTCCGTATTGAGCATAGCTTTTGCTGGCAGGGATAGAGTGTGCATTTTCGGTGCGGAGCTCATCGTAGGTACTGATAAAGGCATTGATATATTTTTTGTTGTCATAAATAGTAGTCAGCCAGTAATCACCGTCACCGGAATCGGCTTCGCCCTTGGCGCTGAAGCTTACTGTGGCGCCGTTACTGTTTTGCTGCACATCATACATCTGCAAGGCGGCAAAGGCAATAGCTTTGGCCTCCATATCGCTTATGTAGATGCCTTGCGGCTGAAGCAGGGAGCAACATATTCCTCGGCATATTTTTCGGTCATGGTATGCTTCACATCAAAGCGGGTATTTTTCAGCAGAAAGGCTTCTGTTCTGCCGCAGCGGGAGTCAATATCAGTAGGGAGCCTGCTTGCGGATGTATTATATACTGCCGCCTCCATAACAGATGTGCCGGTGAAGAGCATTGCTGCTGCCAGTGCTCCGATAGCAAAATTTTTGATTTTCATAACAACATCTCCTTTCCAGATGTGGAAATTCTAATCTTTGATGCTTATATTATAGCCAAAAAAACGCTTTTGCACCCTACCCCAAAGGGTGATTTCGGGTAGGATGCAAAAAAGCGTAAAAATTATGTGCCGGTTAATTTTTAACTGCAGATGATTTTCATAATGTTTTATTTAAGAGCGGTTTACAGTCTGTTCACTTGTCAAAATATTGCTGAGGCTGTATAATTTATGTTAGAGAAATATATCTGAAATGAGGTGAGTCACATGGGTAAAAAGTTAATAGTGATTTTGACTATTGCCGCTTTAGGCATCTTTACACTTGCTGCCGTTGGCTGTGCTGCTGTGACTGACCAGCGCGCGCTGTCAGCGGTATTGTAGTTGCCGATGGACTGGCACAGGAGGGCACCCAGGTTAAGCAGGGTGACATTCTGGTAAAGGTAAAATCTATAGCTGGCGGCAGTATTGCTGCTGCGCGTGCTACAACTGCAGGTAAGGTTAGCCAGGTACTGGTTAAACCGGGTGATAAGATTGAGGCACAGCAGGTTGTAGCTAAGGTTAGTGAATAACGGTAAAGAAAACCGGCGAGCTTCTTAGCCGCCGGTTTTTGTAGTATTATAGAGCAAAATACCGGAAGCGGACCGGTAAATATTTTATTTTTAGGAGCGAGTATGAGAGTATTTTTATTAGCATTATTGTTTTGCTGCCAGCTGCTGACGGCAGCTGCCGCCAATGTTCCTCTGATGCCGGTGCGTGACCTGCGCGCAGGTATGCAGGGCATAGGCAAAACCGTTATCAGCGGTGATACTATTGAAACCTTCAATGTAAAAATTTTAGGTGTCAACGGCAGTGAAGCTATGGGATATAATATTTTTGTGCGCCTTTACGGCGATTTGATTGAAAAGACAGGCTGTGTTGCTCAGGGCATGAGTGGCAGTCCTGTTTATGTAGACGGCAGACTTGTCGGTGCTGTGCCTTCGGCAAGACCTTCAACGACCCGCATTACTGCTTCCTGACACCGATCGGCAAAATGCTGCCGCTGCTGGACGAACCGAGAGAGCTGCCGGCAGACTGGATTCCTAAGGGAACGGCGCTGATGGCAGGCGGTTTTACAGAATACGGCATGGAATATCTGCAGGAGAAGCTGCAGCCTTCGGCCTGACTGCTGTCAACAGCGGCGGCACGGGCGCTTCCAGCGATAAGCCGTTGGAGCCCGGCAGCAGTGTCGGTGTTGCTCTGATGCAGGGTGATATGACTCTTGGCGCTCTCGGCACTGTTACCTGGACCGATGACAGCGGTAAGATTCTGGCCTTCGGCCATCCCTTTATGCAGCGTGGCAGCAGCAATTTCTTTATGAATAAGGTGTGGGTGCTGGGCGTAGTTCCTAACCTGCAGAGCAGCTATAAGGTAGGCAATCTGGGCGAGGCTATCGGCAGCATTACACAGGACCGTGCCAGTGGTATCGGCGGCGTAGTCGGCAAGCAGCCTGCTTCTATTCCGATGTTTGTTACGGTCAACGACAGCAGCCGCGGACAGGCCAACAGCATGCGTATGCGTCTGATTGATGATGAGCAGCTGGTGCCTTCGATGGTAGATGCGGCAGTAGTCAATACTGTGAGCAAGACTGTGGACCGCAACGGCGGCGGTACGGCAAAGCTGCATTTTACCATTACCGGCGTGGACAGCAAGAAGGAAATGCTGACGATTGACGCGAAAATATGTATTATTCCAATGACGCGCTGCTGAAGAACCTGGATGCGGAGCTGACGGAGGCTGTAAC
>ENA-OQCS01000536-OQCS01000536.1-human-gut-metagenome-genome-assembly--contig:-NODE-536-length-20934-cov-1.534243_pt1 | contig 20934 bp, 25 predicted proteins | sample MGYA00242757_ERZ504575 | MGnify/ENA primary metagenome ERZ504575 (study PRJEB26092, sample SAMD00036297) | human gut metagenome | host: Homo sapiens | study: EMG produced TPA metagenomics assembly of... | reverse complement strand
TACAGAGGCACAATCCGGCTGACATTCGAAGTATAAGTACCGATAAAAAATGAAGAATGGATCAGAATATCCATATCCAACAGCATATTCAACGTATCTATATATCTACTTTTTTATCCTTTGTATTAAACAAAGACTCATCAAATCCTGTTTGTGTCACAGCTGTGTTACAGTAAACATTAAATCCTTCGGCAACTAGTATGGATTTCAACTCATCCTTCACAGAACTATCATCCGTAGCTATAAACACATTACGGCTGATATGCTTCTTCCCTTTAACAGCATCAATATAAAGAGACAAACCAAGTTCCTTCATCTCACGGGAAACTATCTTATCTCCCCGCCTTATATGTACCGCTATGTAATCTACCGGCAAATTCATCTCACTTTTCCTTTCTTCTATATAACCGGTTGTCTTCTCATTAAATTTTAATATTTTCCGCAAGGCAGAGCCATAATCATTTCTGATATCTTCCAGTTTCTCCAGAAAATCCTCCGATCTCATTTTTAGAAAGACCTCATTCCCTAGTTCCGTTTCCGGATGAAATAACAGATATATCCTATTCATCATATAGAAAATATAATACCGGAAAAAAGCGGACGGATTATAATAGATATTTCCCCACCAAGGCTTCCCCTTCTTATAAACAATATATTGCGAGCACATCACCCCGTTACAGTTTGGCAAGACCGACTCGAAATAATCACTCCAGCCTTTCTCCACCCTTGCATTCCAGTTTCTTGTATTGACAGTCAGCTCTTCCTGATTATAGTCCGCATAGACCAATGCCAATGCAAGATTAGACAACTCTGAGAACAACCCTCTTCCAGTCAAACTATATACAATTCTTTTTTTCTTCATCTCCATAGTAGAACATAATGATCAAACTTTTATATCCTCCAATCCGATAAAGCCGTTGGACGTTTGTGTCAGCGCATGTCCGAATCCACTTTGAAATCCCTCACATTCCAGCAAACAGCAACGAACTGCTTTCAAATAATATTCCACCATAGGATGATGTATAAACAAATCTGCCTGCAGGACACCTTTACTCAGCACAGGCGGAAGCTATACGCCTCTCGATGCAAAAATCCCCTTTAGGTAAATGACTGATACTTCCGTAATAATGTCCCGGAGCATAACTAGCATAAGGCACTTCCGTCCTGCTCTTCAAAACTAGCATTACATCATACATCATATCCTCTTCAGAATATCCCTGTATTTCACAGTCAGAAAATTCTGACCTCCATGAATAGTGGAAGAGGCACATTCCGTTCCGTTTATCTCAATGCAATCTATATGAAGCGTATTTTTCGTCCAACCCACATAATCTATAATTTTACTTTTCCGGACCGTCCCTTTCTCTTTCAAGTAATAATCGATGGCAGAATGAACCGTCCCTTGATAAACCGCGGTACCATTTTCCAAGCATATTCCTTTTGTACACAAACTTCTTACCGCTGCCATGTTATGACTGACAAACAAGACTGTCCGTCCCTCTCCTTTCGACACATCCTGCATCTTGCCAATAGCCTTCTTTTGGAATTCCGCATCTCCCACTGCCAACACCTCGTCCACCACCAGAATTTCCGGCTCCAGATGGGCGGCGATAGCAAATCCCAACCGCACGGTCATACCCGAAGAATAACGTTTCACTGGAGTATCGATATATTTCTCCACACCGGCGAAAGCACAATCTCATCCAACTTACGGGTAATCTCCGCCTTGGTCATCCCCATGATGGAACCATTCATATAAATATTCTCCCGTCCTGTCATTTCGGGATGAAAGCCTGTACCCACTTCCAGCAAAGAGGCAATACGCCCCGTGCACGGATACAACCGGCAGTAGGAGAAGTCACCCGCGAAAGGATTTTCAACAAAGTGGACTTTCCCGCACCGTTCTTACCTATAATACCCAGCACTTCCCCTTCCTCCACATGGAAATTAATATCTTTCAACGCCCATACAAAATCCCCCATCGCTTGCTTGGAACGGTCATTCTCTTCCCCGATTCTGAGATACGGGTCCTCCTTTCCACGGATCCGCGCCCACCAACGATTCAAATCACGGCTCAGCGTGCCGGTTCCGATGCTTCCCAATGCATATTGCTTGCTGATATTCTGAAACTCTATCGCTATTTTTCCCATTCTGTCCCTCCTTTTAAATCACATCCATGAAACTACGTTGCACTCTATTAAAAGTCACCATCCCCCAAAGCATTATCACCACTGTAAACACCAACGTGTAGCCTAAGTGAAACCAACTGAAAGTCCCCACTCCCAAAAATCCGAATTTAAATGTTTCGATAATGGAAGTCAGCGGATTTGCCACAATGATCCACATATACTGCTCATGCTCTGCCTCATCACGGACAAAGGGTAAATAACCGGAGTGGCATACATCCACAACTGCACCCCGAAAGTAATCAAGAAACGCAAGTCGCGGTATTTGGTCGTCAAGGAGGATATCAATAATCCGAACCCCAAACCAAGACCTGCCAACATGAGCAGCAGCAAGGGAGCCAACCAAGCATATCCGTTGACCATCAACGAATATCCGTTGCACAAATAATAAATATAAATTAAAACAAACAGTCCAAACTGAATGCCCATCTTTATCATACAAGATATAACGATGGACAAGGGTACCACCAGACGAGGGAAATATACTTTTCCAAATATATTCTGATTGGCGTTGAACGTATCCGAACAGCGGCTTAAACATTCCGAGAAATAATTCCAGCAGAGTAAGCCCGCCATATAAAAGAGCGGTTGAGGAAGCCCGTCGGTAGGAATACCGGCAATACCGCCAAAAACAAACATGAACATGACGGTAGTAAGCAGTGGCTGGATAACAAACCACAACGGTCCTAAAACAGTCTGTTTATAAAAAGTGACGATATCCCGTCTGATATACATTACCAGCAAATCCCTATAGAGCCATACCTCCTCCAGATCCAACCGGAACAAACCGGACCGAGGCTTGATCACAATATCCCATTTTTCCTGTTCATCTTGTACCATACACTACTTTTTTTTAGTAAATTATTCCAACTGTCACAGACCTTCTCTATATGAAATGTATCAGCATATTCCACCGCCTTATTTTCCATCCATTCCCAATCCGTCCGATCAGCCATATACGACATATAACCGGCCAGCTGAGCTATATTCCCTGTCTCAAAAAGAACGGCCATATCTTTGTCTTTCAACAACTCGCGCGTTATCGGTAAATCAGATGCAATAACAGGTAACCCGTGCGCCATAGCCTCTATCATCACCAGGCCGAATCCCTCCCAACGGAACTCAACACATATATACTGGAATGTGCATAATACTCCTGCACCTCTTTCGTAAAAGGATGCAGCGCCATGTTCTTTTCCAGTTCATATTCATTGATCAATGAACGGTAAAGCGCTTCCTCAGGACCCTCCCCCACAATTTCCAGTGTCCAGTCCGGATGAGTTTTCACAAAAACAGAAAAAGCTTTTATTAAAATATCAAATCCTTTATGTCCGAATGAAAAACGACCGACCGCCAAAATCCTTCTATATTCCTTCTTTCCCCGACCTTTAGGCAGTACAGTCAGAGGATTGTATATCACCTCGCAGCACAGGTTCATTTTCCGAAAGAAACAACCGGCATCTGCATGACTTAAAACCACCCTCTCGTCCAATTTCCTCATCTGGACTTGAAAAAATAATCCAATCCCGGCAAATAGGGAGTTTCTTTCTCAAAGAATGCTCCATAAGAATTATGCAGCCACCCAACAGTCTTTGTTTGAATCCGGTTCTTTACAGCAGAGAGGTGCAGAGCCATAAAAGCATGTACCCCGATGACTACATCACATTGCCGGGCATTTATTTTCCTTGCCAATGTCCGTTTATAAGAAGAAGGGAAAAAACTGGCAGCATACCATTTCGAAGTCAGCCGGGTATGAGGCAACCCATGTTATATAAAAAACTATAGCTTTTACATAACAAACGCTCGATGAAAGAGGAGGCGGAATAAGAGAAAGAATCAAACTGCACGGTACTTTCGGCATATCCGTACATCGACAAGTCCGTACAAGTATCCGTAGTCAGTATCGTGACTTCATGTTTTCCGGACAAAGCCTTGGCTATTTCAGCCAACACACGCTGTACTCCGCCGAAACTGAAGACAGTATCACAATAAAATAATATTCTCATGGAATTTAGATTACACTCTTTCTTCGCAAAGATACGATAAAGAAACGAAAATAAATGCGGAATGAGGAAAGAATATCATATAATACAAAGCAGGTATATGCGGCACGTACATACGCATAGAGCGACACGTACGTATGTGAAATCCTGCACACCCAAAAACAACAGGTCAAATAAAAAAAAAGACCTTGTTCTTTTTTAAAAAGATGGCGAGCTTTTTTTAAAACCTCCTGATCTTTTTACTGCTGCCGGAAATTCGCCATATTCCGTAGAGGTATGATCCCTTCAGACGCACTTTTTGCAAAGAAAAAGCCTGAGAACGACCTACTTCATATTAAACCGGAACAACTTATAAAAAAAGGATATATAACTGATAACAAATAGATTATGTGAAATTCTGTTCTCAAAAACAGTGAGGGCATGAGAGCATAAGTGAGAGTTACAATTTTTACCATCACTATACAAATAGTTCATAAACAACCAGTTGTGCACACAGTGAGGGCATGAGGGCATTATCACCCAGAATTTTCAGTGAAAGATTCTCATACTCATCGAGATATTGACAAGATAATGCATGATGCTGAATATAAATCAATATCTTTGCAAAAAGAAGAAGAATGACAAAGAACACAAGTTATCATTACAGTCATCATTATTCCGCACAAGAATACTCCCCGTCTTCTGGAACGCTGTCTGTGCTCAATTCCCACTTGGATGAAATTCAAATCATTATCATTGATGATAACAGCAATTCCGAATCTGTCGATTTTTCTCATTTTCCGGGAAACGGCAGAAAAAATACGGAAGTCCTGTTCACTAAGGAGGGAAAAGGAGCAGGATACGCACGGAACATAGGACTCTCCCACGCCCGTGGCAAATGGATTATCTTTGCAGATGCAGATGATTTCTTTACAGCCAATTGTTTTACTATCTTAAACGAATACATGGACAGCCCCCATAAAGTCATCTATTTCAATGTACGTTTTGTCATGTCCGATGATCCGTCCCAAGAAAGCCGACGCGGAACTTACTATACCAACTTCTTCAATGATGTAAACCCGGAAAACAAACTGCGATACCAATCTCAAGTTCCTTGGGGCAAAATGATAAGGCGCAGCTTCCTGTCAACATTCCACATTCAATTCGATGAAACAAGAATAGCCAACGATGTGTATTTTTCATGCCTTGTCGGTATATATGCCCCCAAAGTAACCACAGACAGAAGAATCATTTATTATTGTACCGAATCCGACCAGTCCCTTGCTATGTCCAAACAAGACCGCGAGAGTTTAATCATACGGTTCAACGCAAGCATGAAATGCAACAGACTGTTGCGACAAGAAAAAATCCACTATTACCTGTCACCACTTCCGTGGTGTATCCCTTCGGCAAAAACAAAAGAATGGCTCCCCGCCAAATACTTTTTTGAATACCTGTTTTTCTTCCGCCTGCAAGCATTCAAAGAATTATATTATGCTTTTTCCGCTATCCTATCACATATGAATGAACCGGCTACAAAAGAAACCGACAACAATGTAACAAGAAAACTACCAACCTAAAGGAATAATATTCATTACACAAGAAGATTCAGAGATACCACCTTCCCCATATCTTATAATACAATTTGATCAGATTAGCGTATTTATACAATATGTGATGTCTGTAAATCCCCCAATTCAAAAGCAGAGAAAAAGGATAGAACAAATTCAATTCGTACAAAACCTCCATAGGCCGGAACTCTCTGCAATGCTTCCTTATCAAATTTCTTTTAAACTTATCTATCGCATCATTACTTTCCCTTGTAACCCCTATTGCAGCAGCATTATACACCACCGGCATCAGCTTGTTCAAAATGAAACAGATATTTTCGGCATACAGTTCCTGTTCCATGTGCTCATTAAAAACGGTCAAGATAAAAATAAAATCCTTTGCCGCTTGTCAAAGTCCGTTTTCGCCCTATTCATGGTTGAGAAAGGATTTGAACGCCTGTAGAAATAAGTAAAAGAATTGACGGAAGCAAACATTTTCCACCTTTTTATACAGAAAATAGCACCACAAAAAGTCCTCAAACAAAATGCCCGTCCTGAAATAAATGGCATTCTCTGTCAGCACCTCCTTTCTGATCAATCTGTTGACCGGAGTGGATGTTATTTTCGAATCCAGAAACAGCTTGTTGATACGTATCCGTCCTTCCGTATATCTTTGCAAATCACTGTTTTTGTTTTCCATCCCTTCTGAATAAGAATCCCCCTGCACCAAGTCAATCCCCGGATGTCTTTTCGTTTCCTCCCATAATTTCTCCAGACAATTCTCATAAAGCATATCATCCGAATCTATAAAAAAAAAGATAACCACCCCGGGATAGTTCTATTCCCTTGTTCCTTGCCGCAGAGACTCCTTCATTCCTCTCATTTCTCACGATCCTAAAACTGATGTTCCCTTTATATCCGGCCAGCTTTTCCTCTATCAGGCGCATACTGTTATCCGGAGAGCAATCATCAATGATGATACACTCAAAACAATCAAAAGTTTGGTTGATTATGGAATCAAGACATTCTGATACGTATTTTTCCACCTTGTAAACCGGCATCACCACCGTTATCTCTTTCATCATTATCTGCTAATCATTATAAAATGCAATATTCGCAAAAACAAATGATACTCACAACATTCCAAAGACTTTAATTACTAAATAGCCCCATCTTCATCCATTGAAACCCACTTTTTACTCCGAATACAGCCGACATTCCATAAAAAAACGGATATGGACAGGAATTTCAACAACTTCTTATTGGATATATAAAAAGAATACACTATTTTTACGGAAAAACAAACCAGGGGAATGAAAATAGTATATGTATACGACTCCATAGCCCGTATAGGAGGCATGGAGCGGATTTTAACGGATAAGATGAATTACTTGGTCGAAATTTATGGGCACGAGGTCTATCTTATCACTTCTTCCCAAGGCAATCATCCTTTTTCTTTCCCGTTATCCCACAAAGTGGAACATATCGATCTGGATACAAGTTTCATTTGCAATACCAGCATCCGCTTCTCGAACAATTGAGAGTGGGATGGACTTTGAACCATAAATTCGAACAAAATTAAAAAAAGAGATCAAGCTCATCAATCCCGATATCATATCAGGAAATACCAGTTTCAAAGCGGATTTGATCTGTAAATTAAACTGCAAGGCAAAGAAAATCATTGAATCGCATTGCGCCAAAATATACACCCGGATACCTGCAAACCGCAAAAAGAGTTTTTTTAAAGATATAAAAGACAGATACGTCAGCTACCAATGTTTCCGTGATGTAAAACGATACAGCGATGCTATAGTAACACTGACACAAGGAGATGCCGCCATGTGGGGACAACATCCGAATATACATATCATTCCGAACACCACCTCTATTGATATACAAACAATCAGCTCTTGTGAAGCTCCCCGTGTAATAGCGGCAGGCAGACTGACCTGGCAAAAAGGATTCGACAGACTGATCGACGCATGGAATATCGTGCAGAAACGCCATCCCGACTGGATACTGGATATATTTGGTGAAGGATTTTATAAGGATAGCTTAGCCCGGCAGATTAAAGACAGAAAGCTGGAACACTCCATCACAATTCATCCTTTTACACAAAACATAACGCAAGAATACCTGAACAGTTCCATTCTGCCCTAAGCTCCAATTACGAAGGTTTTGGACTGGTCTTGATCGAAGCCATGAGTCTGGGTGTTCCTTGTGTTTCTTTCGACTGTCCTTTCGGTCCATCGGAAATCATCAGAAACCAGGAAGACGGACTCCTCGTTAAAAACGGAGACATACAAGGATTGCCAACGCTCTTTGCCACTTGATAGAACATGAAGCAGAAAGAAAAGCTTTTGGCAAAAGAGCTAAACAAAATATAAAACGCTACTCACTCCGAAACATCATGCCGCAATGGGAAATGTTGTTTCATAAACTGACTGAAAAATGACCATCGTTTATCTATACACAGCACTATGCACCGTGGGAGGCGCAGACCGGAGCATCATCCAAAAAGCGAACTATCTGGCTGACGAAATGCATCAGGATGTATTTATTATCACAGATTCACAAAAAGAACGACCGCCCGTTTTCCCGATATCTCCCAGAATCAGGCACATTGACATAGCGATTGATTTTGACAGACAGTATCATCACAACCTGTTAGTAAGAGGGTATTATTATTTTACCCTGATGTACCTGTACAGAAAGAAGCTGGAGTATTGGCTGAAAACCTTGAAACCGGATATTGTCATCAGCACATTGGGCCGAGAATTGGATTTTCTGACACAACTGGATGATGGAAGCGTAAAAATAGGAGAATCCCATATAGCCAAACCATACACTCGTAACCTGCATCTGATGGAACAACGGGGATTCCCATACAAGCAAATCGCACGGCATTGGAGAAAGAAACAGGAGGAGGCTGTAAAAAAACTGGATGCGCTGGTTGTTCTGACACAACATGATGCGGATAATTGGAAAGAAGTGAAGAAGGCTTGTGTCATACCGAACTTCTTACCTTTCTCACCCGAAAAAGGGAGTTCTTGCCTGGAGAAAAGAATCATCAGCATAGGAAGATACAGCGAACAGAAGGGGTATGACCGCCTGATTGAAGCCTGGATCAAAGTCAATCGGAAGCATCCCGACTGGCATATCCGCATTTACGGAGAAGGACAGGATAGGAACAGCCTGCAAGAGCTTATTGAAAAGCATCATATAGAAAACAGTTTTTCACTATGCCCTCCGACAAAAAACATTCAAGAAAAATATCTGGAAAGTTCCATATACGTCATGAGTTCACGATTTGAAGGATTACCGATGGCACTTCTGGAAGCGATGGCATGTGGTGTTCCCTGCATTTCATTCGACTGTCCATACGGACCTGCCGAGATTATCACTCCGGAAGAAGACGGAATACTGGTGAAGAACGGAAACACAGACGAACTGGCTGACGCGATATGCCGGCTGATAGAGGATACGGACAAACGCATACGGATGGGAAAGCAGGCCCAAAAGAATATCCAACGTTATTTACGCGAAGAAGTGATGAAACTGTGGGATGAACTATTCAACACTTTAACAACTACCCGACTATGAATATCATCTATCTCCTTTTCCACGGACTATCCCCTTACAGCGGCATCAGCAAAAAGATCCTGTATCAGGTTAAAGGCTTTGAAGCATGTGGACACCGGGTAAGTTTATGCACATACAGCATAGCGGACAACGGCCACCGGGTAAGGATGATAAACGATGAAATAATAGACGACTACGGAACAGGCAAACCAGCTGCGGCGAAAAGGAGAGTTTCCTACCAATGCATATACCGCTATGCTGTAACACATCAAGTGGAATTAATCTATGTACGCTCTTTCCATAATGCAAATCCGTTCACCATCCGGCTGTTCAGCAAACTGAGGAAAGCCGGAATTAAAATAGCGATGGAAATACCTACCTATCCTTACGACAGCGAATACGCCGGTTTCCCACTGGTCACACGCCTGGGGATACAAGTGGATAAAGTATTCCGAAAGACATTGGCAAAACACGTGAACGCCATCGTCACTTTCTCAGACTATCACTGTATATTCGGCCAACGTACCATTCAGATATCCAATGGAGTTGACTTTGATTCCATTCCGCTGAAAAAGACGGTTTCTAAAAATACCTCCGTCATTCATCTACTAGGAGTGGCCGAAGTACATTATTGGCACGGTTACGACCGCCTGATAGAGTTTGGGTAAATATTACCAAAACCCGGCAAACACAACCGTATTTTTCCACATCGCAGGAGGTATATGGAAATCCGAATGCATGATTCACAACACGCTCCCGGATTTTATGAACTTATCAACAAATATCATATAGAAAAATATGTCATCTTCCACGGACAAAAAATGAACGAGGAACTAGACGAATTATTCAACGAAGCAGACTTTGCCATCGGCAGTCTGGCACGCCACCGCAGCGGCATCGACAAAATCAAAACATTAAAAAACAGAGAATATGCAGCACGGGGAATACCTTTTGCATATTCAGAAACAGATGGAGACTTTGACAAGATGCCTTATATACTGAAAGTTCCGGCCGACGAAAGTCCCATAGATATCCACCGGCTTATCCGGTTCTATATGGAACTGGATCTGTCTCCTTGCAGAATAAGGGATTCCATTAAAAACCTGTCATGGAAAGAACAAATGATGAAAGTAATAAACAACCTGTAATACTCCCGCCTATGATCCGAATCGCCTATTGTACCCCCTCTCTCCATATCCCCGGAGGAGTGGAAAGGGTACTGACCACCAAAGCCAATTATCTAGCGGAGAATGGTAATTATGACATATATATTTTGCTGACTGACGGAAAAGGCAAACCTCCCTGCTATACTTTATCGCCCAAAGTAAAAATCATCCAACTGAATATAGACTTTGAAGAATTATGGGAACTTCCTCTTTGGAAAAAAGTGCCGGTTTATCTGAAAAAACAAAGAATATACCGACGCAAGCTCTCTGCCGCCTTGTCTCACCTCAAACCGGACATCACAGTTTCTTTGTTACGACGGGAAATAAACTTTATCACTTCCCTCAAAGATGGAAGCAAAAAGATAGGGGAGCTACATGTAAACCGGAAAAACTATCGTAACTTTGAAAAGAACGAAAGCAACTTCATCAAGGAACTTTTTGCCAAATTATGGATGAAAAGTCTGGTGAGGCATTTAAAAAAGCTGGACAAGTTCGTTGTACTGAGTGAGGAAGACAGAGCCAACTGGCCCGAACTGCAAAATGTAAAAGTTATCAGCAACCCTCTACCCTTTCAATCCGGAACATTCAGCGACTTGAACAATAAACGGATAACCGCAGCCGGAAGATATACTTATCAAAAAGGATTCGATTTGTTACTGGAAGCATGGAGCAAAGTCTGTAACCGGCATCCGGACTGGGAATTACATATATATGGCAAAGGAGACAAGACTACATATCAAGTACTGGCCGGAAAATGGAAATTAAAGAACCTTTTTCTTGAAAATGCAACCCCGGATATGCTCTGTAAATACCATGAAGTTCTATTTTTGTATCAAGTTCCAGATTTGAGGGATTCGGAATGGTCATAGCGGAAGCAATGGCGTGCGGAGTACCTGCCGTGTCATTCGCCTGTCCGTGCGGACCTAAAGACATCATCCGGGACGGGGAAGACGGACTATTGGTCGAAAATGGAAAAACAGAAGAACTGGCCGAAAAAATAAATTATCTGATTGAGAACGAACAAATAAGAAAAGGAATGGGGAAAAAAGCCCGCATCAATGTACAACGTTTTGCTGAAGATGTAATAATGCAACAATGGATTCAGCTATTCAACAACTTATTAAACGGAACAAAACAATGAAAACAGATTCCCCCTACGACAGAGGAGACATCCATATAAATAAAAACGACAAAGTGCTGGAGATAGGTCCGGGCCATAATCCGACATATCGCTCCAACGTGATAGTCGAAAAATTTATTGACACCAATTACCACCGCTGCGGTGACGTGAAAATATACCCGCATCAGACCTTTGTACATGCCGATGGAGAAAACTGCCCTTCAAAGACAAGGAGTTTGACTACGTAATATGCAATCAGGTATTGGAACACGTGGAACATCCCGAAGCTTTTGTCAAGGAATTATGCAGGGTAGCCCGACGGGGATACATAGAAACTCCCAGTCTGCTGGGCGAATACTTGTTTCCCAAAAAATCACATAAATGGGTTATATTGGATATAGACAACAAACTGGTCTTCTATGAAAAGAACAAGATGCCGGGAAACTATGAAAACGACTATGGAGAATTATTCCTGAATTATCTGCCTTTCCAATCCCTCCCCTACAAACTGCTGTGGCTGACGGAAGGAGATATAACCTTGAACCGTTATGAGTGGAAAGATGAAGTGGAGATACTAGTCAATCCCGAAGATGAATACTACTCCTCTTTCTTCCTCAACAAATGGAACCGGGAAATGGTGGAGAAACTATATCCCCGCCGTTCCGCCCTGACGGAAATGAAGAAGATGATTCAAGCCCTGTTCTATATCCTCAAAAACAAATTCAAATCACGATTCAGTAATCACCGGAATCCGGTCACACTGTCCGAATATATAAAAACGCATGAAGTGGTACGCTGACTATTTATCCATCTATGACAAGCCTTTCACCCAAGCCCCACAAGCGGTTATCAACCAAGTGAAAGACAAGATCCGGCAGCTTGCAACTCATGCTCCGCTGGTTTCGGTGGTCGCCATCGCCCATAATGAAGAAAAGAGGATATTGAGCTGCCTGTGGTCTTTATGTGAAAACCAACATAACTATCCTGTAGAAATACTAGTCATCAATAATCATTCTACCGACCACACCGAAGAGGTACTAAAAGAATTAGGAGTCACCTACTTCAATGAATGCCGGAAAGGTCCCGGTTTTGCCCGACAATGCGGACTGAACCATGCCCGGGGGAAGTATCATCTCTGCATAGATGCCGACACACTTTATCCGCCCCAGTACATCAGTACCATGATAAAGGTCTTACAGGACAAAGAAGTGGCAGGTGCATACGCCCTGTGGAGTTTTCTTCCTAATGAACATCATTTAGGACTTTCTTCTATGAGACACTACGTGATCTCTATTTGAAAATACAAAATCTGAACAGACCGGAGCTCAATGTACGTGGAATGGCTTTTGCCTTCCACACGGAAACAGCCCGGAAAGAAGGATTCCGGACAGACATACTCCGCGGAGAAGACGGCTCCCTGGCACTGGCATTGAAAAAATACGGAAAATTAAGATTCGTCACCGCCCGCAAAGCCCGTGTCCTTACCGGCTATGGCACTATTTCGGCCGACGGATCCCTGTTCAGCAGTTTCAAAAAACGAGCCATAAAAGGTTTAAGAAGCTTCACGGCTCTTTTCTATAGCAAAAACAATTACGAGGACGAAAATTCTAACTTGATAAAGTAACGACAGATGAAAATAGCAATAGAAGCCCAGCGCATCTTCAGAAAAGAGAAACATGGCATGGACTATGTAGTTCTGGAAACCATCCGGGAACTGCAAAAGATAGACCAACAGAACGAATACTTCATACTGGTCAGCCCGGGAGATGATGTTTGTTTGCAGGAATCCGCCAACATGCATATCGTAACCGTTAATTGGCCATCCTATCCGCTTTGGGAACAGATAGGACTGCCGTTGGCTTTGAGAAAAATCAAACCCGACCTGCTGCACTGCACAAGTAACACTGCCCCTGTGTATGGAAACATTCCACTGGTGCTTACACTGCACGACATTATCTTTCTAGAAAAAAAACAAGGCAAGAACAGTCCATGTACCAAAGACTGGGACGTTTCTACCGAAGAATCATTGTTCCCCAAATTCTTACTAGATGCAAAAGAATCATTACCGTTTCTCATTTTGAATGCAACCGCATCAGTCATTTCCTGCACATTGACAAACAACTGCTTGTCGCCGTATACAACGGCTATTCACAACATTTCATACCCATACGGAACGCACAGGCCATCACTGCCCGATACATAAAGAACCATCTTACCTGTTCTTTTTAGGAAATACCGATCCCAAGAAGAATACGGCAAGGGTATTGCAGGCATACGGTATTTATTTAAAAAATCCCGTCAGCCCCTTCCCTTGCTTATCGCCGACCTGAAAGAAGAGATCATAGACGAATATCTGAACCGGCAAGGATTACAAGAAATAAAAAAAATGCTGTATCATCCCGGATACATTCCAAACACAGAACTACCCGCTGTTTATAGTGGAGCATCCGTCTTTATATACACGTCTTTACGCGAAAGTTTCGGCATCCCCATTCTGGAGGCGATGGCCTGCGGAACTCCCGTCATCACCTCAACACTTCCGCCATGCCCGAAATCACAGGACCGGAGGGTATTCTGGTCAATCCGTTCGACCCGGAGGAAATTGCTTCCGCCCTCCTTCATTTAGAAGAAAATGCGGAATTCTATGAGTCACAAACTGCATATGGATTAGAAAGAGTCCGTCGGTTCTCATGGGAGAACACAGCCAGAGAAATATTGAAAATATATAAAGAAATACTAGCATGAACACCCTTGAAATCCTCTTCTTCGTCCTCCTGTTCATTGTATTCTACACCTATGTGGGATATGGAATCCTGTTGTGGATATTGGTAAAAATAAAACAAAGTTTTCTTTTCTTCTACGATACGGACGAACCGGAGCAAGAAACCTGCCGGAACGGCAACAACACCGCCCTGCCCGAAATCACCCTGTTCATCACCGCCTATAATGAGGAACAGGTAGTAGACGGAAAGATGAAAAACTGCCAAGAACTGGATTATCCCAAAGAGAAACTGCATATCGTATGGGTAACGGACGGCAGCAATGACCGAACCAATGAAAAATTAAAAGCATATCCCGATGTCACCCTATTGTTCGTCCCCGAAAGAAAAGGAAAAACAGCCGCTATGAACCGGGGAATGGGATTTGTCACCACGCCTTTGGTCATATTCACAGACGCCAATACATTTATTAATCCGCAGGCCGTTCGCGAGATAGTAAAATGTTTTAACCATCCGCAGGTGGGATGCGTGGCAGGAGAAAAACGGGTAGACATGTACAGTACCGGAGGAGCTGTTTCCGGAGGAGAAGGATTGTACTGGAAATATGAATCATGGCTGAAAAAAATGGATTATCAGCTCTATTCCGCCATAGGTGCTGCCGGAGAATTATTTGCCATCCGCACCCCGTTATATGAGGAAATGCCTGAAGATACCCTACTGGATGATTTTATGCTGTCCCTGCGTATCGCCATGAAGCAGTATACGATAGCATATTGTGATACGGCATATGCCTTGGAAAGCGGATCGGCCGATATGAAAGAAGAGGAGAAAAGAAAAATACGTATCTCGGCAGGAGGATTGCAGTCCGTCTATCGTTTGAAAGAACTGCTAAATCCTCTACGTTATGGAATCCTCAGTTTTCAATATGTCTCCCACCGCGTACTGAGATGGTCGGTAACCCCGGTTGCCTTGTTTCTGCTCTTTCCCTTGAATATCCTGCTGGTTGTCTGTAGTGAAAGCCTCCCGGTTTATTTTCTTTTTCTTCTGCTGCAATCCGCATTCTACCTCGGGGGAGTTTATGGCAGCCTCTTGTCTGCCAAGTCCGTAAAGAACAAATTCCTTTATATTCCCTACTATTTCCTGTTCATGAACATCAATGTGATAAAAGGTTTCTTCTATTTGAAAAGACATGCCGGCGGAACATGGGAAAAATCCCGCAGGGCATAATATTTACTCACCAAAATATTTTTCTATCATCTCACGCAAAGCGGGAGCCATAATCGGCTTGGCCATATAATCGTCACATCCGGCTTCAAAAGCTTGTCACGGTCACTGTCATACGCATTGGCGGTAAGAGCTATGATGGGAAGTGTCCCCCCTTTCAGACGAATTCTTCTGGTAGCTTCCAAACCGTCCATAACAGGCATCTTTATATCCATCAAAATCATATCGGCCGGCAACCCTCAAATTTCTCAATAGCCTCCTGCCCATCGTGGGCACGGTAAACTTCATACTCCTTTCTTAAAATTATAGATAATAAGAGATAATTACTTTCCGTATCTTCAGCTACCAAAATCTTTTTCATTTCTTCTTTTCATTGATTACCTTGCAAAATTACGATATAAAATGATATAAACAATATTTTTTTTTGTATATTTGCTGTCAGTAACAAATATCACGCATCTAAATTCGCTAAGAGAAACAGTATATTGAGAATCATACTATTAATATGAAAATTCCGAGTAATATATTGCACGATAAGCAGTATGCAGACAAAATTCTGGAAATTACGGCTGATACTATGTTTTTCGTATATAAAGACGGCACCTGTTTAGACTTCAAGGCTAATACGACGGACTTCTTTATAAAAGAACAAGATATTATAGGGAGAAATATATTCTCTTATTTCCCTGTGGAAACGGCACGGGAGATGTATGCGGAATTCACCAAAGTACGGGCAGGAGACAAACTTTCCGCACGGAATTACAAATTAATATTGGAAGATGACGTAAAATACTACAAATGTATTATCAGCAAGTATGATGAGGAGCATTTTCTTTTTCAATACAGGGATATCACAGGCCGGAGTGTCGTCAGGCTGAAACTGGAAAAAAAGCAAAAAGATTTGTGCGAAATAGAAAAAGCCGCAAGAATAGGATTATGGGCATACGATTCGTCCACACGGTTCTTCACTTATTCGGGATACACCCGGATATTCTGTAACGATGAGGAACAGAAACAGATTTCCATAGATGAATACATGAACTATATGCACCTTGATGACAAGGACCGTTTCAGTCAATGGCTGGAAGAAAACCTGAAGGAGAAAGATGCTTCCAATACCGTAAACTATAGACTCCTTATTGACGGAAAGACCGTCAACATGAGAATAAAAACATATCATAAAGAGGTATATATGCAAAGGACCGTATTGGAAGGATATATACAGAACACATCCGAGATTGTTTGGAAAGCAGAACGCTCCAACCAGCTGAAATCTGCCTTCCTTGCCAATATGAGCCATGAAATCCGTACACCGTTGAATGCCATTCTAGGATTCTCACGCATTATAGCTGAAACGGAAAACGCCGAGGAAAGATTGCAGTATTACGATATTGTAGAAAAAAACAACATGCGCCTGCAGGAACTTATCAACGAGATTTTGGACCTGTCGAAGATTGAATCGGGCATGATGGAGTTCAACTATGCGCCTGTATCCCTTTATATTTTATGTGAAGATGTAAAAAACACGTATAGTTTCCGGTGTCAACCGGAGTGGAGCTTGTTTTCGAAGAATCCGATCCGTCACTGGTTATCTCGACAGACAGGAACCGCTTGTTTCAGGTTTTCTCCAATCTGATAGGTAATGCTACGAAATTCACCGCCAAAGGTTCTATCAGCTTCGGGTATAAATTGAAGGAAAAAGAGATTGTTTTTCATGTAGCCGATACCGGAAGCGGTATTTCCGATGACAAGATAGACAAGATATTCGACCGTTTCATCATGGCCAACAACCAGGTGCAAGGTACAGGACTGGGTCTTTCCATCAGCAAAATCATTGTAGAAAAGTTAGGAGGAAAAATAGCTGTACAATCCAAAATGGGAACCGGGACCACATTCACTTTTACATTGCCTTACATTTCAGCAAACGGAGATATGAAATGGGAGGAAAAACTTCCACCAGCTTCCGTTAAAGACAACAGCAGAACTTCCCATCAGGAGATGACCATCCTAGTGGCGGAAGACTATCAAGCAATTATGACTTAATAGAGGCTATGATCGGAAAAATATACAAACTGGTGCATGCTCATGACGGCATGGAGGCTATCATATTCTATGAACAATACAAACCCGACTTGATTTTGATGGATATAAAAATGCCTAACATCAATGGTCTGGACGCCACCAGAGCCATCCGGGAAATGTCTGCCGACGTACCTGTCATCGCTGTAAGCGCATACGCATATGAAAAAGACAAAATAGCTGCCATAGAAAGCGGATGCAATGAGTTTTTAACCAAACCGGTATCTGCCGACTTATTGAAAATGACTATAAACAAGTATCTAAAACAAAAGTAATTTATGGGAAGATTAGCCGTATACAAATTTGCCTATTTTTATCTATCCTGTTCACAATCTTCATTCTGGGACTTTCCATCTTCGCTTATTTCTCAGGTAAAATAAATCCGGTAGAGAATATGTTCGCCGCGTACGTTGCTTTAAGCAAACCTATACTGGTGGTTGTCAATACGATATTATTTACTTACTGGCTCATCAGACTCCGGTATTGGTTATGGATTCCATTGACGGGCTGATGGTAAACTACGAATACATCACTTCCATGTACCAAATTTATAACCCTACCAAGTATGCTAACGAAAACAGACTGAAAATAGTGACTTACAATGTCCACTCATTTGGAAATGAAATCACGGGATTCTCCGCCAAAGAGTTTGCCGAGATGATGAACAAGGAGGAAACGGACGTACTTTGTTTTCAGGAATATAGAGGTAATGGCGACTTTACGGAACAGGATTTACAGAATACGTATGCTAAAACATTCCCTTACTCGTTTATCCCCGAAGGATTGAGTCAGGCCATTTACAGCCGCTACCCCATCAAACAGTCACAAACAATAGAATTTCCGAATACCAATAACGGAGCCATCTGGCCGACCTGGATGTAAAAGGTATGACGATACGCATCATCAACGTGCACATGCAGACTACCAACTTTGACAGAATGCGTTCCAAAGCAGCACAGGCTCGGGGAGCACAAGATGAGGAACAGGAAAGAGCCATTTATCTGGACTATTCTGACAACTTCCGGGAAAATACTGTCAGACGTGCCGGACAGGCTGAACAAATCAGTTCGCTAATCAATGCCACGGAATATCCCTTGATTGTATGCGGTGACTTCAATGACCTCCGGGAACTTTTACTTATGAAACGCTGAAAAGCGGCTTGAAAGACGGATTTCAAACCGCAGGAGAAGGGTACGGAGCCACTTACCGGGGGTTTCACCATTTACTACGGATAGACTACTTGTTCCATTCCACCTTATTGGAAGGTATAAAATATAAGGTGATTCCTTATGATATGAGTGACCATAACCCGGTATATCTGGAGGTGGGACTTTGATAAATCACTTCTTCAAAGCTACCGAGAAAAAGAAAGTGGAACCTTTCCCCTCTTCAGACTCAAACCATAAATGCCCACCATTCTTAACAGCGAAATCCTGACATAACAACAAGCCTAATCCGGAACCTTCCTCATTATTCGTTCCGTATTTGCTGAAATGAGTTCCGTGTTCAACAATTTCTTTTGATCTTCCTCACCCATGCCTTTTCCAGTATCTTTTACACTGACTATGACTTTATCACCCTCTATTCCTGCATTAACCAGAATTTCGGAATCATTATAGCTGAACTTGATCGCATTGCTGAGAAGATTACGCAAGATAGTCTTCATCATATCCATATCGGCATGTACCTCAATCTTTCCGTGCACCGGGAAGTTCACCTTTATATTCTTCATACCGGCTACCAGATTGAAAATTCGATAACCGAAGCAATATTCCCCACAATATCAAAGTCCTGATAAACGACATTCAGCTTGCCTATCTGGCTTTTAGTCCATTTCAGCAAATTATCCAGCAAAGAGAAAACATCCTCCGTACTTTGATTGGCCATGCTCAGCATATCAAACATTTCCTTACCGATCTGTTCGGACGGAAGACTGAGTATCAACATATTGAGCACCATCTTAATGGATCCCATGGGTGAACGCAGGTCATGCGCGATAACAGAATATAACTTGTCGCGCCCCATAATAATCTTACGCAGTTCTTCCGTCTGCTCCATGATGATCCGTTTGGCGGCAACCAGGGATATCTGATGAGTAACACGGATCACAAGCTCTTCCTTATTAAAAGGTTTGGATATAAAATCATTCGCACCTACCTTGAAACCCTTCACTATATCGGCAGTGGTATTCAAGGCTGTCAGAAATATAATAGGAATATGTTGTGTTTCCGGATCGGCTTTCAATCGTTCGGCAACTTCAAAACCATTCATCTCGGGCATCATGACATCCAACAAAATCAAATCGGGACGGGCATTGACCGCCTGGGATAATGCCTCCTTTCCATTACCGGCAGTTATCACCTTAAACTTCTCGTTTGTTAACAACACTTTTAACAACAAGACATTAGAAACCACATCATCCACAACCAAAACAGTGTACTCAGAATGACTTATTACAACATTTACATCCGGTGTCATAGGTATATATTATTTAGCCAGAACACTTTTAAATAATCAATCACTTTCATCAGCCCCTCTTCCAGATGAATGTGAGGCTCCCAATCCAGCTTTTCTTTTGCCAGAGTAATATCCGGCCTGCGCTGACGAGGGTCATCATGAGGTAAAGGTTCGAAAATAATGCTAGAATGAGAACGGGTCAGTTCCAGTATCTTCTGAGCCAGTTCGAATATGGAAAATTCGCAAGGGTTACCGATATTCACCGGTCCTGTGAAATGATCTTCCGTAGCCATCATACGCATCATTCCTTCCACCAGATCATCTATATACTGAAAACTACGCGTCTGTTTTCCGTCTCCATAAATGGTTATATCTTTATCTTGCAATGCCTGTACCACAAAATTGGAAATTACACGTCCGTCATCGGTCAGCATATTAGGGCCATACGTATTGAATATGCGGATTATTTTTACCAAAACACCATGTTGACGGTAATAATCCATGCACAAGTTTCGGCACAACGTTTTCCTTCATCATAACAAGACCGGTAGCCTATGGGATTCACATTCCCCCAATCTCCCTCCCTCTGGGGATGCGACAACGGATCACCATACACCTCACTGGTAGAAGCCTGAAGTATTTTTGCTTTGTTACGCTTCGCCAGTCCCAACATATTAAACGTGCCGAAGACAGCCGTCTTCGCCGTTTGATAGCATCATGCTGATAATGTATAGGAGAGGCGGGACATGCCAGATTGTATATCTCGTCCACATCCGTCCAAAACGGATTAATTATATCGTGTTCTATCAGTCAAAGCGCGGATGCCCGGTCAGGTAACTTATATTCTCTTTACTCCCCCGTGAAAAAG
>ENA-OQCS01000535-OQCS01000535.1-human-gut-metagenome-genome-assembly--contig:-NODE-535-length-21027-cov-1.729282_pt1 | contig 21027 bp, 34 predicted proteins | sample MGYA00242757_ERZ504575 | MGnify/ENA primary metagenome ERZ504575 (study PRJEB26092, sample SAMD00036297) | human gut metagenome | host: Homo sapiens | study: EMG produced TPA metagenomics assembly of... | reverse complement strand
TGTTTAAATTACTTCGATTTTAGTGTTATAGAAGCATCCAATAACATTACGCATATCATCAGGAAGTATTCTTAGAGCATTCCAAATGAAACTATCTGGTATGCCCCAAAGTGCTTCTGCCATTGAGCCTACTATTGCCCCTATCGTGTCGCTATCACCACCCCATGAAATTGCCCGTCTGATTGCATCCTCAAAAGAGGTGCTTACACGAATAATTTTCAAACAAAGCGGCACAGTGCCTTGACACGTTTCATCAAATATTCCAGCATAATAATCGTTTACCATGAATTGAGGATAGTACGATTGCATTATATTCTCATATACTTCTGATTGTGGGTTGTCCTCAAATAATAAATGGCGTGTGCGACTGCTACAGCTCCTTTAACTCCCTCCGGGTGATTATGGGTTACTATAGCCGTTTTCTCTGCCTCCATCAAAACCTTATCTAAGTTGTCATAAGCCCATGCAACCGGGGAAACACGCATTGCAGAGCCATTGCCGAAGCTGTTATATGGTTGTGGGTTGTCTGAGGCTATCCAGCGGGCAAAGCTGCCACCGTATGCCCCTTTCGGATTGGGGTATGCCCTACACCATTGGAGAAACTTTTCTTTGTAGCTTACGCCCGTATTGATTGCATCCGCTACCGCTATAGTACAAATTGTATCGTCTGTAAACGTGCTATCCTTTGTGAATAGTTCAAAGTTGTAGTTATCTGTATTGTTGAACTCAAAGCGTGAGCCTACAATATCGCCTATAATTGCTCCTAACATATTACTTGAAATTTTGATTGAAAAAACGCTCTGCTTTAATTCTATGATATTTAGCTTCACGGTACTTATGTTTGTAGTACCATCGTGTAACAAATGAAGATTCTGCCAGTTTAATGAGCATTGCAGATTCTCTTAAAAAAAGAGCCGATACAATATGCTTTTCTGTAGATTCTATTGTAGATGCATAAGCCTTTTGAAAATCTTCTAAAGATTCATTCATGCCCTCAAATGCTTTTCAAAAGGGATTTTGTATTTCTTTCGTATACATTCATCCATTGTTAGCCTCCTTTCTTTTGCCTCTGTTTGATTGCTTAGTATGAAGTGTGCCATACCTAACAATCGCCTTTCTTCCCATGTGTTCACCATTCCTTAAAACATTCCAAAGAGATTCTTTAGACACCCCTACTACTTCGGTTGGCAATAGCTCATATATAGCCGTAATGCTTCCAAAGTAGTAGTGACGTTTACCCTTGTATGGCTCTTTCAATTCTACATGAATAACTTTTCTTTGCTGTTTCATTGCTATATGTGTTCTATAAACGCAAAATTACTATATTATATTTAATAAAACAAATGTTTACCGAGTTTATTTTATTATACAAGGTTAATGCGGTCTATCTCCATTGTGTTTATCCTTTTATTCGTCCTAAAAAGACAATTTTAATATATCGCATTCCAAACCTATAACGGCAAACTCCAACATAGCATTATCATCAGAAGGTCATTAACCTTTAGAATTGGATAATCTTCTCCGGTACTGGTTACATATCCCTCTTGTGAAATATCATCTGTTATGTGCTCATCGCTGGTATTACCAAAATATGAATCAAGACTTTTGATGATATGCTTGTTTAAATAATCCTCACTATACACAGAGGCTATTTTAGCTTGCTTCCTAAGTGCGTACCTCATTCTTCAATTCCTTTCTGATTTATTATGAGGGGTATACAATTCATATCCATCATCCCAAAGACTATCAACTGCGAAAATTAAAAAAATCTTCCAAAGAGATACGTACGCCATCTTCTAAAAGAAGAAATCCATTTTCAATAGTCATCCATTCGTCAGAGGAAAAGAAACGGTGCGTAACCTTCTTACCCTCTTTCATTGCTTGTATAGCTTCTTCTTTACTCATATCTATATTTTTTTTGAATGTTATCCATTATACAGCCCAACACTATCACGTTTACTTCTTATCACAACTTTAGCTATCTCATCAATATTAGCACATAAAAGTTCAAAGAATTTTCTTGTACATATACCCTGTTCTTCATGCGTCATTTGTCTATCAACAACAAAACCTATTGTTTCATCCATGCGGTCAGTTATATTATTTGCTATCCAGTCATGTACATCAAATGTACCTTTCGGGTATTCATCCTCTAAGCCTCTGATAGTCCACAAGCCGCCATCCATAAGTATGTAATGACACAATATTTTGCTTATATATAAATGCAAATCAGCCCTCTCTCCACTTCCATAACCGGGCATATTGACAAGAATATATCTACCGATTGTTTTATTTAGTATCATCCATAAAAGATGCTTTTCTCTTTTTGTCATATTAGCTCCTTTCTCTAATTATTTATAACTTTGATAGCCATTGTTCGTAAACTCGTGTAGCCACTTGCGCCATCATAACAGGCGGTACACTCATACCGCAAATGTAGTGCGGTGAAAAGCCGCAAAAATCGTAGTCTTGCGGGAAGTAGAAGCGTTGCACACCTCAGATTTTGATAAATACACAGGCTTATTAAAAGGAATCGTGCTGTCTGCATGAGCCGTAAGCGTGTTGCAAATTTTATCCTCATACAAATAACATTGATTGAAAAATCCTCTTTTGCCTGTCAGCTTCCGATAAGCATTTGACATATCAATATCCCCATGTGTTCTATTATCAAACATTTCTTTCATGCGCTTGCCGTATGGTTTGCCCATGTAATCCGCAAATTCTCCGTAGCAAATCCCCGGCTCGTTGAAGTCCATGCTAATATGCGGCTCAACATTGAAGAGGTCAGACACTTTCAAGAAATTCACGCCCAAATCATGCCTAATACATACAAAGAACACCCGGTTTCGCATTTGTGGTACTCCCATTTTAGAAGCATCAAGTAAGAAGTGTTGGCAATAATACCCAGCATCTTCAAAGTCCTTGTAAATGCGCCTTACATAATCTATGGCATTACCCATAAGCAAGCCTTTCACATTTTCCGCTATCACAACCTTTGGTTGCAGTGCTTTTGCCAAAGCAATGAAGTCGAAGAAAAGTGTATCAAGAACTTGTGCCGTTTGCCCCTCTCTGAACACCTTTTCTTTGCCCCAATCCTTTTCACGGTTGCCGGAATAAGGAGAAGTGGAACGATGGGGGTGAGCCGTCCAAAATATCCAAGTTATAAAGTTCGGGCGGTAGCTCTCTCTCTCTCAATTCTCTTATATCCCCTAAAAAATTGAACCGTGGTGCATGGTTTGGTTACCATACACTTGATTCACTTTAGGTCTATTTCATTGCAACCTATCACATCAAACCCTGCCAACTTGTAGCCCATAGTTGAAACCGCCACCACACACAAAACAAGAAAACACTTTGCCTTTGTCTTTAGTGAAATTGGCTTCTGCCAGCTTCCAGTTATAAGGGAATTTATGAATTTCCATTATTGCACCTCCTCATCTTTACACATAACGACATCGCCACAAATATAATCCCAACCAAAAATAGCATTGTGTTTATGCGCTATTTCCGTGGCTGTTTCGTTGGAATCTAAAACGTCTTTCCCATTATCATTGATTACGAGAATATCCCCATTGTGTAGGTTTATAATATCAATGTAACCATCTACGAACTTTTGCAGTTCATCCAGTTGGAAGCCCAGCCCGTTTTGAGGTTGGATTTCCAATTTACTTCCGTCTGTCTTTATCAGTGTTGCCATCTTATTTTGCCTCCTTTCGTTTTAGTTGAAGTTTTACCTTTTCGGCATCAACTCATAGTTCATACACTCAGTAAAGTTTCCCATTATAAGCATTAGAGGGAAGAGCATACCATGCTTACATCCTCTTCCTAATTCGTCTGATGCTGCCTTGCATGAATCACATCTATAAATGTCTTGTACTGTTACTATTGCCATTGTGAGCCTCCTTTCTTGCCTTGTGAACGCCTTTAGTATAATTGCGTTCAACACGTCTAACGTCATTGTATTTTGCTTGCGCTGTAGATTCTATCATGTGGGGTTTTTCGTTTCCCACCCAATGAGCATCCGGGTGTTCCTGCTGTATTGCCGCTAAAATTGCATCTTTCAATATTCCCATATCCTAAAATTTTATTGGTTGATACACACGCTTGTTGGAACGATTAATTTATAAGTCGCACCATTGGGAAACCATCTTTAATGGCTTCTTTTATTTCTTTTGCGGATGGAACGCTGTTGCGCACTCCAAACTCAATCTTTCCCAAACGTCTGCCGTTATGGTCGAAAATGATATAAGTGTATTCATTCATAATTTTGAAATTTACTTGGTTACTACTGTTACAAATTGGCACTTTGCCCAAAGTGTAAAATCATTGCTGCTTATGTACTTCTGATTTTTGGCTTCAATGGCTTTAGCTTGTTTTTCGCTAATCTCTTTGCCTTGCAAATAATATTTTTTCATACGGTGTTGCATTGTGTAGGGGATTGCTACCCTACTGGTTATTACTTTCTTAAAATTTCGTCTAATAGTTCTTTGTCTAATTTCCAAAGGTTGTACCCTTTGGCTATTTTTCTTCTGAGATACTCTCTTTCTCCAATCATGCTATTGCTTTTTCTCTTAAATCTGATGCACTCCACTTTTCGGCTTGTTCTATAAGAAAGTTTGCAAGACATTTGCGTTCTTCGTAAAGTTCACGAACTAACACCGTTTTTTGCTCTATTTCTTTCAGAGCTGCCGGGTTTTTCATCCACAACTTACAAAACGCATCTTTATCAAGGTCTGTATTCATGTAGCAAGTTTCAACCTCTATATAGTTGTCCGCTGTTAGCTTCAACCCGGTTCTTTCTTCAAATTCTTTCTGTGTCATGGCAATATGTATTATAGTATTGATATTTCTTTTTGAGCTAATTTGCTGTCTGTGAGGCACAGCACTTCATATTTCATTTTTTTTGTAGTTGTAAACTACCTCTAATGTGTTTTGCCCTCTGCCGTCTGCCCTTTCGTCATAAATGGTTTTGATATGCTGGTACATGATATTACCCATCATAAAGTTTACACATCCCGAATCATAGAAGTAAAATGCTACCGCATATTCCAATGTTTTCTTTTTATCAATACTCTTAGTTGCCATAATCTGAAAATTTAGTGTTGCATTATTATTTTTGTACTTTGTATATTTCAACATCAGGTACTACTTCTCTACTCTGTTGCGTATGAAATCGGTAATAATATCTTCGTGGCTCCACTCTTTAGAATAAGACATTGTATCATGGTAGCCATCACAGATTACGCTTCCATTGCTGGTTACGGACAAGCTAAAATAGATAGCCATTTCTGCTAAACTGTGGCACTTAAAATGCTTGTTTCCTTTTATTAGAATATAATTCACATCCATATCACATATATTTTAAACGTTATCAATCTTATTACGATGCAAATATAGGCTATATATTTAATATAACAAAGTATTTGGATATATTTTTGGATATATTTTCAAAATACCTATGTGATAGTTGGTTTTGATAGTCTTTTAGTGGTAATTTCCTTTATTTAAGATGGGTGAAAATGCTCGAATGGATATATTTACTGCAAAATAGGATATATTTTGTGCTTTTTGAGGATATATTTTTGTTGAGTGAAAAATATTATTCCTATTGTGTTAATCAAACACATATTTGTTATATTGAATATAGTAAATGAAAAATCGCTTTTACGTCTTGTTTTTAAGCGTAAGATGCTAATAGGCAAGTAATTACCGAGTAAAATATGTGTGTTTATAGAACGCATATATGATTTTATTTCATATCTTTGCTCTGTAGAAGTTCAACTTACTAAATAACAAAAGCAACAATGAATAAGAAACTCTTTGAGAAAGTCAAAGGCTTGTGTAAAGACACTGGTCTTTCGGAGAAGTACCTTAAAGCGATAACCGAAAAAATGGGTGGCAGCATTGAGGATGATTCTACCGATGATGAGGCAATAGAAAGTACGGCAAATCTGATTGCGGAAGTGGCTAAGGAAAGTCAAGGTGAAGCAACCCGATGGGCAAACAAAAAGAAACCAACCCAAACCGAGGATGAGGAAGAGGAAGAAAGAAAGCGTAAGGAAGAAGAATCTAAACGTAAGGGCAAGGTGGCTTTGGACGAAGCGACTGAAAAGAGGTTAAAGGAAATGGAGGAAAAGATTGCTAACTACGAAGCCAAAGAAAGCAAAGAAGCCCGTGCGAAGGAAGTAGTTAAGGCTATGGAAAAGCACAAAATCCCGGCTTATCTCCGTGACCGTTTGGCAAAATCAATCTCCGATGATGAAGATATTGAGGATGCCGTTTCCGCTTACAAACAGGAGCTTATTACAAATGGGCTTGATGATGAACACTCAGGGGGTTCTAAGGCGGCAAGTGAAAAGCAAATTGATGAAGCTGCTGATAGCTTGCTGGAATCAATAACCGTAAAATAAAAGATGAAATGAAAAGAAAGACTGCTTCATTTACCGGGATGCGACCCATTTTCACGGGTTCGCCCTCTATCGTGCAAGGCGGCTTCAATCTGGACGTGGAAAACCAACATTTCGCTGTTGGCGATACCGTGCCTGCCGGAACGCTTGCTATCAAGGATGAGGTGAAAAGGACGGTGCAAGTCATCAAGACTGCAAAAGTGGTGGAAGTGGATGCAGAAAACACCAAGAAAGTAAGCCTGTACGTGGATGAGTTCTACGAGCCTTGCTTTGCCGTTGGTGATTTGGTGCTGAAAGACGGCACAGCCGCTACAGCCATTGCCGATGTTCCCACAATCGAAAAGATTGAGCGAAACGGAAACAATTACATTGTCACTCTCTCCAAAGCCATTGCCGGGCTTGTAAAGGATGATGTATTGGTAGAGGTTGTTTCGGACGGACAAACTGCCGCAAAATCAAAGGAGCGTGGCACTTCCAACTCCGTACTGATTGCCGATGTGGAAGTAGGCGAGTTTGAAACCTCTGTAGATGTTTCTGCCGACACCATGCAATACGCAATGTACGAAAGACGTGTGCCGCCTATCCCTGCCGGGCAAAAGGACACTACGGGCGATTACTTGAAAGGGAATCCCCACGTGAAATTAACGAAATCACACTAACTAAAATTAGCGTAACGACATGAAATCTATTTTTTCAACATTCAAAGGGCTTCACAAGGACGGCAAACCGCTTGACTTTTTGGCAACGTGGAAAAAAGACTTTTGATAAGGCTTCCGAACGTGAAACAACCCTTTTTCAGAAGATGTACTGTGATAGCTGGTTTACTACCAACACGCCCCAAATGTCATTTGACTGCGAGCACTTGTAGGTAAGTACAACTTGCGTATCATGGCTACATTGATTGGTGATGAATCACCTACACCTATGAGGCGTTCTGACGGCTTCGATGTGTGGACTAAGGAAATCCCCCGTGTGGTCACAAGTTCCCCATGTACGCACGTGATTACCGTAACTGATGGAGGTTTACGAAAATCCCCGTTTGAGTGAATCCGCTAAGGTGAAGCAAATTGAAAAGCTCCTTACCCACGACATGAAAGATGCTTATTTGGGCTGTAAGGACGTGATGGACTTTATCGCTCTGATGGCATTCTCTAATTGGGGTGTGGCTCAGTTCGTGCCGGAAATCAACAATCCGGGTGGACGTAAGTACGAGGTGGATTATCAAATGCCGGAAACAAACAAGCTGGTATCAGCTTTCTTGTGGAACTCTGCCAATACCAAACGTCGGCAAGTTGTCCCCCGTTTTGATGTTGTCGGCTATCTGTAGTGACCTGCGTAACCGTGGCATTGAGCCGGGCGAAATCCTTATGAGCCAAGACCTCTATTTTTGGTTGCGTATGGACGAAACGACCCGTTTGTTGGTACATGGTAACGATAAAAAGGCTCAGACCGTAACAACGGCTCAGATGGCAGATTTGCTTGCTGGTAATGAAATCCCCCCTGTAACGGTGATTACCCGTAAAATGAGTATGGATATGGACGGGTAAGCGTAAATCGCTTGAACCGTGGAATCACAACTTTATCTGTATCAAGCCTGCCGGGGTTATCGGTGAAATTCAGCCCGCCATTGAAGATAGCGAGTTGATAGAGGAAGAAAACGTGGACTACATGAACGCTGGCGGTGGTATTCGTATCGCCAAGTGGCGTACCGGGGAATCCACTGGTCAAGTTGCAGCCGAATATACACAAGGCTCTGGACGTTTGTTGCCTCTTATCACTGAAATTGGTGCTATCATCTGTTTACAGGTGCGTGGCTTTGAGGAAAAGGAAGTACCAGCCGATGCAAATGGTGTGGCACGTACCTATTGGACTAAATCCGAATTTGAGAGTGCAACAGCTCTTGAAGTAGGCTAAATCTTTTGCTTATGGAACTGGCAGTAAAGAAAGCGTTTATAGACAAAAACGACAAAGGCAAAATCTACAAGGTAGGTGAAACCTTGCATACCGATGAGCTTAACCGAGTTAATGATTTGGTTGCAAGGGGCATTTGTGTGATTAAGTCTTTGGAAAGCAAACAGGCTGAAAAGGTCACTTTCCAAGACAATGAATATGATTTGAATGTGGTAAAGGATGCTTTGGAATCCATCAATGCCCCCGTTGCCAAAAATGCCGGGGTTAAAGGTGTAACCAAAGCGATTGAAGCCCTTTCAGATGAGAGTGTAACGGCTTTGAAAGAAGCCCTTGAAAATAGTAGTGATGGGAACTTTGACAAAATACAATGCGTTGGTGGGTGAGCTTGAACCCTATACCCCAAGCCGCCTTGCTTTGCAAAAGGCACTTGCTGATGTGAAGATAAGCGACTGGGATAGTGAGTACAATGCCGACACAGACCAACGCACGATAGCCATAGCCGCTATAAAGGTGCTAAAGCGGATGATTGTGCTTACCAATGACACGTTAGGTAAGTCCTCACAAGGCTACAGCGTGGAGAAGTTGGAGAAGCGCATTAAAGACCTTTGCAACGAGAACGGTTTGGACGTTTCGGATTTTGTCGAAGTTTCTTCCATTACGGACGGCTCTAATTTGTGGTGATATGGCACGGAATAACGGAACTTTCAGATACACCGCTTTGCCCTTGAAGCAACGAGATGAAGCAACGGATTTTACACGGACGATGATGCGCCCGTGTGGGTGAAAGGCTGTGAGTGTCAAGTGGAGAAATTCATACCTGCCAAGCAACGATTGGGAACGGACGGGCAAATGTATTCATACACCTTTGATGTGTTTTTACCATCCTACTTTGAGGGTGATTTGAGTATAGGCGCACGTGTGGAAGTGACTTTGGAGCGTGGAGGTGTGGATGAGTTCACCATTTCGGGAATAGATGATACAAACCCTAAATACATAGAGATATGGGGATAATGCCGATGTTTGACAAAGGGGCTATCTTAAACCCCGTGGCTGCTTTCCAAAAGCAACTTGAATTGGCTTTCGTAACCTTGTTAAAATACATGGGCGAAAAGCTGGCTAAGTATGCTAAGGATAGCCACAACTACCAAGACCAAACGGGCAATTTAACCAACTCTATAGGCTATGCGTGGTACAGAATAAGGAAATCGTTTACTATGGTGGGTCAGACCAGCCCGGAGAGGGTGCGAAAGCCATGTTGGAGGCTGCAATGAAGTATGCCGCCACGCTGCCAAACACTTTTCCCTCATTATAGTAGCCGGAATGAATTATGCCGCCTACGTGGAAGCCAAAGGTACAACGTGATTCTACCTGCCGAACTGAAAGCCAAAAGCGAACTTCCTGCCGAGATTAACAAGTTGGTGATGAAAGCTAATAAGAAAGCAATCGAATTATTCGGGAACGCAGCATGATAACGACTGAGGAAATAGCAACAAAGGTTTACGCCATGCTTCAAGCAAGCGAGGTGAAAAACTTCATTTCGGGTGTGATTGATTACGAGCGTAACGACTACACCAAAGAGGATGTGATAATTGTCCCTCATACGATAGACGGTGAAGCATCCGTGCGCTACGGTCAGATAAACGTGAATATTCATGTGCCGGATAAGGTGATAGCCAAAGGCAAGGGGCAAGCCGTTTACAGGACACATTTTAAGAGGCTCATAGAGATAAGGGCAAAGGTGGTTGAGGTGTTGAAAAACCATTATGAAAGTGGGAAAGGCTATAACTGGAACATAGGGCGGTTTAACCCACCGATTAAGGAGAAAGACCAAAACGAACATTTTGTTTCCCTTGCTTTGGAGCTTACAGTAAGAGAAAAGAGTATCAACTAATAAAAAATTAAGATTATGCCGATTTTAGCAACAATGGGGTTGAAAAAGATTTATATCGCCCCTGCCATGACCGATGGAAGTATGCCCGCAAAAGGCAACCAATGGCTTGATTTGGGCGATGTGTATCAAGACACTTGCAACTTGAAAGATGATTCTCCCGAAATCACGGAACATAAGTCGGAAACGTCAAGCAAGGTTATTACGTTGGTGGGTGAAACACCTACAAATGTGGAGCTTTCTTTGATGGACCCGGATTTGGAATTGCTTGCACGTTATTTCGGTGGTACTATTGCTGGAGAAAAGGGCAAGCGCACTTGGATTCGTCCACGAAAATTGGAATACAAGGAGTGGGCGTTATGGATTCAACCGGAAGAGGGCTTGTTTATCGGGTGTGCCAATGTGCGTATCATCCCGACATTCGAGATTACCTATTCTTCAAAGGGTATCTGCCTTGTGCCTATGACTATCAAGTTCCAATCAAACTTGCAAGCAAGCGAGGAAATGAGCGACCCAACAGTAGCATGACACTGAAAAAGTCTGAGAACCGATAGCTCCTATCCCCGGATGGGGGGCTTTTTAACTTTTAAGACAAATGGAACAACTGAATAATGAACGTGAATTGACCCGTGAAGAACGCTTGGAAATCGAAGAAAAGGCGATACAGGCACTTGTGAACATGGGAGTGAAATTCAATGTACCGCTTAAAATTAACCCGGTAAAACCGCCACGCTTCATCCGTTGGTGGAATAAGCATTTTCCGAACCATGTAAAGATGTGGCGTGACAAACGTATTCCCAAAGGCTGGGATGTGTCCGAAACAGAAGTACCCAATGCCGCTTTGCAAACTATGGAGCGTGTATATATGCGCCACTTCCATTTGAAGCCTCTTTATTTGGGTACGATGGATTGTTTGAGGCGGTTGTATCTGAATATAGAATACGATGAGGAAAAGATACAAGCCGAACCCATACAGGAAAGCAAACGCCTTTTCAAGTATATTCCTCTGATGGCTGAGATTGCAGCCGTAGCCGTGCTTAACAATCCCGTGGTAGCTGACCCCTCTAAAGACAAAGAGGTGAAAGCCTTGAAAGCGTTTTTCATGGAACACCTTACATCTACCCGGCTTGAAAAGCTGGCAGACGTGATAAGCCAAATGATGAATCCCGGGGGTTTTACGTCCTCTATTCGGTCAATACGGGAGATAGGAACGACCAATCCGAAGAAACTCAAAGCAAACCGAGTAGAGTAATCGGGCTAAATAGCCCGTGGGGTAATCGTGGGGAAATTATCAAGTCCTTTGGCTGGACTTACGATTATCTGCTTTGGGGTATCAGTTGGCTAAACGTACAAATCATGCTGGCAGATGCGGCACGTGTGAACAAGAGCCGGAGCAAACGGACGGAAACAAAGATGGTGGGAAGCCGCCTGTACAGCTAAAGACAAAGGATGATATTAAGAATTATCTGAAAGGAATAATGTAATGGATAATATAAACGGAGCGTTGGCGTTCAAAGCCACCCTTGATATAAATGATTTCAACGTGTCGGCACAAGCGATGGAAGGAGTATCAAACAGGTTTCATCCACAGCCGTATCGGAATCGTCTGTGATGGATAACTCCATTCAGAGCTTTGCGCAAAATGGGGCGAAATACATTGTTTCCTACCTCGTTGGGCAGGGTATGGGGACTTTGCTTCAAAGTATCGTGCAAACACGTGGGCAGTTTCAACAGTTGGAAATTGCCTTTACAACCATGCTCAAAGTGTACGCAAGCAAAGGGCTTGATGGATAGGCTTATTGATACAGCCGCCAAAACTCCGTTTGACCTTTCGGGCATTGCGAGTAGTGCCAAACAGATGCTTGCTTACGGCTCAACCGTGGATAATGTGGTGGATGAGCTGGTAATGCTTGGTAACGTGGCTTCGGGCGTGGGTGCGCCACTACAGGATATTGCCTACCTCTATGGAACGCTACGGACACAAGGCAGGGCATTTACCGTGGATATTAGGCAGTTTGCCGGGCGTGGTATTCCCATCTATGAGGAACTGGCTAAAGTGCTTGGCGTAACCAAAGATGAAGTTTCCAGCCTTGTAACGGAGGGTAAGGTTGGCTTTGCGGAAGTAGAAAAGGCTTTCCAAAACATGACGGGTAAAGCCGGGACTTACTACAACCTCATGCAAGAACAAAGCAAGTCCCTAACGGGTATGATTTCCAACATGGGTGATGCGTGGGAACAATCGTTAAACAAGTTGGGTGCGGATAACCAAGATGTTTTTGCCGGAGCTATTGAAAGTGCTACCTATATGGCAGAGCATTTGGATGATATTTTGCGTATTTTGAAAGCCGTTGCTATAGGCTATGGAAGCGTGAAAGCCGCTATTGTACTGAATACATTAGCACAAAGGGATATACGGGCGTTGCTCTTTTGGATAACACGGCAAGGCAGGCTAAGATTTCCTTAATGAAGTTGGAAGCCGTTGCTACTGGGCAGATGGTAGCTCAGACAAAAGCGATGGTTGCAGCCCAAAACAGCCATGTCGCAGCATTGCAAGCGCAACTGACGGTAGAGGAACACGCCAACATGGTAAAGCAGTTACGCATTGCCACCATTCAACAAATGCTTACCATCCAACAAGCAGAATACCTTTCCAATTTGAATCTAACGGCTTCTTCTGCCAATTATGAGGCGGTGGCTCTGAGTGTTCTTACCGTTGAACAAAAGCAAGCTCTAAGCAAGTTAGACTTGTCGGCTAAAAGTGCCGTGTATCGTGCCGCTTTGGAAAATGAGGTTGCCGTTAAGACACAAAACAGTGCGGCTACCTTAAATGCCATGCGTACCGATGTCAAGGCAGCAGCCGTAAAGATGGAATCGGCACGGGCTGATGCACTGGCGGCAAAGGCGGCTGTAGAACGTGCCTATTTGGAAGTGTACAGGGCACAACAGACTGGGAACGCTGAAAAGATAGCCATTGCCACTAAGAAGATGGAGGCAGCGGAGGATAACGCAGCTATCGCACGAAAGACGGCTTTAGCCACCCAATCCGATTTTTACGCAAAGAAAAAACTACTTGAAGCTACAGCCACCAAGCAATCCACAGCCGCTTCCGTGGCAGATACTACGGCAAAGACAACACAAGGGGCTGTAACTTCCGTACTGACTGCAATCACGACAAAAGCAACGGTAGCGGTGAAAGCTCTTTGGGCTTCCATGATGAGCAATCCTATCGGCTGGGTAATGGGATTGATAGGTGCATTAGTCAGTGTAATTACTCTTTTTACGGGCAAACAAAAAGAAGCGACCACGGCAACGGGTGAATTTCAAGATACCACGAAAAAAGAGATTGACGATTTGAATTTACTTTTTGCCGTATTGCAAATACGGAGAAAGGAACTCAAACACATAAAAATACGATTGAAAAAATCAATGCCGTATGTAAACAATATAATAAGACATTGCTTGATGAAAACGCTACAACTTGATTTACAGCGTCTTAAATATGAGGAATTGACTACAGCCATTCAGCAAACTACAGCCGAAAAAATCAAGGCTAAATATACCGAACAAGCTATACAAGAACTGGTACAAAGCCAAACGGATGCACTTGATAGGCTGAAAGAGAATGCCGAAGATGCAACCTACAAAGAAATTCAAGAAGTTATGGAAACCACCCCGGAGGGTGTAACCGTTATGATGAATAAGGTTGTTGATGTGGCTTCAAGTTCTATTCGTGGAGCTTCGGGGGCTGTATGGGATGCGGTAGAATCTATGGCGGTAGAATCCGCAAACCAATTGAAAGGGCTAACAGGTCAAGCCTATACCGATGCGTTCAACAACTCATTGGATAGCATTGTTTCTGCCGTACAAAAGTCCACCGGGGCTACAGGTAAAGAAATGGATGCTTTCAAGGAAAATATAAAAACTTATCTTGAAAGTGTCGCACAATCAGCAAAAAAGGCAGATGAAACCATAGGCAAGGTAGATAGGCAACTTGAAAAATTCTATGGTAAAAAAGATACGACTTCTGTAACAGAGAGTACCGACTATGTGGCTATGTCGTTTAACGAGCTGGATAAGAAAATAGGTGAAACTCAGAAAAGTATTGATACCCTCAATGCCAAAAAGGTAAAGGTGGAAGCCGATAATACCCAACTGAAAGAGCTGAAAGACTTGTTGGATAAATTGAATGGTGCTGTAAACACCAAGAATACAAACCTTAACACGGAAAAGGGAATATCAGACCGTATCAAGCAGCTTAAAGAATTGCGTGAAGCTGCCATTATCGGTAGTTCTGACTATAAGAGTTATGATACGCAAATAAAGAAGTTGGAAGCCCGTTTACCCAAGCATACCACGGGGGATAAAGCGGATAGTGCCGCCAAGCAACTACGTGAAAGGCAACTTGAAGCTGACCGCAAATTGGAGGCTGACCGTATTGCAGTCTTGGAAGAGGGCTACGAAAAACGCAAGCGCACCCTTTCGCTCCAACACAAGGAGGCATTGGATAATATAGACAAAGAGGAAAAGGCTTTGGCTAAAGCTCGTAAGGATGCCGGAAAAGGTGGCTTATCTAAGTCTGAAAAGGACGGCTTCGATGAAAGGCGAACACTTGAAAACAAGAAATATGACAAAGCCCAAAACAAACTCTTTGACGGTGAAATAGAGTACAAGAAACAGCAATATGCCTTGTATTTCCGTTGGGTGCGTAACATGGGCGAAGATGTAGCCAATACCCAATTTGCCACGCTTTTAAAAGGCGGTAAATCATACAAGGAGTATGTGGAAAATGAAATCAAGGCTCTAAAGGATAAACAACAAGCCGGAACACTCACAGAGGGAGAAAGTAACCAACTTATTTCCCTTAATATGCAATACAATGAAATCACGGGGGCAAAGTCCGCTATGGATTCTTTCAAGGAATCTGTATCTAAGACCATTCAGCAAGCCCAAACACTTGCCGAGAAGTTGGAAGCCATAGCCGATGCAAAAGAGAAGCTGGCTAATGGAAGTTCCGGGCTTGTGGGTGCTGATGAAAAAGCGGAAGCCACTTTGTTTGTTTCAGAAGAAGATGAAAAGTTACAGGAAGAAGTACAGCAAAAGATACTTTCCTCTTACAGAACCTTTGAGGAACAAAGAAATGACATCCAAAAGGAATACGCCTTGCTGCGTGCTGCCGCTCAAAAGACGGGCGACCAAGAACGGATTAACCAAGTAAACAAGTCGGAGGCAGAAGCGTTAAGCACCCTTACCGCCAATATGTTAAAGCAATCGGATAGTTGGAAGAAGTTATTTGGCGATTTGGATAGCCTTTCTGTAGCTGAAATAGATAAGTTGGTGGCTGATATTGAAACAAAGCTAAAAGATGCGGATTTGAAACTGAATCCCGTAGATTACCGTGCTTTGATTGATAGTTTGAATCAAGCAAAGGAAACGCTTATTTCAAAGAATCCCTTTAAGGCTTTAGGCACGTTCTATGATGATTACATTGAAGCCAAAAAGAAGCTGGCAGAAGCCAAAGCGAATGTTGCTGCCGGAAAGGTACGGATGAGGATGTGAAAAAGGCAGAGGCTGACATGAAGAAAGCCGCCAAAGGCGTAACCAAGTCCATTGAAACGATTACCGATACGGCTACCACGTGCGGCAATGCCATTGCATCCATGTTTTCTGATTTGGGACAGGATGATTTGGCAAACGGCTTAGGCACTGCAATGGAGTTGTTCGGGCAGTTGGGCAATGCCGCCGCCTCTGTAGGTAAAATGATGAGCGGTGACATATTGGGAGGCGTTACGGGTATGGTAAGTGCCGTTACTTCTGTAGTGGGCATATTTGCCAAATTGCATGATTCCAAGTATGAGAAGAAAATTCAAAATCTGCAAAAGGAAATAGATGCGCTGGAACAATCCTACAGCCGTTTGGAACGAGCCTACAATAATACTTATTGGGTGTTCAATGATAGCCAACGTGAAGCCTACGAAAAGAATATCCAACTGATTAACGACCAAATACGGGCTTTGGAACAAGAAGCCAACGTAGCAAAGAAGAATTGGGATTTTGCCCGTTACGCTCAACTCAACAAGGAGATTAAGGAACTCAACAAACAGTTGAAGAATGCGGAAGAAAACGGAGATATGTTTCTATCTATGAGGCTCAGAAAAAGAACCTCAAACAGCAACAAGAGGATTTAAGAAAGCAAATTCAAGCTGAAAAGGATAAGAAGAAAACCGATAACGGAAAAATCCAACAGTGGAACGAGCAAATAGAATCCATTACCCAACAGATAGAGGATTTGGATAGGTCAATGATGGAACGCTTGCCGGAACGGATGTAAAAACCGCCATTGATGAATTTGCCGATGCGTTGGTAGATGCTTATTGCAAAGGTGAGGATGCAGCGGAAGCATTGGGCGAAAAGACAAAAGAAGTCCTTAAAAAAGCGGTTGTGGAAGCGTTGAAACGTGAGTTTTTGGCAAAGGGAATCAATGATGCCGTTCTCTATTTGGGAGAATCCATGAAAGACGGGAAACTGACCGATGTAGAGAAGCGAGAATTTGAAAGGATGGTGAACGCTGCCGGGGATTTGTTCAATTCCGCATTGGAGGGTATTGGTGATTGGATTAAGGATGTGGAGGAAGAAACCGTACAGCAAGACCCCCTTACGGGTGCGGTTACTTCCATGAATGAGGAAACGGGCGGTGTGATAGCCGGGCGGTTGAATGCCTTTGTCATAAACCAAAGCGACCAAACCTCTATTATGAGGCAGGCACTTGTTTACCAAGCCGAAATAGCCGCCAACACGAAGTTGAGTGCATCAGAGCTGACGGAGATTAAAACTACTTTGAAGCGCATTGAAAATAAAGATAGTTCACTTTTATCACAAGGAATAGCATAGTTATGGAACTGGTACAACAACTTAAAGAGGATGGCAAGGCAAAGGGGCTTTGCCGGATGTGGCAAATGAAGCTAAGAACGGGGCTTGACTATGAGCAACTGATACAGCTTTACATTAAGGGCATAGATTTCTGTATATCGGAGAATTACCCCACGCTTGACTTTATACGGGAACACTTCAAAGGCAAATGCGAGGTTTACGGGGTGTTTGTGGATGATGAGGTTACGGATAAGGTGAATTTACCGATGTGGTGCTGAATGGTGACTGCAAAGCTATGTTGGAGTATGACGGCTATTCTGTTTCACGGGTATATGCACGGCATGATTCCCATAGTGCCGTAAACGTGTCGGACAATGCGATTGTTACCATAGACGCTTTCGATAACTCGTATCTGTATGTGGCGGTAGCCGGAACGGATGCAAAGGTGCTTGTGAATCTGTATGGCAATGCCAAAGCGGATATAGAGGGAGTGGGGATAGAAGTTAGACAAATGAATAAAAATACTTACTGATATGGATAAGAACATGATTTTACACCTGCCTTTCGATGACCCGGACGGTAGTATAGCTTACGACTTTTCACAGTACCGCAACGATGCCACCTTATCGGATGGTGCGGATTTTTCTAAGAAATCTAAAGTGGGTAAATCACTTGCTTTGAATGGTACGGGCGAATGCGAAACAGCTCGTTCCATACCCTTTAGCGGTAATTTTACACTTTTGTTTTTGGGTGCTGCCTGTTTCTCAAAAGTTAGGCTGGGTGCTGAATATGCCCGGTATAGACAATTATAAAGAGCAATGGCTTGATGTAATCGCCCGATGGTGGATTTTCTTTGCTTTCGTTAAGTCCGGCAATATGTTTACCGTCTATGAGAACACGACCCGGATATTCAGTGAAATATTACCAAAGACACCAACGGGGCTTTCCATCAACGACCAATCACTTTTTGGGACGAAAGCCTTGCTGGACGAAGTGAAACTGTTTGACGTGGCGAAAGAACCCCGTGAAATATTCGAGTTGCAGAAAGATACGGATGTGGAATATTTCATAGACGGAAAGAACTTCAAGGAGTTTGGGGTATTCGTTTCCAAAGTGCCGGATTGGTTGGACGGTTGGAGCGCAAAGAAGCCTTGCAAGTGAACTGGGACAATTACCACGGTATTGTAAGGGATAAGAAGCGACCACGCTACAAGGAACGCAACATTACACTGGATTGCTTTATTGAGGCTTCGGGACGTGCCGCCTATGTGGAATGGGTAAACCTTTTCTTTTCCCAATTCGATGCGGAGGGGAACCACCGTTTGCGTGTGGACTATGACGGAAAGGCAAAGCCTTTGGTATATGAAGTGGAATTGCTGGATGAGGCAGACCCGGAAAAGAGCTGGGGACAATATAGCAACGATTTGATGGTGGGTACATTCCGTTTAAAGCTGGTGGAAGATGAACCTGTGAAAAAGGTGCTTAGATATATAGGTGGAACTGCAAACGGCAAGGCTACGATTACCGTCACTTCGTCCAAGCTGCTTAATATCTATTGGGGTGACGGCACGCACACTTACGATGTGTCCGGCAGCGAACAAACGATAGAACACACTTACGTTACACCCGGTGAATACGAGATAATCGTTTCGGGCGTGATTGAAGACATTGAAAAATTTGAAACCAATGCTATTGTGATATGGGAACTCTTGAAATAATCAGGCGCAACGGTGAAAAGGTACGCTTGTTTCCAAAGAGCCGTTTTGTACGCTGAAATCAGCGCTCAAAACAGTTCCTTAATGGGGGATGATAACGTACAGCTTTCCATTGTTTCCTCTGAGTTGCTTAATTTAGGCAAGGGAGATAAAATCATAGTGGAGGGTGAAGAATACACCATCCGTACTAAAGGTGAACCGTGAAATGCTTTCGGACAACCATTATGTGCATGATGCCACTTTCTACGGAGTGATGTACGAGCTGATGAAAAGCCTGTACCGAAACACCGATGCAAACGGGAAATCCAGCAAAAGCACGTTTGACCTCACTTATAATATCCGGGACTTGTAAAGGTGCTTATCTACAACGTGAGCCGTGACTATCCGGGCTTATGGGCTTTCGATGAAGCTAATTGCCCGGACACAGAACCACGTACCATTTCCTTTGCCCGTAACAATTGCCTACAGGTTTTGCAAATGCTTTGCAGTGACCGTGAATTTGATTTGGAGTTTCTCATTACCCAAAAGGACGGGGTGCGTACCATCACATAGGAAAGTTCGGTGCAAAAGTTGTGCCCCCGGGTGGCAACGCTTTCTTTGAGTGGGGCAAAGGCAACGGCTTGTACAAGCTCAAAGAGCAAAAGGTAGATGATAAGACCATTATCACAAGACTTTGGGTGGAGGGTGGCACGACCAACATTCGGAGTGATTACAGGGACTATTCAGAACGCCTACAGCTTCCGTTTCCAGTGCGTTTGAACAAAAAGGAACACAAACTATGGGACGGTACAATAGTACCGCCTCAGAGCGAATATATAGGCATATCCGATGATAACAAGCGTTATTTGGAGGATGGCGATTTGAGGGATGCACTGGGTAGTGATGAGGATGCTGTGACGTATGATAATATTTTCCCGAAACGGACGGGTACGGTTACTGCTTTGGTGGCTGATGATATAAACAGCTTCATTGATGATACAATGGACTTTGACCTGAACGAGAAAGACGATAAAGGTACAAAGTATCTGATTAACGAGGTATCGGCAAAGATTAATTTCATTTCGGGTAAATTAGCCGGACAACAATTTGAATTGGCGAAAAAGGAGGATACGACCATGCAACAAAAAGGTTTACGCTCATTCCATTTACGGACAACAGGGGGCTAACTATTCCTACCACTGAAAGCGAGGCTTACCGAATAACGAGGGTGACACGTATAAGATTACGGATATTCACCTGCCTAAATCTTATGAAGATGATGCAGAGGAAGATTTATGGTATGCCGGATATAACGAGTTCAAGCCACGCACACAGCACGGGCGAAATATCAGCTTACCTTTGAACGTTCCTATTTTTTGAACGCTTTGCCAAGCGATAGCGAAACAACCGTCTTTCATGTGGGTAACTATGTACCCGTGAAAGATGAGCGTTTCGGTATTGAAAAGAATATCCGCATCCAAAAGGTGACAAAGAACCTGCTTGTGGAGCATGACTATACACTGACCCTTTCGGACATTACAGCCATTTCCCCAATCACTCAAACGGTTGTGGATGTTGGACGGCACGAAACAATCATAGAAAACAATCGGCTTCGGGACTTGACTAAGGCACGGAGGGGATGGCGTACAACAGAGGAACTGCGTACAATGGTGTATGATACGGACGGTTATTTTGACCCCGAAAACATCAAGCCCAATTCCATTGACACCAATATGCTTACGGTGGGGTCTAAGAGCAACAATTGTTTTGATAGATGTGATACTGCAAGCCAACGTAAACGGAATATCCAATCGTTTTGATGCTTCTGCCGGGGTATTGGCTCACTTGACTATTGATGATGAGATAATCAAGCATTGGAACATGGCGCTGGCTCATTCACTCTATCAAGCCCAAAGGGGTACTATGTGTTTGCCAAGTGTTCCAAGAAAAGCACGGATGGCATTTGGTATGTGACACAGGAACAACTAAAGGTTGAACCAACCGAAGACCCGAATAACTATTATTTCCAAGTGGGTATATTGGGGTCAGTGCATTCGGATGATGATTTCAGGGACTTTACCACCACCTACGGATTTACCCGTATTAATGGGAACACTATCACTACGGGTAAGATTATAACAAGCGATAAGGAGTGCTATTTGGATTTGGACGGCAACAAGTTCCGTATCGGTGATTCTTCAAGTTCTATTGATTGGAACGTAACGGCAAAACGCCAATTAACGTTGCACAACGTCCGTTT
>ENA-OQCS01000534-OQCS01000534.1-human-gut-metagenome-genome-assembly--contig:-NODE-534-length-21030-cov-3.036119_pt1 | contig 21030 bp, 27 predicted proteins | sample MGYA00242757_ERZ504575 | MGnify/ENA primary metagenome ERZ504575 (study PRJEB26092, sample SAMD00036297) | human gut metagenome | host: Homo sapiens | study: EMG produced TPA metagenomics assembly of... | reverse complement strand
TATTTTACATGCGATCCTCCTGATCATATCTTTCAATGGATCGGTCTGATCGGCGGGATAGGAGTTGGTTATTCTGCTGGATATGCCTGGCAAACCGTTTTCAATACCTTTGGGGCTCTTTATATTGCAGAGAATCTTTTTGGCCTAAAGAATGCCATCATCTTAAGAATCGCTGCCAATGTCTTTGGCTCTCTTTATGCTTATGGATTTGACCAGTTATTCCGAAAGATAACGACTAGCATTCGAAATCTTTTTGAAAATAATTCCATTATGACAGATCAGGCATAACATCTTTGAATGATACATTAGAAACAGGATATAATTATTACTGAAAATCATTGAAATTAATTAATAGAAGGAGGAGTAAAAGAGCAATGTGTACAGCTGCAACTTACAAGACAAAAGATTTTTATTTTGGAAGAACTTTAGATTATGAATTCTCTTATGGAGATGAGGTTGTGATCACTCCAAGAAATTATCCATTTCATTTTAGACATATCGATGCCATAGAAAGTCATTATGCTATGATCGGAATGGCTCATGTAGTCGACAATGACCCTTTGTATTATGATGCATTCAATGAATGTGGACTGGCAATGGCTGGCTTAATTTTATTGGAAATGCAGCATATTATGATATAGAAGAAGGGAAAGACAATATCGCACAGTTTGAATTTATCCCTTGGATTCTTGGAACTTGTGCAAATCTTGAGGAAGCGAAGACAGCATTGATTCATATGAATCTTACCAATACCCCTTACAGTGAACAATTTCCATTAGCGCAGCTCACTGGATCATTGCAGATCAATCTGGTGCGATCACAGTCGAAGCAATGGAAGATGGGATGCATATCTATGAAAATAACGTTGGGGTATTAACAAATAATCCTCCATTTAACATTCAGATGTTCTTATTAAATCAATATATGAATCTTTCTCCAAAACAACCAGAAAATCTATTTGCAAAAGATATCGATTTAGATCAATACAGTCGTGGAATGGGTGCGATTGGTCTTCCTGGAGATCTTTTCTTCATCCTCACGTTTTGCTAAAGTAGCATTTACCAAATTACATTCTGTCTCTGGAGATTCTGAAAATGAAAGTGTCAATCAGTTTTTCCATATTCTTGGATCTGTCGATCAGCAAAGAGGATGCTGCGATGTCAATGGAAAATATGAGATTACCTTATATACTTCTTGTTGTAATACGCAAAAAGGAATCTACTATTATACAACCTATGATAATCACCAGATCAGTGCTGTTGATATGACAAAAGAAGATTTAAACACAAAAAATCTGATTTGTTATGAAGTGATCACTGGGGAACACATTCAAATGCAAAATTAAATAAAAAAGCACCACTATTTCATTAAACTGAAAGGAATGACAAAATGGAAGTCAGATTGGCAACTCCACAGGATGCAGAAGAATTACTGGAAATTTACCGCTATTATGTAGAACATACAGCAATCACATTTGAATATGAAACACCTTCGATAACAGAATTCCGTCAAAGGATCAAACAGACATTAAAATGCTATCCTTATCTGGCGGCTGTTGATGGGCATAGAAAGATTGTCGGATATGCATATGCATCATCTTTTAAAAACCGTGCTGCATATGACTGGTCCGTAGAAACAACCATTTATGTAGATAAGGATGTAAAACGACAGGGAATCGGGAAAAAATTATATGAGGCATTAGAAGAAATCCTTCGAAAACAACATGTGATCAATTTGGATGCGTGCATTACAGATCCGGAAATCGAAGATGAATATGTTACAAAAAACAGTGTTCAGTATCATGAACATCTTGGTTATCATATGGTTGGAAAATTTTTATAAAAGCGGCTATAAATTCGGAACGTGGTATGATATGGTCTGGATGGAAAAATATATTGGAAAACATAAAAAACATCCAGAAGCATTTATCCCTTTTTCTATTTTATAAAGAGTTTAAAACTTTTAAAAATCAGGAACTGATATAATGAAATATAAATATGCTAAACAAAAGAAAACAGGAGTATTTAATTATGCCAGTATTTGATTTTAGTAACGATACATCAGAAATAAAAGAAGAAGTAGTCTGTACTTATACAACATTTTCTTCGAATGTAGATCATGCTACGATAGAATGCCCTATCTTGATTTTATCAAACAAGAAGAAGCAGTGGGAGCATCATTCCTGTGGTGTATTTTCTAATCAAGATAAGCAGACAGCCTTTGAATTTGAGGGAGAAGATGGGACAGTAATATCTGATATCTTAAAATTAGATTCCCGTTTTGTAAGCCTTGTCAGATGGCTTGGAGAGAATCATATTCATGTCCGCTTATCTGGGGAGAATACAGTAGAAGGTTATTGTGTATACAAGATCAGAGAAATTGCTCTTGGCGGTGGCACCAAATTATCTGCAGAAGATGGTTTCCTTCAGTTTATGATCGAACGTTTATTCCAAAGTGATGCACCAGATGAACGGATCACTGATGAAAATCTTGATGAGATGGGTGATGATATGAAACTTACCAGCATCCAGAGTATCACAGATTTTATGACATGTGCCGGAAGTACGCTGCCTGATAATATTCGTCTATGGGCAAGAAGAAATCTTGCTGTTGCAAAATCTCATGAAGTTTCACAAGAAGAGAGACGTCATGCCCAGCGTGCATTATCCATCATGATGAACATCCAATGGAAGAGTAATTATTTTAAAGCGATCGATCCTGAAGAAGCAAGACGGATTCTTGATGAAGAACTCTATGGTATGGAACGTGTGAAACAAAGAATCATTGAAACGATCATTCAGATTAATCGTACACACACGCTGCCTGCTTATGGATTATTATTAGTTGGACCTGCTGGAACAGGAAAATCTCAGATTGCTTATGCGGTTGCAAGAATCTTAAAACTTCCATGGACAACTCTTGATATGAGTTCCATTAACGATCCAGAGCAGTTAACGGGAAGTTCCCGCATTTATGCAAATGCAAAACCAGGGATCATCATGGATGCATTTTCCATGGCAGGAGAATCAAATCTTGTATTTATCATTAACGAGCTTGATAAAGCCAATTCAGGAAAGGGAAATGGAAATCCTGCAGATGTTTTACTAACATTGCTTGATAATCTCGGATTTACCGATAATTATATGGAATGTATGATCCCAACAGTTGGAGTATATCCAATTGCCACTGCAAATGAAAAAGACCAGATCAGTGCACCATTGATGTCACGTTTTGCAGTCATTGACATTCCTGATTACACACCGGAAGAGAAGAAAGCGATCTTCCAAAGATTTGCACTCCCTAAGGTATTAAAACGTATGGGATTAAAAGATGATGAATGTATTATGACAGATGAGGCCTTAGATGCTGTCATTGAGATGTATTCTGAAACCACAGGAATCAGAGATCTGGAACAAGCCGCAGAACATATTGCAGCCAATGCATTATATCAGATTGAAGTCCACCATATGAATAGTGTAACATTTGATGATGCAATGGTAAGAAATCTGCTTTTATAAGTTGTTATTTGACGAAGTATGAATTTTAATGATATAGTAAATCATAGACATTACAAATTATAATTCTCAAACGGAGGTCACATCATGGACATGGAGAAAATCTACTTAACAATGAAACGTACCGGTGCTGGAAACATCGTGCTTGGAATCTTATCCATTTGTATTGGACTTGCATCTGGAATCATGCTAATCATCACAGGTGCGAATCTGTTAAAGAAAAAGAAGCATTTAAGTTTCTAAATAACATCTGAATGATAAAGGAACATTGGAATAAGATTTTCAATATTCCTTTATTTTTTACATTTGACAATAATGATATAAAATATGGAAAGAACAGACCTTGAAAGTGCCATATGCTTAAGAATCAATCTATACGCAAAATACCGATTTAAATTATAGATTGCTGATAAAAGACAGAGAAGCCAGTATTTTACTGGCCTCTCTCGATATTTTTATTTTATGTAATTCAAATTACTAATCCAATGAATCTTACGATTAATGCTGCAATCCATGCAATCATACATTGCCATAATGCCAGACCAACCGCCCATCTTGTTCCTAGTTCACGTTTTACAGATGCGATGGCCGCAACGCATGGAGAATAAAGCAAACTAAATACTAATAAAGAACTTGCGGCTAATGGTGTGATCGCCGCTGTGATATTTCCATTGAATAAAACTCCTAATGTTGAAACTACACTTTCTTTTGCCATAAATCCACTGATCAATGATGTCACGATTCTCCAATCTCCCAATCCTAATGGTGAAAAAACTGGTACTAACACACCAGCTACCATTGCTAAAATGCTATGTGCAGAATCTTCTACCATATTTAACTGCAGATCAAATCTCTGTAAAACCATACAACGATCGTGGCGACCAAAATCACAGAAAATGCTTTTTGTAAGAAATCTTTTGCTTTCTCCCATAATAATTGTGCTACATTCTTCACTCCTGGAAGTCTGTAATTTGGTAACTCCATAACAAATGGCACTGGTTCTCCTTTAAATAACGTTCCCTTATATAAAAATGCAATCAAAATACCTATCATGATTCCTGCTAAATATAATCCTGCCATAATAAGACCGCCACGTTTTGGGAAAAATGCATTCACGAAAAAAGAATAAATTGGCAGCTTGGCTGTACAGCTCATAAATGGTGTTAAAAGAATCGTCATCTTACGGTCTCGTTCACTCGTTAAAGTCCTTGTTGCCATAACCGCAGGCACTGTACATCCAAACCGATCAGCATCGGAACGATACTTCGCCCAGACAATCCAATCTTTCGAAGCATTTTATCCATAACAAATGCCACTCTTGCTATGTATCCACTGTCCTCCATTAATGATAAGAAGAAAAATAAGGTTACAATGATCGGTAAAAAGCTTAGTACACTTCCTACACCAGTAAAGATTCCTTCAATCACTAGACTATGGATCGCATGATTCACGTGAGCCGCAGTTAATGCCTGATCTGCAATTACTGAGATTTTATCAATTCCTAATTGCAAGATTCCTTGAAGCCAGGCCCCGATCACATTAAATGTAAGATAGAATACCAAAACCATGATTCCTACAAAACAAGGAATTGCTGTATACTTTCCTGTTAGAACTCGATCGATCTTTTCGCTTCGGATCCGTTCTTTACTTCTTTTGGTTTGACAACAGTCTGTTCACATAAACGCTCAATAAAATCAAATCTCATGTCTGCGATTGCTGCACTTCGATCTAAATCTCGTTCTGTTTCCATCTGTTTGACAATATGCTCTAACATTTCCATTTCATTTTGATCAAGCTTTAATTGTTCTAAGATCAAAGGATCTCCTTCAATAGCTTTTGTCGCTGCAAAACGAACTGGTATCTGTGCCTTTTCCGCGTGATCTTCAATCAAATGTATTACTGCATGAATACAACGATGCACTGCACCATTATGATCTTCTTTATCACAAAAATCCTGCCGCAATGGTTTTTCCTGATATTTTGCAATGTGAAGTGCATGTTTTACAACTTCATCGACTCCTTCATTCTTTGCCGCTGAAATCGGAACAATTGGAACACCTAGCAATGATTCCATTTCATTGACATTGATCGATCCTTGATTCCCAACAACTTCATCCATCATATTTAAGGCCACCACCATTGGAATGTCCATCTCTAATAACTGCATAGTAAGGTAAAGATTTCGTTCAATATTTGTCGCGTCTAAAATATTAATGATCGCCTTTGGTTTGTCTTCTAGTACGAAGTTTCTGGAAACAATCTCCTCACTACTATAAGGTGACATCGAATAAATTCCTGGAAGGTCCGTTACATTTGTTTCAGGATGTCCTTTGATCGCACCATCTTTTCGATCGACTGTTACACCTGGAAAATTTCCAACATGCTGATTGGCACCAGTCAACTGATTAAATAATGTTGTTTTTCCACAGTTTTGATTACCGACTAATGCATAGGTCAATTGTGTTCCCTCTGGAAGTGGATGTTCATCTTCTTTGGAATGATATTTACCTTCTTCCCCTAATCCCGGATGCTCAAAAGTTCTCATATATTCCGCACCCTTATGACTTCTGCTTCTTTCTACAATTGGATCAATTTCAATCTGATCGGCTTCTTCTAATCGAAGAGTCAGTTCATACCCATGAATCTGTACTTCCATAGGGTCACCCATTGGTGCAAGCTTTACTACTGTGATTTCAACACCAGGGATCATTCCCATATCAAGAAAATGTTGTCTTAATGCACCATGACTACCAACGCTTTTGATCACTGCACTCTTACCGATTTGTAATTCTTTTAGTGTCATTTTTTATATCCTTTATCTATCTTTATTGTTGTAATTGATTTAGATGATTCTAACCAGTTCATATTGTACCACACTTTTGATAATTTTTCTCAACAAGATAGCGATTTATATAACAATATTGATTTTTTATTGTTATATTTTCTTGAATTATGTCAAAATATTATAACAATCTTTGTTTTTACTCAATTTCTGTCACTTTATAATCTTTATCTTCTACTGTCTGTGTTAAGACATCATCTGGCACTTCATTTGTCATAGAAACAACCGCTGTTCCTTCTTCATGACTTACAATTGCCTCTTCTACATCCTCTAAAGATTCTAAGGCTTTCTTCACAGCAGCCTCGCAGTGTCCACACATCATTCCTTCAATCTTCATTGTTTTCTTCATTGTTTTTTCCTCCTGTTTTGTTATATTTTGAACCTGAATTTCTTCAAGTACTACACTGTTTTTGATCTTCTGGTCTTTGCTGGCATCATGCATTTTAAAGAGATTTAATCGTAATGCATTAGTAACAACACAGAAACTTGATAAACTCATTGCTGCAGCTCCAAACATTGGATTTAGTTTCCACCCAAGTAACATATACCAGGCTCCCGCAGCCAATGGAATTCCGATGATGTTATAAATAAATGCCCAAAATAAATTTTCATGAATGTTCTTCAGTGTCGCACGACTCAAACGGATTGCTGCAGGTACATCACTCAAACGGCTTTTCATTAAAATAACGTCCGCAGCATCAATTGCGATATCTGTACCTGCACCGATCGCAATTCCCATATCAGCTCTTGTAAGCGCTGGTGCATCATTGATTCCGTCACCAACCATTGCAACTTTTCCTTTTTCTTTCAAGTCACGAATGACACTTTCTTTTCCTTCTGGAAGACACCTGCGATCACATGATCAACACCAGCTTGTTTACCGATTGCTTTTGCGGTACGTTCATTATCTCCTGTTAGCATAACCACACGGATTCCCATGTTCTGAAGTTCTTTGACTGCCTGAGGGCTGTCTTCTTTGATAACGTCCGCAACAGCAATGATACCAATCAGCTGTTCATCACACGCAAAGAATAATGGTGTTTTTCCCTGATTAGCAAGTTCTTCTGATTTTTTGATCATAGATAATGGAATTTTTGCATATTTCTCAATAAATCTCTGGTTTCCACCATAGACCGTCTCTTTATCAATCTTTCCAGAAAGCCCATTTCCCGCAACCGCCAAAAAGTTTTTAATTTCAAGATTGTCATGAATCTGCGCCTCTTCTGCTTTTTGTAAAATTGCATGAGCAAGCGGATGTTCACTCTTCTTTTCTAATGCATATGCAATGGAAAGTAATTCTTCTTCGCTGATACCTTCTACCGGTACCATATCTGTAACCTGAGGTTTTCCACTTGTGATCGTTCCTGTTTTATCTAAAGCTATGATCTGTGTTTTTCCTGTCTCTTCTAAGGATACGGCTGTCTTAAACATGATTCCATGCTTTGCGCCCATTCCATTTCCAACCATGATCGCTACAGGTGTTGCAAGTCCTAAAGCACAAGGGCAGCTGATAACTAATACAGAAATGCCTCTGGCAAGTGCAAATCCAAAACTTTGTCCGACAAGCAGCCAGATGATCATTGTTGCGATTGCAATACAAATAACAGTTGGGACAAAAATCCCTGATACTTTATCTGCAACCTTTGCAATCGGTGCTTTGGTTGCTGCCGCATCACTGACCATCTGAATGATTTGAGAAAGAGTTGTGTCTTCGCCAACTCTTGTAGCTTCACATTTTAGATAACCAGATGTATTTAATGTTGCAGCAGATACGGTATCTCCTTCTTTTTTATCCACAGGGATACTTTCTCCTGTTAAAGCAGATTCATTTAAAGCACTGTTTCCTTCTATGATGATACCATCTACCGGTATATTTTCTCCAGGTTTTACAACGAAGATATCTCCTTGATGTACCTGTTCGATCCCAACTTCTATTTCCTGTTCATTACGGATCACAACTGCCGTCTTTGGTGCTAATTTCATAAGACTCTTTAAAGCATCTGTCGTTTTTCCTTTGGATCTTGCTTCTAGCATCTTACCAACTGTGATCAATGTCAGGATCATAGCGGCAGATTCAAAGTAGAATTCATGCATATATTTCATCACAGCATCCATGTTTTGATGCATCTGAGCATCTGTCATTGCAAATAGGATATAAACACTGTATCCATAAGAAGCTGCTGATCCTAAAGCAACCAGAGTATCCATATTCGGTGCTTTATGAATAAGCTCTTAAATCCACTTATAAAGAATTTCTGGTTGATCACCATGATGATTGTTGTAAATAACAACTGGATCAGACCCATTGCTACATGGTTTCCATCTAAAATCTTAGGAATTGGCCAATTCCACATCATATGTCCCATTGACAGATACATCAAAGGAATCAAAAACATAACGATGTGATCAGTCGTTTCTTCAAGACAGGAGTTTCTCTATCTTTAATAAATCTGCATCTGCAGAATTACTCTGCGTTTGCGCGCCCTTCCTCTTTGCTCCATATCCAGCATCTTCCACAGCTTTGATGATCACAGATGAATCTGCAGTTCCTTCGACACCCATTGAGTTTGTCAGCAGACTTACAGAGCAGGATGTGACTCCTTCTACACTGGAAACCGCTTTCTCCACGCGTGCACTGCAAGCAGCACAGCTCATGCCAGTCACTTGATATTGTTCCATGGTTTCCCTTCCTTTCATTTTGCTTGTCAATTGTTATTTCATTAGTTTTTGTAGAACTTTTACTAATTCATCAATCGTCTCATCCTTTCCTTCTCGGATATCTTCTGCTACACAAGTTCTGATATGATTGGCAAGAAGGACTTTATTGAAACTATTTAAAGCTGCATTGACAGCAGATACCTGAACTAAAATATCGGTACAATAAGTATCATTCTCTACCATCTTTTTTATTCCACGAACTTGTCCTTCAATACGGCTTAGACGATTAATAAGATCTTTATATTCTTTGTCTGAACGTTCTTTTGTCTTGTGATGACAACAACATTCTTTTTTTTCTTCCATGTGATTTCCTCCTTTACGTTTGATATTATATACCCTGTTAGTATATTTCAAGATGTTTATTTGAGAAAATGTTGCAGTTATATAGACAATCTTGTTTTATATAACTTATAAATGAATCAATTTTTCTAATATCATTGATAAAATCCCTAAAATAGCATATAATAATTTTAGGTATTAACTATTGAAATAGGAGGTGATACTATGATTACAACAACAGCAACTGATATTCAAAATAACTTTGGTAAATATTTAAAAGCTGTCCAAGAAGGTAATGAAATTATTATTTTAAAGAAAGGAAAAGAAGTCGCCAGATTAATTTCAAAAGACACAGGTATTTCTTTCTTGACTGATTCTTTAACTGGAATTCTAAAAAAAGATTATAACGAAAAGGATATCCGCACAGAAAGGATTGCAGAAAAATATGAAAATATTGATTGATACAAATGTAATCCTTGATGTATTATGTGACAGAACTGATTTTGTAGAAAGCTCTTCAAAAATCTGGAAGTTATGTGAAGTAGAAAAAAATTGATGGATATATTTCAGCATTGTCTATTCCAAATATTGTTTATATTTTGAGAAAAGAATTAACACCAGAAAAAACTCAGCAAATTATTGAACAGCTGTTTATGATTTTCATATTGCTGATCTAAAGTCTTCTGATATAAGAAAAGCGGCGAATATGAAACTTCTGATTATGAAGATGCGATTCAAATGGTATGCGCACAGCGAATGAAGTAGATTTTATTGTAACTCGTAATATCAAGGATTTTATCGAAAGTAAAGTACCTGCTATGAAACCTGATGAATTATTAGAACGGATATGATATAAAGGAAGGAGGCATTCCACAAATGTGGTGCCTCCTTTTCATTTGATAGTTAATCTTCTTTTTCAACCTTACGGTTTTCTCTATTAGCAATCTCTTCTTTGATTGCAGCTAAGAAGTCATCTAACTTCATCTGTCCTTCATCACCTTTGAATCGGCTTCTTACTGATACAGCTTCGTTTTCTTCTTCTTTTCCACCAACAACTAACATATATGGAATCTTCTGAAGCTGCGCTTCACGGATCTTGTATCCCATTTTCTCAGCTCTTGTATCGATGTCTGCACGGATTCCTGCTGCCTTTAATGTATCAAGTACTTTATTAGCATAATCTAAATGCTTATCAGAGATAGGAATCACTTCAACCTGTACTGGAGCTAACCATGTAGGGAAAGCACCTGCAAAATGCTCAATCAAAATACCGATAAAACGCTCGATAGATCCAAATGCAACACGGTGGATCATGATTGGACGATGTTTCTCTCCATCTGCTCCTGTGTAGTGAAGGTCAAAACGTAATGGGAGCTGGAAGTCAAGCTGGATCGTTCCACACTGCCATGTTCTTCCGATAGAATCCTCTAAGTGGAAATCAATCTTAGGTCCGTAGAATGCTCCGTCTCCTTCATTTACCACATAATCAAGTCCAAGATCATCTAAAGCTGCACGAAGAGAATCTGTTGCAAGTTCCCAATCTTCGTCACTTCCCATGCTGTCATCTGGACGAGTAGAAAGTTCTACATGATACTTAAATCCAAATAAATTGTAAACCTGATCGATCAATCCTGCAACACCTTTGATCTCATCTTTGATCTGATCTGGTGTCATAAAGATATGTGCATCATCCTGTGTAAAACAACGAACACGCATTAATCCATGTAACTGACCAGATTTTTCATGACGATGTACTAAACCTAATTCTCCCATTCTTAATGGAAGATCTCTATATGAACGTGGTTCAGAATCATAAACAAGAACTCCACCTGGGCAGTTCATAGGTTTGATTGCAAAATCCTGATCATCAATAACTGTTGTATACATATTTTCTTTGTAATGATCCCAATGTCCTGATGTTTCCCATAAATGACGACTTAACATGATAGGTGTTGAAATTTCAACGTATCCTGCTTTCTGATGAATTTCACGCCAGTAGTCTAATAATGTGTTTTTAAGAACCATACCTTTTGGAAGGAAGAATGGGAATCCAGGTCCTTCTTCTCTCATCATAAACAGACCAAGTTCTTTTCCAAGTTTACGATGGTCACGCTTTCTAGCCTCTTCCATCATTGTAAGGTATGCATCTAATTCTGCTTTCTTTGTAAATGCAGTACCATAGATTCTTGTAAGCATCTGATTATGCTCATCTCCACGCCAGTAAGCACCTGCAATACTTGTAAGTTTGAATGCTTTCACTGGTTTTGTAGTCATTAAGTGAGGTCCTGCACAAAGATCAACAAATTCACCCTGCTGATAGAAGCTGATCACAGAATCTTCTGGAAGATCTTCAATCAATTCTACTTTGTAAGGTTCGTTTCTTTCTTTCATAAATGCAATCGCTTCATCTCTAGGTTTTGTAAAGCTTGTGATTTCAAGATTTTCTTTGACGATCTTCTTCATTTCTTTTTCAATCTTCTCAAGGTCTTCCTGTGTAAATGGAGTATCTTTCTCCATATCATAGTAGAAACCATTGTCGATAGAAGGTCCGATCGCAAGTTTTGTTTCTGGATATAAACGTTTTACTGCCTGAGCTAAAATATGGGATGCTGTATGACGGAATGCGTGTTTTCCTTCATCAGAATCAAATGTTAAGATATTTAATTCGCAGTCTTTGTCAATGACAGTTCTAAGGTCAACAACTTCTCCATCAACCTCACCCGCACAGGCAACTCTTGCCAGTCCTTCACTGATATCTTTTGCAATATCAATGACAGACATATTGTTTTCATACTCTTTTACAGATCCATCTTTTAATGTAATCTTCATCTTCTTATTCATCCTTTCTTGATATATAACGTTTTATTTATCCTGTCACAATTCTCTATAGATTTCTTCTATAATAAATCTATAAACAGAAATAAAAAATCCCATGGACTAATAAAAATCCATGGGACGAGTTATCGCGGTTCCACCCTGGTTATCTGTTTCATATCCTTTGATCATAAACTCCAGAACAGAATCACTTAATCGACGATTAACGGTGTCAGCCGGGCTGGTTTACAGCCACTCCGAGGTGGTCTTCCTTTGTTTGTCTGCTTAGGATACTTTCAGCAAATGTATCCCTCTCTGGAAGCTTTCCACAAAGTACTCTTCTCATCAACGTTTTCTTCTTTTTGATTTCTTGTAAATTATAGCATTGTGATTCTATAAAATCAATACAAAAATAGAAAATTATAAACGATTCATTAATAAATAAGCATTCTTTACAACTGCTGCCGCCCATTCTCCACCAACACAGTAATGTTTGTTCACTGCTGCCGCAGAAGTTCCAACATAGTAACTTCCACCTGATGTCAGGTATTTTTCATGTAAAGTTTCTGCAGTTGCTAAAAGTCCTGCTTCTTTCGTTGATTTGTTAATTCCTTTTGCATGATCCGATGTTACACCATATCCAGTCAGATTATTATCTTCCCTCGCACGGCGGCTCGTGCCCCATGCACTTTCATGTGCAGCGATTCCCATCAAAAAGACTGCATTCACATGATATTTTTCTTCCGCCTTGACATAAGCTTTCGCATCATCATACAAAGCAGTTCCTTCCAAAATATGTTTGGCGTCTGAAACTGTGATATGACTTAGAGCACTGACATCATTTGGATTAAAATATCTTGTCTGTTCCTCTTTTTTAATCTCTCCTTTGAACTTCTTGATCTGCTTCTTGATCGTCTGAACCTTTTCTTCCATTGGTTTGATCGGAAGTATCTGTTCGTTCTTTAAATACTGATCAAGCTGAATCGTTTCATTCTTATCAAGCAAAGTCTCAAAATCCGGATGATTGATTCCAAAAACATATTTGCTTGCGATCGTTCTCAGATTCTCATCTCCAAATAAATCTGCAAGCTCATATAAATCTTCTCTTAACTGCTCATCTTTTTTAGAAATCTTCATAGAAGGAGTGATCTCCTGACCATATAAAGCAATCTCCGCCTTGGAATTTGCTGTATACTTTTTGTAAAATTCATTTATAGATCGTGCTTTTTGCTGTTCCAGGCGAATCTCTTCCTCAATCTTTGCTTTTTGTTTTTTCAGCTGTTTCACTTTCGCCTGTTTATCCTTGATCCTTCCTTCGATCGTATCCGAAGAACTCTTACTGATCACTTGTGTTGGCATTGGAATGACTTTGTTTTCTTCCTTTTTCTTTAATTTTGTCTTCTTTGTCTTAGTATGTTTCTTGCTTGTTGTCTTTTTCTTCAGTTGTTCTTTACTTTGCGTTCTTTTTGTTTCTTGCACCGTTGCTGCTGTTTCGGTAGAAACTTCTGTTGTCACTGCCTGATCGGTCTGTGTATCATCTGCATAAACCGGTATTACAGAGATTGTCATATCGCGCATACAAATGCTGTCATAATCTTACGTCTCATGATTGCTTCCTCCCTTTGTTTGAACATTGTTATGACATGATCATCTTTCTAATACTCAATTTTATCTGGTAATTTCTACCTTACTCCTTTTTGTATAAAAAATTCAAGTACGCAGTGTTACGTACTTGTAAATTTTTTATTCTTTATGATGCAGGAAACAACCTTCCTCATGTGACTCGACCACTCCCACTGCCTGCAGATAGGAATAAATGATCGTTGTACCGACAAATTTCATTCCACGTTTCTTTAAATCCTTTGAAATCTGGTCGGATAATTCTGAAGATGTTTTTCCCGTCTCATGGATGATCTTATGATCTGTAAACTTCCATAAATATTCAGAAAAGGTTCCGTATTGTTCCTGGATTTTCATAAAAATAGTCGCATTTGATACGGCAGCAGATATTTTTCTTTGGTTTCTTATAATCCCTTTATTTTCTTTTAATTGCGCTTGTTTCTCTTCATCATATGCACTGACTTTATATACATCAAAATCATCAAACGCTTCTCTGAACGCTTCTCGTTTATTTAACACACACTCCCACGATAATCCTGCCTGAAACGATTCCAAGATCAGCATTTCAAATAATTTATGGTCGTCATAGACAGGCACTCCCCATTCTTTATCGTGATAATCGATGTATATCGGATTCTTTGGATTAGCCCAACTGCATCTATCTTTTCCATCGTGATATTTCATAAAAATGTCTTCCTCCATTATGTTTATTATAGTATACCTGACATCTTTGTCAGATCATCTAAAATCCACATTCACAACCACAATCTCCGCTTTCGTTCCGACCCTCATATTCGGGCCAAATAAACCGACACCTGAAGTTACGATCTGATGCGCATTTCCAACCTTACGATATCCATATGGATTCTTCCAAAACAAATGAATTGTAATATTCCCAGGGAACAGCTGTCCATCATGCGTATGCCCGCAAAGATCAAGATCTACCCCTGCCTGATTTAACTCTTCCAACTGCCTTGCTCATGATCCAGTACGATCACAGGCTTTTTAAGATCCATTCCATTTACCAGTTCTTTTGGAGTCTTACGTCTGCTGATCCACGGCCTACTTTCTCAGCATCTGGTCTTCCATAGAGATAGAGCTTTGATCAATACAAACAGATTCATCTCTTAATAACTTCATTCCTGCCCTTTTTACAAATTCATCCATTCTTGGATCGCTGACCTTTTTCTCCCGACCGCTGCCAAATGTAAATCCTGCAAGAATCTTTTCATCAATATCATGATTTCCATAAACTGCATAAACACCGTATTGACTCTTTAGCTGTCGAAATATCTTAACCAACTGATCTGGATCATCTAATGCATCATATTCATTATCAAAAATGTCTCCTGCAACCACGATCAGATCTGGACTTTGCTGATTTACTTTCATTACCATCTGTTTCATCTGAGAACATCCAATATTGTATCCAAGATGAAATCTGCAAGTAAATGATCTTTAGCTTTTTATGGTTTCCTACTTTTTTATGTATCGTTACATGGTAACTTGTTGTCCTGATATTCCTTGCATTACACACTCCGTAAAAACTGATCAATAAGATCAAGATCATACAAATGCTTCCAACAATCCTAAAAACTTTTGGTGTCCGAAACTTTTTCTGATCTGCTTTTACAAAATAGATCAAGATCAGGCGGATCAGATCCGCAATAAGGATCGTAAGCGCCAAATACATCAAAACACCCAGCCAGTAATTACTGATCAGTTTCATAGCTCGCCGTATCGTTCCTTGTGGAAACAAAAATGCGATCAGAATACTGAATGCAAGAAATACATAGATCATGGTCAAAACTGCTTTGATCCATTTCTTTTTAAAATAAACATGACAAGTCTCTAACCATTTCAATATTCGGAATAAAAAATAGACATTTAACAGCAGATAAAGTGGTGCTAAATATATTGCGATCATCTTATTTTCTGCACCCTCTTTCTTACTATATTTTTATTGATTTTTTATCAAATTCATTGTAATCGGATAAACTGTCGCCTGGTTTGTCAATGGATCTCGATTCTGATAATCAAACAATAGGATGGTTTTTGTTTCTTTAAAATCTTCATTTACCGCATGATCGAATTGTTCCATATGGGAAAATTTCCGCATATTCTTTTGTCCAAAATATGCAAGTCGTTCATCTTTTAATAAAATCTCTTCGTTGATATAACGAAGCTCATCCTTTTGTAATGTATAATCTCCTGCAAAATCCGGACGTTTCTTTACATTTTCACGAAGATATAAGTCATACGTTAACAACTCTTTATATAATACAAGATTCTCTTCTGCTGTAATGGTTTGTATAAATTCATATAAGATTTCAAATCGGGCAATCCGGCTGTGGCTGACCTTGTCATAACCTTTCTCCTCATAAAATCTGGCAAGTGTATCATATAAAGCAAATGCAGTGTCAAATTCTTTTTCCAACAACCGCAAGGTGTTCGAAAACTGGCTGCTATTATAAATAAACTTCCACCATTTCTTCCACTTTCTTTAAAACCAGTACATCTTCATAAGGCAGCCATTTTGTATAAAGGACTTCATAAGGCGGTGTATCTTTATAAACAAGCCCATAGTTCTCTTTTTGTTTTTCCATATAAGAACCTTTTAATACTTTTAAAAAGCCTAACTGTAATTGTTCTGGATGTACTTCATAGACATCCTGAAATGACTGTTTAAAACTTTCAAGATCTTCATAGGGCAGTCCTGCGATCAGATCCAAATGTTGATGTATATTATGTCCAGCATTGATCCTTGTTACGATATCTGCAACTTTCTTAAAATCCATTTTCCTGTGAATCTCAGTGATCGTATCGATGTTCGTTGACTGAACGCCAATCTCTAACTGAATCAGTCCCGGACGCATATCAGAGATCAATTCAATTTCATCATCCTTTAAGACATCTGCTGCCACTTCAAAATGGAAATTGGTAATGCCGTTATCATGTTCCTTTATATAACGCCAGATTTCCATTGCATGATCATGTCGACAGTTAAAGGTACGATCGACAAATTTGACCTGTGGCACTTTATGATCTAAGAAAAACTGTAATTCCTTTTTGACAAGAGAAAGATTTCGGAAGCGCAGGCATTTATCGATCGAAGATAAACAATAACTACATGAAAATGGACAGCCCCTGCTTGATTCATAGTAGATGATCTTATGTTCAAAATCTTCAATATGTTCATATACAAATGGAACTTTACTTAAGTCCATCACTGGACGCCATGGTGTTTCTACGATCTCATCTTCATTTCTATAAGTTAGTCCAGGAATCTTGCTAAGATCATCTCTCTTTCCATGATAATAATCAAGCACTTCAAGGAATGTAACTTCTCCTTCCCCTTTCATCACACCCGTTACCTGTGGAAGTCGTCTTAAAACTTCTCTGGAATCATAGGAAACTTCTGGTCCTCCAAGCCAGATTGGAACATCCGGCAGTAGTTTATGGATTTCCCTGATCACACGTTCTATGTATTCAATATTCCAGATATAACAGGAAAAACAAAGGATATCTGGATGTTTCTGATACAGACTCATCAGGATATCATCCACCTGCTGATTGATCGTATATTCTGCAATCTCGACTTCATCGATATATGGCTTTGCGTAGGCACGAAGGCAGTTAACTGCAAGGTTCGAGTGAATGTATTTCGAATTGATCGCTGTTAATATTGTGTGTTTCTTTGTCATATTATTTATCTCGCACTTTCTTTATTTTGTTTCATTCTGAATATCTTTTTGTTTTGTCTTACTCTGAAAATAGATAAACGAATCCGCCGCATCAAGAATATCACTAATTCATCTCTTGGTGCGATCTCAATATATTTCTTTAATAAATCTTTCTCTTCTTTTTATATCTTCCATAAAAAATGTCAAACAGATTATGACCCCGCATATAGGTTTTGATCTCTTCCATATGTTCTTTCATATCTTGCGGTGATGTAAAATCACGTCCCATCATCTGTATCAAATGAACTCCACTTTTGATCCTATGCAGATATTCTCTCCATTTATCATATAAATCTCATAAAAAGCATCTTCAGATTCTATAACTCCAAGTTTTGACATGATCTCTGGATTTAAAAAATAATTTTCAAAAGAATAATATTTTAAGATCAATACATTTTTCCTTGTCACTTTTGGTAAATGATCAACATCCACAAGATTTCTCTCATCATAATATTTACAAAGCTGTCTTCCAAGCATATCTCGATCCTTACCATCACTATCACGATCATTAAAAAACGATCCTTCATATAAAGCTGATTTATATATTTTAAGTTGGCATACGTCTTGATATTGGTACAGCTGTTTGTTGTCAAGATCGCTACACGATTTAATCTGCCGTCTTCATCATAAATTTCAGAATAATAATGATTTAACAACAATGGCAAACGGTATTTATCTTGTTTTCCTTCTACGATAAAAACAAAATCAACATTCATAAGATCGGAAGCATTATATCCAAGATCGTCTAATACCGAACTAATGTTCGTTTTCTTCTTTGCAACAGAATATGAATCTTCATCCAATATGATCTGACATAATTGTCTACTGCTAAAATTGGCTAATAAATGTGGAGAATGTGTTGTAAAGATCACCTGATTCTTCTGTGCCAGACGATAAAGGATCTCACTGGCTGTCTTTTGCAGTTGTGGATGCAAAAACATCTCTGGTTCCTCTACCAGAATGATCGATGAAAGACTATTCTCATCCATTACATAAGCTTCCAGAAGAGAAAGCATATAAATACTTTTCATTCCACGCCCCAATCGTTCCACAGAAATTGAAATATCACGTTCTTTGTTATAAGCCTCTGCATTAACTTGAAGCATCTGATCAACATCATAATTCATAGAGAAAATGATATCCTCAAATCCGCCGTTCTTATGGAAGCTCTCATTAATACGTTTCTCAAACTGATCAATGTTCATCTCATACAATTTATATTCAAATAACTTTGCAGCCTCAAATGCATTCAGCTCTTTTGGACTCTTCTGATTGATCAGACCGATACACTGAAAACAATGAGTACATGGTTTCACAGGATCAAACATACAGCAGTTTGTACGCATGATTTTAAGCAAACTGTCTTCCTGTAACATAAAAAGATCATCCTGTATCTGTTTTAAATTACGGTTCGTTCCAATGAAATAAATAGTTGGGAAAATTTCCCGAATATACTTATTATGTTTCCTTTTTCCATCGTAAAACCGCTGTTTGCCTTCTTTATTGGCAATGAATGTAAAGGTGATCTCTTCATTTTTGTAAGATGGAAGTTTGCTCTCAAAATCCTTTTTCCAAAGATCATATTTTTTATACTGGCTTACCATACCATTTTTATGAAAAATATGAAGATCTTCTTCTGTAATGGATAATATAAATCCAATCTCTATATTTTGCATTGTTTCGTTAAAATCATCCAATGAGATTTCATAAGATCCTTCGACTGCACGCAAGGCATGAAGGATGGATGATTTTCCTGTATTATTCTTTCCAACAAGAATCAGAGCATTCTGGATATCTGATATTTCCATATGCCGGATTGATTTAAAATTCTTAATTGATAGATATTTAATTTCCATAAGATGCTCCTTTCTTTTTTATCTTTATTATCTCATTTTTATATTTAAAATCCAGTCACAAACAGACATATGTTAAGAAATGTTACGATCAGTGCAATCATAAAAAGTATGATCTTTAATCGTTTCGAATTCGCATATTTCCCCATGACTTTCTTTGAGGATGTCAGATAGATCTGAGTAAAGATCGTAATAGGAAGTTGAACTGCCAAAAACATCTGGGAATAGATCAATCCATCGAATGGAGATTTTATCAGTAAAATCATCAATGTTGCCGGAATCATCGTAATAAGAACTCCTAATTTCGTATCTTTATGATGAATATCATAAGGATGATCAAAAATTCCAGAAAAAATCGTTCCACCGGCCATTCCTGCTGTAATACTTGATGAAATTCCAGCAAGTAATAATGCAAGTGCAAAAATAATTGATGCTGCATTTCCAAGAAGTGGTGTTAACATGGAACCTGCTAAATGAATATCATCAATAGAATGACCATTTCCATGATACAGGGTAGCTGCTGCCATTAAGATCATTGCACTGTTAATTGCCCATCCTATGATCATGGAAAATAAGGTATCTTTAAACTCGTATTTTAACTGCTGTTCTATCACATTTTCATCTTTTAGATTCCATTCTCTGCTCTGAATGACCTCTGAATGTAAAAACAGGTTATGTGGCATCACGACTGCTCCTAGAACACTCATGACAACTGGAAGGGAACCTTTTGGAACTTCTGGCTTTACCCATCCGATCAGTGCCTGTTTCCATTCAATATCTGCAATACAGATTTCAAACAGGAATGAAAACCCGATCAATGATACAAATAAGATGATCAATTTCTCGATTCTGCTATAGGCATTTGTAAACTGACAGATCAACACGATCCCTAAAATGATAAATGTACCAATCTTTACTGGAATATGAAACAGCATTTCTAATGCCATTGCACCACCTAAAAGTTCTGCCATTGCAGTTGCGATCGATGCTGCAACTGCTGTTAATAAAATGATATTCTTAAGACCTTTGTTGATATACAAACTTGTTGCTTCTGATAAACATTTTCCTGTGACGATTCCTAGGTGGGCTGCATTATGCTGTAAGATAATGAGCATGATCGTTGATAATGTGACCATCCATAATAACGTATATCCATAACCGGAACCTGCTGCGATATTACTTGCCCAGTTTCCGGGATCTATAAAACCTACGGTGACTAGTAAACCTGGTCCGACATATCTTAGGAAGTTCATCGTTTCTTTTGTTGATGATTTAAATAATTGCATCATACACGAAATGTTCCTTTCTTTTTATTTTTATTCTAGTTAGTCTTGACTAACTATTATTATACATAGAAGGGGAAAGTTTGCAAGCTTTGTGAAAAATTGATAGAATAAGTCATGTATTATTTTCATTTACTACTACTGAATAGCCGTAAATGGTATGCTAAATAAATAAGAAACAGGTGAATTTTATGAAATCATTACCATATTATGACGATCTGACTGCAAGACAGACGATCAAATTTACGTGAACTTATTTAAAAACTCTTCCGCCTTTTTTGCGAAAGAATTTTTTTCCGTTGCAATTTGATTTTCTACCAACACAAGTAAAGAAACTCGAAATTGCTTTATGCTTATTGATCT
>ENA-OQCS01000533-OQCS01000533.1-human-gut-metagenome-genome-assembly--contig:-NODE-533-length-21089-cov-3.533203_pt1 | contig 21089 bp, 19 predicted proteins | sample MGYA00242757_ERZ504575 | MGnify/ENA primary metagenome ERZ504575 (study PRJEB26092, sample SAMD00036297) | human gut metagenome | host: Homo sapiens | study: EMG produced TPA metagenomics assembly of... | reverse complement strand
TACTGGAATGAAGCACTGGACGTGAATTTCTGGAGAAATGTCTTGAAATCCTCCTCTTCGGCAGCCAGACCATTGAGAGTCGTCAGCATGAGTGCCGCAAACAGACAAAAAACAAAACGGATAGCCTTCATATACTCGGATTATTTTTCAATGCGCAAAGATAATATAAAAGTAATAAAATGCTAAGGCTATGGGGCGATAATTATTATCATCTATGTTTCAGATACTCGTAACCAAACCGGCAACGCAAGCAGTCTTTCTTGTCACAATATTCCTTTTGAAGTTGAAGCAGAGCCTGCGAATCGGCAGCGGTGGACACCGGCAAACCGGCACCATCCAAAGTCGGGTTACGTGATTGTTTTCGGCCTTCAAGGATTCAAGGAAACGGGTGGCACGGTCACACAAAACGTCATCGGCCTTGTGCAGGCCATAAGCATAAAGAAACGGGATGACCGTATTGATGGCAATCAGATTCAAGGCACCGTCCCCTACCCGCTTTTCCCTCCGGGGTGAAACCTTTCTGAAATTGAAGTGCTCCTCCCAATACGCGGAAGTCTTGGCAGCCAGTATCTTCTTCACCGCCTCCAGCGTTTCAGCCTCCATAACACGCGAGAAGAGCGACTGCTCCTTGTGATACAGACAGGCAAGCTGGGCGAGGCGTACATGTGGAAAGTTATCGGGACGAAGACGCAGAAACCGCCACTGCTCAACAGACATGGGAGCTGGCAGCTCGAACTTGTGTTGCAGGTAGCGGAACTCTTTCTGAAGTATCAAATAATAATCATTCGCCTCTGCCGAGACCTCCTCCAGCAGGCCTGCCTGCCCCAGGAAGAAAGCCTCCACTTGAAACAGACTGTCCCGATGCTTGTCTACGGCGCGGAATGGAAGGCGGTTTGCCCATGCCTCGAAAGCATCCCCATTCAGCCCGAAGCCGAAGTTACGAGCAAGAGTAATGAAGAAAACATCCTCCCAATGATGATTGCAGCGTTCGAGCCGCTGGGATATGACGCATGCTTTCTGCTCAAAACGCTCTACCTGCAAAGCGGACAGCCAGGAGTGGACGGTCAGCTTCGGAAGGGAGGCAAGGATGGAATAGCAGGGAGGATAAATCTCTGTCTGCCGAAGCTCTTCATAACGCAAGCGGACAGTGTCGGGGCAGGTGAGCACCATCTGGGGAACCAGCTCACCGTTCGTGCGGTACACATCACAATTCGATTCGCCCACCACGTGCAGGATGACGGTATCATACGCCTTGTCACGGTCGTGCCTATGGAGCAGCCAGTCTGATGCCTGCGTATGCACTTCGACGTTGCCACCCAGAGCGTACCGTCTATTTTCAGTTTGGCATTAAAAAATCGGGGCCTGCATTCATGTTCGGCAAACCGGGATCTATCACTTCTACCGGCCGGCGGAGGTTGTCTGGAGCAATGACAAAGGAAATATTTTGTGCTTCCAAACATAATGCAGTAGTTGTTCCATGTTAACAAGACGTTAATGTTGAGCACAAATGTAAGAAAAAGATTATCTTTGCGACCTATAGTTTGTTGATAAACTAAATAAAAACAGATAGAAACAATGAAAATCGCATTAATCGGCTACGGAAAAATGGGCAAGGAAATCGAGAAAATAGCCCTTGGCCGCGGACACGAAATTGTAAGCATCATCGATGTCGACAATCAGGAAGACTTTGAATCGGCAGCCTTCAAGAGCGCCGACGTTGCCATAGAGTTCACCAATCCCATGGTTGCATACAACAACTATATGAAAGCATTCCAGGCCGGAGTCAAATTGGTATCCGGCAGCACGGGATGGATGGCGGAACATGGAGACGAAGTGAAGAAACTTTGTACCGAAGGCGGCAAGACACTGTTCTGGTCGTCCAACTTCAGCTTGGGAGTAAGCATATTCTCTGCTGTCAACAAGTACCTCGCAAAGATAATGAACCAGTTCCCTGCCTATGATGTGACAATGAGCGAAACGCACCACATCCACAAGATGGACGCTCCGAGCGGTACGGCCATCACGCTTGCCGAAGGTATTCTGGAGAATCTCGACCGTAAGGACAAATGGGTAGAAGGAACTTTCCAGGCTCCCGACGGAACCGTTTCGGGCTCTACGGAATGTGCAGCCAATGAGCTGTCCATAAGTTCTATCCGCGAAGGAGAAGTACCGGGCATCCACAGCATCCGCTACGACTCCGAAGCCGACAGCATCACTATCACCCACGATGCCAAGAATCGCAGGGGATTTGCCTTGGGAGCTGTCCTTGCTGCCGAATATACCGCCAAGCACGAAGGTGCTTTGGGAATGAGTGACTTGTTTCCATTTTTAAAAGACTAAAACATCATGAGAAAAGCAACACGCACCCAATGGATTAAATTCAGTATAGTCACCCTGCTCTACCTTGCCTTTCTGGTTTGGGTAAAAAGCTGGCTGGGACTGATTGTACTACCCTTCATTTTTGACATCTACATCAGTAAGAAGATACCCTGGGGGTTCTGGAAGAAATCGGAGAATCCTGCCGTACGCAGCATCATGAGTTGGGTGGATGCCATCGTGTTTGCGCTGGTAGCCGTCTACTTCGTAAATATCTACGTGTTCCAGAATTACCAGATACCGTCTTCCTCACTGGAGAAATCCTTGTTGGTAGGCGATTTCCTTTACGTCAGCAAGATGAGTTATGGTCCGCGCGTACCGAATACGCCGCTTTCCATGCCGCTGGCACAACATACACTACCGGTATTCAACACCAAGTCGTACATCGAATGGCCCCAATGGGAATACAAACGTGTACCGGGCTTCGGCAAAGTGAAACTGAACGACATTGTGGTGTTCAACTTCCCGGCAGGCGACACGGTAGCCACCAACTTCCAGCAGACAGACTTCTATACCCTTGCTTACGAAGAAGGAAAACGCGCGTATCCCAACAAGGTGAATATGGACAGCCTGACACGCAAGCAGCAACGTACCGTCTATGATTTGTACTACAATGCCGGACGTAACCTCATCCGTTCCAATCCTAGAATGTACGGTGACATTGTCATACGCCCCGTTGACCGTCGTGAAAACTATGTAAAACGTTGCGTAGGCCTGCCCGGCGATACGTTGCAAATCAAGAAAGGACAAGTATACATCGACGGCAAAGCCATTGAGAACCCTACAGAAATGCAATTCAACTACTTTGTACAGACAACGGGACCTTATATCACCGATGATATGTTCCGTGAACTGGGCATCAGCAAAGAGGACCAGACACTGATGACCGACGGTCTGGGCTGGGAAGAGAATCTGATTGAAATGGGACTGGACCGCCGGGGATGCCCAGGGCAGGCTGGCACCGGTCTATCATCTTCCGCTCACCAAAAAGATGTACGAGACCCTTACGGGCAACAAGAAACTCATCAGCAAGATTATCATCGAGCCGGGAGAGTTCTCGGGACAGATGTATCCGCTGAACCTTTACACCAAATGGGACCGCAACAACTACGGTCCGATATGGATTCCTGCCAAAGGCGCCACCATCAAGCTGACCGAGGACAACCTGCCCATCTACGAACGCTGCATCGTCGCCTATGAGGGCAACAAACTGGAAGTCAAGGAAGACGGCATCTACATCAACGGTGAAAAGACCGACTCCTATACCTTCAATATGGACTACTACTGGATGATGGGCGACAACCGCGACAAGTCCGCCGACTCCCGTTACTGGGGCTTTGTGCCGGAAGACCATGTCGTAGGAAAACCGATTGTAGTATGGCTGTCACTGGACAAAGACCGCAACTGGTTTGACGGCAAGATACGCTGGAACCGGATATTCAAGTGGGTGGACGGCATTAAATGAATTAAAGAGTTAAAGAATTAAGAATTAAGAATTAAGAGTTAAAGAATTAAAGAGGGAGGTGGGGAAACGACCTCAAGCCTTTCCTTCTTTTACTCTTTAATTCTTTAATTTCGAACGACAGGATGAAAGGATGGAAGATGGCAATTGCAATGGTTGGAGTAGTACTCGTCGTAGTGCTGCTCCGGGGTTGTGTGACAACTTCCTATCTTATCCCTTCTTCCGGTATGGAGAACTCACTGTACCGGGGTGAATGTATTCTTGTAAACAAGTGGAGCTACGGTCTACGGCTTCCTTTTATGAAGTTATGGGGATATCATCGCTGGGCGGACAGTCCGGTGCAAAAAGAGGATATTCTTGTATTCAACAATCCTGCCAATCTTTCAGAACCCGTGATTGACCGACGGGAAGTCTTTATCAGCCGTTGCATCGGTACTCCCGGAGATACCTTGCTGATAGATTCGCTTTTTTCAGTGATTCCTTCCGAAAAGAATGCACCCGACCAGAAGTTCCTTTATTCTTACCCCAGGCAACGGGAACGACAGTTGGATTCATTGCTTTCCATCCTTCCATCGCTCCCAACAAACTATTGGGGCAGGACTCAATAAAGAATATACGCAGTTTCAGCCGTTATGAACACTACTTGCTGGAACAAGCCATGAACGGGAATTGCTGGATAGAACCGATTGTCAAGGAAGACTCCATGGAGATGCTGAAACCTCTGATAATCCCCAGCAAAGGCAAAGCCATACGCGTATATCCGTGGAACAAGACTTTGTTGCGAAATACCCTGGTACTTCACGAAAAGAAACAGGCCGAAATCAAGAACGACACCCTTTATGTGGAAGGCAAGCCCGTGCAGCACTGCCATTTTACCAAAGACTACTACTGGGTAGGTGCCAACAATGCCATCAATCTTTCGGACTCTCGCCTTTTCGGTTTCGTCCCCGAAGACCACATCATAGGCAAGGCATCTATCATCTGGTCCTCCAAAGAAAAGGGAACAGGACCTTTCAGCGGTTACCGATGGGGCAGGATATGGAAAAGAGTGGAATGACAAACAAATGAAAGAATAAAAATGAAAATACAAACAATGAACAGTAGCTTCAATCGTAAATCGCAAATCATCTAATCGTAAATATACTGATGAAAACAGTTTTTCTTTCTTCCGCCTATTTGGCTCCCATAGAATATTATACCAAATTGCTGGCATACGATAAAGTATTCATCGAACAGCATGACCACTATATGAAGCAGACTTACCGCAACCGCTGCACCATTGCCGCACCGGACGGCGAGTTGGCACTTTCCATCCCTACCGTAAAGCCGGATAGCCTAAAATGCCCGATGCGCGATATCCGTATCTCCGACACGGTAACTGGCAGCATCTGCACTGGAATGCGCTTGAATCTGCCTACAACCACACTCCTTTCTTTGAATATTATAAAGACGACTTCCGCCCTTTCTATGAAAAGAAGTATGAGTTTTTAGTCGATTTCAACGAAAAACTTTGCCATCTTATCTGTTCTCTGATAGACATACAGCCCGATATGGCACGCACCACCGAATACCGGACTGAATTCACTCCGAATGAAGCGGATTTCCGCGAACGCATCCATCCGAAGAAAGACTTCCGACTGGAAGACCCGGAGTTCTCTCCCAAACCCTATTACCAGGTCTTTCAGGAGAAGCACGGCTTTCTGCCTAACCTGAGCATTGTAGATTTGCTGTTCAATATGGGGCCGGAGAGTTTGTTGATGTTGTAGGTTACTTATGGGAATTAGGGGTTGAATTAGTTCATTTCTAAACGGGTTTGAGATAAATGTTAGTATCACGAGGGGACAAGTTGACAAGGCAACAAGCGCCTTGCGGTATATCATTTACTTCATTTCTGCCCCGTTATGAACCGGGAAAAGAGCCGAATAGCAATCTGCATTATTTACAAACAACACAGATTCAAGAAACAGTAGCATACTGAACCTAATTCAGTCGTATAGTGAATGCAGCACACCAGAATAATATTGATAATCAAGAAGTTACAAAAAGCACAGTCAAAACCTTGATAAATTACAACAAATCAAAATATCATTGTGCTCATTTCGTAGCGGGATTGAACACAGAGGTACGAAGTATCCACCTCCCCTTTAGGGGATTCGGGGAGTATTCAACCCCTGCTTCGCATCACTTATTGAACCTCTGCAAGAACTCCGCCAGGTTCTCCCCTTCTTCCAGGCCCAGCTTTTTCCGAGGCGATAACGGCTGATTTCCACTCCGCGCAGAGAGATGTTCAGCAAGGGAGCTATCTCTTTGGAGAGCAGGTTCATCTTGATATATGCACAGAGCAGTTTATCCTTGTTGTTCAATTCGGGATATGCCTCTTCGAGTTTTCTGAAGAAGTCGTGGTACACAGAGTCAAAGGTGCTTTGGAAAGCCTGCAAGTCGTCATCGTGCTCAATATTCGTTTCAATCTGTCCCAGTAACCGAAGTGTTTTACGCCGGAGGGAAACCAAGTTTTCTTCACTGATGGAATGGGAAATGCCTAATACTTCTTTCTTGATACCCATCAGCATCTCATTCTTGCGCACAATATTCAAGGTAGTACGGATTAGTTCTTCTGATTTATGGCTTAACTCTGCCTGCAAGTTCTCCTCTTTCAGTGAGTCAATCTTCTGGTCTTTCAATTCACTCTCTTTCTTGAATTCTTGTTTCTGCCTGTAGAGCTCCAGCTCTTTTTGCATCAACAGATGCTTCCGGCTGACAGCTATGCGATAGGCTATATAATATAGTAGTAAACCCACAGCGACTGCATATATCAAGTAGCTCCACCAGGTGCGATACCAAGGGGGCAAGATTTCAAATGAGAACGAAGTCATTACCAACTCCTGGTCTTTATCGGTCATCAATTTTACGCTAAACACATACTTACCTTCATGCAGACCCGTAAATTCTTTAATAGTATTCTCACTGTACTCGTTCCATTCTCCCCTTTCGCTCCCCTCGCTCAAGCGATAGGAAAAAAGAGCCGATTGGGATGCATCGTTACTGTTCACATTATACTCTATGCGGAGGGAGTTGTGTTTATAGGGAATAGTGACAAGAGAATCTGTGTAATGATAGCTACGCCCGTAAATCAATGAGTCGCGTCGTCCTGTGAGATATACACGGCGTATCTGTAGAGATAGCTTTTCCTTACCCACAGCCGTCGATGAAAAGCGTACCAGGGAAAAACCTTCTTCCGTTCCCACCACAGCTTGCCCGTCATATACATTTACATGCTCATAGTTCTCTATCAAAGAGCCCTTCAAGAATGTGTCATGAGGCAATTTTGAATAGGTATTCTTCACAGCATCGTAGCGCAACAACTTGAGAGCTTCACCTGAAACGTACCATATATTATGGGCCATATCCATGGTGAGATAACTGTAAGCGCTTTCCCGTCCAACATATTTTCCAACTCATGATATTCTTCCAGACTATCCGTGGCTTGATTGTAGCGCCACAACCCGTAATGTGACACTGCAACTGTTTCACTGTTTACCTGCGTCAGAAATATATCATAACCGGAAGGGAAAGCGCTATGGTTATACTTTTTCAAACTTACCACTTCCTGCAAATCATCCGACAGAATCAAGCGGCAGACACCTCTGTCCTTATTTGTCACCCATAACGCATTACCCGAACTTTCAGCCATTAGGCTTTTTGCAGCATAAGTGAAATTCTTAAGCCGGAAAGCAGGCTGCCAACGCCCGGCCACTTTTTTCAGTAAATGCAACCCACTATATTTACCATAAGTACCGCAATCAGCACATCCGGGCGACCGTTCAAAGGGACAAGGCTCCTGACACCTTTTATACCATCCAAATGCTCCATCTTATCGCCGTCTATCACAAAGACACCGTTGTCCGAAGCACAGAACAGCTTACCGTCATAGTTTAGGAAAGACCACATCTGTCCACCGGTTCCGGGAACAAAAGTCATCGGTATCTCTTTGTTCAGTTCAGTGGATGGTAGTGTTGTATAAAGGCCTTGATTGGAAGCCAGATACAACTTACCCTGATAAACGATAGAAGAATATCCGGACCCAATGACCGGTTTATTACCATATAGAGAAGAAACGGGCGAACTCAAATGTACACAGTCAATGCCATTATCCAGCCCCAACCAAAGGTTGTTCAGCGCATCGAAAGACATACTGAGCACTGTTTTGTTCTGCAATCCACTATTAATGGAAATCACATTCATTTCATCCTTTTCCAAATCAAGCAAACAAACCCCATCCTGCACAGAGCCAAGTGCAGCAAAGACTGGTTAAGAGCAGCACAAAACACACGATTGTGCTGCATAAAGCTATCTGCAACACTATTGAACTTCTGCACCGTCTCGCCATCATAGATAAAAAGGCCGTTGTAACGGGTGGCTATCAGAATCTTGCCACTATAGGGTAATAGTCCCGATACCCTGCCCAGCATCTCCGAACCCGGCACCAAACTGAACTTCTTTCCATCCATCACCAGAACTCCCTCGGCCGCACCGATATAGAACTTATTATATAAAATGGCCGACGTATAAATCTCACCCGGATACTCCAAGTATTCCAACTTATTATTTTCCCAGTAGAACAAACTACGGTCTGATTGGAAATAGATTCTCTCTTTATCCTGCAATATGTTCCATATCACGCCAACTATTGAATTCGGGGGCAAATTATCCGAAAGGCATGTATAGTCCAATCCGCCCAGCCTGTTTGGAGTGAAATAACCGAACCACCCGATTCCACCGATATAAATCCGTCCGTCATTCCCTATTCTCATGGCCCGCGCCTTTGCATTACGTATAGGGTAAAGATTCCAGCTTGCACCGTCAAATTCGAGTAAACCGTTACTATTGGCCACATACATCCAACCGTTATCGTGTTGCTGTAACATCCAGTTTTGATTACCTGCCTTATAAGTATGGCGGGTATAGTTCGTTACCGGGCGTTGCCATCCTGCATTCAACTGCACCGACAGCAATAACAAAAGGGTAAGTATAAAATAGGACTTGCTTTTCATAGCGGTCAACATTTGCGTTTATGAAGCAAAGATAACTCCTTTACTCTAAAGTAGTATTCCACCACATCATCTTTAACAGATTTATTCAGAAGAAGCATACTTGAAAGAAAACGTACTTATAACCAACACCTTACAACATTCGTGAGAAAGTAATGATGTAGTCAAAACCGGCATTTGATGTAATTATGATGTAGCCGATTTCGGAATACGAATGCCTCATACCTGTATATTTGTCATTACTCTACAGAAGAATGCATGGAAATCGTTCTTCTTAATTTTAAATCAAAATATAGTAGTATGAAAACACTCTTGAAGAACAGTCTGACTTTTCTTTTGATGCTGATGCCGGTATTGGCTTTCGCCCAGCAAGCACCTCAGATAATGAATGTCAGCGCACGCCAGAGACATCCCTCGACGGGCAGTGGAAAACAATTGTAGATCCTTTTGAAAACGGCTACTACGATTACCGTCTGAAACCCTATGACGGAGGTTATGCCCAGGACAAGACTTATTCCGACAAGACCAAGTTGCAGGAATACGACTTTGAAACGGATAAACTGCTGTTTGTTCCCGGAGACTGGAACACACAGCGTCCGCAATTGTATTATTATGAAGGAACCGTATGGTACCGCAAACATTTTGAATACTCCTTGCAGCCGGGCAAGCGCCTTTTCCTAAACTTCGGAGCTGTTAATTACGAGGCTATCGTGTGGCTGAACGGCAAACGTCTGGGAAGGCACATCGGCGGGTTTACTCCTTTCAACTTGAAATTACCAACCTCCTGAAAGAAGGCACGAACAGCCTCGTGGTCAAGGTGGACAACAAACGCCTGCCCGAAGCTGTGCCCACGGTCAATGCAGATTGGTGGAACTTCGGTGGAATAACCCGTCCCGTCACTCTGATAGAAATGCCTGCAACCTATATACGCGACTATTACGTACAGTTGGCAAAGGATGACAAGAACATGATTGAGGGCTGGGTGCAACTGGAAGGTTCTGACAAGGAACAGAAGATAACACTGGATATTCCCGAACTGAAAGTAAAGAAAGAAGTCACGACCGATGCCAACGGGTATGCTTCATTCCTAATAAAAAGCAAACCTATACTCTGGACTCCGGAGAATCCGAAATTATATGCCGTGAACCTGGCTTCCGAAACGGATAAGGTTTCTGATGAGATAGGTTTCCGCACGATTCGCACGGAGGGCATCAAGATATTGCTGAATGACAAGGAAATCTTCTGCAGGGGTATCAGCATCCACGAAGAAACTCCCTATTACAGTGGTCGTGCTTACTCAAAAGACCATGCCCACACATTGCTGAGTTGGGCAAAGGAACTGGGATGCAACTTTGTTCGCCTGGCCCATTATCCCCATAATGAAGAGATGGTGCGCGAGGCCGAACGTATGGGCTTCCTTGTATGGTCCGAAATTCCCGTGTATTGGACGATTCACTGGGAGAACAAGGATACTTACCAAAATGCGGAGCAACAATTGTGCGACATGATTGCCCGCGACAAGAACCGTTGTAACATCATCATCTGGTCTATTGCCAACGAAACTCCGCACAGCAAGACGCGTCTCACGTTCCTCTCTAATCTGGCAAACAAAGCAAGAAGCTCGATAGCGTCCGCCTAATTGGCGCAGCTATGGAGAAGGAAGAAGTACAGCCGGGTGTTCTGACGGTAAACGACCCGTTGGGAGAGCTATTGGATATCATCAGCTTCAACGAGTATGTGGGCTGGTACGATGGCGACTCTGAGAAATGTGACCGCGTGAACTGGACATTCGATACTCAGAAACCGGTATTCATCAGTGAACTCGGAGGCGGTGCTTTGTACGGGCACCACGGCTCACCCAAAGAACGCTTCACGGAGGAGTATCAGGAAGATTTGTATATCCGCCACGTGAACATGTTGAAACGTATTCCGGGACTTGCCGGCACTACTCCGTGGATATTGAAAGATTTCCGCTCACCGCGCCGCCATGTACCCGAGATTCAAGACGACTTCAACCGTAAAGGACTGGTTTCTGACAAAGGACAGAAAAAGAAAGCATTCTTTGTTTTGCAAAAATGGTATAAAGAATTAACCGAAGCATATAAATAGCTCACAACAAGACCTCATTAATAACTTTAAAAAAGAAAGGACGCCTATGAAGTAACACCTATGAGAATACACTTTCTTTATAGGAAGCAGCTCAACTGTTTTCTGTAGAGAGAAAGAAGATGAAGGTTATCATCTTCACATGAAAATTAACCTTTAATTTATTCATTCAAAATTAAGTCTAATATGAAACATTTTTTGGTATTCCTATTACTCTTTATTGGTATCGGAAGTGTCACGGCACAAAATGCCAGAATTACCGGTACAGTAAAAGATAACACAGGAGAGGCGGTTATCGGTGCTAATATAAAAGTAAAAGACAGCACCGGCGGCACAATCACAGACATCGACGGACATTTTAACATTGAAGCCTCATCTAATGCAACTCTTGTAGTATCTTTCATCGGATACATTACTCAAGAAGTACCCTTGAAAGGTAGAACCAATGTAGTAGTAACCTCTCGGAAGACTCTCAAACACTGGATGAGGTCGTTGTAGTGGGTTATGGAACTCAGAAGAAAGTAAACCTGACCGGTTCTGTTGCAGCAGTAAAAGTCGATGAAAAGATTGCCAGCCGTTCCATCACAAACGTATCTTCCAGTCTCTCGGGTTTGGTGCCGGGATTGGTAGTGAGCCAAACAACCGGTTTTGCAGGTGGAGACGGTGCTTCGCTGAAAGTACGCGGTTTGGGTTCCATCAACAATTCTGACCCATTGATTGTAGTGGACGGGATGCCGGATGTAGATATCAATCGTATTAATATGAACGATATTGAAAGCATCTCAGTCTTAAAAGATGCAGCTTCGTCAGCCGTTTACGGTTCGCGTGCAGCCAACGGTGTTATCTTGATTACCACCAAAGGCGGTTCTAAAGAAGCCAAATCCAAAGTGACTTATAATGGTTCTTATGCCTTATCAAGCCCCGTAGAGTTTTACGACTATTTAGCCGACTATAGCCGTGCACTGACCATGCAGATGCGCTCTGCTGCCACAGGTAACAAATCGACCAGTTTCCAGCAGGGTACGGTAGAGCAATGGATGGCCATGGGCTTGGTAGATCCTATTCTTTTTCCGAACACCGACCAATATGACGAAATGTTCCGTACCGGTGCCATCATGAACCATACGGTTTCACCTCCGGCGGCAACGATAAGATAAATTTCTATACTTCACTCGGCATCATGGACCAGGAAGGTCTGCAAATCCACAATGACTACAGCCGTTATAACATGCGTTTGAACGTGGATTATAAGGTTCGTGATAACGTAAAAATAGGTATCAGAACAGATGGTAGCTGGTCAGAGCGCCAGACACCTCGCGGCGCAGGTTTGGAAACTGCAGGTTTAAAATATGTCATCTCCGGTATTTTGAACAAGCATCCTGAAACAGGTGAATACGGCGGTGCCATGGCTTATGGAGAATCTGCTTCTGCCGGTAATGCTGTTGCCGAATACGAAGCTTATCGCACAAATACTTCCCGCAAAGAATTTAATGGAAACGCTTACTTGGAATGGGAACCGCTTAAGGATTTGAAGTTGAACGTCAGTTACGCTTTGCGCTATTATAACCAGTTCAGCAAAAGCATCCAGAATATGGTGAACCAGATGAACTTCCAGACCAACAGTATAGCCCGCACCATGCCGGATACAGGTGATATCATCAGCAATTCCAATAACGAAGGTCATAAGACTTTGTTCCAAGGACGTATCACTTATGAAAAGGAAATCTTCAAAGGGCATCATATTTCCGCCATGTTCAATGCAGCCGAAGAATACTGGTTCCAACGCAACATGGGTGCAGGACGTAAGAACCGTTTGCACAACAGCCTTGAAGAACTGGATGCAGCTTCCAAGGAAGTACAGACCAACGACGGTAAATCCGAATCCGAAGGTTTGCGTTCTTTCATAGGCCGCGTCAACTATACATTATTTGATAAATACTTGTTTGAATTCAACTTCCGTTCCGACGGTTCTTCCCGCTTTGCCAAAGGACATCAATGGGGTTTCTTCCCATCAGCTGCTGTAGGTTGGCGTGTTTCGGAAGAAGCCTTCTTCGCCCCGTTGAAGAAAGCAATCAGTAATGCCAAGTTCCGTGCTTCTTACGGTTCTCTGGGTAATAACTCCGGAGTAGGACGTTACGAACAAAAAGAAACAATGGGAACTACCAATTATATTGTTGGAAACAACGGTCTTGCAACCGGATTCAGTGCCAATAAGATGATTAACCAAGACCTTTCTTGGGAAGAAACCCGTGTCATCAATATAGGTTTGGACTTAGGATTCTTCAACAACCGACTGACTGCGGAACTCGACTGGTACGACCGTTTCACCACCGGTATGATTCGTGGTTCCAGCATATCTTCGTTATTAACCGGTTATTCGGCACCGAATATCAATGTGGCCGACCTGCGTAACCGCGGTATTGAAGTGAATCTGAACTGGCAGTCCAGTATTCGCAAATTCGAATACAGCGTCAATGTAAACGCTTCTTATAACGTAAATAAGCTGGAGAAATGGGGTGACTATCTGAACCGTGGGTGGATTATGCTCGACATGCCTTACCACTTCCTCTATATATATGAAGCTTATCCGGGTTTGGTGCAAAGCTGGAATCAACTCTACAATGCACCCTATCAAGGAGATGCCTACAACGCACCGGGTGACATTATCCTCAAAGACTTGAATGGTGACGGTAAAATCAGTGACCTTGATAAGAAAGCATACACCGACAAATACCGCGATACCCCGATGGGACAATTCGGTATTACTTTGACCGGAGCCTACCAGGGTTTTGATATCCAGGCTTTGTTCCAGGGTAACTACGGACGTTCTGATGTATGGTTGGATGATTTGAACAATACCAAGATACCGGATAACCGTTATGCATTCCAACAATTCCATTGGAGTGATTCTTGGTCGTTAGACAATCGTGGTGCCTCCCTACCCCGTCTGCTGAATGGTAGCGGCGGTAACAAGAACCGTGAAGAAAGTACATACTGGGCTTATAATACCAACTATTTCCGTTTGAAGAACTTACAGGTTGGTTATACCGTTCCCGAACGTTATATGCAGAGAATCGGTTTCAACCGTGCACGTATCTACTTATCCGGTGAGAACCTCTTCACTTTAACTCCCTGGAAAGGTATCGACCCTGAAAAGCCTCATGGAAACGACCTATACCCATTGGTTAAAACCTACTCAATCGGTTTGAATATAGAATTCTGATAACTCAACAAATAAGAAAGAATATGAAATATATTAAGTATATAGCATTAGCCGGACTGGTCGGTTTAACATCTTCTTGTATAGATGACCTGCTGAACCGTCCTGCTACAACAGAAGTATCTTCGGACCTCTTTTGGACAAGTACAGATGATGCCTTGTCCTCTACCTACGGTGTTTACAACGCAGTGCGGACTTTGTTTGCAACTGATTACTACTACGACGGGCATGGCGAATTCCAAAATACTCGCGGTAAGAGTATCGGTGATATTTCTTCATGGGGACCCGGAACGCCGGGCAGCGGATTTTCCAGTATGTGGAACAATGCATACCGGGTTATCAACCGTGCCAACTACACCATTCAGTATGTAGAGCAAATGATTCAAGCAGAACAGAATGCCGTAACCAAAGCATCTTTGGAGGTATCAATGCCGAGAATTACTTCCTGCGTGCATTGGCCTATTTCCGTTTGGTTCAAAACTGGGGTGATGTTCCTTACTATCGCCACGTACTCAGCGGCAATGATGAAGCATGCTCATTGGTACGCACCCCTATTGCTACCATCATTCCTGAACTAATCACCGACTTACAGAATGCATCTGAAAAGCTTCCCGTAAGCTATGGTGATAAGTACGGACGTGCCACGCAAGTTGCCGCACTGGGCTTTAAAGCAAAATAGAAATTGTACTATGCTTGTTGGAACAAAAACGGATGGCCCGAACTGGAAGGCTTCGAGCCGAGCAGCAGTGTAGCCCAAACCTATTATGCCGCCGCTGCTTCAGACTTCAGCAAAGTAATCAACAATTATGGCCTGACAATCTTTGGTGATGGTAATCCCGGCACTGAAGACAAACCCAACTATAGAGAGCTGTTCCAATATTATAATGAAAATTGTTCGGAAATCATCTTCTCCATTACTTATGGCGGTCCTTCTCTCGGCCAGGGTGAAAGTTTGTTGCGCGACTTCGGTACCCGTACCACCGGTAATGCACAATGCTGGATTATGCCTACTGTCCGCTTGGCAAACCGTTACCAATCAACTGTCACCGGTGATTTCTGTGATGAGCTTATCTTGTCTAAAGATGCTACACTCCCTAATGGAGCGCGTAACCGTGCCAGCTATGAGAATCGTGACTGGCGTATGAAATCGACCATCATGTGGATGGTGAGTCTTACAAGAAAATTACAACGGACGGCCTGACAATGGGTGACGAATATACCTGGATGTTCGGTGAAAGAAATGAGGCCAACGGTTTCATCAATAATGATGCCAGCAATCAAACCGGTTATATCTTCCGTAAATGGATACGCCAGGAAGCCGGTTGGGAGCGTACAGATGGTCCGCAGGATTTCTATCTGATGCGTTTGGCCGATGTGTATCTGATGTATGCCGAAGCTGTCAACGAAACGTCCGGTCCTACCAGCGAATGTGTAGCCTTGCTGAATAAGATTCGCAGCCGTGGCAACCTGCCGGCTTTAACACCCGACAAGTATGCCAATTCCGAAGCATTCTTCAATGCCATTGAGCAAGAACGTATTGTGGAACTGGCCACTGAAGGTATGCGTCCATTCGATATTCGCCGCTGGAGAAAAATCCATGACATATGGGGAGAGGCAAACAGTGACGGTTTAACCTTGTATGATACAAATGGCACACGCATACGTGATGAATTCAAGAATGCACCCGAACTCAATTTCCAAAAGAATTATATCTACCAGATTCCAGAAAACGAAAGAAACCGCAACCCGAATCTGACTCAGAATACTCCGTGGAGATAAGCAATTACCATAAAGTTCATTAAATACAAAAAGAATCGTATGAAAAACCTATATAAAATATTGACTCTTGTCATAGTATGTCTTTTGTCCCAATCATGCAATGATTATCCGGTAGATGATAATGGTTTGCTGGTTACTGACAGTGAAGAATGTTACATCTCTTCCCTCATATTGAGAGGACCGGATGATAGGGACGTATTGATAAGCGGTGTTACCATCGATGACGAAAACAACACCATTACGGGGATAGCTAAATTTGGTACCAACATCAAGAAACTGAAGCCAGAATGTGGTACTGCCAAAGATTGTATCGTAACTCCGACTATGGGAGTGTGGACTGATTTCAGCCAACCCCGCCAGTACACTGTAATTTCCGGTAATCGTCAAGTGAAGAAGACCTATACGGTCACTATCACTTTGCAAGGAGAATAATCGATCAGTATAAACTTCTAAGAAACAGAATATTGTTATGAAACTATTGAAATATGCAATGCTGCCCTTCATCGCTCTCTCTTGCTTCGCATGTAGCGATGACGATGAATCTGCCATTAAAAATGACATGATAAAGAAGACGGTTTCTCCTGCCATAGCCGGAGAAAAATAGAGTTTGCCTATGCCATGGGAACCACTAATGGAAGAATAAATAAGGCTGAAGCAGTTGCTCCATTACCGGAGCAACCGGTACGGGATTTGAGCTGCACTCCTGGTTCACAGCACAGACCGGAATGGATGTTAACGGTGTACATTATGGTGCCGGTGAAGATGTGCTATCCAAACCGTTAAAGACGCATCTACCGACGGTAGCATTTCTACAGCCAACCTGATGGAGAAGTCGATGCGCATTACATCAACCCGACCATTGCCATCGGAACCACCCAGACAGACCTCATTGCCGCCACACTACGCTATAACTTCGTAGTGCCCGAAGATGCAAAAGGCAAAACATTCAGCATTACCTTTACTGCCGTTTCCAGTACAGGCGACCGAGTGTCTTACAAAACCCCTAATTACAAAATCTCCAAGATGGACATGAAACGTCTTATCGAATTGGAGAACGAAGGTGCCTGCTACTTCTCTATCGAAGACATGAAGGCTTATACCAAAGAGGAAGTAAACGCTCTGAACTTGTCCGGCAAGATTGATTTCATCTATAACTACCAGGCCAAACTGAATGATTTTGACTATGCACACTCTTTCGTATCTCCTGCAACGGACCCGAAATTCATCGCCATCAGTGGTATTGTCCCCTCGGGTGCCACCAACAGCACCCCCATGGAACAACGTGCCAATGTGCATGATGCCCAGTTGAAAGGAAGCAATCCGGCTGTTTACGTGGACGATATAGACTTCGAGACGCTGGATTTAGGCGGAGCCATGAACTATGTACTGAACCTGAAAAAGGACGATAGTGCATTTATGAAGACTGCCGACGGTAAATGGGCTGCATACATCTACGTGAACAGCGTTGACGGTAGCGGTAAGATGACAGTAAGTATCAAACGTTATCCTTTGTAATCTAACCCCTTACACAACATGAACCGAATAAAAACATTGACTCTTCTTCTCATGATTATCCTCTCAGTAGGAATATCTGCTCAAATCCCCGGTCGGTCTTTACCGACGACCGTGGATGAGGCAGCTATATATTTCACTCCCGAGAATTTTAATGTGAAAACTGACGGGCGTATGGATGTTTCCGATGCTTTGCAAGAAGCATTGAACCGAACCAAACAGAAAGAAAATGGTTGCGGTATCCTCTTTATCCCCGAAGGAGTGTATAAACTCAGCAAGACGATTTACATCCCCTCAGGTGTTCGTATCATTGGTTATGGCGGCAAACGCCCGGTTTTTGTCCTTGCCAAGCAAGCACCCGGTTTTCAAGAAGTTACCCGGGAAACTGCAAAAGGGAAATACCTTTTTGGTTTATCGGCGGCGGCTACCGTCCGGGAGGCCGTATAGGCGATGCCAATGCAGGGACTTTCTACAGTTCAATGATGAACGTAGATATTCGTATTGAAGACGGAAATCCCAATGCCTCTGCCATTCGCGCACATTTTGCACAGCACTGCTCTATTTCCAACGTAACCATTCATGTGGGAAAAGGCCGTGCGGGTATTGTCGATGCCGGAAACCATTTGGAGAATATAGCCATTTACGGAGGAGAGTATGGAATTGACACAGACAAGTCAGCTCCCGGATGGCCTATTATGTTACTTAACTCCTATTTTGAAGGACAGCGTAGGAGTGCCATCCTCACTAATGAAGGAGGATTGACCATCGTTCGTATGCGGGCAAAAAATGTACCCGTAGCCATAGAAATTAAAGAGAATGCTCCCGACAGGCTATTTATGGAAGATTGCATTTTCGAAGATGTACACCACACCGGGGTTATTCTGACAGATGCAGGAAATGCAGCAACACAAATCAACCTTAGAAATATCCAATGTAAAAATGTTCCTATGTTTGCTTTGGAACGCTTTACAAACAAACAAGTATCCGGTAAAGGAAAAACATACCGGGTAACCCGTTTCATTTTCGGTTTTAATGCCGACAGTCTGGAAGACACTCCTCAAATAGTGCGCCGGGTAGAAACAGAACCTATTAAAAACATTACTCCTTTGGATGCCGGCGATACCCCGATGCTGCCCGCTACGGAGCAATGGGTAAACATCCGCGATTTGGGTGCCAAAGGAGACGGTTTCAGTGATGACACACACATTTTCCAGGAAGCAGTAGAAAAGTATGCCAATATCTATATTCCCCAAGGATGGTACATTGTAAAAGAGCCGTTGACTCTGAAACAAAACACGAATCTGATAGGCCTGCACCCCGGCACTACTATCTTATTAACCTTGGGCGGCAATCTCGCATTCAGCGGCTTCGGTGCCCCGCAAGCACAGTTGACTACTCCCCAAGGTGGAAAGAACATCGTATGCGGTATCTTCCTGAATGCCGATGCCTACAATTACCGGGCTGTCAATTGCAAATGGATGGCAGGCGAAGGCTCCTATATGTATGATGTCAAATTCAGCGGGCACGATAAAGCCCGTTTCTTCCACAACGGACAAAGTGCGGTCAATCCTTTGGAGAAACCTATGTCCATCACTCCGGAAACTCACGACCTCATTACCCGTGCCTGGGACAACCAGCATTGGAGCCTATGGATTACAAACGGAGGAGGAGGCTCATTCCGGGATATATGGACAGCCAACGAATATAGTTCGGCAGGACTGTACATCAGTCATACAGATACCCCGGGACGTATTTACGGAATGTCTTTAGAGCATCATTTACGCAATGAAGCCATCTTCCGCAATGTTGCCAACTGGAAAATCTACGACTTCCAGTTTGAAGTGGAAGCAGAAGGCATCGATACGCAACCTTTGGACCTGATAGACTGCAAGAACCTGACTTTTGCCAATTTCTATTCCTATCGCGTATCGCGCATGTTGAAATCCTATCCGTCGGCTATACGCACCTGGAATTGCAAGGATATTGAGTTTCTGAATGTTCACAACTATGCACATGCCCGCGTAAAGTTCACTTCCAATGCCAGCCTTTACGATGTCAATACCCACCGGGAAGCACGCCGTTGGGAACTGGCACGCCTTTCATTGACCGGCAAGGAAAACCGTAAATACCCATTGAGCCAGGAAAAAGGAAAAGCCGAACTTGTAGTCACCGGATTTGAGTTCATTGACGGACTGGCACAAGACAGCCGGGGAAATATATATTTCTGCGAGCATCGCATGCGCCGCATCTATAAATTGGATGCCCGAAGCGGGCAGGTAACTTCTATTGCCGATTTCCCCTGGAACGCAGTAGCACTGGCATGCGATACACAAGACAACTTGATTGTCGTTACCAAATACATCTCCCAACCCGGCTATAATAATGACGATACCCGTAACGGCAACCGTCCTCTATTCGGCTGGAAAGGTTCGGGAGGCTGTGGGGCTTCAATTATGTTCCTAAGCTTTACGCAATACGTCCCGATAATCCGGATGAAAGTTTCCAAGTTTTACCGTTAGTGGATATGAAGCAATTGCTGCACCGCAACAAATTTATTATCCGGGTAATAGAACCATCACTCAAAGCGAGTATTACAACGGAAGAAAGCCGGAACAATGTTTTGTTGCTCCCGACGGTGTAACCATCATTCCGAATTACGAAGATTTATTCCGTTGTTCATCTCTGGTTAAGGCAGTACCGGCAAAACAGTCTATACATTGGATGAATATCACCAACGCGTAATCCATGCGGATGTAGATGCCCAAGCTTCTTGCAAAACTGTCGCATATTTGCGAGGAGCGACCGGAGCGTAGTTACGGACTCTAAAGGCAACGTATATGTAGCCAACGGAGACATTTCCATATTCTCCCCGTCAGGTGAATCCATAGGTACGTTAGAGGTGCCGGAACGTCCCACGTCTCTACTGATATCAGGAAACAAGCTCTATATCACAGCTCTTTCTTCGCTCTATCAAATAGAGCTTTAACAATAGGATTATCATAATAAGAGATTAGGATTATCAATCATGACAAAGTGATATTTTCATAGGTTAGATTTTTAAGTTTGTAACTAAGGTTGCGATTCAGGTTTAAGTTAAAGAGGCGGATAACTACTTGTTTTTTTTACATCCGCCTCTTTTTTAGTAGTTTTGGCAGTAATATCATTTATAACATATCACCATGGAAAGAGAGAAAAATACACTCCTGCAAAAGGCCTGCCATTGGATGGCTGCCGTTATTATATCCTTATTTGTCCTGCCCCCTGTCCACGCCCAACGCCAAACCCAAACCATCAACGACAGCTGGAAGTTCCTCAAAGGAGAATGCACCGCAGCAGCCGACAGCGCCTTTGACGACAGCAAATGGACATCCATCCATCTGCCCCATACCTGGAATACCGATGCTTATACCGAAAAGGATTACTACCGCGGCACCGGTTGGTATCGCCGACAACTGACCTTGCCTCAGGGCTGGAAAGAGAAACAGATTATCCTGAGACTGGATGCTGCCAGCAAAGCAGCCACCATCTATATCAATGGCAAAACGTAGGTGAGCATGCCGGAGGATATACCGCCTGCTCATTCAAC
>ENA-OQCS01000532-OQCS01000532.1-human-gut-metagenome-genome-assembly--contig:-NODE-532-length-21091-cov-1.930166_pt1 | contig 21091 bp, 30 predicted proteins | sample MGYA00242757_ERZ504575 | MGnify/ENA primary metagenome ERZ504575 (study PRJEB26092, sample SAMD00036297) | human gut metagenome | host: Homo sapiens | study: EMG produced TPA metagenomics assembly of... | reverse complement strand
GTCCCGAAGAATACGGCATTGAGGCATTGATCCTATGACCAAATCCTGGCTATATTCTCCCTGGGTCTGGGAACTCTGATTTCCCTAATTCATGGCTGGGTATTGTGATCATCATCGGCTTATTTTTCGTGGCAGCAATGGCAAAAATGTTGGTTCCTTTTGCAAATGATATTTGGTTTTGGAATTCCCATTACGGTTATGCTGATGTTCATACAGGCTGTTATAGTCCTAAGAATGAGACCGTGATCTTTGATCTGGGATTTGCAATTCTGTGAGGAGGGTGCATTGTATGCACTGAAGATCGTTACCACCCTGTTAGTATTCCTCGGTACCTTCTATATTATGAACAAAACTACATATACCGGTAAGCTGGTAGCAGCGCTGACAGCCTCCGGACTGAATCCGAAGGCCGGATATCTGGTACTGGCAAGTCTGAACGTAGTTCCGCAGATGCAGAGAAGAATGAGTGTGATCCAGGAAGCACAGAGCGCCAGAGGCGTTGAGACCGGCGGAAGCCTGTCCGGCAGAATCAAAGCATTCATCCCTCTGTTAGGACCGGTAGTTATGTCCTCCCTGACAGATGCACAGGAGAGAGGAATGACACTGGAGACCAGAGGATTCGGAATCAAGAATGTAAGCAGACACTTACGTGGAAGTGACGAAATCTCAGGCTGATAAGGTGCTGAAGATACTGCTGATCGCATTCTTCGTGATCGTTTTGATCCTTACGATTCTGATGAAGCTTAATATTATTTAAAGGCGGTGACGAGATGGGTAAAGTAGTAGTTGATGTAAAAGATTTTAGTTTTAAATATCGTCAGACGAAGCATAAGGCACTGAAAAATGTAAGCTTCCAGGTAGAAGAAGGCAGCTTCTTCTGTATTATAGGAGCAAACGGCTCCGGTAAATCCACCTGTGTAATGCACTGGTAGGGCTGATCCCTCACTATTTTGTAGGAAAAATGTCCGGAAGCGTTACGATTGATGGCAGTGTGGTAGAAGACAGCACTATTGCGGATCTGTCCACAAAGATCGGTCTGGTATTCCAGAATCCCTTCAACCAGCTGTCCTATACGGCAGGTACCGTAGCTGAGGAACTGGCATATGGTCTGGGCAACCGCGGTATCCCCAGAGAAGAAATGGTAAAAAAGGTGGACACCGTTGCCAAGCTGATGAGAATTGATCATATTATACACAAAAATCCGTTGGAGCTGTCAGGTGGCCAGGTACAGAGAGTAGCGTTCGGTTCCACTTTCATTATGGAACCCAAGATCCTTGTACTGGACGAGTGTACCACTCAGCTGGATCCGCTGGGAAGTGAGGAAATCTTCGATATTGTAAAAGATCTGAATAAGAACGGAATTACCGTCATCATGGTAGACCATGAAATGGAACGTGTTGCCAGATGCGCAGATCAGATCATGGTGTTGGATGCCGGAGAGGTTGTGGCAATCGATGAACCCAAGAAGATATTCGGTAATCCTGATATCGTAGCACATCATATCGGAGTACCTGATTACGTTAAGATCTGCAATGCGTTGAAAGAAAAGGGATACACAGATCGTGATATCGAGATTACGGAGGAACCTACGGTTGAACTCGTAAAGGAGGCTTTGAAGGGATGAAAATCGAATTAAAGAATATGAAACATGTTTATCCTACCGGAGACGAAGCCTTGAAGGGGATCAATCTGGTAATAGAAGGAACGGAGCCTGTCGCTATCATTGGTCAGAATGGTGCAGGCAAGACCACTATAGTAAAACATTTCAATGGAATTCTGCGTCCCACCTCAGGAGAAGTGCTGATCAACGGAGAAGATATCAACAACCGATCTACTGCAAAATGGTCTAAAGAGGTAGGATATGTATTCCAGAACCCGGATGATCAGCTGTTTCTGGAATCTGTCCGCAAGGAGTTTGAGTTCGGACCCAAGCAGATAGGTATGCCAGAGGACGAGATCCAGAAAGAATCGAATGGGTAGCAGAGCTTGTAGGACTGAAGGACAAGCTGGATATGCATCCCTTTGACCTGACCTCAACAGAGAAAAAGTTCTGTACCATCGGTGCCATCATTATGATGATCCCAAGGCAGTCATCTTCGATGAGCCTACCTGTGGACAGGACGTGGCAGGTAATATCCGTCTCCGCGAGATCATCCGTCAGTTAAAGGAAAATGGAAAGCTCTGTATCACCATTTCCCACGATATGAAATTCGTAGTAGATAACTTTAAGCGTATCATTGTAATGTGCAAAGGGCAGGTGTTGTTAGATGGACCGGTTGAGGAAGTATTTGCACAGGTTGAGACACTGAAGAAGAGCTTTGTAACACCTCCGCCCATCACTAAAGTGGCACAGGGCGCAGGGTTTAAGGAAACTGTATTTACTACAGAAGCTTTTATGAAGGTATTTGAAGAAAGGAAGGGTAAATAGTAATGGCAAATGTAATCATTCAGATTTACGGTATCAGAACAGTAGAGGATGCAAGAATGGTCATAGATATGGGAGGACATCATATCGGAGTATCCTATGGTAAGATCAAGAGAACACCCGGACAGCTGACCTGTGAAAAGGCGAAAGAAATCTTCGAAGGAGTACAGCCTGAGGCTGTCAAGGTAGGACTTACAGTAGCTGAGGATATTGATGAGATCACGGAAAATCTGAGGTTGTGTGTCCCGATGTCCTGCATCTCTCCGGAGATATCGAAGGTATCACACCGGCACAGGTACAGGAACTGAGAGACCGCTTCCCCGGACTGAAGATCATGCAGGCAATCCCCGTACTGGCAGGCGTTCCTCTGGAGGAGCAGAAGGTTATGCAGTATATCCGGGACTACGAGCCGGTAACCGATTTCTTCCTGATCGATACCAAGGCAGTAGGTGCCGGTGATATCGGTGCAACCGGTCTTACCCATGACAGAATGATCGACAAGGCGATTGTTGAGAGCACCAAGGTTCCCTGCATCATCGCAGGTGGACTGGATGCAGACAACGTGGCAGAGGCAATCCATATCACGCATCCTTACGGCGTAGATTCCTACAGCTGGACCAACTACGACGATGAGAAGGACAGAACCGGCGGCTGCAAGGATCCGGTGAAAGTAAAAGCATTCATCGAGGCATCCTTAAATGCGTGATATATATGTAGTTGGCGATGCAAATGTGGACATCATTGTACGTATCCCCGTTTTTAAATTGAAGAGAGGACACTGGTAGACTATCCTAACCCTGAGCTGGTCGGTGGCGGCACAAGTGCAAACACTGCCGTGGCACTGGCCAAGCTGGGACTTCCGGTCAGCTTTCTCGGAACCATCGGAGATGATCAGTACGGTAAGTATATTCAGAAGGATTTCAAGGAACAGGGCGTGAATACCGCTGACCTGATCGTGGATCCGAAGTTAAATACCGTAGGAGTCTTTGCCTTTATTGATGAGAACGGAGAGAGATATCTGTGGGGCTGGCCCAGAGTAGATCAGGCATTTAAGGTACTCGAGAGAGACAAGGTGCCGTTTGAAAAGATCGAAGCAGCGACTGGTCCATTCCTCCGGAATGTCTCTGGTATATGACACATCTGCACGCACAGAAATTATTGAGATATTTAAAAAAGCTTATGAAGCAGGAGTACCGACCTCCTTTGATCTGAATTTACGGGTGGACGATGGACAGTTAGATCCGGAGTATGAGAAAGCGGTGAGAGAAGTCATCCGCTATACGACCTATCTGTTAGGCTCCGGAAATGATGAGTTCAAGTATCTCGGCGAGGGCAGAGACTGGCGGGAAAATGCAAAAGCACTCGTTTCCGACGAGAGAGTTGTCATCGTCAGAAATGGCAAGGAAGGATCCTATAGTTTCTCGAAAGAGGGCGAGGAATACGTACCTGCATTTTCGGTGAAAGTGGAAGATACCGTAGGTGCGGGAGATGTGTATAATGCCGGATTTATCAGTGGAAGACTTGCGGGCATGAATTACGCGAGTGCCTGATCCGCGGTAACGCAGTATCCGGATACACCGTTATGAGAAAGGGTGCAAGAAATTCACCAAATACCGAGGAACTGGAAGCATTTCTGGCAGAAAATAAATAAACTGATTTCGAACTGGTTTAGAAAGGCAGGTTTTTATATATGGAAAAAAAGAAGTAATCCTGGATTGTGATCCGGGGCATGATGATGCCTTTGCGATCATGTTAGCTGTACAGCATCTGGATGTTCTGGGTATTACGACCATTGGCGGTAACTGTACATTAGAGAATGTAACCAAGAATGCACTGAAGGTACTGGAAGTGCTGGGACGGACCGATATTCCCGTATATCCCGGCAATTCAGGTCCCATGGTAGTGCCTCTTGTAACTGCTCCCCAGTTTCACGGTGAGTCCGGACTGGACGGTCCCGTGCTTCCGGAGCCTGTGGCAAAGCCTCAGAACAAGCACGCAGTAGATTTCATCATCGACACCGTTATGAATACCGATGATGTAACCCTGATCGCTACCGGTCCCCTGACCAATATTGCCTGCGCGATCCACAGAGAGCCGAGAATCGTAGAGAGAGTCAAAGAGCTGAGCATCATGGCGGCTCCGTTACCTTCGGTAACTGGACACCTACCGCAGAATTCAATATTTTTGTGGATCCCGAAGCGGCATACAAGGTGTTCCATTCCGGCATCCATGTAAAGATGTCCGGGCTGAACCTGACCAGACAGTGCTGCCTGACCGCAGAGCATGTAGCAGAGTTTCGTAAGATCGGCACCAAGGCAGCAAACCTTGCAGCAGATCTGACCGAGTTCTTCATCGATTCCACAGTCAAGAGTGCTAAGCTGACCGGTGCGAATATGCATGATGCCTGTGCAGTAGCCTGGCTGATCGATCCGAACCTGATCAAGTCTGCTGAGATGCATATCGATATTGAGCTGAAGGGTGAACTGACCCGTGGTATGACCGTATGCGACTACAGACATCTGCGTGGCGTAGATCCTGCAATCGATCTGTACAGAGAGCCGCAGATGGACTTCCGTGGTGAGAAGCCCAACGCAGAGGCAGCTTTGGAACTTGACTTCCCCGGATTTATGGATTTGTTATATACGACCTTGAGAAATTATAACTAAGAAATAACGATCAAGGGGGAAAGCGTATGGCTTCAAAATCTAAATTTTATTATACACTGCTAGGCTTCCTGACCATTATCATTTGGGGAACCAGCGCAATTTTTACCAGAAACCTGAGTACCGGGCTGGGGGCATATACCTCAGCCGCACTGGTCAATCTGATCGGTGGTATCGTGGTGTTGGTTACGCAACTGATCAAGAAAGAGGGACTGACCGGTATCCGTGAAGTTCCCAGAAAATACTGGACGGTATGTGGAAGCCTGTTCGTCATATACACCGCATCCTCCTATGTATCCATGAGCATGGTACAAAGTGATGAGTCAGTGATCGTATTGGTACTGATCCGGTTCTGTGGCCATTGTTTACCCTGATCTTTACGATTCCTATTTTACATGCAAGGGCATCCCTGTGGCTGATCTGCAGTGTAGCCTTAAGCTTTGTGGGAATTGTGGTAGCCAAACTCGGAGCGGACATCTTCCATTTGAGCAGTTTTGCGGATAATATCCTGTCCGGAGGGGATCTGGCGGGATACGCAATGGGCTTTGTGGTAGCAATCTCCTGGGGAGTGTATACTAACCTGGTGAAAAAGTATGTAGGAACCAAAAGGTAGATGGCGTTGGAATCTACATGATCGTGACAGCAGCGATTTTAGGGATTATCTCCATATTTATGGATGAACCGAGAAATTTTTCTGTAAGCCTCATTGGACAGATTCTATATGCCGGTATCGTAGTGGGTGCATTGGCGAATACCTTATGGAACCTTTCCATCAAGAAAGGAAACATGCTTCTGGTGGTATTAGTATCAAACTTCCTGCCGATCATTTCGACAGTGATGACATCCTTCATGCTGGGGGTAGGAATTACCGTTCCCATCATTGTAGGATCCCTGCTGGTAGTCGTCGGAACCCTGTGGAGCAAACAGTGCTTCAGGGAATTCTGATCCGGCAGTAAGGAAAGGAATTAGAATGAAATACAAGGTGATTCTGTGGGACTTTGACGGAACCTTGGCCAATACGGGTGCAGATGTCTGGGATTCTCTGGAATATGCGGCTGGGAAGCTGGGAGCAGCATGGATGAGAAGTTCAAAAGCTGCGACAGCAACCTCGGTAAGCCGATGAGAGAAATCTTTCGGCAGGTGCACCCGTTTCCGGGTGAAGAAAAACTAGCCACATTTGACGAATGGGTGACGATCCATTATCGTACTATCAGTGAATATCCGAAGACAGAACTATATCCGGGAATCCGTGAGATCCTGGAAGAAGCACGGGTCTGCGGAGTCCGGAATTACATTATCACACTAAAACCTGAGGAAGCTCTGTTAAGGATCCTGAAAAAGAAGGGATGGACAGATCTATTTGAAGGATGCTTTTCTCCGGATTCTTTTGGAGAGGTGATCCGGTCCAAGGCTCAGGTGATAGAGGACGCCATGGCCTCCGGACAGATGGAAAGGGAGAGTGTCGTATATATCGGAGATACCTACAGTGATGTAACGGCAGCACATGAGAACATATCCACTGTATCGGTGTAACCTATGGGGACGGTGATACAAATAAGCTGTTGGAAACAGGTCCTGATGAGCTGGCGGCCAATGGTGAGGAATTGAAAAAACGACTGGAACAGGAGGACAATAGATAATGCTGAATAATTTTGATATCTGCATCAACACGAGATTTATCTTTGGAAAAGGTGCGGAGAAACAGATTGGAGAAATCCTGAAAAAGGATGGCGTGAAAAAAGTGCTGATCCACCATGATAATGGTCAGTATCTCTATGATACGGGACTACTTCAGGCTGTGTGCGATCAGCTGACAGCAAATGGCATAGCCCATGCCGAGCTTGGAGGTGTCTTGCCTAATCCCCGTCTGTCTCTGGTAAGAGAAGGCATAGAGCTTGCAAAAAGGGAAGGGATTGACCTCGTATTGGCAATCGGCGGCGGCAGTGTCATTGATTCTGCCAAAGCATCGGACTGGGGACTGTCTCCGAAGGTGATGTATGGGATTATTTTATTGGAGAGAGAGAGCCGGAACACACTCTGCCGGTTGCTGTTCTTTTAACCTGCCCTGCAACTGGAAGTGAGTCCAGCCAGGTAGCAGTAGTGAACAATACTGACGAGGGTAAAAAGCTTTTAGTCAGTCATCCGGTGCTGCGTCCTAAGTATGCGTTCATGGATCCGGAACTGACTTATTCCCTACCGAAATTCCTGACAGCCTGTGGTGTAACAGATATGTTTTCCCATGTATGCGAGCGTTATTTCGCTCCGGATGATGAGATCGGTGTGATCGACCGCATGTCCGAAGGCATTTTAAGGACGTTAGTGGATATCGGACCCAAATTACTGGAGGACCGACGGAACTATACATATCGTGCAGAGATCATGTGGATCGGAACCATTGCCCACAATAACACCGTGGGTATCGGAAGAGTACAGGACTGGGGCACTCATGAGATCGGTAATGAACTCAGTGCTCTGTACGATACTCCTCACGGCGCAACACTGTCGATCATCATGGGTTCATGGATGCGCTATGTGTACCGTCAGAAGCCAGAACGTTTTGCCAGATATGCCAGAGAGGTATTCGGCGTGAACTGGGATGGCACCAATACCCTGCAGGCAGCAGAGGAAGGTATTGTGAAGACGGAGGAGTATTTTAAGAGCATGGGTATGCCTATTTCTTTCCATGATATGAACATTCCAACGGATCGCATTGAAGATATGCTTGACAGAATTGCTTTCCGGGGAGATGATCATTCTATCGGAGGCATCGTACATCTGAATCGTGACGATTGTCGTAAAATTTATGAAATGGCATTTTAGTCACAAATTTGTACCTGAGTCCCGTGGACCACAGGTTACGGAAAGACATAGGTGTTTATTATGAAAGTATTGAATTTTGGCTCCTTGAATCTGGATCATACCTATCAGGTGTCGCACATTGTAGCCCCCGGGGAGACACTGACATCCCTGGGACTGGCAATCCATCCCGGCGGCAAGGGTCTGAATCAGTCAGTTGCACTGGCAAAGGCGGGAGCTGAGGTCTTCCATGCCGGCCAGATTGGAGAAGATGGCGAGATGCTGCGTAAGGTATGTGCTGACAGTGGAGCAGATGTCCGGTTTATCCGCAACGTGGAGACACGTACCGGCAATGCAATCATCCAGGTGGATACAAACGGTCAGAACTGTATCATTCTCTATCCAGGAGCAAATCGCTGCATGGAGAAGAGCTTTATTGATGAAGTGCTGGGGGCATTTTCGGAAGGAGATTATCTGCTTCTGCAGAATGAAATCAACAATTTGCCCTACATCATCGACAGTGCTTATGCAAAAGGTATGAAGATCATCCTGAATCCGTCGCCCATGGACGATCAGGTGCTGGCATGTGATCTGTCAAAAATATCCATGTTTATCCTGAATGAAGTGGAGGCAGGACAACTCACCGGTGAAAAAGATCCTGCGAAAGTACTTGCGAGTATGCAGGCAAAATTCCCAGAGGCAGAGATTGTACTGACTGGGAGCAGAAGGTTCTGTCTATGCGGGCAAAGGAAGTGATCCGGCGGCGAAAATAATCCCTCAGAAGATTTATCCCTGCCATGCCGTAGATACCACCGGAGCCGGAGATACCTATACCGGATACTTCATTGCGGAGTATCTGAAGGAACAGGATCCGGTCAGGGCACTCAGCATTGCCAGTATGGCGGCAAGCATTGCTGTATCGAGAGAGGGCGCAGCGAGTGCGATCCCGGAACGAGAGGAAGTACTGCAACGTCTGCAGCAGGTATAAGGAAAATGAAAAGAAAGACTTCTGCATTGACTTGCAGGAGTCTTTTTACTAGGCGAAAATGACAGACAATACATAATAAAATGTCGAAAAATGTAAAAATATGCCAATGCAGTAAAAATATTGAAAATAAATTAAAATATTTCAAGAAATGTGTTGACAAATACACAACCTTGTATTATATTAAACTTAACAAAAGAGAAACGGAACAACCCAACAGAGAAGGTTGGGAGAGAAGTACAAAAGAATCTATAGAAAGAGAGGTATAGTCCACCTAACAAGTAAAGTCCTACCACAGTCTTCCATGATGTACAACTGAATAGAACTACCAAAGAGAACCAATTTATATAGAGAACATCAAGTACACAGAAGAAAAAGTAATGAACAACAGAAGATAAGAATTATCTCACATTACAGTACATACGTACAAAAGAAAAGTGGAAAGAGAACAAAAGACAAAATGGAAGATCAAATTTAAGAAAGAGAGGGCAAGCCATTGGAGCCTGTAGTCTGAGAGGGCGTACTGATTGAAAGAATGATCGGTACGCTCTCTTATTGTTGTACAACTATTCAGATGGAACAACTATTCAGAGCCTCATTCGCAAAATATATTTTTTCCAGTGGAAAACCTATCGATATCATGTACAATAGGAAAGTAGTACAGATAGAGGAGTTATGAAAATGGATACAAACGAACAGAGACAGGAAAGTCAGCAGAACAGACGGGAAGAAAGACATAAGAGACGGCGGAGAAGCCAGATCATTGCATATACAGTCGTAGGAATCATGATCCTGGTGCTGGCAGCGGGAATTGCTTTTGCTGTAAGCAAGATCACCGGCATGAGCCGTGATCAGCAGGAACAGCAGAATAAGCTGGATGATATTATAGCTTCCGAGGAGACCATCACGGCACCTACTACGGAACCGGTGGAGACCGTACCGGAACTGACAAATGAACAGAAGCTGGATAAGATCATAGATGAAGCCATCATTCAGAACCTGCCCCTGGAGGACAAGGTAGCAGGATTATTTATCACCACGCCGGAATCCATCACCGGTGTATCTGCAGCAGTGCAGGCAGGAGACGGAACCAAGGATGCATTATCCAAATATCCGGTAGGCGGTATCGTCTATGCGGCGAAAAATATTCAGTCCGCAGACCAATTAAAGCAAATGATCGACAATACGAAGCTGTATACCAGCTATCCACTGTTTATTGCGATCGACGGAGAAGGATCCGGAACCGACGCTGTGGCAGCGGCAGGCCTTGGAACGAAGACCGATTCCCCGGAGACCATCGGCGCATCCGGAGATGCCAACAACGCCTATACTGCCGGAAACACAGTGGGCAGTTACCTGGCAGAGCTTGGTTTCAATCTTGATTTTGCTCCTGCGGCAGATCTGAAAGTAGTGGATGGAAATGCGGCAGGCAGCAGCTCCTACGGCACGGATGCGGCAACGGTAGCATCTTTTGTGACCGGCATGCAGACAGGATTGCAGGAACAGAAAGTAACAGCTGCCATCGGACATTTTCCCGGTATCGGCAGTACGACCCAGAGCACGAAGAATGGCATGGCTTCTACGGATAGAAGTGCGGAAGATTTCAGAGCCAATGAATTTGCGGTATTCCAGAGCTGTATTGATTCCGGTGAGACCAAAATGATCACCGTCAGCAATATGGCAGCATCTTCCCTGACAGGAGATAATACTCCCTGCTCCCTGTCCGGTGCGGTGGTAACGGATATTTTACGAAATGAACTGAATTTCCGCGGCGTGATCGTATCCGGTGCCATGAATCAGGCAGCGATCACGAATTACTACGGTGCCGATGAAGCCGCAGTACTGGCACTGCGTGCCGGATGCGACATGATCTATGCGCCGGAGAACTTCGAGACCGCATACAACGGAGTACTGGAGGCTGTCCAGAACGGAACCATCTCCGAGGAACGAGTGACGATTCCCTGCGCAGATTACCGCATCAAATATGCGGATAAAATCGAGCAATAGACCAATAATAAGTAAGAAGACGGTTGCAAGAAGTGCAGTCGTCTTTTTGCTTGTATCGTATGCACCATGAAAACGGAAATGAGGGTCTGAACAATCGCGGACTGGAGCGGAGCGTAGACATCGAAATATACCATCGCCTGCAAACCCAGTAAATACAAGGAGAAAAGCACCCCACCTACCAAATGTCTACAGCCTGTCTACAACGCATTCTAATATTTCTGTATCTTTATTAATCCCATGGTAAATTTTATTGTTTTTTGTTATAATATCCTAAATTGAGGAACGTTGTAACAGATTATTTAATTGTGCAGACCGTCTGCACAATTAGGAAGGAGGGTTGTCGATTGAAAGAAGATGTTTTAGAAGAATTAAACCTTAACGAAGATCATGAGCTTGAGTGCAAGTTGGCAACAGGTGGACTTCCAGAGAGCATATGGGAGACGTATTCTTCATTTGCCAATACCAATGGTGGCACGATTCTTTTGGGAATAAAAGAACATAGAGATTCATTTACTGTGGAAGGTTTGACAGAAAAGCAGATTATTAAGTATCAGAAGGATTTCTGGAGCACATTGAATGATAGAAACAAGGTGTCAAAGAATATTCTGTTGAATCATCATGTTAACCCTGTTCCTGTTGGAGATAAGCAGATTCTTAGAATTGATGTTCCTGCGGCAGGATAGACATGATAAGCCGGTTTATATCGGAACAGATCCGATGAAGGGCACATATAAGAGAGATTATGAGGGCGATTTTCTTTGCACAGAAGAAGCAGTAAGAGCAATGTTTGCAGATCAAAGAGATGTGTCTGGAGATATTGAAGTGATTGATGAGATGGGACTGGATGTACTGAATCAGGATACGATTAAAGGGTATCGTATTATATTTGAGCAACTTCACAGCGGACATCCTTGGAATGCATTGGAAAATGATGAATTTCTGATGAAATTAAGAGCTGTAGCAAAGAATAAAAATGGCACTTTATCACCTACGATTGCAGGACTTTTGTTCTTTGGCGAGGCGTATCACATTACGGAAGTTTTTCAAATTATTTTTTGGATTACAGAGAAGAATGTGATGATAAAGCAGTACGCTGGTTATTCCGCACTCACTCTAATGAAGGTGATTGGAGTGGAAATATATATGATTTCTTTTGCAAGGTGCGTACACGAATGGATGATGAGATAGCAGTTCCATTTGCAAACCGCAGAGATGGTTATCGAGTAGACAGAGTAGATGTTCATGATGCCTTAGAGGAAGCTTTGGCAAATGCTCTTGCACACGCGAATTATTATGGCAGGCGGGGAATTCTTGTGGTCAAAAAAGGCAAGGAACTTACCATATCAAATCCGGGTACAATCAGAGTGACCAAAGAAGAGTTTTATGCTGGAGGTAATAGTGATCCAAGAAACCCGAATATTCTCAAGATGTTTGGGTTCGTCAATGTCGGTGAGCGTGCCGGAAGCGGTGTTGACAAGATTCTGACTGCATGGAAAGAGCAGAACTGGAAGGAGCCGGAGTTTGATTTTTCAGAGCGTTTAGATAGAGTGACATTAAAGCTTGAAGTCGGACAGGTTGTATACATTCCGGGTGCTGTTGATATCAGAAATGAAAATACAGACCAAGCGGTACCAAAGTCAATGCTGAAAGAAGAAAAGATATTGGATTATATCAGACAGAATGGAAGTATTAATTCACAAGAGGCAGCAGATATTGGCGGTTATAAATCTAAGACTGGAGCACGAAAATTACTTGATAAGATGATTGCAAATGGTTTGATTAGGAAGGCAGGCAAAGGACCAGCTACTAAATATATTATTTAGAAAGCACATAGTTGATTATCCGACACTTTATCGAATACTATTGAACACTTTTTCTGTTTATCGGATACAAAGTGTTCGATAAGTGACCGGTAGTATCCGATAAGTGTTCGTTAGTGTCCGATTAGTGACCATCTATCGGACATTTGTAATCACTCAAATGGTTCTTTCCAAACTTAGTTGATTATAAAGAGAATTGCTTTACAAAACATAATGAACTTAGTTTTTTTCTAAGAGTTTACTTTTATTTCAACTAGCCTTGGAAAGAACCGCTCCATAACGAGTACCTTGACAACCATAGGCCGCTTTTGCGGCCAGCAGTAAATTTATTTTCGGATGTTCTTCGGCAGCTTTGGTGACCAGGGAAGCAACAGAGGAGATACAGAATTTATTAGAAAAAGCGTTGTAGAATCAGCTGTCTACAACTTCATGCAGACACAAAAATAGCGGAAACCCCGTAAAATCAAGGCTTCCGCTACAAATAAAAGAAGCGCGAGACGGCGCACGAGGTCCGGGGGACCTCGGACTGCGCGGACCGGAGCGGAGCGTAGATATCGAACTTTCGAGCCCTGCCAGGGCTCGAAAAAGAACGATACCGATTTGGTATCGTTCTTTTTCCAAGCGCGAGACGGGGATCGAACCCGCGACCCCCTCCTTGGCAAGGAGTGCTCCACCGCTGAGCCACTCGCGCATGTCTTACAGACAAGTTATAATATACTATAGGACGTTCTAAATGTCAACAGAAAAAGTGTGCATCTTTTTGGATAATTGCATATACAATTTACAAAATAGTCAAATGACTAAATCGGTGCTATAAGGGAAATGCTTAGTGCAGCAGTTTCTTCCGCAGCCATCCGGAGAATTTTTGTTCCACAACGATCCAGGACAGGTAAGCCAACCCGATACTCAGCGCCACACTTAAGATCACTCCGATGACAGACATTACAGAGAGGGTGGAGAAGTCAAACACCGCCCGGTCTAAGAACATTACCGGATAGTAATGCACCAGATACAGGGAATAACTGATATTTCCCATAAGGATGAAAAAGCGGGGCAGAGAGAGCTTCAGTCCGGCCAGGAAAGCTAAAACCAACAGTACAAGTGCCGGAAGTCCCCACAGCGGAAGCCTGCGGAAACCGAGCACATTGATCCTGGGGGTGAAAAATGCCAGCAGACAAAAAATCACCGGAATGCCTACCGCAGACAGCACACTTACAGCCATAGGAAACGGATGCTCCAAATGCCTGTGATATAAAAAACGCAGCAGATAATAGGCGAGGATTCCGAAAATGAATTCCAGCATGACAGGATCACCGTAAAACATAAGAACAGGAGAAAACATCCTGCCTATCGGAGACTGCCAGGAGGAGATCAATGGAGCGCATATCTGAACTGCCCCTACCAGAACTGCCAGGAATGCACTGCAGATCAGGCCGCGGTATTTCATGCTGATATGAAAGGCAATGAAAAATAACAGATAGAACAGCATTTCACAGTTGATAGTCCATCCGATCCGCACCAGAGGCTGGATAATTCCACCACCGATATCAAAAGGAACAAACAGCAGGCTCTTGACCAGGTAGGAAAGATTGTGCCTGGTCTGCTGGAACAGGGACGGGAATAAAAGCAGCATTGCGTAAGTGCCGAATGTCATCAGATAATACAGCGGCAGAATCCGGATCAGCGTTTCCGGAAGAAGTATTTTGTACTTTTTCTGTGGTGAACATGATCATAAACCCGCTGATGCAGAAAAATATGTCTACCCCGAATGCACCGAAATTTAAGAAGCGAACATGCTGGAATACTACAAAAAGAGCAGCCAGACCGCGTAAAGCCTGGATGCTGTCAAAATGCAGATCTTGAATCTCTTGTTTCTTGCGATAGTTTCCATAAAAATCATACCTTTTTCCTGCTTATTTCCGACACATATTCTCATTCTAACATTTTTTTTAAAAAATAGGGAAACATTTTATCTATTCCGTAAAATAACTTGCGCACCGGGGTATAAAATAATACAATGATAAGGAGTAAAGCATTGGGGAATTGACAGGATGGAACAAATATGAGTGTAGACAGACAGCAGATGTTAGAGACAGCAGAACGGTTAAACCAACAGATGGCAGATGGCATCCCTTATACTTGGGAGACACTGGAACAGGCATTATCCTTTGTGACGGAGAAGAGGGATAGGGGAATCCATGGAAGGATCTGTTATTTTGCAGCATTTTATCATCTGGATGCAGGGAATCAGGAACAGTGTCTGAAGTATCTGGACGAAAGCGTGAGATGCCTGCTGGGAACGGATCAGGAGATTCACGTAGCCAGGGTCTATAATATGATCGGTATCGTGGCACATATGCAGAACAATCTGTCTCTGGCCATGGAACAGTATGGCAGGGCATTGGATTATACAGCGAAATACAATGATAAGATGGTACATAGTATAGTATTAAGTAATATGGCGGATGCATATTATCTTATCGGAGTCTATGACAGAGCCGTGCAATGTTATAGGGAATGCATCCGTGAATTTGAAAAAGCAGGTGATGACAGCATTTACAGCCGGATCAATTTCCGGAAAATGCTGTCAGAGTATGGCTGTTGTCTTCTGCATCTGGATATGGATCAGGAGGCAATGGAGGTATACCGCAAACTGGAAGAAACCGGAAAAAGCGAAGAGATCATTCGGGAAACGAGACTTGCGGCGAATGTGTTTTTCACGTATCTGGCAGAAAGTGAAGGACACCGGGAAAAAGCGGCAGACCATGTAAGACAGGCTGTGATGGCATTGGAAGATATGCGTCAGGTATCTTCCGAATATGACAGTATTCAGAATCTTCTCCAATACGTGGAAAAGACCGGTAATATAGAATTGCTGCAGGAGATATTGGATTGTCTGGAGCCTAAGGCGGCGATCGAACAGAATAGGAGCCTGCTGCTACAGCTTTTAATGTTGCGGCTGCGTTATTGCAGTGCACAGATGTCTATAGAGGAATTCCGTCAGGCTACAGAGACTTTTTCCACATCAAGGAAAGCAGCGAATGATCGAGAGCAATCAGGTCATGTATATGCTGGAGCTGCGTAAGCGCCTGCAGGCGGTGGAAGAGGAGCAGCGGGAGCAGACGAAGAAGAGAAACAAATTATTGTATCAGTCAGAGCATGACGAATTAACAGGACTGTACAACAAGAGAAGTCTGAACCGTTATCTAGAGGATGTCTTTGAAGCCTGCAAATTAAATGAGAAAGAACTGGGAATTCTATTTTTGGATATTGACTATTTTAAACAACTAAACGACCGGTACGGGCATGGAAAAGGGGATGAAGGAATCTGTGCAGTGGCAGATACGTTGAAAAGAATATTCCCGGAGGACTATGTGGCGCGTTACGGTGGGATGAATTCCTCGTAGTGATGACAGGGCGTGATCTGACCTATGCAATGGAACATGCGGAATCGTTGTGTGCCGGTATCCGGGAATACAAATTCCCAATGAAGATTCCGAATTGGAACCGTGGCTTACGATTTCTGTAGGTGGTGTCTGTGCTATTCCGAGGGAACCAAACCGAGTGTGGGATTTCCTGTCTGCAGCGGACAATACATTGTATGAACAGAAGAAAGAACAAAAGGGGAAAGTTCGTTTTTATCAGGGAGAGGGAAAATATTTATAAGAAACATTTATAGAAATGATCAAAAAGGAATTTAATAGCAATGGAGAATAAACAATACACGACCCGTGAACTTTTTCGAAGATTTGCACCTTATTTTAAAAAATATCGTTTTACGCTGTGCATGGATCTGTTCTGTGCGGCACTGACTACGGTCTGTGAACTGGTATTGCCACTGATCATGCGCTATATTACCAATGAGGGGCTGCGGGATCTGGCTGCCCTGTCGGTGAAGACCATATTTACGCTGGGCATTTTGTATTTCGGACTTCGTATCGTGGACTGCATCGCCGGCTACTATATGTCCGATATGGGACACGTCATGGGAGCGAAGATCGAGACGGACATGCGCAGAGATGCGTACAATCATTTGCAGAAGCTGTCCAATACCTACTATAACAATACCAAGGTCGGTCAGATCATGGGGCGGATCACCAATGACTTATTCGATGTGACAGAATTCGCCCATCATTGCCCGGAGGAATTTTTCATCGCCGGGATCAAGACAGTGATCTCTTTTGTCATTCTGGCAAATATCAATCTGCCGCTGACTTTGATGATCTTTTTATGTGTACCGCTTATGTGCGGCGTGTGCATGATCCTGAATTTCCGGATGCGGAGCGCTTTCCGTAAGCAGCGCAATCAGATCGGCGAACTGAATGCCAGGATCGAGGACAGCCTCTTAGGACATAAGGTCGTTAAGGCATTTACCAATGAAGAAGTGGAGAATGAAAAGTTCGAGAAGGACAACGGTACCTTTCTGGATATTAAGAAGCTGACCTACCGCTACATGGCAGCATTTAATACCACAGTCAAGCTGTTCGACGGACTGATGTATCTGGTAGTCCTGGTGGCAGGCGGTATCTTCATGGTAAGAGGCAGGATAGCCGCCGGTGATCTGGTGGCATATATGCTGTATGTGTCCACACTGATCGCAACGATCCGTCGTATCATCGAATTCGCTGAGCAGTTCCAGAGGGGTATGACCGGCATCGAGCGTTTTCTGCAGATCGTGGATGCGGATATCGAGATCTTTGACGAACCGGATGCGGTCGAATTGAAAGACCCGAAGGAGAGATCTCTTTTGAAAAAGTAAGCTTTGAATATCCGGATGATCACAATAAGGTATTTACGAATCTGAACCTGCAGATCCATGCGGGGGAAAAGGTGGCGATCGTCGGACCCTCCGGTGGAGGAAAGACGACATTGTGCAATCTGATCCCCAGATTCTATGATGTTTCGGAAGGAAAGATCCTGCTGGATGGTCAGGATATCAAGCGTTTTACATTGAAGAGCCTGCGGGGCAATATCGGTATCGTGCAGCAGGATGTATATCTGTTCTCCGGTACGATCTATGAAAATATCTCCTATGGACGTCCGGGAGCTTCCAAAGAAGACGTGATCGAGCGGCAAAACGCGCCGGAGCACATGATTTTATCATGGAACTGAAGGACGGCTATGATACTTATGTGGGAGAACGTGGTGTGAAGCTGTCCGGTGGACAGAAGCAGCGGATCAGCATCGCCAGAGTATTTCTGAAGAATCCGCCCATTATCATACTGGATGAGGCTACTTCCGCACTGGATAATGAGAGTGAATTTGCGGTGGCGAAGTCCTTTAGGAGAGCTGTCGGAGGACGCACGACCTGACCATAGCCCACAGACTATCCAGTATCCGCAATTCGGACCGGATCCTGGTGCTGACGGACGATGGTATCGTGGAGGAAGGCGATCACGACCAGCTCATGGAGCAGAAGGGAATTTATTATCAGTTCTACGAAACAGCCAATGCTTTGAAATAACATTATAAAAACGGAGGTAGAGCTATGAAACTTGTGTTTGTGGGGGCAGACCATGAAGTAACCGGAAGCTGTCATTATCTGGAGGTTGCCGGGAAACATATTTTAGTGGACTACGGTATGGAGCAGGGTGTCAATGTATTTGAAAATGTGCCGCTGCCGGTGGCGGAATCCATGATTGATTATGTATTCCTGACTCATGCCCATGTGGATCATTCGGGCCTTCTGCCGCTTCTGTACGCCAGGGGATTCAGAGGACAGATCTATTCTACGGATGCTACAGCAGATCTGTGCAGCATTATGCTGCGTGACTGTGCACATATCCAGAGTGCCGAAGCGGAATGGAAGAATCGTAAGGCAAAACGTTCTGCGAATAATGCAGTGGTGGAGCCGCTGTATACCATGGAGGATGCAGATGGTGTGATCCGCCGGTTCGTTCCCTGCCATTACAATACGATCGTGGAAGTATGCGAGGGAGTAAAAATCGTTTTACGGATATCGGACATCTGCTGGGTTCTGCCAGCATCGAAGTCTGGCTGACAGAGGACGGCAATACGAAAAAATCGTATTTTCCGGCGATATCGGCAACAAGCACCAGCCGTTACTTAAGGATCCGACACCTACGAAGGAAGCGGATTATGTCGTGATGGATCTACCTACGGTGACAGACTACATCCGAAGGATAAGCTGGATTATGTGGCAGAACTGACTAAGGTGTTGCAGGAGACCTTAGACCGGGGTGGTAACGTGGTGATCCCGTCTTTTGCTGTGGGCCGTACCCAGGAGATTCTGTATTTCCTGCGGAAGATCAAGGTAGGACGCCTGGTAAAGGGGCATGAAGATTTCCCGGTGTATGTGGACAGTCCCATGGCGGTAGAGGCTACCGGCGTATTCCAGGAGAACAGGTGGGAATGCTTCGATGATGAAGCTATGGAATTCGTAAAAGAGGGCATTAATCCCATTGCTTTTTCGGGATTAAAGCTGTCCATCACCAGTGAGGAATCCAAGGCTATCAACTTTGACGAGACACCCAAGGTCATTATCTCCGCATCCGGTATGTGTGATGCAGGACGTATCCGGCATCATCTGAAGCATAATCTGTGGAGACCGGAGTGTACGATCCTGTTCGTCGGCTATCAGTCGGTGGGAACACTGGGCCGGGCACTGGTAGAGGGGGCTGATGAGGTGAAGCTGTTCGGTGAGACGGTTTCAGTGCGCGCCGAGATCCGGAAAATGACGGGACTGAGCGGTCATGCGGATAAGGAAGGTCTGATCGACTGGATCCAGGCATTTGAGGAGAAACCTAAGAAGGTGTTCGTGGTGCATGGAGAGGACAGCGTATGTACCGGATTTGCCGAATGCCTGAAGATTGAGTACGGGCAGAGAGCCTATGCTCCTTACAGCGGTACGGAGTTCGACCTGGCAGGCAATAAGTTCACCTATGAGGCAGTACCTGTTGCCGTGCAGAAAAAGACGAAGCCTGCTACCGGAGTCTTCGAACGACTGCTTGCTTCTGCGAGACGCTTACTGGCACTGGTTACGAAGAGCGAGGGGGTCATGACTAACAAGGATATGGCGAAGTTCGCGGACCAGATCAATTCCCTGTGCGACAAGTGGGAAATATAAACTTTCCCATAGAAGGCATGAAGGCCTGCTTGCAGGCAAGACGTGCTTCTATGAGGAAAGTAAACAACCCTGAGTAAGTAGGGCGATAGCCGGATTACGAAGGGGTGTACGGTTTCGAGAGTGCGAAGCGCGGAGAACGTTTATATTTAAGAGAGAACGATATAATAAGGAGACAACATGAGTTTAGCGGATCATATTTTTATCGATATGTGCAATGACATTTTAAGCAACGGTACCAGCACGGAGGGCGAGAAAGTGCGCCCCCACTGGCCGGACGGCACTCCTGCCTATACCATTAAGAAATTCGGAGTGGTGAACCGGTACGATCTGTCGAAGGAGTTCCCAATTCTGACCTTGCGCCGGACGGCATTAAAATCCGCCACAGATGAGATGCTGTGGATCTGGCAGCGCAAGTCCAACAACATTCATGATTTAAATAGCCACGTCTGGGATGAGTGGGCAGATGAAAACGGCTCGATCGGTAAGGCATACGGCTATCAGATGCAGGTGAAGCATCAGTATAAGGAAGGCATGATGGATCAGGTGGACCGCGTGATCTACGACCTGAAGAACAATCCCTTCAGCCGCAGGATCATGACCAATATCTATGTGCATCAGGATCTGCACGAGATGAATCTGTATCCCTGTGCTTACAGTATGACCTTTAATGTGACACAGAAAAAGGGAGAGGACAGGCTGACCCTGAATGCCATTTAAACCAGCGTTCCCAGGACGTACTGGCAGCCAACAACTGGAATGTGGTACAGTATGCGGTGCTGGTGCATATGCTGGCACAGGTCTGCGATATGAACGTGGGCGAGCTGGTGCATGTCATTGCGGATGCCCATATCTATGACCGCCATGTGGATGCCATTAAGGAACTCATCTGTAGAGAGCCTTTCCCGGCACCGAAGTTTTGGCTGAACCCGGAGATCAAGGACTTCTATCAGTTCACGCCGGATGATGTGAAGCTTGAAGGTACCAGACCGGCGAACAGATCAGGGATATTCCGATTGCAATCTGACATGAGTAAGTAGGGCGGTAGCCGGAATACGAATATCAGTACGGTTTCGTGAGTGCGAAGCACGGAGAAACGGTTATTATCATAGAAACAAACAGAAACGAGGTACACCATGAATTTAATCGTAGCAGTAGACAGTAACTGGGCCATCGGCAGCAAGAACGAACTGCTGATCCGCATCCCCAACGATCACAAGCATTTCCGCGAGGAGACCACCGGTAAGGTAGTGGTTCTGGGACGCAAGACTTTGGAGACTTTCCCGCAGGGCATGCCTTTAAAGAACCGCA
>ENA-OQCS01000531-OQCS01000531.1-human-gut-metagenome-genome-assembly--contig:-NODE-531-length-21095-cov-3.084462_pt1 | contig 21095 bp, 25 predicted proteins | sample MGYA00242757_ERZ504575 | MGnify/ENA primary metagenome ERZ504575 (study PRJEB26092, sample SAMD00036297) | human gut metagenome | host: Homo sapiens | study: EMG produced TPA metagenomics assembly of... | reverse complement strand
GTGAATGACGCCCATAGAGAGTCGGAACTGAACTTGATCTGAGTATGCGGCAGAATCTTGTAGAACAGCTTGTTTCTACAGCAGAAAAAATGGGAAGAAGAGTAAAAGTAAAGTATTATTAAAATATTTTCCGAAAGGCAGGAAGTAAAAAAGCAGGAAATAAAAAGAATAAAAGAAAAAACCGGCATTGCTTCCGTGGGCAGATGAAGAAAAGAGTCTGCTGTTGGATGCAATGCGGTTTTGTCAGAAATATCAGACAAAAATGTTTACTTCAAAGATAAGTGAAGTATTGTTTTCTTTTTTAAATGTAACTTCTGCATAATCACGTGACGTTCCTCCCCTGTCGAGAAAATCAGAAGGATTAAGGTAAAGATGTTCTGCCAGAAGCCGGAAATCTTCGGGAGCTGTGATCGTGAACATTGACGTTGCATCTTTTCATCTGATTGTTCGTAAGCAGCTTTATCCGGATCGGAATTGTTCTCATCTTTGGCAGAAGAAAAGGATGCTAAAAGATCGTTCCATTTTTTGTTTTTCATTGAGTCGCCGCTTAAGTATAGAGTGACAGAGTCGATATCTTCTGCACGGATAAGTCTTTTTATTTTGTATCCGTATTTTTCAAGACAGGAAAGTGTATTTTCATAGTCTTCGTAAATGTACAATGATCCGATCGAAAACGTCTTGTAATTGGTTTCATCTTCGGAGGAAGTTACCGGAAAAGCTGTATTGACTGCAGCATTCCATTCACGCGTTCCGTTCACCCATGAATGGAAAGGCTGATTCGTATTCGTCTCTTTGTTAGGAACATGGCGGATCGTAAGGGAAAATTCTCCAATCGGAACTTCGCTTCCGAGTTTTCGGATATCTGTGTTTAATACGTCTTTTTCATATGCGCTTAGAAGTTCTGTTCTTTGTTCGGCAGTCAGAAGTAATTCTTCGGGCGTTATATAAATATCCTGAAGCGAGACAGAAGATACGTTTTCTTTCTCCACATGGAAGATCGGGAAAAGTTCCTTGCGGTAATCTTCTTTTTGGCAGAGCTTTGTGAATGCCTCAAGCGTTCATTATAGAAAACACAGTAGTTTCTATAAACTTTCTTCCCGCTTTCCAGTTCAAAGCAAAATGCGGCGCATATATAATTGTCGGAATCTTTATCCGTCTGCATCGATGTCTGAGAGGAGTAAAGCGTGTTTGGAGTAATGCCTTTTTTCACGTTTTCGATTCCCGATTGCGCAAGATTGTATAAAACGTCAACGTCATCGGAAAGAACGAAACTTTCCCTGTCATCCTCTGAAGTATAGTCTTCGGGATACCAGAAATAGGATGCGAACGAATCGGGAAGCGTTCCGATCCGGGCAATTTTTTCTTCTTTCGGAAGGTATGTGTCATATCCGGTAAAATCAAATTGAAACACTGCAAGCAAAACGGCTACAAACCCGATGGCAATTACGGAAGAACGCCATCCTTTTAATAGCATTTTCAGATCCTGCCAGTAAATAAACTCGATCAATCCGCATAGCAGGACAATGGCGAGCATACTTAAGATAATGATCCATTTTGTGCCGGAAGCTCCGATAAATGATTTTACAAGAAGACTGATAAACACTGCGGTCGGAATACTGATCAGTACTTTAAATACAGGCGGTGTAAATTTAAACGCAAGGGCATTTCCGGCTGATTCCGAAGGTAAATGCGATACAGCATGATCGAGGCCGCCAAAAGAAGAACGATCAAAACAAGAGCAGCGGTGATCATAAACACATTCGAGTAAGAATTATTTTGTTCAAGCATGCGGATGAACAACGGAAATGGCGAAAGATATTCCGAAGTTTTTCAGGTATACTGTCGTGTACGTTATAAGTTGTCTGGAAAAACGCATCTCGCAGCGACGGAAGCAGTGTCAATACGAGGCTTGGATAGACTCCGATGACAAGTGTTCCGAGGAACATCGTTACGCTTCGTCCGGTCAGCATTCCCGCAAAAATACATGTGTGATAGATCAGAAGGAATGCGAGGATTCCCGTCCCCATTGTAAGAAAACATTCTCCGGCGAGAGAAAGAGTCATAATTCCTTTTACAGCGCCGACAAGGATCGTCAATACAGTACATACTATATATGGGATGAGAAAGAGGAACAGTCCTGCCAAATAAGAGATTGCGAACAACTGATGACGTTTGAGCGCAAGTCCGTGGTAAAAATCAAGTTTTTCTTTTTTATGCATGAACTGAAACCCGCTTATTCCGACTGCGAAAGCGAGAATTCCGATCAGTATGATGAGAAAAGCGGAATTATATCCGTTAATGAATCTGGAAAATGTATCCGCGAACTCTTTTAATACTTCAGGATCTTCAGAATAACTGTCAAGGTAGATCAGTGTGTAAACAGGCATTGAAAGAAATAACAGGACGCCGGAAAGGGCGGCGAGCCATCCTCTGTGCCGTATGTCCTCTCGTATAAGTTTAATATAAGAAATCTTTGATATCATAACCGGCTGCCTCCGTTTCGCTTATAAATATTTCTTCGAGTGTAAGCGGAAGGACTTCTGCAAAAACAGGATCATAAGTCTGTACCGCAGAAAGAATATCTGAGTGGCTTCCGCGAAGTGTGAGCGTAAGTAAAGAACCGGAACGCTCCATTTTTAATATCTTTATAGAAGACAGAAACTGCTGTTCTTTATGTGGATCTGAAATGACACACTGCAGTTTGCAGACGGAACACTTTATCTGATCCAGACTTTGGGTAAGCAGAAGCTGTCCCTGATGCAAAAGTCCGATGCTGTCGCAGAAGTCTTCTAACTCCCGCAGATTATGAGAAGAAATGATCGGTGTGAAATCCCGATTCAATATCTCTGCGGCAAAAAGACTTTTAACAGCCTGGCGAACGACCGGATCAAGTCCGTCGAACGTTTCGTCACAGAGGAGATATTTTGTTCCTGAACAAAGACCGAGCAAAATGGAAACTTGCTTTTTCATACCTTTTGAAAAGCTGCTGATCTTTCGTTTTGGATCAAGATTAAATCTGTCTGTAAGAGAGTCAAACAGTTTTCTGTTAAACGACGGGTAACAGAGCATGTAATAATTTCTCATCTGTTGGATATCTGCATTCGGAAAGAAGTAAGGGGTGTCCGATAAAAAGCAGATCTGTGATTTTACGGAAGGATTTTCAAAAACAGATTCTCCGTCAATGAGAACTTCTCCTTCGTCCGGTTTGAGAATACCGGATATCATACGCAGAAGCGTACTTTTTCCGGCTCCGTTTGATCCGATCAGTCCGAATACCATACCGTCCGGGATAGTAGCGGTGATGTGGTCGGAAGCATGGATCATCTGAAATGTTTTATCAAGCGTTTTTAACTCGATCATGAGAATCCTCCTTTCGATAGATCCGGTCAACAAGCTGCGTGAATTCTGCGCGCTTTACTCCGAGTTCTTTTCCGTTTGCGATAAGGCGAGAAACGTTCTCGAGAAGTGTTTTCTTTGTCTGTTCAACGAGAAGCGTCGTATCGGAAACGAAATTTCCGCGTCCTTTTACCGGATAAATATAGCGTTCCTGTTCCAAAAGCGAATATGCTTTCTGTATCGTATTCGGATTGATGGAAAGATCCATTGCGAGGGAACGAACGGAAGGCATCTGCGAATCGGGTGGAAGCGCGCCTTTTAAGATGAGCGTCTGAAATCTTTTAGCAATCTGTTCATATAAAGGCAGTTTGCTTTGATAGTCAATCGTAATCATAATTGTCCCTTCCTTAAAATGAGTGTATTAAGTGTATTATTTAATGTAGTACACTTATCGTAACACAGAAAGGAGCAAATGTCTATACAAAGTAAGAATTGTTGCAAATATGAAGCTTGTACAATGAAACGAATAGTGCTATGATAAGTCTGCTCGGCAAAAAGCAGGGCGGAAAATGAAATTGATTCAGGAAAGGAACAAAAGTGTGACCTATAAAGAAGCGAGGGTATATTTAGATGAATTGTCTAAATACGGAAGTGTACTTGGCTTAGATGCAATTCGAGGTCTGCTGCGTGAACTTGGGAATCCTCAGGATGATTTAAGGTTCATACATATCGCAGGAACGAATGGAAAGGGATCTGTGCTTGCCTACACTTCCACAATATTAAGTGAAGCAGGATACAGGATCGGGCGTTATGTATCACCGACAGTTGTCTCATACCGTGAGAGGATACAAGTTGACGGAGAAATGATATCAAAGCATGCTTTTGCAGAAGAGACAGAAAAAGTTCAGGATGCTATCGTTCGGTTAAAGGAAGCGGGAAAACAGCTTCCGACAGTCTTTGAGGCTGAAACGGCGATAGCATTTTTTATATTATAAAAGAATGAAGTGCGATTTTGTCGTTTTAGAATCAGGGCTGGGAGGGATGGAAGACGCTACGAATGTTGTGAAAAATACAGTCTGCGCCGTGTTTCGCCGATCAGTATGGATCACATCGGTGTGATCGGCAATACACTTTCCGAGATCGCCGAAAATAAGGCGGGGATCATAAAACCGGGATGCATCGTTGTATCAGCGCCCCAGAAGCAGGAAGTAAGAGAAATTTTAGAACAAAAAGCAAGACAGTTTGGCTGTCCGATTATTTATGCAGAGCCGGAAAAAGCAGTTGTCTTGGAAGAAGATTATCGCGGGATGCGGTTTTCTTATAAAGATTCCGAAAATATAAGCATCCGTCTTTCGGGAAAATATCAGCTCATAAACGCTGTTACCGCATGGGAGGCAGTACATGTTCCGGGACTGCTGAAAAAAGAGGAAAAGAGAGCGGTCGAGACGGGTTTTTCGATACAGAATGGTTCGGAAGGTTTACATGTATTTCGGAGCGGCCTGTATTTCTCGTAGACGGAGCGCACAATGAAGATGCGGCAAAAAGACTGCGGGAATCAATAGAAGCGTATTTCCCGGGAAGGAAGCTTATTTACATAATGGGTGTGTTTCAAGATAAAGAATATGAAAAGATCATCCGTTTGACGATTCCGTATGCAAAATGCGTATATACGTCGATCTTCCGAATAAAGAACGTACGCTAAGCGCGCAGAAACTAAAAGAAGCTGTTGAAGCACAGTCTGAATATGTGCCCGCGTATGCTGTCGGCGAGATTAAGCAGGCGGTAAAAGAAGCGCTGGAAAACGCAGACGAAGACGACGTGATCCTTGCGTTTGGCTCTTTGTCCTATTTGGGAAAAGTAAAGGAAGCGGTTGAAAAAGAACAGGATAAGCGACAGATGTATTGATAGAAAAAGATAAAGGATGAAAAGATGATAGATCAGGAAAAAGTAAAGAAAGCAGTCAGATTATTATTGGAGGGGATCGGAGAAGACGCCGACAGAGAAGGCTTGATCGAAACACCGGATAGGATCGCCAGAATGTGCGAGGAAATATACGGAGGTTACGAAGAAGATGCAAAAGAGCATCTTTGTAAGACGTTTCATGTGGAAAACAGCGATATGGTCGTAGAAAAAGATATTACGTTCTATTCCATGTGCGAGCATCACCTTCTTCCTTTTTACGGCAAAGCGCACATTGCGTATATTCCGGACGGAAAAGTTGCGGGGCTTAGCAAGCTGGCGAGAACGGTAGAGGTGTTTGCAAGAAGGCTTCAGCTTCAAGAACAGCTTACGGGTCAGATCGCAGATGCGCTGATGAACGAACTGAAGGCGAAAGGCGCGGCGGTTGTGATCGAGGCAGAACATATGTGTATGACGATGAGAGGAATAAAAAAACCGGGCAGCAGGACGGTGACATTTGCAAAAAGAGGGCTGTTTGAGACAGATCCGGCTTTGGAAGAACGTTTTTTCAGAATGCTTGAAAGAGGGTAGACCGGACGCGGGAAACTGACCGGTAAAGGAGGAAAAATGGACAGAGTAAATGCAGTGATTTGCCATCCGCTGTATTTGGAATACTATCATAGGCTGGAGCGCGCGGAAAAGGAACGTATTTTTTGCAGGCATCAGATGTCGCATCTGTTGGATGTGGCAAGAATAGCATATATCCGTAATTTAGAGAAGGGATACGGTTTTCGTAAAGATGTAATTTATGCCGCCGCGGTTTTGCACGATATAGGAAAAGCGCTTCAATATGAAGAAAAAGTTCCCCATGAGATTGCGGGAGAGCGGATCGCCGGGGAAATACTGGATACACTTCCGAAAGAAACGGGATTTTCTGAGGAAGAAAAAAGAACGATAAAAAATGCGGTGCGCGGACACAGACGGCTTCGTGACGGGGAGGACACATTGGAAAAGCTTTTGTATGAAGCGGACAAAGCGTCGAGGCTGTGTCTTTCATGTCCGGCAAACCGGGAATGTAACTGGAGTGAAGAGAAGAAAAATATGGAGATAAAAATATGATCATAGGCAGAAGAGAATTTGACACAGAACACAATACATATATTATGGGCATCTTAAATGTAACTCCGGATTCTTTTTCGGATGGAGGACGTTTGATAAGATGGATGCAGCCCTTCTTCATGCAGAAAAGATGATAAAAGAAGGAGCGGATATTTTAGATGTCGGCGGTGAGTCTACCCGTCCGGGACATGTTCAGATTACGGACGAAGAAGAGATCGCGCGCGTCGTTCCGGTCATTGAAAAACTGAAAAAGGAATTTGACGTACCGATCTCTATTGATACATATAAAAGCGCGGTGGCTGAAGTTGCGGTTTGTGCGGGGGCAGATCTTGTAAATGATATATGGGGATTAAAATATGACGAGAAAATGGCAGATGTGATCGCGAAACATGACGTTGCATGCTGTCTGATGCATAATCGGAACGAGGCGGTATACGATAGTTTTCTTTTCGATTTTATGAAAGATATGAAAGAGTGCGTTAAAATTGCAGATAAAGCAGGAATTGCACGGGATAAGATCATCCTTGATCCGGGAGTCGGTTTTGGAAAGACATATGAAATGAATCTGGAGATCATACAGAAACTGGAGATCATGCATGAATTTAAATTACCGATCCTTCTTGGAACGTCACGCAAATCTGTGATCGGTCTTACATTAGATCTTCCGGCAGACGAGCGGGAAGAAGGAACGCTTGTGACAACGGTTTATGCGGTGCAGAAACGATGTGCGTTTGTCCGTGTTCATGACGTAGAGAAGAATAAAAGAGCGATACTTATGACGCAGGCGCTCATGCGGGAACATGAAGTGTAATCAGGACTGTAAAACAGGCAAGCGAAGCTGTCGGACTGACTGCTTCGCTTTCGTATAGTTAAGGTGAAGAAAGAGTTGTCATACAGAAAAATGTACGGTAAGGAGGAAGGAAGACAGAAAATGAAAAAAGATTATGATGAGATCAGAATAGAAGATCTGGAAGTATTTGCGAATCACGGTGTATTTCCGGAGGAAAATGTGTTGGGACAAAAGTTTCTAGTCTCGGCAGTTCTTTACACCGACACACGAAGGGCGGGACTTACGGATGATCTAAGCGCTTCTATTCATTATGGGGAAGTGAGCGCTTTTATAGACCGCTACTTGCGGGAGCATACATTTCAATTATTGGAGAGGGCGGCAGAAGCGCTTGCAGAAGAACTTTTGCTGCATACAGCCGGACTAGAGAAGATCAGACTGGAGATCAAGAAACCGTGGGCTCCGGTGCGCCTTCCGCTGAAAACGGTCAGCGTTGTGATCGAGCGGCAATGGCATACCGCATATATTGCACTTGGATCTAACATGGGAGACAGAGAAAAATATATTACAGATGCAGTTGAAGCGCTTGGCGCTTTAAAAGGATGCGTTGTCGAAAAATGCTCTTCTTTTATCGAAACGCCTCCGTATGGGGTGACAGATCAGGATGATTTTCTGAACGGATGTCTGAAAGTAAGAACCTTGTTTTATCCGAAAGAACTGTTAAGAGAATTAAATAGGATTGAAATGGAGGCGGGAAGAGAACGGATCGTTCACTGGGGTCCGAGAACGCTTGATTTGGACATTATTTTGTATGATGATCTCGTATATGAAGGAGACGAGTTGTGCATCCCTCATGTGGAAATGCACAAGAGAGATTTTGTGCTGCGGCCTCTTTTTGAGATCGCGCCGTATGTGCGCCATCCGGCGTATGGAAAAACAGTGGCTGAGATGTTGGAAGAAGTGAGAGAAAATGCTCAAAAAGAATAATAAAATACAAAAAAACAAAGAAAAAACGACGGGGAAAAGTAAGGGAGATAAGAAATAGACAAAAAAACGCTAAAAATATGAATAATACATTGTAAAAAATTGGTAATTTGCTATAATGGAGGATGTGATATATTGGCTGAAATATAAAATCAGCCTGAAGGGAAGGAGAAAAGGTATGAAAAGAAAAGTAGTCTTAAGACTCTTGAGTCTTGTGATGGTTGCATCTATGACAGGTACTATGCTTCCGTCAAACATTCAGACCGCATCTGCCGAAGAAGTTGATGTTACAGAAAAAACAGCAGCTTTAGAAGATGGGATCAATGATGCATGGACTCAGGATAACAAAGCAGACGGAGACACAGTCACTGTGGAAAATGGCTGGCTGCATATTAAATCAGCTGCGGGCAATCGGAATAATCCCGGAACAAGACCGCAGATGGTTGTAAATCCAAATACATTTGATTTTAACAAGCCGGGATATTTTTCATTTACTTTAAAATCAAATAATGCAATACAGGAATAAGCGACAGTGACAGAGTAGGCGTTTACCTCGGATATAATACGGATCAAAACGGTATGTACATAGGATATGACAATGGCGGCTGGTTCTGGCAGAAATACAAAGGCGGCAACGGAGACTATTATCAGCAGACGAGAAAACCTGCGCCGACGAAAGATCAGGAAGTAAAGGTTCGCATCGACTGGACAGCAGATCATAAGATGACGTTTACGCTCAACGGAGAAGTTGTGTTTGATAAAGAAGACTTTTCCGGTATCGCAGATTCTCTCGGGAACAAAATTGCGATCAAAGCAGGTTCTTGGGGACAGATCGGTTCAGATGTCCTTTTGAAAGATATTCATTATACAGGACAGGAAGAAGCGGTTACATATACTGTTACGGGAAGTGTAACAGATGAGAGTGGAAAAGCGTTGGAAGGCGCGGTTGTAACGACAGGAAATCTGACGGCTGAAACGGATAAAGACGGAAAATATTCCTTACAGTTAGGAGCCGGCAAGCATGAGCTGACGATTACGAAGGCAGGATATCAGACGGCGACGACATCTGTAACTGTAACAGAAGGCAACGTGGAAGCAAAAGCCGTAAAACTGGAAAAGACAGCAGAGATAGAGACAGAGAAGCTTTCTACAGCGGATATGGACGTTTATGTAGCGAAGAATTTCCCGAGCGTTGTAAAATACGAGATGAAAAAGGGCGATTTAAACGGCAAGACGTTCTACGGTCAGACTTCGGCTATCAATACGGTGCGTATCAACGGAACAGATGTGAAACTTTCCAAAGGTGATGTAAAAGCAACGATCAAGGGTGACAAAGCAACGTATGAGATGACTGTGAAAAATGAAGAAAAACATATTGACGCAGTTCTTACGGCAGAATTGACAGCAAAAGACAATACGGTTTCATTTGAAATTACGAAAGTGGAAAATAAGCTGACAGAAGGAAAACCGGGCACAGCATTGGAAAGCGGCAAGGTGGGAAATCCGATCCAGACGATCGAGATCCCGAATCACAGTCTTGTATCTGTAAACAGTACACAGAAAAATGCCAATTTAATAGGCGCTGCTATGTCCACACAAACAAAGGTAAGCGGTGACGAATATGTAGAAGTAAATGCAAATACGCCTGCCAGAGAGAGAGACTACATGTATGCCTTTGTTTCTAACGATGAGATGAGCGCAGGACTTTGGAGCAATTCAGAGTTTGAAGGTCGCAATGCCGGAGCAAGTTCTTCCGGCGGATCTAATAATACAAGAGTGATGTCTGTCTCAGAGAAAAAAAGACGGCTATGTATCGATGGGACTTGGAAGTTCTGCATGGTACTGGCACAGAGTGATGACAGATTCTCATAATCGGACATGGGTTTTGGAAGAGACAGAAAATCCGAAGATGAAAGTCGTGATCACAGGAAACTGCAACGGCGATAAAAATGTTGACTGGCAGGACGGAGCGGTTGCATTCCGTGATATTATGAACAATCCGTTCAAGAGCGAGGAAGTTCCGGAATTGGTTGCGTACCGTATTGCGATGAACTTCGGTTCTCACGCGCAGAATCCGTTCCTGACAACATTAGATAACGTAAAACGTGTGGCAATGCACACAGACGGTCTTGGACAATCTGTCCTGCTGAAAGGTTATGCGAATGAAGGACATGACTCGGCGCATCCGGATTACGCAGATATAGGAAAGAGAATCGGCGGACCGGAAGATATGAAGACATTGCTTGAAAAAGGCGCGGATTACGGAGCAAAATTCGGTATCCATGTCAATGCAGGCGAGATGTATCCGGAAGCAAAAGCGTTTAAGGATGATAATGTTCGCCGTAATAAGGACGGAAGTCTTCGTTATGGATGGAACTGGATCGATCAGGGAATCGGACTTGACAGTATCTATGACCTTGCCACAGGAGAAAGAGAAGCGCGCTTTGATGAACTTCATGAGATCCTCGGCGGCGACGGAAAAGATATGCTTGACTTCATCTATGTAGATATTTGGGGAAATAATACGGGAAGTGACAATGATGATTCCCAGCAGACCCGTAAGCTGTCCAAAGAGATTAATGACAACGGATGGCGTATGTCCAACGAATGGGGTGGAGCAAACGAGTATGACTCTACATTCCAGCATTGGGCAACAGACTTACATATGGCGGGGAAGGCGCAAAAGGAGAGAACAGTGATGTGATGCGTTTCCTGCGTAACCACCAGAAAGATTCATGGGTAGGAGATTATCCGACTTACGGAGCGCGGCGGTTGCTCCTCTTCTTGGCGGATATAACATGAAAGACTTTGAAGGATGGCAGGGACGTAACGATTATGACGCGTATATTACGAATCTTTACACACATGACCTGACGACAAAATTCATCCAGCATTATCAGATCGTAGATTGGGAAGACGGAACACCGGTCAACGTAGGCGGAGCGGTAAACTGGACGCCTGAAATGAAGATCACTTTGAAAGATGAAGATGGATCTAGCTTGTTCTTGAGAGGGGATCAAACGATCCGGCTCAGGCGGCATACAGAGACAGAACGATGACTTTGGACGGAAAAGTGATCGCAAGAGGCGCGGTATCACAGGGAGACAGAACAGACGACGATATCCGCAACGGAAACAAAAAAGGAACAGAGTCTTATCTGCTGCCGTGGATCTGGGATGCGAAGACAGGAGAAAAAGTAAAATCAGAAGATGAAAAGCTGTACCACTGGAATACGCAGGGCGGAACAACACAGTGGGAGCTTCCGGACAGTTGGGCAGACTTAAAAGACGTCAAAGTATACAAACTGACAGATCTCGGAAAGACAGAGGAGAAGACGGTCAATGTTGTTGACGGTAAGATCACATTAGAAGCAGAATCAGAAGTTCCGTATGTAGTATGCAAAGGCAAAAAAGAAAATATCAAAGTGACATGGAGTGAAGGAATGCATATCGTAGATGCAGGATTCAACAGTGGAAGCCTTGATATGTGGACAAAAGCAGGCGAAGGAACAGCGCAGATCGCAAAGAGCCAGCACAGCAATCCGATGATGAAACTGGACGGAAAAGTTCTATGACACAGAAACTGACAGATCTGGAAGCAGGAAAACAGTATGCTGTTTTAGTAGGCGTAGATAACAGAAGCGACGCCAAAGCATCTGTAGAAATTAAATCAGGCGATAAAGTACTTGGATCAAACTACACAACACGTTCTATCGCTAAGAACTATGTAAAAGCATATACACATAATACAAACAGTTCGACAGTAGACGGAAGCAGCTATTTCCAGAATATGTATATATTCTTTACAGCGCCGAAATCAGGAGATGTGACTCTTACGATCGCAAGGGAAGCAGGAGAAGGATCTTCATACTTCGATGATATCCGTATCGTGCAAAACGATTCTAAGAACATTACGACAAACGAGAAGGGCGAAGTTGTAAAATTTGAACAGAATTTTGAAAAGAGCGTACAGGGACTTTACCCGTTCGTAGTCGGAGGAATTGAAGGAGTAGAGGATAACAGAATCCATCTTTCTGAAAGACATGACAAGTACACACAGGCAGGATGGGATGTGAAGAAGATGGATGATGTTCTTGACGGAGACTGGTCTGTGAAGATCAACGGACTGACACAGAGATCTACGCTGGCATACCAGACGATCCCGCAGAACTTCCGTTTCGAGCCTGGTGTGACATACAATGTAAGCTTTGATTATCAGGCGGGCAGCGACGGAATTTACGCGGCTGCAGTCGGTGTCGGCGAGTATAACGGAAACGTTCAGCTCAAAGAACTTCCGATGAGCATGGGAAAAGAGAAAGACGGACATTTTACAATGCAGGTTACGGGAGATTCCACAGGACAGACATGGTTCGGTATCTACTCTACAGAGAAGGCTCCGGATCTTCAAGGCGTGAGTCCGGATGCGGCAGAGGCGAACTTCGGCGGATACAAAGAGCTTGTTCTTGACAACCTCGTGATCGAAAAAGTAACAGAAGAAGTTACAAAGGAAAAACTTGCCGCATTAGTTGCAGAAGCAGAAGAAAAGTATAAAGAAATCGATTACAGACCGGAAATTTGGAGCAGCTTCCAGGACGTACTTAAAGAAGCAAAAGCGGTTCTTGACAAAGAGGGAGCTTCACAGGATGAAATCGAGAAAGCATACTATGAATTAAAAGCTGCTATGGTTACGATGGATAACTCGGCTGGAATCGATGCGACAGATGATTCCAAAGATCTTCCGAAAGAGCAGATGACTGCTACAGCAGGAAGCGAGCAGGCGCAGGAAGGCGGAGAAGGACCTGCAAGCAACGTCTTAGACGGTAATGCCGATACAATTTGGCATACTGTATGGGCAGGAACACCGATTGAAAACCACTGGTTAAATCTGCAATTAGATAAACCGGCGACAGTAAGCGGATTAAGACTTCAGCAGAGAAGCGGAAGAAACGGTATTATCAGGGAAGCGGAAATCTGGGTGAAAAAAGCAGGCGCTGCCGACTACGAAAAAGTAGCGGATGCAAGCTTCGGAGGAACCGGATGGCAGGCGGTTGCTTTTGAAGAAGTGAAAGATGTAACAGACGTAAAACTCGTACCGACTGCGACTACAGGAGATGAGGCAAATAAATTCTCGGCAGCGGCAGAGATCCGTGTGATGGGAAGATTCCAAGACGAAGAAGTTGAAGTAAATAAAGCTGACTTGACGGCATTAGTTGAAAAAGCAGAGGCTTTGAAGGAGAAAGATTATACATCTGAAACATGGAAGCCGTTTGCAGAGGCGTTAAAAGAAGCGCAGGCTGTTCTTGCAAAAGAAGATGCAAGTCAGGCGGAAGTTGACGCGGCACAGACAAGTCTTCAGACAGCGATGGATGGTTTGAAGAAACCGGGAACAACGGACAATAAGAACCCAGGAACAACGGACAATAAGAACCCGGGTGCACCGAATAAAGGTCAGGCTGTTCAGACGGGAGACGCGACATCCTTCTTTGGATGGGGAGCGGCAGGTATCTTCGGATTATTTGCAGCGGCAGCGGCATTTTTTGAGAGAAAAAGACGTCGTCAGTAATTGTGTCGATCGCAAGGCACGGTATAAAAGAAGGTTGCAAAAGCCTTTATAAATAGAAAAATCGCTCGGATCGTTTGAGGTTCGGGCGATTTTTCTTGCTTTTTTATACTTTCCATGTTATTCTGAACTATGTCGTGTTAAAGCACGAAAGAGAAAACTCAGGAGAGTCTCTTTATCGGCTGTGGCGAGGCCGGTGAAAGAGCGCCGAAGGTGTAAGCGGTATATTCTGTTTTTAAGGCAGACGCCGCGAGTCTCTCAGGCAAAAGGATGGAGGTATAAAGGAATGTTAGAGCAAATCGACCAAATCATTAAGGTGATCGACGGAGCGGTGTGGGGTCTGCCGTTGATCATTCTGATCCTGTTTACAGGATTTCTTCTCACAACCCGGCTGGGTCTTTTACAAATAAGACATCTCGGGAAAGCCCTAAAGTTTATGTTTAAAAATGAAGAGGACGGACAGGGTGAAGTAACCAGTTTCGGAGCGCTTTGTACGGCGTTATCGGCAACGATCGGAACGGGAAACATCACAGGAGTCGCAACTGCATTGGCAGCAGGAGGTCCGGGAGCGCTGTTTTGGATGGTTATCGCGGCGTTTTTCGGAATGGCTACAAAATATGCCGAAGGTCTTCTGGCTATCAAATATCGCACGATCGACAAAGACGGACATGTTCTCGGAGGACCGTTTTACTATATTGAAAACGGAATGGGAAAGAACTGGAGATGGCTGGCTAAAATCTTTGCATTTTTCGGAGCCGGTGTCGGCCTTTTCGGTATCGGTACTTTTACGCAGGTAAACAGTATTTCGTCAGCGGTGAAAAACTTCTTTGATCCAGAGTCATCAAACGTTGTTTTTTCTGCCTTTGGTCATGACTATACGATGGCTACGGTTGTGACTGGGTTGATCTTGACACTTTGTGTCGGCCTTGTCGTGATCGGCGGAATTAAAAGAATCGCGAAAGTATCGGAAATTGTCGTTCCGTTTATGGCAGTGCTTTATGTGGCGCTTGGAGCGATCATTATTATTACAAATATTACGGCTGTTCCGGCAGCGCTTGTATCTATTATAAAATCAGCTTTTACGGGCAGCGCTTTGGCAGGCGGGGCAATGGGAACAATGGTCGTTGCGATGCAAAAAGGAATCGCCCGTGGTATTTTCTCAAATGAATCCGGTCTTGGAAGTGCGCCGATCGCAGCAGCGGCGGCAAAGACAAAAGAGCCGGTTCGTCAGGGACTTGTGTCTATGACAGGAACATTTATCGATACGATAGTGATTTGTACAATGACAGGCCTTTCCATTGTGATAGCGGGTACATGGATGAACCCGGAACTGGAAGGCGTTGAAATTACGGTGGCGGCATTCCAAAAAGGCCTGCCGTTCCCTCCGATCGTAGCTTCGTTCTCACTGATGCTCTGCCTTGTATTTTTTGCGTTCACTACAATACTTGGATGGAACTATTATGGTGAGAGATGTATCGAATATCTTTTTAACAGAAATAAATCCGTAGTAAAAGGGTACCGCTGGTTGTATATTCTTGCAGTATTTATCGGACCATATATGACGGTTGCGGCCGTTTGGAATATCGCGGATATTTTTAATGCGCTGATGGCGTTTCCGAACTTGATCGCGATTTTGGCGTTAAGCGGTGTTGTCGTAAGAGAGACGAAAGATTATTTCGCAAGACAAAAAAGCAAAGCAAATAAGCAGATAAGATTACATAATAAAGATTGTAAATACAAAAAGATCTGTACAGTATATAAGGCTGTCTGCAGTGGGAAAATGGCTTTTCCGCTACAGGCGGTCTTATTTTTGATATCTTTTTATATTATGATGAGCGATTGTTTTGTGAGCGATAAGATGATTTTTTATATTTGCTTGAAATCTGTCGGATTTAACAGGTTTGGGATTCGGATTGCGGGAAAGTGACAGATAATTTTATTTGTGAAGTTTATTTGTGTAAAAGGAAACGGAAATATTCCCTTAAAAACGACAATCTTTCATAAAAACAGGCTTGTTCTGAAAATACATTATCATGTGTTTTGGGGATTGCATTATACTATATTTTGTATTAGAATAGATTTTAGACAGCACGGGATATGACAGCCGTGCGATGCAAGACATGAGGAAAATGTTCCGTGAAATACGCAAAAAGGCGGAGAAAGCGGAAAAGCATCTGAAAAAAAGATAGATGAGGAGAGGCGAAATATGAAGATTATCAAGAGAAACGGAGCCGAAGAAGTATTTGACATTAAGAAGATCGTAATTGCAGTGACAAAAGCGGATTCATCATCGGAAGGGAGAAGTCTGACCGATTCGCAGATAGAAGATATTGCGGAGTTTGTCGAGTTTAAGTGCAATAAACTGAACCGTGCGGTTTCGGTTGAAGAGATACAAGATCTTGTGGAAGACCAGATCATGGCGACAGGAGCATTTGAACTGGCAAAACGGTATGTGAGATATCGTTATAAGAGATCGCTTGTGCGTAAGGCAAATACGACGGACAACAGGATCCTTCACTTATTGAGTGCAATAACGAAGATGTCAAACAGGAAAATTCCAATAAAAATCCGGCGGTCAACAGCGTGCAGCGAGATTATATGGCAGGAGAGGTCAGCCGTGACCTGACGCAGAGAATGCTTTTGCCGGAAGATATTGTCGAAGCGGATAAAGAGGGTATCATCCATTTTCATGATTCGGATTATTATGCGCAGCATATGCATAACTGTGATCTTGTCAATCTGGAAGATATGCTCCAGAACGGAACGGTCATCAGCGGAACAATGATAGAGAAACCGCACAGCTTTTCAACGGCATGTAATATTGCGACACAGATCATCGCACAGGTGGCGAGCAACCAGTATGGCGGACAGAGTATTTCGCTTGCGCATCTCGCGCCGTTTGTTCAGGTATCAAGAGATAAGATCCGTGCGGAAGTCCTTCAGGAAATGGAAATGGTAGGGATCGATTATCCGAAGCAGGTGCTCAATGATATTGTGGAAGGCCGCTTAAAAAAAGAGATCATAAAAGGCGTTCAGACGATCGAATATCAGGTGATCACGCTTATGACGACGAATGGTCAGGCTCCGTTCCTTACAGTATTTATGTATTTGAACGAAGCGAAAGATGAGCGGGAGAAAAAAGATCTTGCGATGATCATCGAAGAGACGTTAAAGCAGCGTTATAAAGGCGTGAAAAACGAAGCGGGCGTATGGGTGACGCCGGCGTTCCCGAAGCTGATCTATGTGCTTGAAGAAGATAATATCGACGAAGGTTCTCCGTATTTCTATCTGACGGAGCTTGCGGCAAAATGTACGTCAAAACGTCTTGTTCCGGATTATATTTCCGAGAAAAAGATGAAAGAACTAAAAGAAGGAAACTGCTTCCCGGTTATGGGATGCCGAAGCGCTCTTAGCCCGTGGAAAGACGAAAACGGAAATTATAAGTTTTACGGACGCTTTAATCAGGGAGTTGTGACGATCAACCTTGTGGACGTAGCATTGTCCTCCGGCGGAGATGAGGACAAATTCTGGAAAGTGTTTGACGAGAGACTGGATCTTTGTTACCGGGCTCTTATGTGCAGACATAACCGTCTGAAAGGAACTCTTTCGGATGCGGCTCCGATCCTTTGGCAGTTTGGCGCGCTGGCACGTCTGAAAAAAGGGAGAAGATTGATAATCTGCTTTATGGCGGATATTCTACGATCTCTCTTGGATATGCCGGACTTTACGAATGTGTGAAATATATGACGGGAAAATCGCACACAGATCCGTCGGCTACACAATTTGCGCTTGACGTAATGAAATACATGAATAAAGCGTGCGACAGATGGAAAGAGGAGACAAATATAGGTTTCAGTATTTACGGTTCTCCGATTGAGAGTACGACATACAAATTTGCAAAATGCCTTCAGAAACGATTCGGTATTATTCCGGGTGTGACGGATAAGAGTTATATCACGAACAGTTATCACGTTAATGTATGTGAGCCGATCGATGCGTTTGACAAACTGAAATTTGAATCCCAGTTTCAGGCGCTTTCTACAGGCGGTGCGATCAGTTATGTAGAAGTGCCGAATATGCAGGACAACATTCCGGCGGTTCTTCAGGTAATCCGTTTTATTTATGATAATATCATGTATGCGGAACTGAATACGAAGAGTGATTATTGTCAGGAATGTGGATTCGACGGAGAGATCCAGATCGTGACGTCTGAAGATGGAAAGCTTGAGTGGGAATGTCCGCACTGCGGAAACCGCAATCAGGATACTCTTAATGTAGCAAGACGTACATGCGGTTACATCGGAACACAGTTCTGGAATCAGGGAAGAACACAGGAGATCAAAGAAAGAGTGCTTCACCTGTAAAATATCGGGTGACAAACAAAGAGGGATAAATGAATCAAAAGAAACAGGATGCCCTGCTTGGTATCCTGTTTTTAACGGCGACCGATTACAATCCCGGAATGTACCTTTTGGCACTTCCGTGATTCATTGCATATATAGATCAAACGGATAAGAGAGTATAGAGGAAAGGTGTGAATTCAGGTGTATTACGGCGAAATAAAAAAGTGTGATATTGCAAACGGTGAGGGCGTAAGAGTATCTTTGTTTGTTTCAGGGTGTACGCATCATTGTCCGGGATGTTTCAATGCAGATACTTGGAATTTTAAATACGGAAGCGAATATACAGATCAGACGGAAAAAGAGATTTTGGAGGCGCTCTCGCCAAGTTATATTAATGGATTGACATTACTTGGCGGCGAACCGTTTGAGCCGGAGAATCAAAAGACGCTTGTCGGACTTCTCCGAAAAGTAAGAGAGAGCTATCCTGAAAAAAATATATGGTGTTATACAGGGTATTTGTATGATGAGCAGCTTTTAAATGACAGCCGCGCAAGATGTGAATACACAGATGAAATGCTCTCTATGCTAGATGTGCTTGTGGACGGAGAGTTTGTAGAGGCGTTAAAAGATATCCGTCTTGTGTTCAGAGGTTCATCGAATCAAAGAGTCATCGATGTGAAAAAAAGTCTTGGTCAGAATGAGATTGTCATGTGGCAGCCAAAGGTAGAGCGGGGGCGTGTAGATGAAAAGAATGATTTAATACCAAAAGAGAATCACGGATATCATACAAAATATAAAGGCTGGGAAAGTTATTTCGGTATACCGGCAGTTAAAAAAACATAAGGATAAATTAACGGCGCCTTAATTGTATAAGTGAAGAAGAGATGTTATATTTGATTTAGACATGTATTTGAGCTTAGACAAGAGAGGTGCCTATTATTATGCGAATCAATGAAATTATAAAAGAACGCCGTCTGGCAAAAGGATTTACACAAGAGCAGATTGCGAATTATCTTGGGGTGACGGCTCCGGCTGTCAATAAATGGGAGAAAGGAACGTCGTGTCCCGACATAGTCTTGCTTCCGGCGCTTGCCAGGCTTCTTGATACGGATCTGAACACCTTGCTGTCTTTTCAGGATGATCTGTCGGAGAAAGAAGTTGCGCTGTTTTTGAATGAAGTGTCTGAAGCGGCAAAAAAAGACGGCTTTGAAGCGGGATATTCTCTTGCGATCGGGAAAATTAAAGAATACCCTACCTGTGATCTGCTGATCGGTAACGTGGCGATGCTGCTAAACGGCCTGCTGTTGTTTCAAGGAAACAGAATTGATTCATATGAAAAATACGAAGAGGAAATCGAAGCTTTATTTCAACGGGTAATGCAAAGTGACCGGATTGATATCAGAGAACAGGCGCAGGCGTATCTGATCTCTAAATTGATGGAAAAACAGGATTATGAACAGGCCCAGAAAGTGTTGGATACGATTTCAAAAAAGAGGGTGCTCGACAGAGAACAGCTTCAGGCAAATTTGTACATTGCGCAGGGAGAGTTAGAAAAAGCGGCAAAGCTGACAGAAGAAAAGCTTTTGTCTGCCACAACCGAAATTCATGGGGCGCTGATGACGTTAATGGAGATCGCATTGAAAGAAAAGCGGATGGAAGACGCGGAATATATTGCGGATATCGACAAGCAGGCGGCGCAGGTATTTGATCTGTGGGAATATAATTCTTACGGTGCACAGTTTCAGCTTTATGTGGCTACGAAAAAAAGAGCGAAGGCGGTAAAGATACTTTTGCCGATGCTGAGATCACTTACGAAAAAATGGGATATTAACAGTTCGCCTTTGTATCGTCATATTCAGACGAAAGAAGTTGATAAGTCGTTTGGTTCGCAGTTACAAAAAGCGCTCGTTCAATCGATCGAAACAGATGAAGAGATGAAATTTTTAAAAGACAGCGAAGAATTACAAAGCTTTATAAAAGAGGCAGAGTTGAAGTAGATAACTGAGGAAAAGAAAAAAGCAGTTTTCCGATAGAGGTTTTGAAAATATAAAAACCTGAATTCGGGAAACTGCTTTCTTTGTATAGATGTCATAGATATCTTTATTACAGGCAGTCCTTATTTCCGACAAATAAAGTTCCCGCCTGTTTTCCGTTTACGATATCGTACAAAGCTTCAGGGTGTTTTCCGTTCGTCACGATCGTATCGATGCCCTGTGAAGCGGCAAGTTCGGCAGCCTGAAGTTTTGTCCTCATACCGCCTGTTCCGCGTCTTGATCCTGCGCCGCCTGCGAGAGAATAGACGCTTTCATCGATCTGACGGATCTCTTTGATCAGTTTCGCGTTCGGGTGAAGGCGGGGGTCGCTGTCATAAAAACCGTCGATATCAGAAAAAATGACAAGTCGCTTAGCGCGGCAGAGAACGGATACGACAGAAGAAAGCATATCGTTGTCGCCGAAAAGTCTGTCTTCGGATTCAATTTCCTTATAACTTACGGAATCGTTTTCGTTTACGATCGGAATGACTCCCATTTCAAGCAGGGCGTCAAATGTGTTCGTTAAGTTTCTTTCCATTTCTTCCTGCTCGATATCTTCTGCATTGAGAAGGATCTGAGCGACTGTTTATCATAATCTCCGAAAAATTTATCATATAAATACATCAGACTGCATTGTCCGACTGCTGCGGCAGCCTGTTTCATACGCATGCTGTCCGGCTTTTCGTGCATATTCAGCTTGTTACGGCCGACTGCGATCGCTCCCGACGATACAAGGATGACCTCATATCCCATATTCTGGATGTCGGCAAGTGTGCAGACAAGGCGGTCGATGGCGCGAAGATCACTTTTTCCCGCGTCGTTTGTCAATGTGGATGTTCCCACTTTTACTACAATTCTGTTGTTGCAAGTCCCATGATACTTATTCCTCCGGATTAAACTGTAAGCTGCCGTGTAAATACGGTGATCGTATGCGTACATCTAACTAAAAAGAGCAGATGCAGAAACGATTTACTGTAATATAGTATCACGACAGAGAACGCATGTCCATGAAGAAAATAAAAATAATATAACGAT
>ENA-OQCS01000529-OQCS01000529.1-human-gut-metagenome-genome-assembly--contig:-NODE-529-length-21118-cov-2.596494_pt1 | contig 21118 bp, 28 predicted proteins | sample MGYA00242757_ERZ504575 | MGnify/ENA primary metagenome ERZ504575 (study PRJEB26092, sample SAMD00036297) | human gut metagenome | host: Homo sapiens | study: EMG produced TPA metagenomics assembly of... | reverse complement strand
GGTGTACCGTGCCGGTTCCTTTGCCTTGGGCTGCTCCACCACCGACAAGCCGTACTCCCGGCACAGCTTGTCTGAAGTTTCTCTAAATTCCGCATATTGGCTGCGGCGTTGCTCGTATTTCTTGCCGTCCACATACGATACGGAATTGATAACGAAGTGGTTGTGCAGGTTATCCGTATTCATGTGGGTGGCGACCAGCACTTGAAAACGCTTGCCCCAGACCTTGCGGGCCAGTGCCACGCCGATCTCGTGGCACTGCTCCGGAGTAACCTCACCCTCGCGGAAGCTTTGGTAGCGTGGAGCGCCACCACGCCGTCTGTTTTCCCAAAGCGTTCCTGTACAGCCCGCATATCTTCCCACGCATGATTTGCCCTGCAATGGATGCCAGTGACGAGCTGGGCGCTCTCGTTCAGCTTTGTCTTGGCATCATTCTCGGCATAGTGCAGCGTCTGGGCAAGGGCATCGTATTCGGTCTTGTCTGGGTTGGCCGCATAGTCAAGGACACGCTGCAGACTGTCCTTGATTGTCCAAATCTTAGTTACCGCCAATGAGCAGGTCCCTCAAACGGTCGGTCTGGGCATTGATGGCTGCCCCTTCCCGTGCAGAACAGTTCTCTGCAATTTCATCCAATTTATCCAACACATCAAATACCCACGTGGCGGGTGTTCACCTGGTTCATATCCCAGTGCCCGCTGGCGTAAGTATTCCGAGAGAGACAGCCCGCACCGTTTAGCCATCAGCGTCATTTTTCGTTTTTCTGTGACGCTGACGCGGACGTTGATCCCGACACTGCATTTTCTCATGCGCCAGCAGCCTCACAGGGTTCGGGGCTGTCCCCGTAGGCTTTTCGGCGGGTTGCCCTGTGGCAACACTTCGCCCATGCTTGCTCTCCTTACGCGACCTTTGTGACGCTAATGACGCTGATGACGCTGTTTGTGAGATATCCCATTTGAAAAGCTGGGTTATGTCAATTTCAGCGTCATTAGCGTCATCTGCGTCATTTCCGTCATGGGAGAACTTCATCTGCCGCGCCTGCGAGGTGCGGTGGGTTTCATAGCGGATACCTCTTGGCGTGAATACGGTATCGAAGTGTTCCACGATTTTCCGGGTCAGCTGGTGGGGCAAAACGCCCTCAATATCGGCTGCGGAGAGCAATTCGGTAGCCGTACCTTGCCATGTTCCGACACCATCGATGTAGTCAGCCACTTTCCAAAGGTAACTCGGCACAGCCTTAGCGACAATCTGTTCTGTGCTTTCTTCCTCGTCCAGCATCCAAACGCAGTTTCTTCGTGCAGACGCAGTGTTTTGTTGTCCATATCGCGCCCGGTCACCAAAATGCTGGCGGTCTGACTCATGCGTTTTCGCTGCATGACCCAGCTGGTATCGGACGCACCCATCAGACCGTTGGAGCCTGCAATCTGCTGGAACGGATCGTCTGCGGCTTGTTTGCGCAGATGGTGGATCAGCAAAATGCAGACATTATACTTGTCCGCCAATGCCTTCAACGCGCTGATTTCCTTGTAATCGCTGGCATACATACTGTTATTCTGGTCGCTGGAACGCACCTTTTGCAAGGTGTCGATGACAATCAGCCCGGTGTCCGGGTGTTGATAGAGGAAGCTGGTGAGCTGTTCTTCCAGCCCCTGCCCGATGCTGCTGCATTCCGTCTGCATGACCAGCCGTTCGGGGGCTTCTTCGCTGCCCACCAGCTGGAGAAGGCGCTTTTGCAGGCGGTTGAAGGTGTCCTCCAGCGAGAGATAAAGCACGGTGTGCGGCTCTATTTCGCGCCCCCACATAGGCTTTCCCTGCGCGACCTGCAAGCACAGCCACAAGGTCAGCCAGCTTTTGCCCGCTTTGCTGGGGCCAGCAAACAGTGCCAGACCAGCTGGGAGCAAGTCGGGAATGATCCACTTGACCGGCGGCAGCGGCGTGGAGAGGAGTTCTTCGGCGGAGATCGTTTTCGGAAGTTTTTCATAATTCATTCGCATCGTCCTTTCTGTTTTGGTATATATCTATTATCTCATACTATCGTCTTTTGTGTGTAGTAAGTTTTATTCTCCAGTGTTAAGTTGTACGGCTCACGCCGCCCCACAGCCTCACAAACGCTCCAAGCGGCGGGTGTTCTGGCTGTTTCGTATCCGTTGCTGCGTGTGGCATCTGCCCCACACCGGGCGGATTTGGGCAGTTACTGCGAGTGAATCAGAACTGATTCACTTTTACACCTTTCCCTCTGAATTGTGAATCAAATCTGATTCACTCCCAATAAATTTTCCGAAGTATACTGTTCTGATTCACTACTTTTACTGGGCTGGAAAAGTGAATCCGTTTCGGTACACTTTCGGGATAACATTTCGATTTACAGCTGCATTTGCCCACCTTGCCCCAGCTGCGGGGACGACTTGCAAGGCTGCCGTTCGGCTGCAACGGCATCATGGGTATTTTTACCCCAGCCAGGTTCTCTGCCTGCCGCCCTCATTGTGTGAACTATGACTGGACGGAAGTATCTTTACGACCACATCTGTCATTGCGCTCCACTCCGCCACGGGGTGTTTACCAGAGACTGAATCGCTCGTGCCCGGTGGCAGTCATGGCGCGTACTCTGTCTGCGCTGCCGTACTCGTAAGTTGACGGCAATGTGGTGAATGTACCTTGCTTGTCGGATATGCAGTTTTCAAGGTGCCGAATCTATTTGAGACGGGGAGGTGCTCTTGCCAGAATCAAGGCAGCTCCTACGCGCTCACGCGCTTCTGACCGCACGGACTTTTCAGAACGTAATTGATCACATTGATTTTGGGGATTTTGTAAGCGTTTGCCAGCCGGATGCAGCTGATTTCGCCCTCCCCCAGCAGGTCATAGGCCGCGTGGCGGCTGATGCCCAGCATGGCTTGCAGATCCTTGACCGTTACAATGTCCGGGTACTCCGCAAACATGAGCTTGTACATTTCTCTGATTTCTTTACAATCCATTCGATCACCATCCTTGAATTTTGACTTTCGCATATTTGCGATGTAAATATAGGATACTGCGCTTTTATGCGAATGTCAATAGTTTTCGCAAAATTGTTACTTTTTTCTTGCGCTTTTATGTTATGGTGTGGTACAATAAGGAAAATCCTGCAAAGAGAGTGAACGAAATGAACATCGGAGAGAAAATCAAGCGCATCCGCCAGCACCGCCGCATGACCCAGAAAGAGTTGGGCGAGTTGGTTGACCTCAGCGCAAACCGCATTGCGCAATACGAAATGGGTTACCGTGTACCAAAAAGCCCTGCTAAAATCAGATAGCAGAGGCTTTGCGTGTTTCCCCGTTGGCACTTTCCGATGGTGGAAGGCCCGGCGAATGATATTCTGGAGCAGCTTTTCTGGCTGGACGAGGAGCAGCCCGGCGTTATCAAGCTGGTGCCCACCGAGCGCGGCACAGCACAGTATAATGCAACCCAGACCTTGCGCTGCACTATGATGACAACGACAACTGGCCGCCGCGCTCCCCGGTAGCCATGTGGTTCGATGATACGATTTTGGATGACTTCCTAAAGGATTGGGCTGCAGTTCAGAAGAAGTTGTATGCAGGAGAGATTACGCAGGCAGAGTATTTTGAGTGGAAGATTATGTGGCCGGACGATACAAATAAATTGTAAAATACGTTATGCATATTCTCAAACCCCTAAACCTATAAATAGAAAAGGACAAGATGTATATTATGAAATCCGACAAAACACTTGATGTCCCCCGCTATACAAAGCTTTTGCAACCCGTCTTTTCCGCAATTAAAGAACTGGGTGGTTCTGCGCGAATGATGAAATTTTGGATCGCGTCATCATGGACTTACAAATTACAGATGAAGTGGCAGACATATCGCATAACGGAAATATCAACCAAACTGAACTTTCTTATCAGCTTGCTTGGGCGAGAACTTATCTTGCTCGTTATGGAGTGATTGAAAACAGTTCCCGTTCCGTTTGGTCTGTTAGTCCGGAATTTAGCAGTGCTTCTGCTATCGACGAAAAAGCTGTACTTTCCGCTATGCAAAATCTGCGCAAAGACAGAAAAAGCAAGTCTTCGACTAAAGAACTTCCTCCTGAAGACGACAATTCCTCAAACAATGACACTGAATATCCGGACGAAGCCAAACCATGGCGTGAACATTTGTCCGAAATTCTGCAAAACATGAATCCCTACGGATTTGAAAGACTCATTCAACGTCTTCTTCGTGAATGTGGATTCACTCACGTTGAGGTTACTAAAAAGTCAGGCGATGGCGGGATTGATGGTTTCGGAAGAATCAGGCTGAATGGCTTTTTCAGTTTTTCTGTTGCCTTTCAATGCAAACGGTATAGCGGTTTGGTCGGTTCCCCTGCTGTGCGGGATTTCGAGGTTCTCTTACAACAGATATCGAAAAGGTGTGCTGATCACAACCGGAACCTTCTCTGCCGCAGCCAAAGAAGAAGCAGCCAAACACGGCAAGCAACAAATTGATTTGATTGATGGAGAAGAACTTATTTCAAAAATTGCTGAATGCAAACTTGGCGTTCGTCCAGTGATAACATATGAGATTGACGAGGATTTCTTCAGCAAAATATAACCTTGTCCAAAAGCATTTTCCGGATAACAATTGATTTCATTTAGATCTTCTATCTTCACAAATTTCAATTAGTTTTTTTGTGAATTATCACAGATTTTCTATTTGAACATTCCAATTTCCCCAAAATCCATTGTCCAGCGATTACTGATAAGATATACTTTAATTTAACAGATGTAGACACCACGCATCTTTGATTCAGGAAGAGGGAGAGGCTGTGTCAAGATTTAAAGAAAACAAGCCAACGGCAGACGTCCTTATGAATTCTATGCGGGCAATGGGGTATTCTTTTGAATCTGCCATTGCTGACATCGTAGACAATAGTGTCAGTGCTCATGCCAAAAATATTGCTTTGAAGTTTCCAATCAACCCGCTTGAATGTTGTGTTGCAATATGCGATGATGGTATCGGAATGAGCAAGAAGGAATTGCTGGATGCCATGAAATATGGTAGCCAGTTGAAATCGGGCAATCGCACAGCGGACGATCTTGGAAGATTTGGTCTCGGAATGAAGGCTGCTTCGCTTTCGCAATGTCGCCGACTGACAGTTATAAGCAAGAAAGAACGGAAAACATCTGCGTATGTTTGGGACTTGGATGTCATTGAAGAAAAGAAAGATTGGTACATGGTTGACTGCTCAAAAGAGCAGATTACGGAAATCAAGTATGTTGACTATTTGGATGATAAGGAAAGCGGTACGATTGTTCTATGGGAAAATTTTGATCTTATTGAAAAGGCGAGCGGAAATGTATATGCGGAACTTGGAAAGCATCAGGGTGCAGCGGCTGATTATCTGTCATTGATTTTTCATCGGTATCTGAATGGAGAGGGAAAAAATCCATTGTCTATTATGGTGAATAACTATAAGTTAACCGGGTTAGACCCTTTTCTTGAGAATCATAGAAAGACGAATGTCCGGCGAAAAATTGAAATTCCAATCAAAGATTCAGATGGGAAAGAACAGATTGTAAGTGTTCAACCATTTGTTCTTCCGTTCCAGAAAGACCTTAGTGCAGAAGACAAGCGGCTATCCGGAGGAATTGAAAATTATCGAGCGAAACAAGGTTTCTACATTTATCGTAACAAGCGATTGATTATTTGGGGTACTTGGTTCGGACGGCACAGAGACGAGCTGACAAAATATGCTCGGATCAAAGTGGATATTCCGAATTCACTTGATGATATCTGGGGTATCGACATAAAAAAACAACACGCCACAATTCCGGCAATTATCCGCAACCGACTGACGAAAGCTGTTGATGAAGCGATGGATCTTGCAGTGAAAGCGCAGACCTATCGTGGCCGGGTTGAGAAAGTGGATCAAAAGGTTGACTACATCTGGGACCGCATAAAGGAACGGGATAACCAGTTCGTATACAGGATCAACCGGAATTCCCGGATTTTTGATCTTCTGAAGGAAAAGTGGATGATGAGACTTGGAACCGGCTGGATATGGTGCTGGACGAAATCGAGAATTCGGTTCCCTATCAACAGATTTATATTGACAAGTCGCAGAACCGCGTTGATGATACTGTGAACGATGAACGGATTGCTGAAATTGAGAGTAAGGCCAGAATTCTGATAAAGATGTCCATGGCTATGGGTGCGGCTGATCGCAATGCTGTAATTGAACGCTTATTCCAGTCTGAACCGTTCTGCAAATATCCGGATCTGGAGGAAAAACTCAGGGAGGCATAAAATGGGACCCGATATTGAGAAGGTCTCCATGCTGACAAGCATGGTTGATAAGTTGATACTGATGAAACGCGTGGACAATGCGCTGGATGAAGGTGTTGTGGAAGATCTCATCCAAAAATCGCTGTTTATCAGTGGTGTTCCTTACAGCGATGATGAGATTGCGGCAGTCAAGCGGGACATTGCTTACAAATACCAGATACAGGCGCATCCTGGCGAAAGCATTCTGGCAGATTATGAACAGGCCAACTGGTATGACGACAGAAAAGCGGAAATCCAGCAGAACTTCTGGACACGGTACAAGAATTATCTGATTGACGAAAAGCATTTCAGCCCGAATGTGGTCAGCACGCTAGGAAATGATACGCTGGATCAGAAGCTGATGAATTATATCCTTGATCCGAAGGCTGACTATGGAAAGCCTGTACTGAAACGCGGTCTGATTATCGGTGACGTGCAGTCTGGCAAGACCTCGACCTATATCGGTTTCATCTGTAAAGCAGCAGATGCAGGCTACAAAGTATTCATTCTGCTAACCGGCACGATTGAATCCCTGCGGCAGCAAACACAGGAGCGTGTGGAAGAAGGATTTATCGGCATTGATATGTCGGCTAATACCACTGGAGGAAAACGCGTTGGCGTAGGTCTCGACAACAAGCCAATTCATGCAATGGCCCTGACCTCCCGCGCGAGTGATTTTCGGGGAAACTCGGATAAAATCGCGGTGTCGCTTGGCGCGGATAAGGATGCTGTTGTCTTTGTCATCAAGAAGAACACGACAACGCTCACCAAGCTGACGAAATGGCTGATTGACCTGAATGCAGATCCACGGACACACAAGATTGATATGCCGATGCTGATGATCGATGATGAGGCAGACAACGCCTCAATCAATACAAGTTCAGATAAAGAAGACCCGACCAAGATCAATAAGCTGATCCGGAGGCTGGCAGATGTGTTCACAAAGTCCAATTATGTCGGATTCACAGCCACGCCGTTTGCCAACGTTTTCATCGATCCGGAAACAACAGAGAAAATGGAAACGCACGACCTTTTCCCGGAAGATTTCATTGTAGCACTTCCGACGCCCAGCAACTATATCGGACCAACAAGAATTTTTCCGAAAGATGCCGAATTCCATTCACAATTGGTTTATATAACAGATGCAGGTCGGGAGGAAGAAGACGGCTACTCCTTCTATTTCAAGCACAAAAAGGACTGGAAAGGCAAACTTCCGGAAAGTATGACGGATGCTATCTATGCCTTTTATCTGGCGAATGCAATCCGCGACCTACGGGGCGACCAGAAAGAGCATCGATCCATGTTGATCAATATTTCCCGGTTTGTCAAGGTACAGAAGTATATCAAGGAAGTTGTTGAAAAGATTCATTCGGAAGCGTACCGGTCACTGAAATATAATCTTTGCAGTGACTTTGAACTGTCCATGAAAGACCCTGTACTGAAACGCATTTATAAAATCTGGCAGAAACACTATGAAAAGTGCGAATTCGCATGGAACGAAGTTGCAGCAGTACTTTTCGATGCGATAGACAAAATCCAGATCAAAGTTGTAAACAGTTCTAAATCTTCTGAAAAACTTGAATACCCGAAAAACGAATCCTGCGGGTGATTGCAATCGGAGGTTTGGCACTGTCCCGCGGTCTGACGCTGGAAGGGCTCATCATCAGCTATTTTTATCGGAACACCTGTACCTACGATGTTCTGATGCAGATGGGACGTTGGTTCGGATATCGGCGCGGATATGAAGACCTTTTCCGCATCTGGACACATAAGGCATCTGCGGAATGGTATGCGGAATTGCAGATGCAACAGAGGAACTGAAGCGCGATATGTTCCGGATGCGTGATCTGGGTCAGAAACCGCGCGATTTTGGTATCCGTGTACGGAACAACTCTACGGAACTGAATATCACAGCCTACAACAAAATGCGCAATGCTACAGATGAGTTTAAGGTGGCCAGTTACTTCGGAAGCATTGTAGAAACTCCTTATCTCCGGTTCAATGTTGAAGCCCAGAAAAACAACTTCAAAGCGGTGACAAGTCTTGTGAGCGAATGCCTTGTCAAAGGTGATACGTTTGAGAGAAGCACCACAACAACAGGGCGAAAAGGAAGGCTTATGTTATCGGATGTTCCGAAAGAACTCATCATATCTTTCCTCAGCAGTCTTTCTGTATCGAAATACAGTTCTGACTTCGATCCGAAACAGATTTCTGCGTTTCTGAGCGGATGTACGGATGCATCCATTGACGTTTTTGATATAGCTTTTATGGATGGAGGAAATCCGGATAAACGGTGGATATCTGCGATCAGAAAATTGCTTGCGTTGAGCGAAAAACTTGCGTTATCGACAGTGAACTCGACAGATTGAGTATCGGCAGAAGGGGGAAATTGGGTGGTCCGGGAGACGGTCTGACAGGAATTGTTGATTTCAATGGAAAAACAGCAGAAGAAATCATCGAAAGTGCCAAGGCATCGTTCAGAGAATTTTATGAACGAGAAAAGGGTATGAAGTTCGATGAAAAAGAGTATATCCCTCTGACACATGGTTTCGGTTTGTTGAAGACAGAAAGCCTTTGCTGCTCATCTATCTGATTGATGTCGGAGTGGCAGATGAAAGCCAAAAAAAGCAGGAGACGGAGTTCCTGTCTGCGATGGGAAACACGCCAGCAGTAGGTCTGGCGTTGGGCCTGCCGCGCAATGATGAGGAAGCCGGCCTTGTTTCTACCCGCTACAAGGCTAATCGCGTCTACAACTGGTTTGATCGCGATGAGATTCTTGCAGAAGGAAGGGAAGAATAATGACAGATGCCATGGAGAAACGTTGCGGCTTTTCTGAGACCCGGATATTTCGAGAGTAGACAATCAGCATCCACTGGAACTGTACATTGGTCTGGACGAAAAAGGCCGCAAAGCCATTGAACTCCGGGCAAGGTTCACGGCACGAAAAGTGACGGGCACATCGGCCATTGATGTGCATCAGTATAAGAATGAAAAACACAATACAATCCGCTTTTCCTTGTGTGATGAAGAAATAAAAGGATTGTTCTTTAAATTTTGTGATGATCTGATAGAGCAATCGCGTGGTATCAGCGACAAAGGGCAAGGATATCAGACAATTGTCAATCGTTTCTTCCAGTGGAAGAAATTATTTGTGGGTTCCAAACACATATTCCTTACAGAACCTGAAATCATGGGTCTGATCGGAGAAATCCTGTTCCTTCGCGGAAAGTTGGCAGAACAGATCGGACTGGAGAATGCGCTGAAGAGCTGGAGTGGTCAGGAACTCACGCACAAGGATTTTTCCTATGGGGATTCGTGGTACGAGGTAAAAACCATCCATCGTGGGATACCGGCGGTAAAAATATCCTCCATTGAGCAGCTTGAAAGTGACATGGACGGAGAACTTGTGGTTTTCTTTCTGGAAAAGATGAGTTCGGCTTATAATGGCGTGAATCTCAATAAGTTGATTCTTGAAACGAGAAACCTTTTTGCGTCAGAAGAAGATCGGAATGATTTTATGGCAAAGTTGCCCTTCAGGGATATGTGTACAATGACTATTATGATGATTTTGTCTATGAGATAAGAAGCTGCAACCGATATTGTGTGGCAGTCGGTTTTCCAAGGTTGACGCACGAGCTGTTGCCAGAGGAAATCTGCAAGGCATCATATGAAATTCTGCTTCAGAAGATTGAACCGTACAAACTGAAAGATTAAGAGGCTGTCTAATGGACTATCAGGAATACAAAAAGGAATTTCTGGAATCTCTGCGTAACGATTCGGCCATCAACGGAACGGATACAGAAGATGAATTCCTGAACCGGACACTGAGCCTGCTGGTTGACTATGATGAAGTTGATGATCCTGTCCGCTTCGGCATGGGCGACAAGAGAGGACGCGGAAATCGTCTGATGCGTGCAGACGGTTATTGCTTTGATGAGACAGATCATAGCCTGATCCTGTTCATCAGCGACTTTCAGGATTTGGAAAACGCCTCCAATCTCACCAGAAGCAGGGTTGACGAATTGTACTGGAGATTGTATTATTTTCTGGATGAGTCTGCAATGGCCGGATGGAAGACTACTTCGATGATTCGGATGACATCCTTAGGGTTGCAAGGATGTTCCGCAGGCGGATGACCTGCAATATTGACGATCCGCAGCTGATTCTGAAAATCAAGTTCTATGTTCTTACCAACAAGGAACTGGACACAGCCTTGCTGGATGCTAATCTTCTGGAAACAACAATCCGGAAGAAAAGGGGTGCTGCAAAGAAAACCCGCACAACCAAGAAGATCAAGAAAGCTGACTTCAACGGTAAACCACTGGAAATCAACCTGTGGTATCCGGAACGTTTCTATGAAATGGAAATGACAAACAGCAATGAGCCGGTTGTCATTGACATTCCGAAGGATTTTTCTGAGGTCGGAGTCCATGGTATTCCATGCATAAAGGGCGACATCGGTGAAAACCTTGGGTATGAAGCCTATATTGCAATCATTTCTGGAAAGCTTCTGGCCGAAATATACATTGCCTATGGGAGCAAGGTACTGGAGGGAAATGTCCGTGCCTTTCTGGGAACAAGTGGAAGCAAGAGTGTCAACAACGGCATAAAAAGAACAATAAACAATGATGCAACAAAGTTCTTTACCTACAACAATGGAATTGCCACAACCGCAAAGGGTGTCGAAGTCGAGAATGTCAATGGGCAGGATCTGATTACCAAGATTGAAGATTTCCAGATCATCAATGGCGGACAAACGACTGCAACACTGGCAGATGCGGTCTTGAAAAAGACCAATGTCGGGCTGGAGGGAATTTATGTCCCGATGAAACTGACTGTGATTGAGGACAGAGAAACGGAAAACGAGGACGGTATCCGTTTCTATGACAAGATGGTGCAGGATATTGCCCGCTATGCCAATAGCCAGAATAAAGTCACGGCAGCGGATCTGTTTTCTAACGATCCATTCCATATCTGGATGGAAAAAATGTCGAAGAAGTGTCTTGCGCCTCCGGCAAGATATACAATCCCAACAGGCTGGTACTATGAGCGTTCCCGTAAGAAGTACCAGCAGGAACAGGTGAAGCTTCGTGGCGATGAGCTGAAGCGTTTTCTGAAAAAAGTTTCCGAAGGATCAGGTTATCACAAAAGAGCAACTGGGTATGTATCTTACGACGGTAGCCTGTAAGCCACACATTGTGTCCAAGGGTAAGAACTGGGTCATGAAGGAATTCGGAAATGACATCAGCAAGGAATACCGTGGAAACAATGATTCTTTCAATGAATTCTATTTCAAAAAAGGAATCTGCGCAGCTATTATTTTCCGGGCCGTCGATAGCTATCTTGAAAGTCATAAGGACAGCGAAAAACGTCCGACGGGCTTTTGGTACAAGGTGGGTGGTTATAAGCTCAATATCGTCCCCTATACGATTGCGAAGATACTCAGCAAGGTTCCGAATGGATATTCGTTGAACTGGAATGCAATTTGGCAGAAACAGGCACTGTCGCTGCATTCATGCATGAAATTGAAATTGTGACCAAGCAGACCAATGACTTTATTTGTAACAGTCATGGTATGATTGTCACGGAATACTGCAAAAAGAATCCACATGGGAAGATTATAAGGCCGATAAAACATATACTCCTTCAGCAGTCTTTATGGACGAGCTGCTTCCGGTATCACTTGTCAAGGAGGAAGAATCCTCTGCGAAAAAAGAAGCCAGGGAATCCAATACGCTCAAGGTTGTGATGGATGTGGTGGCGCTGGGTCCGGAATATTGGGGCAAGCTGATGGATGCTGGTATCAGGCATTCGATGCTGTCCTATCAGGAACAGACACTGCTGAAACAAGTCGTGCAGCTTTCAACGACGGGAAAAATTCCCGTCTCCGCTTCAGGGAAGGTGCCGTACAAGACAACGAACATGATTAGGTCGGTGCTTTCTATCAGGGAAAAACTGGAGTCGGAAGGAATATCAGTCACAAATGGAGAAAACATATAATATCGTTGAATTGTTCAGCGGCATCGGAAGCCAGGCGGCTGCACTGAAAAACCTTGGCGTGAAGATAAATACAGTCGGAACAAGTGAGTGGGATGTCCATGCTATCGTAGCTATGATATGATTCATGGAGGGACGAACATTCCGGCGGATATTGCACGGATGTCCAAAAAAGAACTTCTCGAAAAAATAAGCCACTATACATTCAGCAATTCTGGAAAGGCCCCCCTTGAATATGAATCGCTGCGTACCTATTCAGTGGAATCCCTGCGATACATCTATACAAGCATCAAGCGGAATCATAATTTTGTCGATATAAGTGCGCTGGAAGGAAAAGAAATGCCGGAGGGGATAGATATTCTCACCTATTCTTTCCCTTGTCAGGATCTTTCCAATGTTGGCGCTTTTCATGGCTATAACAAGGGCATTGACAAAGACTCCGGCAGCAGATCCAGCTTGCTATGCAAGTCGGAAGAGTGCTCACAGAGATGAAAGACGCCGGAAAAACGCTGCCCCGGTTTCTGTTGATGGAAAACGTCCCAACACTTCTTTCTCAGCGCCATAAGAAAAATTTTGAAACATGGATTGGTGATCTGCGCAAGCTGGGGTACATCAGTAAATACTATCAACTGAATGCCTCGTCTTTCGGTCTGCCACAGAACCGTCCGCGATTATTGATGATCAGCGTGTATGTCGGAGAGGATGCAAACAAGAAAGCCATGGCGGAAGATTACTTTGAAAAAAAGAACAGTCCAAATGATGTGGTGAATGACTTCCGCGCTTCCGGGCACTATAAGGCAATAAAAATTCAGGATCTGCTCCGAAATGACTACCGTAATCGAATCTGGTTTGAGGAGGCGGTGGAGTGTACCCCCAATGATACCGTATCCAGAAGAAAAATCTGGAAAGACAATCCGCAGATTGTTCTGGAAGGAAATATCATCAATCCAGAAATTGACACAATCCGAACGATTACTACAAAGCAGGATCGGAATCCGAACTCCGGAAATCTGTATTTCGACAGCGGAATTAAAGGAAAAGGAAAGTTCAGATACTTGACTCCTCGTGAATGTATGCTGTTTATGGGATTCAAGGATACGGATTATTGGAAGTTGAAAAATAACAATGTCGCATTTCATAAAGGCGACCAACTATTTTCGAGGGACAAGATAATCCGGATGGCAGGAAACAGCATTCCTGTGAAATTGCTGGAAGGCGTTTTCTGGCAGATCCTCCAGATTGATAAAATGATGGAACAAAACGATGGATGTTCACAGTAAGGCTGTCCGGAGCTATAATATGTCCTGCATACACGGCAAGGACACGAAACCGGAAGAGATTGTAAGAAAATATTTATTCTCAAAGGGGTTCCGTTACCGAAAAAATGACAAAAAGTTTCCGGGAAGTCCGGATGTTGTGCTGCCGAAGTACAGAACGGTCATATTTGTGAACGGATGTTTTTGGCATGGGCATGATGGGTGCAGATATTTTGTCTGGCCCAAAAGCAATGCGGAATTCTGGCATCATAAAATAGAAACCAATATTGAACGGGATGCCCGGAAGAAAAAGCAGCTTGAGGATGCAGGCTGGAATGTGATAGTTGTCTGGGAATGCCAACTGCGTCCGGAAAAACGTGATAAAACATTGGAAGAATTATCAAGTACACTCCAAGAGGAATTGAAAATTCAGCAAAAAGGACATTTGGCAAGGAGGACAGTCGTTATGCCAAGGCTCAAAGGAAGCAAGAATAAAGTGAAAACTCCGTTGGACATTGTTGATTATGCGGCCGAACTGGAGAAAATAATCTCAGAGAAAAACACCTTGGAAGCGGATATTGCAGCGCTTGAGGCCGATGTTGATGGGCTGAAGGTTCAGCTCAAAGAGAAAAAGACGGAGTTGAAGACGCTTGACAGGGAGATTGCCACATTGGAACGGAAAAAGTCCCGACAGGATGCTGAAGCGTTGAGAAAAGCCCAGAAAGAAGAAATCGACAAGACGATTCAGCAGCTTTTGGATGATGGAATGAGTATTGAAGAAGTTTTGAACAGACTGAAAAATGTTTGACAACTTATTGCAGAGGAAGTGACTATAGTGGCAAAAAAAATCGAAGGATTGATTGAAGATGTTGATAGCCAAATTGTAAACATCCGGACAAAAAGTTTGGACGTGTCTTTTAACGAACTGTACGATATGTATGAGAACGAGGAATTGATTATTGCCCCAGATTATCAACGGCTGTTTCGATGGGAGCCAGAGAAACAATCTCGCTTTATCGAATCGCTTATCTTGGAAATGCCGGTTCCTCCTATTTTTGTGATCGAAACAGACGATGGAATTTACGAGTTGATTGATGGCCTGCAAAGAATTTCAAGTTATCTTCATTTCAGAGGAATCAGATTTGGTGAAAATAAAGATGAATTAGTGCCACTGGAATTGTCTGGGTGCGATATTGTTCCGGACTTGAATGGATACACTTTTGAAACCCTTCCAAAGGCTCTTCAGATCAAATTGAAGAGAAGTTTTGTTAGAATGGAGGTAATAAAAAAAGAAAGTGAATCCTCATTGAAATACCATATGTTCAAACGGTTGAACACAGGTGGAGAGTTACTATCAGCTCAAGAAATCAGAAACTGTACTATTAGACTTCTCGGTTCTAGTGGGATTGAGTTTTTGGATAAGTGCAGTAAAAATGAAGACTTCAAGACAGTAATCAAACGAATAGGCGAGGACAAATTCAAACGCAAGTATGATCAAGAATTAGTCCTCAGATTTTTGCAGTAAAAAACGATTTGGATGATTATCGTTATCCGGTGACAGAGTATCTTACTCGTTATCTTGAAAAAATTACCGCAGACGAAGCAACATTCGATTATCAAAAAGAATATCAAGTTTTCTGCGATACGTTCCACTTTATAAATAGTACAATGGGAGAAGATGCTTTCTCTGGAAAAACCAACAATGGAACAGTCAAACAAGCGTTTGTTCTATACTATTTTGATGGAATTTCCGTTCCGATAGCATCCTTTATTGATAGAATTGTAACATATTCTGATCCTTCTAAAATTAAAAATGCTATCGAAAAGATAAAATATGGAAAAGAACTTGGATCTTACAAAACCGGTAGTGTGAACGGAATAAAAACTCGTATCGAATTGTTTAAAAAAGGGGTGCAAGAAGCTCTTGACACCTGATGAATTTCGTGCGGAACTGGAAGAAGAACTAAGATGGAGACAAGAAGAACTAGCATTTTTCAAAAATCAGTTGGTCGATATTGTATTAGAAAATGATGCGGACAGATATCGAAAGAGTTTGGTATTGATTCTTTATTCTCATTTTGAGGGATATGTAAAAATTGCATTACAAACATATATTGAATATCTCAATAGCCTTTGTGTGCTTCAAAAAGATGTTGTTCCGGCTTTAGCTGCATCTGGCATGCATAAAGAGTTTATTGCATATGAAAATCTTGATCGAAAATGTGCGATTTTCAAAACGGCGCTTCCGGAAGATACCGCTCTCCACAGGTTTTACAGACGCGTGGATTTCATTGAGCAAATGAATGATTTTCAAAATAGTGTGCTGCATCTCGAAGATTCTCTTATTGATACTGAATCAAATTTGTGGTATGTAGTTTTTGCAAAAAAATCTTTATAAACTTGGTATTCCAATTACATTGTTCGATGAGCATGCAAGAGAAATTGATGCCTTGGTGAATCGAAGAAATAGTATAGCTCACGGGAATTCTCATGCGGGTGTATCAAAAACCGAGTTTTCCAAATGGGAAAGTAAGGTGCAAAGAATACTATCTGATATTACACTCTTACTATACGATTATGCAAACCGCCAAAGGTATTTGAAAAATCCTCCTACGTAAAAAATCTGCTGGATCAAATTAAATATTATAGGCCGGAAAAGAAGAGAATCATCATATCGAATAAAATCCGTTGCAAACACTACGGAGATATTGTTGAGCGCAAGAACCTCTATGTTTGGTGATGTGCAGCTATTATAGTATCTGCTATGTAGATGGAGGTAAGGACTGCCTGCGGCGGGTCATCAAAGAACCTTAATGCAAATACGAGGACTACTGTGAAGAACTCTTGGAGTGAGTGGAAATTCCCGACCTTGAAAATGTTGACGATTGCCCCCAATGCAAAGGCCCACGGGTTGGAATGAGCCTCCAATCTGCGGGCCTTTGCCATATTTATCAAATGATACAAATTGATACTAATTCTTCTCAGCCTAGGCCATAAAGACACCTCTCAAATTTTGGAGTTCAAGTACTCAACAAGCTCATAAACCGTTGTCAATGGGTTGCTTTGGCGTGAAATTGGTTCAACGCCTTGGTTTCGGATTTGTTCAGTTCGGGTCTTAGCTCGTTGAACTGCCACGGCCTGCAAAGGTTTTAATGTATCGAAGAAATCCCTGTTTTTCTCGTAGTCGGGAAGTTTGCCCGGCTGCTTCAGCAACCGGATCAATGCCTGACAATCCTCAACTTCTGTTTGTTGATTGGAGAAGTGCAACAGAAACCACAACTCAAAGGACGGATTGGAATAGGCCAAGCGGTAGCCCTCTTTAGTTGCGGATTGCTTGGCACGCAGAAGTACCTCATTGGAATTATCGTCACGGTCAAAGACACACCAGATAGAATCGCCTTCATCGGGATAGTAAGGATTATTGCCCATGGTAGCTTTGGCTTTCTGCACAAGCCTGTCAGCAGACTTATACTGGGAAGAAATTGGGATGATGTCGATGTTGCAGCCCCGACTACGGAACGCTTGAAATATCGGATTTCGGTTTCACTGCCTTCGCAGATAAGGTATACGACCGGATTCCGCTTTCTGCTTCGGGTAGCCTGCGGCTGATTTCCTTTATTCGTCCCATGTTGCATTCCCTCCAATGAACGGAATCGCCCCATACCGGCCTTGCAGGTATCCTTTGGCGATGTTTTCGCCTTTTCGCGGGGAGAAGTCTGTCAAGGCATAGACGTCGGTCTGCATGGTTTTTTCGTTCTTCTCTGCAAACCAGATCTGATCCCGGCGCAGCAGGGTCAGATCCAAAAGCCCGGTATCATGGGTGGTGAAGATAAGCTGTGCGTGGCTGGTGTTGATGGCAGCATCCTGTACCATCTCAATCAGATGCCGGGTCAGAAGTGGATGCATACTGGACTCAATCTCATCCACAACCAGCACTGCGCCGGATTCCAAAGCGGCCAACCACATCCCGATGCGGGAAAAGAAACGCTGTGTGCCGACTGATTCCAGCCCCAGAGGAAGCCAGAATCCCTTGGAAGCGCCATCTTCTGAATCTATCGTGTGCAGCGCCGAGATAATTGGCTCATCCTTGGTGCCGGTAACACGGATGTCTTTGATGCCGAGGTCTGCATGTAGCATTTCATGCAGGACGCGATTCTTTTCGGAGCCACCCTGCCGTATGGCGGACAAAGTTGCATCTAATCGCATTTCGGTTCCCATGAAGCCGGTCAACTTTTCAAAGAACCACAGATATGCTTTCTCGGTTTGAGGGCAGTTCCACTCATTGGAGCTGGACAGGTAAAGACGGTTTTCCGCTGTGCGTCCGGCAAGAGTAAGCTGCTCCTGAACATTTTCGCGGAATCGGTAGCTGCTCCCTTCTCTGGAAAAGACCAGCGCCTCCCTGTCATTGGGCCAATGATAGAGATATTCGTTCAGTATTCCGATCTTATTAAAGGAGAAACCATAGGCATACTTGATGCCGTTGTAGAAGTAGATGACCTCAAAACTGGTCGGTTCTGAATCTTGATCAGTTAAGGCAAATGGCTCCTGTGGCAGAGTTTCTCCTTTCAACAGCTTGGCATACCGGCCGCAGACCATCTCACGCATGAGCAGGAGTGCATGGAGAACATTACTCTTTCCGGCTGCATTTGCGCCATACAGGGCAAGAACAGGCACAAGCTGTTTTTTGCCATCTGACGAAATCAGGCAGTCCGACAAACTTTTATCCGTGGACGCTTTCATGCTGATGATGGCGGTGTCTTGATGGAACGGTGGTTTGTGACCGAAAATTGAAGAAGCATCGCAAATCCTCCCAAGTACTTTCTGCGTTCAGTATACTCTATTTGAGGGAGAAAATCAATTTTTAACTTCAATATTTGCAAAAAATATTCAAAATAAGAACATAAAATTTGATTCGGATGTTTTTGATGTTGGAGCAATATCGTGACAGAAGGTTGAAATCGCCCTGTGTATACTCTTTTTCTTACCCGAACCTGACAAATTTTCTGAGCTTTCAGACACATTAGCTATCTTTGCTTGAATTACTGATTTCCTTGATTGCAGCATAGTGCTTTCCACATTTTCGGCTGATTTCGTTGAAAAAATCGGATGTCACAAATTTCAGCAGCCATACTTTGGGAATCATGTACTTGGGTGTCTGCAAGATGGTTTTCAGCAAGCCCTTGCTGCACCATTTCAGAATTGTGTGGCGTTGGTAGCCTGTCACCTCGCAGACTTGCGCAACGGTCAGTACATCCGGGTAATTTGCCAGTTGCTGCTCGTACCATTCCTTGGCCAGCAGCCGTTCCTCGCCCTTATAGTTCAGCTTGCGCTCCAACGATGCGGCAGGTTTCTTGTGTTTGGGGTAGTTGTAATACCACCCGCTGGGCGGAGTGTAACGCATCGGGTCGGACTCTCGGCGGTAGAGATACTCGGCAACATCTTTCTTGGCGATTTTATAGCAGCGTGTTTTCTTTCCGTTGTTTTTGCAGGGAACAAGCCCGCTTTGCAGGAGATAAAGCGAAGTGCGCGTTCCGATATGGCAAACGATGCGGAAATCGTTGCGGCTCATCGGGTCCGGATAGGGCGTTAGGATTTCTTCGATTTTTTCTGCCAGCGGGTCTTTGCTTACAGTTTCTTTCTTCATTTCGTGTTCTCCTTGTTTGTAAAGTGGAACCCGAAAAATCACTACTTCAATTTTTTGCTTCTTGCATTTTTTCTCATTCGTGTCCGCAAGACCGCACTATTATCTGGCTTTTGGGGCAGGGCTTATCTTGCATCTTATCTTGCATTTCTCCCAAAAAGCCGCCATTTTTGCCCCAAAACGGGCGATTTTGCTTCTTTTCGTACCTACATTGTTTTCACTGGTTTATCAGTGTTTTCACCACAAACATCGCCCAAAATCAGCGGACAAACCAGCCTGTATCAGCCTTGGTTATCACCCTATTGCCTTTTCAAAGATTAACTCGAAATGCGATAGGGCGTTTTGTAGCGCCGCCAGAGTTCAAATCTCTGATGCTCCGCCAATCAACGGTACAACGTGCTTTTTTTGAGCACTTTGTACTTTTTTTTATGCAAAAAACGGAATTTTTGAGTTTGACAATTTCATAACAGGAGAGAAAACGCCCTGTTTTGGAGAGAAATCACACTTTTTTAAGTGTCATTTCCCGGATTTGAACCCATTCCAAGCCCGATCAGCATCGCTTCTGCCGAAGAAACCTTGGAAGCGTAGTCCAAATGCGAATAAATATTCGCGGTGGTAGAGAAATCGCTGTGTCCCAGCACTCCTGAATCATCTTCATCGGGACACCGTTTGCCAAAAGCAAACTGGCGCAAGAGTGGCGCAAATCGTGAAAGCGGATGCGCCGCAGATGATAATTTTGCAAGATAATCTGGAACGAATTGGAGAGATAATCCGGCTTGAGCAGATTGCCCATTGCGTCTACGCAGATGTAGTCTGCGTATTTTTTGTTGTAGCACCTACCGCACAGCTTGCGGTTTTCTTTCTGTTCCTCCTGCAAGGCCAGCAGCCGTTCCCGGAAAACCGGTACAAGCGGCAAGGTGCGCTTGCTGGATTTGGTTTTTGTGCCATTGGATTCTACAAGAACTTCTTTTCCATCCAGCCGAACCGTTGTGACCGTGTGGCAGATTTCAATGGTGTTCTGCTCAAAGTCTACAGCAGCCCATTTCAGCCCTACAACCTCGCTGCGGCGCAGACCATAAAAGGCAGTCAACATAACTGCCACCTCAATTTTACTGCCGCGCACAGCGTCGAACAGCGCGTTCATTTCGTCCTTGCTGTAAAAGTTCCCGGTAAATTCATTTTTCTTCGGGCGGTCTACCTTGTCGGCAGGGTTCACATCGATCAGGTCTGTTTTCACTGCGTATTTCAAGGCGCGGTGGATAACCGCATGATAGTGAATGACCGTATTGGGCTTCACACGCTCCAACTGTTCCTGATAAAATGCTTGGATATGAACCGCTTTCAGGTCGCCCAGCGTAACGCCGAGATTTCTAAAGTAAGGAATGATCCTGCTGTTCGACAGTTCTTTGTAGCTTGCGTAGGTTGTCAGCTTGACGGTTGACTTTGCGATTTCCAGCCATTGCACCAGATAATCCGCAAACAGCATGGCTTTGCTGGGCGGACCATTGGGGTCAACGGGTGGCTCAAAGTCGTCTTGCAGCTCACGCATCATCGCCTCGGCGCGCCGCTTGTTGCCCTTGATAGGCAAGCCCGTGGATTGCCATTTGGTTTTGCGTTTGCCGTCATAAGTTTTGTAGGTCAGTACCACATAGTAGATACCGTTTTTTCTTGCAGATGCCCTGCGACCATAAAAATACCTCCTTCGGTTTGGGTCGCCCCCGATCTGCTGTTGACAAGAACAGCATAACGCATCGGCGCAAAACAATCAACACTGTCGATTCTCTGCTCGACAGTGTTGACCGCAAATCTGAAGGTAGGTAAACAGGTGGGCTTTGGGGATGCGATACGAGCGCCCGATTTCATCGCCGGGATTTTGCCCTCGTGCAGCAGCTTGTACCCCGTTTTGGTGCTGATTCGCAGGGCATCGCACA
>ENA-OQCS01000528-OQCS01000528.1-human-gut-metagenome-genome-assembly--contig:-NODE-528-length-21150-cov-2.667459_pt1 | contig 21150 bp, 26 predicted proteins | sample MGYA00242757_ERZ504575 | MGnify/ENA primary metagenome ERZ504575 (study PRJEB26092, sample SAMD00036297) | human gut metagenome | host: Homo sapiens | study: EMG produced TPA metagenomics assembly of... | reverse complement strand
CAAGGAAATAAGAGGTGATTACTATACGAGACATCATTTTAATTGTAAGCTGAATCTAAATACTCCGGATATCGAAAGCGGCATCATCAAGAATATTCGTATCGACAATGCAACGCTTTCTTTTAAAACGGGTGAGACACCAACTTTTACCGCAAAAGTATCCGACGGATACGGAGATTTCTACACCCTTTCCTGTCAGGACTGGAGCGTAGGAACGTGGGCTGACAGTGAGCAAATCATACATGCGACAGAAACAACTGATGAATATGTATTTAAAACCTTTGAAGAAGGAAAAAAATATAATTATTCTGTTTTTATAGATTTAACTTCTGAAGCAACAAAAAAGAACTGTAAATTTGATGAGAATACGAAGCTAATTTTAAATGGAAAGGAAGTGACTTATTCCTCCATGGAAGTAGCTGCTGATTATGCGTATTTTTATGATATTGCAGAGATGACTCCAACCAGCGAAATGACTCCACAACCTGGACAAGATACTCCACAACCTGGACAAGATACTTCACAATCTGGACAGGACATTCCACAGGTTGACAAGTCCGATGGCAAGGATGTCAAGAACAAGGATCGAAAGAGTGTTCCGATTGTCAAGAATCAAAAAATCAGTTCGGCTGTCAAGACAGGTGACTGTGCAAATCCATTGCTTTGGTTAATCATCCTGATGTTAGCAGTAACCAGTGCAGGCACGACAGTCTTTTATAAGAGAAAGAACTAACTCTTTGATTTACTATCCAAAATATTTTGATTAAGATAGTAAAAACAGGAGATAATGCAAAGATAATAGAATTGTACTCTGCTTATATTTATCAATAATAGGTGGATATAATGTTTTTAAAAGAAGCAACTCTAAAAGGGTTGCTTCTTTATATGTAGATATAAATTTGACATTTAGAGGTCTATATATTAAAATAGTTCAAAAATGAACTATCTAAAAATGAAAGAAGTGAAAATATGAATATTGATTTTGCTAGAAAATTAGAACTTGCTTATCATCAACAATGTAAAAATCTATGTAATGAATTTCATCTAAAGCAAACAGGGTTTGATATTTTGATGTTTTTGGGAAATAACCCCCAATATAAACATGCTAAAGATATTGTGGAAATAAGAAAAATCAAAGCAAACCTTGTTTCAATTCATGTGGATCAGTTAGTTGATCAAGGATATTTGTCTAGGATAGATGTTCCAGGAGATCGAAGAAAAGTTGAATTAGTTTTGAATAAAAAAGCGAATGATGTTATAAAAAAAGGAAAAGCATTTCAAAACCATTTCTTTTCTTCACTTTTTTCAGATATTGATGAAAAGCATCAAAAGATATTTAAAGAAACATTAGAACTTATGGAAAAAAATATAGATTGTTTATTGGAGGAAAAATAAATTGGAAACAAATATTTTATTTATTATTCTTGTAACCTTTTTTGCTGGAATGGGAGCAGGTCTAGGAACAGGTTTTGCAGGAATGTCAGCGGCTGCTGTTATTAGCCCAATGCTCATTGCTTTTTTGAAAATGGACCCTTATATGGCAGTAGGTATTGCTTTGTCATCTGATGTCCTTGCCAGTGCGGTTTCAGCTTATACTTATGGAAAAAATAAAAATTTAGATATTAGAAATGGTTTATTGATGATGGTAAGTGTACTTATTTTTACGGTAGTAGGTAGTTATGCGGCAAGTCTTTTACCATCTTCAACAATGGGAAGTTTTTCAGTTTTTATGACTTTTATTTTAGGAGTTAAATTTATTGTTAGACCAGTAATGACAACGAAAGAAGCGATGAATAATGTTTCTTCTAAAAAAAGAGCAATCCAATCTATAATTTGTGGAACTTGCATAGGTTTTATTTGTGGTTTTGTTGGAGCAGGGGGAGGCATGATGATGCTTCTTATCTTAACAACAGTCATGGGATATGAACTTAAAACGGCAGTAGGTACGAGTGTTTTTATTATGACCTTTACAGCCCTTACTGGAGCTATTTCACATTTTATGATTGGCGGGTTTCCTAATTTAACAGTATGGATTTTATGTATTCTCTTTACTCTTATTTGGGCAAGAATTGCTGCTTTATTTGCGAATAAAGCAACTCCTAAAACCTTAAATAGAGCAACAGGAATTGTTCTTGTTGTTCTAGGGATTGTTATCTTTTTATTTTCATAAACTAAAATTGAGGAATGAATCCTCAATTTTTATTTATTGATTAGCCATTTCTATGATACCTTTAATACCGCTTTTAACCATATTTTTAACGGCTGTATTTGTATAGAAGGCCATGTGTTGAGTCATGATGACATTAGGAAATTGATGGAGATAAGCCATATTTTTATTAGAAAGAATATCACTTCTATGATCGATATGCGTAATGCCTTCTTCTCCTTCAATAACATCGAGTCCTAAAGCTCCAATTTTTTTACTTTCAATAGCCTCAATAATATCTTCCGTATCAATAAGTTCACCACGGGAACAATTGATCAAAATTACATTATCTTTCATTTTTTGAATAGTTTCTTTATTAATTAGATGATACGTACTTTTAAATAAAGGAAGATGCAAACTTATGGCATCACTTTCTTTTAATAAAGTATCTTTATCTACATAAGTTGCATATTTTTTAACATCTTCATTTTCATGAAGATCATAAGCTAAAATACGACAACCAAAGCCAGAAAGAAGTTGAACAAACGTACGTCCAATATTTCCAGTTCCCATAACACCAACGGTTAAATCATGAAGTTCTTTTCCTTGTAAACCACTTAAAGAATAATCATTGACTTGTCCTCGCCATAAAGCTTGTTTATAGTTTCTCATACACATTAATAAAAGCATTAAAGCAAATTCGGCAACTCCATTAGGTGGATATTTCGCATTACATACTTGAATTCCAATTTCTTTAGCGTGCTCTAAATCAATATGATTCAAACCAATTGTACGAGAAGAAACATAGCGAATACCAAGATCATACCATTTATCTAGTAGTTTTTCATTAATGTCTCCTTGACCTAAAATAGTTACACCAATACATCCATCTACATTATCTGCATTTTCTAAAGTGGGTACTTGGTGATTTAAAACAACAAAAACACCATATTTCTTTTCATATTCTTTAAAATAACCCATTTCATCTTGTCTTACTTCATAAGCATAAATTTTCATATGAATCCTCCATTTTCAATTTCACAATATAAAGACCGTCTTGGAATGTATCAACATAAATAAAACCACGATCATCAACTAAACAATCTTCGGTAATTGCGACTTTAGAACCTGGTAATAAAGTGCCATCTTCATTATTAAAAAGATCAACTTCTGGATCAGGAGGCATAAGTAGGCAATTTCTTTTGGAATAAAAGGATCCGTCGTATCAAAGACTCTAAGTCCAGCTCCAAAATAACAATTATAAATTAAACCTTTATAAGGTTCATAACAATCTTTTCCAAAAGCATCAAATAAATTATGAGGTCCAAAAGGAACACGAACACCATCAACAATATTAAAGTTCTTTCCATGAGTATATCCAACAGGTACTTCTGGATATGGGAAAATAGAAATAAGTGATGGATTTGTCGGATCTGTAGTTTCGACAATTCCAATCGTATTCATTGGCTGTGTTACAAGCTTTTTAAAGAGACCGTCTTTATTTTCGTTAGAAAAATAACGAGGTCTTTCCCCTTCAGTAGAAACAACCGCATAAGGTAAATCACCTAAAGGCATGTAGGTATGAATAGACATCCCAGCAGCGCCTCCTCCAAAAGGTGGATTCATTGGTAAATAACCGATTAATTGTGGATTTGTGGGATCGCTGACATCGATTTGACAAGCGCCAAAGTTTGCAACCGCAGCATAACAAATATGATCTTTAACAGTAACAGCATGAACTGTTGCCATTTCTAAAAACTCTTTTGAACCAAAGGCAACATGACCACCACCAGGTTTATTAGCACGGTATTGATTATCTGCCACCATGAACCGACTTCTACTGGATGGGTTGGATCTTGAATATCTATGATTCTTAAAATAAAAAGTTAAAAAACCTGGCTTATTTCCTACACAATAAACATAACGGCCACCATTATAGAAGAAACGATGAACGCCTGCCATTCCTTTACATTCAAACTTACCTAAAAGTTTTGGATTCATAGGATCTGTTTCAATATCCCAAATCATCATACCACCCCAAAAAGGAAGGGTATTTCCTTTAGGAGTTCCATGTAAAACATCCATAGTTCCACCATGAGCTGTAATTAAATAACCATCCCCTGATTGTATCTTTGGTAGACTTTGACCATCTTTGATGCCTTCTTTGACCCAAGGACCTTCTACCCATTTAGAAGGAGTAGGATGATAAGGATCGGTTACATCAATAATATTAAAACCATTATGTCTAAAACAAGCAACATAAAGATAATAACGACCTTCTTTGCTTTTATGAAGAGTCATTTGAAAACCAGGTTTTCATTTAATCCTTCATAAGCTACAAATTTCATATTTTTCATCAACATTTCTTTTCTTTGTGACATTGTTTGTCCTCCTTATCTATCTATCTTTATTTTAAAACAAGATTTAAAAAAGTAAATTAACATTAAATTAATGGCATTAAAGAAATTCTAATGCTAGAATAAAAAAGAGGTGAAAAAATGAATAGTCAAGAACTTAAATGTTTTGTTGTGGCGGCAGATCGTTTAAACTTTACAAGAGCTGCCAAAGAACTTTATGTCACACCACCAACAGTAACACATCATATTCAACATTTAGAAGAGGAACTTGGTGTTAAACTCTTTATTAGAAATAGTAAATCAGTACAGCTAACAACAGCTGGCGAAATCTTTTATCATGATGCTCATGATATCTTATTACGTATGGAAGCTATTCCTAATCGTTTAAATGCCGTAAAAAGCAATGAACAAACTCTTTTAAAAATAGGTTGTACTATGTCACAAGAAACAAAATGCCTTACCCAAGCATTACGTTTATTTCATAGAGAAAATTCAAGGGTTAGTCCACGTATTTATTTAGATGACTATTTTCAATTAGTGAATCGACTTGTTGAAAATCAACTTGATTTTATTTTAGGAACTAAAATAATGATGCAAGATCGACCAGAGTGTACTTTTAGAAAGCTTTCAACAAGTACAACAAAAGCCATTATTCCTAAGAGTATCTTTCAAACGTCTAAAGAAATGATTTCATTTAATGAAATCCAAGATTGTTCTTTTATTACACTAAGACAAAAAAGTATTCCTAAATTAAAGGAAGATGATCTTGAACATTTTCTTTCAACAAAAGTAAGAGAAAAAAATGTGATTAGACAAGATGACATAGAAGCTGTACTTGCCTTAACCTTAAGTGGTTATGGAATTGGTATTTTACCGGATTATGCTTTTTCAATTCAAGATTTAGATGAGAGTGTGAAGTTGTTTCTCTTCAAGAAAGCTTAGAAATAGATTATGGAATTATTTATCTTAAAAAAGATAGAAATAGACTGATTAATGAATTTATAGAATTTTTTAATAAATAGAAATAAAAAGAGTATCAATAAAAGTATACTTCATATACTAATAATGGTTGATTTCTATGTTTGATAGTAATTACTTATACATTAAAAATGTATATTTTTTTTGTAGATAGAAATATTGATAACGAGAGAGGTTCTGCTATAGTGGACGATTTAAAACGAAGGATTCTAGTCTATAAGTTCTTCGTTTTTCTTCATAGGGAGAAAATATGAAAATACATTTAAAAGATAATAAAATTATTTTATATGATATAGAAAGAGATTATAGGCAGTATTTATTTTAGTATGATTTTAGAGTGAATTTAAAATAGGGTAGAAGCTTTGTAGGAATTATTGTGGGAATAGAAGATTATACATATTTCATACTATTAACTTCAAAGCCTTAAGAAAAAATGGAGAAAGAAGAAATCCGAAAATAAACAGCTAAAATAGATATTGTACATTTTAGCTATTTCATTTATTATATTAGTACTATGTATTTGGAGGTCTTATATGAAGATAACATTACTGTCAAAACCAGGTTTTTCAGGAAATATGCTGGTTCGTAAAATAGAAGAAATAGCTAAAAGTCAATTAATGGATATTGAAGTGTTTTTAAATGAGCATTTACAAGAGGCCGATGTAGTTTTACTTACGCCACAAAGAAGTGAAGATTTAAAGGAAATTAAAAAGGTAGTTAAAGTGCCGGTAGGCGTAATTTCTTTAAGAGATTATGGTTTATTAGATGGAAGTAGTATTATAAAATATGCAAAACAGTTGATTCAAAAATAGAATCAACTGTTTTTTTATGACATTGTCATATTTACATAGATGACAAAAATCATTAAAATTAAATAAAGGGAGAATAGGAGGGCTTTACAGATTTTTTTATTTAAAACAGTATTATAGTTAGAATACAATAAATATTTATATCGAAATGTAAAAACGAATCAAAAAATATCCCCAATCAAAGGAACATCAAAAATTATTAATGGATGGTACAGAAATGGAAACTGTTACCGCAATAGATTATATAATTTAATCACTCATTCATATATCAAAGAGCATTCATTCAAAATAGTGCTCTTTTTTTCATTTTACATTCATTTTTATGATTAAACAGTCAAAATGCAATTGACTTTATGATTGAACGGTCATATAATGAACGTGTAAGAGGTGATCAGTATGGATAATCAGCGCCATCAAATTATTTTAAATGAATTAGATAAAAAAGGAAATGTTACTGTAGCTTCCCTTGTTGAACTTACAGGAGCGAGTGAATCAAGTATTCGACGAGATTTAGTAGAACTTGATCATCAAGGATTCTTAAAAAGAGTTCATGGGGGTGCAACCCTTATTCCTAAGGTAACACAAACGATTGAAGATCCATTAGGGAAAAGACAGTTATTAAATGCTGATGAAAAGAAAAAAATTGCAAAGTATGCAGCAGGAATGATTGAAGCCAATGATGTGGTTTATTTAGATGCAGGTTCATCAACTTTAGAGTTGATTGAATATTTAGATCAAAAAGAAGCACACTATATTACTAATGGTTTAATGCAAGCTCAACAATTGACCCTTAAAGGATTTCATGTAGTATGTCTTGGTGGAGAAGTGAGAAATATTACAGGGGCATGTGTGGGTGCTAATACGATGAAGTCATTAAGTCGTTATCATTTTTCTAAAGGTTTCTTTGGAACAAATGGCATTGATTTAATGAATGGTTTTACGACACCAGATAGTGAAGAAGCTGCTATTAAGGAATTGGCTATGGAACGTTGTCAAATGAGTTATGTTTTATCGGATCATAGTAAATTTAATAAGGTATATCATGTGACCTTTGGTCAAATAAATGATGCGGTGATTATTACAGATCATTGTGAAAAAGAAATTAAAGAACAAGCGACAGTTGTGGAGGTTAGAGATTAATGATTTATACAATTACTTTTAATCCATCTTTGGATTATATTATGCATGTTGATTGTTTTGAAGAAGGGGAAACAAACCGTTCAAAGCAAGAAGAAATTTATCCTGGAGGAAAAGGATTCAATGTTTCAACAATTTTAAGTCGTTTGAATCTTGAAACAACAGCTTTAGGGTTTGTTGCAGGATTTACAGGTGAAGAAATTGTTAAAGAATTAAAAGAAAGAGGATTTACTTGTGATTTATGTCAGTTGGAAAATGGTCTTTCAAGAATTAATGTGAAGATGAAAGGGGCTAAAGAAACTGAAATTAATGGAAGTGGTCCAGATATTCCTCAAGAAAAACTAGATGAATTATTTGATAAATTAAATCAATTACAAGAAAATGATATTTTAGTTCTTGCTGGAAGTATTCCATCATCATTACCTAATGATATTTATGAACAAATTATGAAAAAACTCGATCAACAAGGAATTAAAATCATTGTTGATGCAACGAATGATTTATTAAAGAAGTATTACCTTATCATCCTTTCTTAATTAAACCAAATCATCGTGAATTAGAAGAATTATTCAATGTTAAAATTGAAAATAAAGAAGATCTTATTCACTATGCTCGAAAACTTCAAGAACAAGGAGCAATCAATGTGCTTGTTTCCCTTGGAAAAGATGGTGCTATTTTAGTAAGTGAAGACACACATGTTTATTATTGTGCTGGTGCTAAAGGAAAATTATTAAATAGTGTTGGTAGTGGAGATAGCATGGTTGCTGGATTCATTGCTGGATATTTAAAGGATAAAAAATATGATGAAGCTTTAAAATTAGGAAGTGCTTGTGGTGGCGCTACTGCTTTTAGCGAAGATCTTGCCGAAGCTCCATGATTCAAGAAGTCTATAAACAATTACAAGTGGAGGAACTATAAATGAAAATCTTAGATTTATTAAAAGATGTTTCGATTGATGTTAATGCTACATGTTCAAATAAAGATGAAGCCATTGATACATTAGTTTCATTAATGGCAAAGCAAGGAAACTTAAATAATCAAGATGTTTATAAACAAGGAATTTATGCCCGTGAAGAATTAAGTACAACAGGAATTGGGGAAGGAATTGCTATTCCTCATGCTCAAAGTGAAGCTGTAAATGCCCCAGGACTTGCAGCCATGGTTGTTAAAGACGGTGTCGATTATCAATCTTTAGATAATCAACCAGCAAAACTGTTCTTTATGATTGCGGTCCCTAAAACAGGTGGAAACGAACACTTACAAATTCTTGCGATGTTGTCACAAATGTTAATGGATACAGACTTTAAAGATTCTTTAATTAATGCACAAAGTGTAGAAGAATTTATGGATTTGATCAATCAAAAAGAAGCTGCACAAAAAGCTAAAGAAGAAGAAAAAGAAGAAGCACAAAAAGAATTTACAGGAACTTATCGTTTGCTTGCAGTAACTGCTTGTCCAACAGGTATTGCGCATACGTATATGGCGGCTGAAGCTTTAGAAGAAAAAGCAAAACAAATGGGAATTACAATCAAAGTCGAAACTGATGGTAGTGGTGGAACTAAAAATGCTCCAACTGCTAAAGAAATTGAAGAATGTGAAGCTATTATTGTAGCTGCTGATAAAAATGTTGAAATGGCTCGTTTTGATGGAAAACCTGTCATTCAAGTCAAAGTGGCAGATGGTATCAATAAAGCAGAAGAGTTAATTAATGAAGCTTTAAGTGGAAACGCTCCAATCTATCATACAGATCATGCATCAACAACAGTTGAAAGTGAAAGTGATGAAAGTGTTGGTCGTCAAATCTATAAACATTTAATGAATGGTGTCAGTCATATGTTACCATTTGTTATTGGTGGAGGTATTTTAATTGCCTTAGCTTCTTATTTGATGATTATACAATTGATCCAAGTAACTTTGGTAAAAATACACCATTAGCTGCTTTCTTTAAAACAACAGGAGATACAGCCTTTGGATTTATGTTACCAATCCTTGCAGGATATATTTCAATGTCAATTTCAGATCGTCCAGGTCTAGCTGTTGGATTTGTTGGTGGAGCTTAGCAAGCCAAGGAAATTCAGGCTTTTTAGGAGCACTTGTTGCTGGGTTTGCTGCTGGGTATTTAATGAAAGGATTACGTAAATTATTTGATCATTTACCTGATGCTTTTGAAGGATTAAAACCAGTTCTTTTATATCCATTCTTTGGATTATTATTAATGGCATTACTTATGACATTTATTATCAATCCACCAGTTGCTGCTATTAATACAGCTCTTACAAATGCTTTAAATTCAATGGGGGGTTCAAGTAAAGTTATTTTAGGAATGTTACTTGGTGGTATGATGGCTGTTGATATGGGTGGTCCAATCAATAAAGCAGCTTATGTTTTCGGAACTGCATCGATTACTTCAGGAAACTATGATATCATGGCAGCTGTTATGATTGTGGGATGGTTCCACCTCTAGCTATTGCGCTTGCAACATTCTTCTTTAAAAATCGTTTTACTAAAAAAGAACAACAAACAACACTTACAAATGTTATTATGGGATTATCATTTATTACTGAAGGAGCAATTCCATTTGCAGCATCTGATCCATTACATATCTTACCTGCATGTGTCGCTGGTTCAGCAGTTGCTGGTGCTTTATCAATGTTCTTTAACTGTACATTAATGGCTCCTCATGGTGGTATCTTTGTAATCGGTGTTATCTCTAATCCTCTTGGATACTTATTTGCCTTAGCTGTTGGTTCAGTTGTTGGAATGTTTGGTTTAGCTTTATTGAAGAAACCTTTAAAATAATAATGAATTCTAGGTGAAAACCTAGAATTTTTTTTGTTAAAAGGGGAATCCTATTTTTGAAAGGAACATATATAATGAATAATGATACAATTTTATTACTTAAAGAATGTGATTCAGGATTAAAAATGGCAATTTCTTCTTTAGATGAGGTACTCGATGTGATAAAAAATCAAAAATTCAAAGAAATCTGTATTACTTCAAAAAATAAACATCAAACTTAAAAAATGAAGTAGATCATTTATTAAAAGAACATCATCTTCAAGAAAAAGAACCTTCATTACTCGCAAAAAGCATGTCATGGTTAAAAATGAATTTTAAAATACAAATGAATGAAGATGATCAAACAATTGCTTCACTTCTTTTTGAAGGATGTTCTATGGGAATAGAAACACTTTATAAATATTTGCATCAATATGAAAATGCTTCATCAAAAATAAAAGAAGTGACAGAAAAACTTATTGAAATTGAAAAAGAACTATCGCAAAATATACAAAATTATTTATAAATAACTACGAAACAAACTCGTTTCGTAATTTTTTTCTTAATAAACCATATGACACATCTTTTTAAATAAGATTTGAATTCATAAAATTTAAGCCATAATTTTATAAGTAAAATTATGGCTTTTACATGTACAAAACTTTACACCTAATCACCAACTGTTTCAGATGGTCAATTAAGAATGTTAATAAAATGTAAGAAAAAAGTCGAAATGTGTTGAAATCATCGGGGGGGGGTACTAAAATTAGAATGATGGATAATGTATAAGGTGGGACAATTATGAATTTTCAGGAAAAAATAGAAATATATAAAGATATTATTGTTTCTTTAGATTATTGTATAAATGATTATTTATATATTTTAGATGTTGAAAATGACGAATATTTTATTTCACCTCATGCTGCAGTAAGATTTAAAATGGATAATGCTTATTTTAAAAATCCTGTTAAAGAATTTAAAAAAATTGTTTATTATAAAGATTATGATTTAGTTGTAGAGGATCTAAACAAGATTTTATCTGGAGAAAAGACCTATCACAATATGCAGTATAGATGGCTAAATGATGAAAGTTTACCTGTTTGGATCAATTGTCGAGGACAGGCAATTATTGAAAATCATCAAGTAAAATATTTAATTGGGTGTATTAATGAAATTGGTAAAAAACAGTATGCTGATAATGTAAGTGGATTGTTAGGAGAAGAAAGTTTTAAAAATTTTATTTATCCAATTGATGATGATTTTGAAAAGGGTTTTGTTTTAAGACTAGGAATTGATAATTTTTAAGAATATTAATGAAAATTATGGATTAAAGTTTGGAGATGAGATTCTTAAACGAGCAGGAAGTATATCAAAGATCTTTTAAATGAGTATCAAAAACTTTATCATATTGTTTCTGATGAATTTATTATATTTGATTCAAATGGGACAGTTGATGATGCAATTTATCTTTATAAAAAGATTCAAGAAAGAACACTTGATTTTATTGAGTCTACAAACTATGAAATTTATTATACTTTTTCAGCAGGAATCCTAGATTTTTATAGTCATCCAACAGCTAGTTATATTGAAATTATGAAATGGACAGAATTCTCTTTAAATAATGCAAAAGAAAGTGGCAAAAATACATATGATATTTGATAACTGTGATTATCAAAAATTTCAAAGAGAATCAGCGATTATTAGATATTTACACCAATCTATTGATCATGATTACGAAGGATTTGATGTGTATTTTCAACCTATAGTCGATGTAAATAAAAAAGAAGTAACACATTTAGAAACATTACTACGTTTTAAATGCGATGAATTTGGAAGAATATCACCAATGGAGTTTATCCCATTACTTGAAAAAAGTGGTCTTATTATTCCTGTAGGTAAATGGGTTTTAGAAAAAGCAATTCAAGCATGTTTATCATTAAAAAAATATCAATCTCAATTAAAAGTAAATGTTAATATTTCATATGTGCAAGTTTTAAAATCAGCGATTTTAAATGATATTTTAAGTATAATGAAAAAATATAATGTTGATCGAAATAGATTGGTTATTGAACTTACAGAAAGTGGCTTTATAGAATCAGATCGCTCTTTTGTTAATTTTTGTAATCAATTAAAAGAAAATAGTATTCTTTTAGCTTTAGATGACTTTGGTACAGGGTATTCTAACTTTCATTATTTATATAATTTAAAACCAGATTGTATTAAAGTAGATCGTGGACTTATGAAGAATGCTTTAAGTAATGATTATGAAAATTTATTATTAAAGCATATGATCGACATGGCTCATAGTGTTGGGGTCAATATGTGTATTGAAGGAATTGAAACGGAAGAAGAACTTCATAAAGTATTAGAAATGGGAAGTGACTTTATTCAAGGGTTTTATTATAGTAAGCCACTGCCTTTTAATGAGATAACAGACTATTTGAAAAATTTTAAGAAGATCATCTAGGATGATCTTTTTTATGGGCTATAATAAAAGAAGAAAAATTAAAGGAGAAGTTTATGGAACGATTAGTTGAAATATGTTGTGGAAGTTATGAAGATGCTTTAAATGCTTATTATGGAAGGGCAAAGCGTATAGAGTTAAATAGTGCTCTTCATTTAGGTGGTTTAACGCCTTCAATAGCTTCTTTGAAATTAACAAAAAAGAATACAAATTTAAAAATTATTACAATGATAAGACCAAGAGGTGCAGGATTTTGTTATAACGATATTGAATTTGAAGTTATGAAAGAAGATGCACGTTGTATGCTTGAAAATAAGGCAGATGGGATTGCTTTTGGATGTTTAAATCAAGATGGTTCAATTAATGAAAAACAAACAAAAGAAATGATCGATATTATTAAAGAGTATCAAGGAGAGGTTGTTTTTCATCGAGCATTTGATTGTGTAGCTGATCCCTATGCTTCAATTGAATTATTGATTCATTTAGGTGTGGATCGTATTCTTACTAGTGGTTTAAAACCAAAGGCAATGGATGGAAAAGAATTAATTAAAGATTTACAAAATAAATATGGTAATCAAATCGAAATATTGGCTGGAAGTGGTATAAATGCAAGTAATGCTAGAAAGATGATGGAGGATACAGGAATCTATCAAGTACATAGTTCATGTAAAGATTGGATCAATGATCCAACAACTAAAACGCATGAAGTTTCATATGCCTATGCACCTTCGCCTCATGAAAATGATTATGATGTTGTTTCAAAAGAACTTGTTGAAAAAATTGTAGAAAGTATAAAAGAGGTTTGTTATGAAAGTTAAAGATTATAGTTATGAAACATTTCCACGATATACAGTCAACATAGATGGTGCTTTGGAATTAAAAGGAAATAAAGAAAATCTAAGATGTCGGATGAAAGATGTAGAATATCAAAAAGGTTGTATGATTCGTTTTTTATTTCCAAATACGATTTTAGATGAAGAAAGAAAATATCCATTAGTGATTCATGTACAAGGTTCTGGATGGTATAAACAAGATATGAATGATCATATTTTTGATTTTATGCCGATTGTCAAAGCAGGTTATGTGTATGCAATTATTGAATACCATGGTGCTCCTGAATATAAATATCCAACGCAAGTAGATGATGTTATAAAAGCGATTGAATATTTAAAAGAAAACTATCAAAATTATCCTATTGATTTAAACATGTATTTTTAAGTGGAGATTCTTCAGGAGGACATATTGCCTTACTTGTAGCTTTACAAGAAAGGTATAATTTTAAAGGAATCATTGATTTATATGGAGTCACAAATTTTATGACATTTAGTAATTGGTATAGTAAATATGACTGGCATGAAGAAAGAAATGTGACTGATTTTTTAGGATCATTAGATATAGAACTTTTAATGAAAGCTTCACCAATGACCTATTTAAAAGAAAATATGTCTTTACCACCATTTCTCATTCTTCATGGAGATAAAGATCATGTTGTACCTATTACCCAAAGTATAGAACTATATGAAAAACTTAAAGAATATCACTATGATGTAATCTTTGGTAGAGTTCATGATGCAGATCATGGAAGAAGTATTTTTTATAATGAAGATGTTTATCAAACAATTGTTAACTTTTTAAATAAAAATAAGTGATCAATGTATGTAAAAGTGAGGCGATTTACTTGGAATTACATATTAGAGAATTTGAATATCAAAATATAATCAAACAACAATTTTATAAACAATTAGTTGTTTTATCGTTATATGTCTTATTATTAGTTTTTGCTTTAGAAAGTATTTTATATGGTTTTGATTATGTATGGATTATTCTTTTTGTGGCTTCTATGGCAATTATTAATTTAAATTTTAGAAGAAAGAAAAAGATATTAGGTTATGATCTTGTTTATATTGATGAAAATCATCGTTTCTTTTATAACAATCTATTCATTGAAATGAAAGATCTAGAAAATTATGTTCTTTCAAAAGAAACCATAACTTTGAATTTTATAGATTATTCTATTGTGATAGAAAAAGATGAAAATCTTTATGATTATTTAAATCAATTTGTGAAGAATAAAAGACCAATTAATGGAAAAAAACAGAGATTATTTGTTAGCTGTTTTGCACTTCTTTTTGTATTTTTCTCATTAAGTTTAGGTAATCTTGTATTAGGGAGTATTTATAGTTATATAAATCATGTTGAAATGATTTCACTTTCAACGATTCTTATACCTATTATTCAAATAACAAGTATTATACTAGGAGTCGCTCTTATCTTTTTTGTAGCGAAGAAGTTTAAAAAAGGGATAGGCCTTTATGTGAGTTTATTATTGATTGTACTTTATATTGCCTTACCTTTTATTATGGGTAATGATATTCATCGTTTAGATAATGACATGGCTTATACACGACAAAATCAAAAGCTTACACTTTATAGTCATTATAAAAAAGGTTATGGAAAATTTGAAAGACAAATAACGAATGTTTCAAATAAGGCAGAAGTGGGAAATTATCAAAGTATGCTCTATATTTTAGAAAATCAAAAAATAGAAGTGATTTCTTTAGAAAATGAAACTAAAAATGATAAACTTTTTTTCTAAAAATCAATAATCACATGTATTTAGGAACATATATTTCAACACACTATACTTAACTATTGGAGATGATAAAGCTTATTTTGAAAAAAATAAGTTCACCTAAAATAGTGAAATTGCATAGAATCAATAATCATATGCTTTATTTTAAATATAAAAAGGATTATTACTTTATTTATATTTTAGAAAAACAAAAAGATATCAGAGTCTATGAGCTTTCTAATGATAGAGATTTAAAATTTTACTTTGCTCCAAACCCTTTTGAAATGTCTAACTCTCAAACAAGTAATGAGGATACAAATGAAAGTGAGTCACAAAATCAAACAGAGGAAGCAAATCAAGAAACAACAGCACAAGAAAGTGATACTACTGATTTAGAAAATGATCCAGAAAGAGTTTATTTTGAAAAAGTGTATGACCTTTTAATAGCACAAAATAAATTAGACAACCCTTGTTTTGATTATCAATATGACGCTAAAGGTTATCCTTATGCAGTTGTAAGTACAAATGATGAATATACATTATCTCTTGTATTTAATAAATATAAAAATAATGATGAAGATTATGAAATTGTTTTAGAAAAGTATATCAAAAAAGATAGCACACAAAAGTCTTGTTGATTTTTATTTAGTGAATACAAAAACTTTGGAAGTTACAGACCAACAACGAGATTATTGGTAGGGTCAAGAATTATCTTGATCCTTTTTATTTATGTTTTATTAATGTATATACAAAGTATCTTAACACTATCTTAATACCTCCCATTTTATAATAGAAATAATGAGGGGAGTATTATGGTAGATTTTATATTAGTGATTATTTTGATAATTGTTTTTGTTTATGGTATATAAACAATGAGTTGTTTTGATGAGCTTATCAGAAAGATTATTGAATGTTTCAGGTATCGAATATATTTTATTAAAAGGAAATCAATATATTGAAGAGAGTATTCAAATAAAAACAAATATTTCCTTGGAAATAAAAGAAGAAGTAAAAATGTAATTCCTATTATAGGAATGAATCGAGTCTTAGGAAGTATTGAAATATTAAGTCATCAAGGACTCAATGAAGATCAAATGATTATCATTAAAGCAGCTGCTAACCAATTAGGAAATGCTTTAGAAAGAGAACTTACTTATTTAGAACAAGAAAAATAAAGGTAGCGATGGAAAGAGAACATATGCTTAACAGTATGTTAAGAAGTATCTCACATGATTTAAGAACACCACTTACAGGAATCGTTGGAGCAAGTCAACTCATGATGAATCAAGATCATCTTACAAATGAGGATGTTTATTCACTTGCAAAAGACATACATGATCAAGCACATTGGCTTACTCAAATCGTTGAAAATATTTTAAACATGTCTAAAATAGAAGTGGAAATTTAGTTTTACATAAAAACTTAGAAGTTGTAGATGATTTGATTTATGAAGCAATACAACATTTACCTGAATTAGAAAAAAGAAATGTGGTTGTAGATGTACCTCAAGATTTATTATTTATTAATGTAGATGGTAAATTAATGGTTCAAGTATTTATTAATATTTTAAATAATGCAATCAAGTATACAAAAGAAAAAGATCAAATTACGATTCATGTAAAGAAATTAGAAGATGAAGTACAGTTTATGATTAAAGATACAGGATCTGGAATTTCTAAAAATATTTTAGATCATATTTTTGAAGAATTTGTAACAGATACCAATGTTTCTAATGATAGTCAAAAAGGAATTGGTTTAGGGTTAGCTATTTGTAAAGCAATTGTTCAAGCTCATGGTGGAAAAATTTGGGCTAAGAATGAAAAAAGATGGAGCATGTTTTATTTTTACTATTCCTAGTGATAAGGAGTTGAATGTATAATGAATGATTTAATTATGATTGTAGAAGATGATCCATATATTTCTCATTTTTTGCAAATGTCTTTTGAACAAGAAAGATATCGTATATTAATGACAACAAAGGGTCATGAATCATTAAGTCTTTTTTATAGTCATCAACCTGATATCGTTATTTTAGATTTAGATCTACCAGATATTGATGGTCTTGAAGTAATTCAAGAAATTAGGAAAATTTCTTCAAAACCTATTATTGTTGTTTCTGCACGATTAGAAGAACAAGAAAAAATCAAAGCACTTGATTTAGGAGCAAATGATTATGTTGTAAAACCATTTTATATGGGAGAGCTTTTAGCTAGAATTAGAGTTGCTAAAAGATTATCTAAAAAAGAAGATGAAGAAATAAAGAAATATCAAAAGGATTATTTAGAGGTTGATTTTATTTCTAGAAAGGTATTAATAGATCAAGAAGAAATTCATTTAACACCGATTGAATTTAATCTTTTAAAGCTTTTAATTGAACATCGTGGTAAAGTGTTAACACATAATTATATTCAAAAAGAAATTTGGGGTTATCAAGATCATTCTAATCAAAATGCATTAAGAGTATTTATGGCTACTCTTCGTCGAAAAATAGAAAAAGATACGAATCATCCTCGTTTTATTGTCACAGAAGTAGGCGTTGGTTATTATTTTAAAGATTAACAAGGGAAACCTTGTTTTTTATTATATTGACAAGTATTTATCATAGTGATATATTTTTATCAAGATTTTTGTTAGGAGACAAAAGTCGAAGTAGGATGAAGGAGGAGAATTTATGGACAAGATGGCAGATGTTCTAGGCCGTGTGGGGGCATGGTGTGGACAAAACAAATATTTATCTGCAATTAAAAATGCATTTCAAAACTTTATGCCACTTACAATTGCGGGGGCTGTAGGTGTCTTATGGTGTAATGTTCTTGTAAATGCAGACACAGGACTTGGAATGTTTTTTAAACCAATTATGATTTTAGATTTTTTAAATCCAGCATTTCAAGCCATTAACTTTTGTACAATTAGTTGTATTACTGTAGGAATCACTTTAGGGATTGCTCAAGAAATAGGTGTTTGGAATATGACAGCTGAAAAAGCAGGGTATATTCCAGGACTTGTAGGACTTGCAGCATGGTTATCAGTGACAAACACCTCTCATGTAGTTAAAGGCGCTAAAGAAGCTTTTACGGGAATCGCGAGTAATGAACTAGGGGCAACCGGTTTATTTACGGGAATGATTATTGGAATCTTATCTGTTGAATTATTTTGTTTCTTTGAAAAACAAGATGCTTTAAAAATTAAAATGCCAGATCAAGTACCACCTGGTGTTGCACGTGCATTTGAAGTTTTAATACCAGCAACACTTACACTTATTGTGACATCATGTATAGGATCTGCTTGTTATCATTTAACAGGACTTTACTTAAATGATGTGATTAAAAATGGTATTCAAGGACCACTTGGTTCTATTGGTGCTACCATTCCCGGTGTTCTTGTTATCTATTTATTACTTGGTTTATTTTGGCTAGTAGGAATTCATGGTGCTAATATGTTGGCCGCTGTTAAAGAATCTTTATTTACGCCTTTAGCACTTGAAAATGTAGAAGCTTTTAGTAAAGGTCAAACACCTAAAAATGTTATTAATATGTATTTTTTGCAAATGTGTGGGGAATTCAGTGGTGCAGGAGCAACACTTGGACTTGTTATTGCGATATTGATTTTCTCAAAACGTGATGATAATAAAGCGATTGCTTCTTTATCACTAGTACCAGGATTATTCAATATTAATGAAACAGTTATTTTTGGTATTCCACTTGTATTAAATCCAATTTTAGGTATTCCTTTTGTAATAACACCACTTATTAATATTGTAATTGGATATATACTGACTATTATAGGATTCTGTCCAGTAGCTTGTTTAACAGTTCCTTGGACAACACCACCAATTATCTTTGGTTTTCTAGCAACAGGAGCAAGTATTTTTGGTGCAATTACACAAGCTATCTTAATTGTGGTTTCTATTGTTATTTATACACCTTTTCTTATTTCTTATGAAAAGTATCAAAATAAACAAGCCGCAAATATTTAATGATAAAGTCATTTGACTTTATCTTTTTTTTCAATTTTTGAAAGTGCTCACATATCTTTTTTATTGTTTAAGATGTATATGCATCTTGAAAGGAAAAAATAAAATGAATATTAAAAGAAAAAGAATATTAAAATTAATAGCAGGTTTTTTATGTTGTTTATGTTTAGGAGTGACTCTTGCCTGGAGTTTATTTGTGGTACCGATTGAAACATTAAATGGATGTTCAAGAAGTCAAACATCATTCGCGTTTACGATCAATACTTTATTTTTTTCTGTAGGTAGTATTCTTACAGGAATTTTAAGTAAGAAAATATCATTTTCTCATATTATCAAAATATCAGGAATATTAATTGGAATTGGTTTTTATTTAACAAGTATTTCTACAAATATTTATATGTTGTATGCATCTTATGGAATCATTGTAGGAATGGGATATAATTGTGTTATTTCGGCTTGTCCTTTATGGATGCCAGAAAAAACAGCAACAGCAACCGGTTTATTATTAATGGGCTATGCATTATCGACTGCTGTTTTTGGACCAATGATTAGTTCAATTATTGAAAATCATGGAATCGTAATTGCTTTTAGAATGGTCGCTATGGTTTGTGGATGTGGTTTATTTTTACTTGGATTTTATGTAGGCGATCCAAATTTGAAAGAAATAGATTTATTACCTCAAAGAAATCGTCATGAAGGAAAACAAGATTATAATGTCATTACAGTAGATATGGTCAAAATGCCCATGTTTTGGATCTATTATCTTATCATTGTGATTCTTCCAGGAGTTGGTTTATGTATATTAAATCATAATGCTCCAATGATGACAGAAACAATTGGTGTGAGTACTGCTTTAGCAGCAACAGTTGTTTCTTTAGTATCATTTTGTAATGGTTTTGCAAGATTTATTTTTGGATTTTTCTTTGATAAATTAGGTGTTATTAAAAATTTGATTCTTGTATCTGTAGGAACCCTTATGTCAACAATTTTTTATTTTTATAGGATTATCTTCAAAAAATATAATTATTTATATTATTGGAGCAGCATTATTATTGATTTCATATGGATGCAATGCAACGTCTATTCCATCTGTGATGAGAGAATTATTTGGACATCGTACATTTTCTCTTAATTATTCAATATTAAGTACACAAGCAATATGGGTAGCTTTTTTTCCAGTAATTATTGGTAGTGTTCAAAGTCATACAAATACATATGTTAGGCCTTCTATGTTATTAATAATTTTTTCGATAATAAATATTATGATATTATTTATTTTTATGAAATCTTATCGTAATGAAATGAAAAAGAGAAATGTACTTCAAAAATAATATCTTATTTCTTTATTGTTTATTAAACGATTATTCGTTATATTATAATAGTAAAAAGAATGAGGAATAATTATGAGTGAACAAATACATAAAAGAAGAAAAAGATATAAAGGGACACACCCTAAAAATTTTGAAGATAAATACAAAGAATTAAATCCAGAAAAATATCCAGAAACGATTGAAAAAGTTATTTCTAAAGGAAGTACACCAGCAGGAATGCATATTTCTATTATGGTTGATGAGATTCTAGATTTTTTAGATATTCAACCAGGACAAGTTGGTTTAGATTGTACATTAGGTTATGGTGGTCATACTTCTAAAATGTTAGAAAAATTAGAAGGTCAAGGTCACGTTTATGGATTAGATATTGATTCAATTGAAATTGAAAAAACAACACAAAGATTAAGAAGTAAAGGATTTGATGAAAATATTTTTACATCGGTCTTAACGAATTTTAGAAATATCGATGAAGTAAGTGGCTTCGTGTAGTCGGGTTGCAGACTACAGTCCGAACTGGGACGTTATTTTTGGGATTTGCCCACCCTCGCAGGTTCGCTTCCCTTTGTTTACGCCATTGTAGCACGTGTGTAGCCCAAATCATAAGG
>ENA-OQCS01000527-OQCS01000527.1-human-gut-metagenome-genome-assembly--contig:-NODE-527-length-21186-cov-1.615699_pt1 | contig 21186 bp, 41 predicted proteins | sample MGYA00242757_ERZ504575 | MGnify/ENA primary metagenome ERZ504575 (study PRJEB26092, sample SAMD00036297) | human gut metagenome | host: Homo sapiens | study: EMG produced TPA metagenomics assembly of... | reverse complement strand
CTATCGGAAGAACATGGCAGTGTGGAACCATCCAGCTTGATTTCCAGCTTCCGCTCAGATTTAACCTTGAATACACAGGAGCAGATGGTGAGAAGCATCGTCCGATCATGATCCACCGTGTAATCTTCGGATCGATCGAAAGATTTATCGGTATCCTGATCGAGCATTTTGCGGGCGCATTCCCGACATGGCTTGCACCGGTACAGGTTAAGGTACTTCCGATTTCAGACAAATATATGGATTATGCACAGAAGGTTCTGGATGAACTGAACAATTCAGGTGTTCGCGCAGAGATTGATACACGTGCAGAGAAGATCGGATACAAGATCCGTGAAGCACAGATGAAGAAGATCCCGTACATGCTGGTTGTCGGAGCAAAAGAAGAAGAGGACGGACTGGTATCTGTAAGAAGCCGTTTTGAAGGGGATGAAGGACAGAAGACACTGGCTGACTTCCTTGCAGCAATCAAGATGGAGATCCAGGCCAAGACAGCAAGAGAAGTAAAAAAAGAAGACGACAAATAGAGATTTAAATAAAATCTGAATAAGAAATAAAATTTTCGGGCATAATGATACTGATTTTCAAAAAGGAGGTAACATTATGCCTGAATTAAAATGTACAGTACAGACATGTATGCACAACAAAGATTTTTATTGTGATCTGAACGCAATTACGGTGGGAGGAAAATCTGCACGGAAAGCTGCAGAGACAAGCTGTGACAGCTTTGAAGAAAGAAAAAGCGGAACCTACAGCAATGTGACCGGTGAGGCGGGTCCGACAAGCAAGATCGACTGTAAGGCCACGGAGTGCCAGTATAATAAGGAATGCCAGTGCCATGCAGGAAAGATCAGTGTGGAGGCAGCCAGGCATGCAGCTGTGATGAGACGGAATGTGCAACTTCAGTTGTGGATGTGCGTAGATGAGATTGATGGGTGTGGGAGAGTTTCTCCTGCACCTGTTTGTTTGTGTGCAAGGAATGAGAGAAAAGGTGCGAAAAGGATGGTTGGGGAGGTTGACGGGGGTGTTAGAAAGAAGGTATAATGAAAACTAGACTTTTGAAGAAAGACAGGGAAATTAAATGGAAAAAAAGAAAATGTAGAGGAAGGGGTTTCAGAGAAGCCGGAAGAGAAGAAATCAGCAGCGTATTATGAGAAGCGTCCGGAATTTGGTAACAGAGGACCATCAAAGATTTTGCTTCATTTCAGGAAGGGGCTTACCTTTTTTCTTGTAATTGCAGCTTGTGTGATCTTTTATTTTCTGTTACTCCGAATAGATGATATATCAGTAGGTGTCAGTAAAGTAATTGATGTGTTAAAGCCGATCCTATACGGAATGGTGATCGCATATTTGCTGAATCCGATCGTAAAGCAGATTGACCGGTGGCTGATTCCACAATTAAAAAAAGAAAATGTCTCAGGAAAAGGCAAAGAAGGTTTCGCGTAGTGTCGGTGTTTTTGCAGCGCTGGTTATGCTGCTTGCTTTGATCCTGGCACTGTGCAATATGCTGATTCCGGAACTTATAAAAGTATCCGTGACATGGTTCAGACTCTGCCGGGACAGATCAGTGATATGGTTACGAAGATCATAAGTATCCAGAAAGATACCAGTCCTGCCGGAGTCATGGCACGTAACCTGTTAGAAAAGGGATCGGATGCATTACAGAACTGGATCAAACAGGATCTTTTAACCAAGGTTAATGAAGTGATGTCAAACCTGACGGTTGGGATCATCAATTTTGTCAGTGAGATCCTGAATTTTCTGATTGGTCTTATTGTATCAGTCTATATTCTGTTCAGTAAGGAAACATTTTCCGCACAGAGTAAAAAGATCGTCTATGCAGTGTTCCGTACAGATCATGCCAATATGATCCTGCATCTGACAAAGAAAAGCAATGAGATTTTCGGTGGATTTATTATTGGAAAGATCATTGATTCTATGATTATCGGAGTGCTTTGCTTCTTTGGACTTACGCTCCTGAAGATGCCGTACATACTTTTGATCAGTGTAATCGTTGGTGTGACCAATGTCATTCCTTTCTTCGGACCGTATATCGGTGCTATTCCGAGTGCCGTTCTGATTTTGCTGAATGATCCGATCAAGGGCTTGTATTTCCTGATCTTCATTCTTGTGCTGCAGCAGCTTGATGGAAATGTGATCGGACCGAAGATTTTGGGCAATTCGACCGGATTATCTGCATTCTGGGTTGTATTTTCAATCCTGCTCGGAGGCGGTCTGTTTGGATTTGTAGGAATGATCATGGGCGTGCCTACATTTGCAGTAGTTTATTATATTATTACAATGCTGATCAATCATTTGCTGGAGAAGAAAAAGCTTCCGCTTCAGACTTCGGAGTATGGGGAAAAGAGTTATGTGGATGATAGCGGAAGATTTGTCAGAGAAAATCCGGAAGAAAATGATACAGCGGTAAAAAACGGGGAAAATAAAAAAGAGAGGAAGTAAGCAGAAATGCCAATTCGTGTACAGAATGACCTTCCGGTAAAAGAAATACTGGAAAAAGAAAATATATTTGTAATGGATGAGAACCGTGCGGTTCATCAGGACATTCGTCCGATCAAGATCGGACTTCTGAATCTTATGCCACTGAAAGAGGATACAGAACTTCAGCTTCTGCGCTCCCTTTCCAATACACCGCTGCAGGTTGACATTGTGTTTTTGGCAGTGAAAAATCATGTTTCAAAGAATTACTTCAGCGAATCACCTGAACCGGTTTTATGAGAATTTTGAAAATGTAAAAGATCAGAAATTTGACGGATTTATCATAACCGGAGCGACCGGTAGAGCAGATGCCTTTTGAAGAGGTGGATTACTGGGAAGAGCTTGTAGAGATCATGGAGTGGACAAAGACGCATGTTACTTCAACGATCCATCTCTGCTGGGGAGCACAGGCAGCACTTTATTATCATTATGGGATTAATAAAGTACAGCTGGACAAAAAGCTTTTCGGTATCTTTGAACATAAGGTTATGAACCGTAAGATTCCTCTGGTACGTGGATTTGATGATGTATTTTATGCACCGCATTCGAGACATACAGATGTGCCGATTGAGAAGATCCGTGCAGATGAGAGACTGATGATTCTGGCAGAGTCGGAAAAGGCAGGAGCATACCTTATCATGGCACAGGATGGAAGACAGATTTTTGTGATGGGACATCCGGAGTACGACGGGTGACACTGGATCAGGAGTATAAGCGGGATCTGAGCAAAGGACTTCCGATTGAAATGCCGGAGAATTATTATCCAGACAATGACAGCACACAGAAGCCACTTCTTACATGGAGAGCACATGGTAACTGTATGTATGCAAACTGGCTGAATTACTATGTTTACCAGGCAACCCCGTATGATATGGTGGGGACACCGGATTTTCATTAGGATTCAGATAGAATTTCATATACCGATATCCTGAAAGGCATATTAGAAAGTACTATGTTTCAGAAGAGAAATCCTTTGCTATAATAGGAAAGCAAAAATAAGCGGGAGGAAAAATATGTTATTGGAGCAGAAAACAACTGATTTTTTGGAACAGCTCTCATCGTCAGCACCGATTCCGGGAGGTGGCGGTGCATCGGCAGCAGTCGGAGCGTTCGCATCAGCTTTGGGACTTATGGTTACAAATCTGACTGTCGGAAAAAAGAAATATGCGGATGTTGAAGAAGAAATTCTAGAGATAAGAGAAAAACTTGAGCAGAAGAAGCAGGATCTGGTCCGGATGGTAGATGAAGATGCCGAGGCTTTTGAACCACTGGCAAAGGCTTACAGAATGCCAAAAGAGACAGAGGAAGAACAGGCAGAGAAGGAAAAAGTTATGGAGGCCGCACTTAAAAATGCGGCAGAAGCACCACTGTGTATCATGAAAACAATTGTAGATACTATGGAGATGATCCGGGTGCTGGGGGAAAAAGGAAGCAGGCTTGCTGTCAGCGATGCAGGAGTTGCAATCCTCTTTGCACAGGCAGCCCTTGAAGGAGCTTCTCTTAATATTTTTATCAATACAAAGATGATGAAGGATCAGGAAGAAGCTGAAAGACTGAATTATCTGGCTGATCAACTGATTGCGACAGGCAAAGAACTGAAAGAGACAACTTATGATGCTGTACTTAAGGGTATCAGACCATAACAGATAAGACAGACAGGAGGAAGACATGAGCATACAGATGCGAGGGGCTGAAGTGGCAAAAGCCATGAAAGAAAAGCTGATCAGAGAAAGAGAAGAGTTGAATGCGGCGGGAGTAAATCCATGCCTTACGATCATTCGGGTAGGAGCGAAAGAAAATGATCTTGCCTACGAACGTGGAGCAAAAAAGAGAATGGAAATGATCGGAATCGAGTGCCGCATTGTAGAACTGCCAGAAGATATTTCACAGGAAGAATTTGAGGATGCTTTCTGTAAGATCAATAAAGATCCGGAGGTTCACGGGATTCTTTTGTTCCAGCCGCTTCCGGAGCAGCTCGATGTAGAGAAGATCAGACAGATGATCGACCCGGCAAAGGATATGGATGGAATGAGTCCTGTAAATCTTGCAAAAATATTCGAAGGTGACAGAACTGCTTATGCGCCTTGTACTTCTGAGGCAGTGATGCACATTATGAATCACTATGGAATTGAACTCCAGGGGAAAAGAGTGACCGTCATCGGAAGAAGCATGGTTGTTGGAAAACCGCTTTCCATGCTGATGCTTGGACAGAATGCAACTGTAACTATCTGCCATTCACGCACAAAAGATCTGGCGGACAGATGTCGCGAAGCAGAGATAATAGTAGCTGCGATCGGACGGGCAAACCATATCACCGCCGATATGATCGCCGAAGGAGCGGTGGTAGCGGATGTCGGAATCAACGTACTGGAAGACGGAACCTCTGCGGAGATGTGGACTACGAAAATGTCCGGGAAAAAGTATCCCATATCACACCGGTTCCGGGAGGAGTAGGAAACGTCACAACCTCTGTATCGCCTCTCACGTGCTGCGTGCCGCCCGTACAGGTCAGAACGAACCCGGACAACGCAGAGGGTAACACCGCCTCTCTGTCGAACACAATACAAATGGGCGAAGAACAGTTACAACCGGTAACCCAGAGCGCCCCGGAAGAGAAAAAATCCTATAGATTCAACTTGAATCTATAGGATTTTTCTCCTCCGGCTCCGGGGTGGCATAGACTACATTTATTTTTCGCCCATCTCTGGTGGAATCTTTTCTAACAACTGTCGGATATTGTCACGGATCAATCGTTTATAATTATCAGGAAGCGGTGTGATCATATCCAGGATCTCGGCATTGAGCGGGTCCTTTGAATGAATTGAATCATCCAGGTAGTCACAGATCAGATAATCAAATTTGACATCTAATGCTTCTGAAAAATTAAGCATGGTTGCAAAGGATGTTGCCTGGCTGCCATTTTCAATCCGGCTTATCGTTGTCTCGTCAAGATTTAGTTTTTCTGCTAGTGCTGCCTGTGTAAGACCGGCTTTGTGACGTGCCTGCCGAACGCGTATACCGAAATTCTTTTCCATGCTGTTTATCTCTCCTTCATAAAAGTAGTGTAGCATTTCAATTTGAAAAAAGAATGATATTATACGCAAGTTAACTTTACAAAAACGCCATGATAAGATATGATTAAAAAAAGGGGGATAGAGAAATGGATTGGGAATCGTACAGAACAGATCTTGAGGCGATAAAGCTTGCGGTGAATGAATGTGAAAGACTTGGAGTGGATAAAGAAGAACTCTTCATAATCAGTATTTACCGTCTGTATGAATTTTATAAAACAGAAGACGACAGAGTCTATCTTCTGGGGGCATTATTGCATCTTAAGGCCTATCTTGAACTGGGGATGGAATATGAAAAGAACCGTAAAATCTTTTCATTGATTTAGATAATTATGGAGTATGTTATCAGGATATTTTTCAGGGAGCGGAGGAAATAGAGTAGAAAAATCTGAAAAATTCCAAAAATCAGGTTGACAAACAGAGAATAAAGAGGTAATATATTAACCATAAATTGTAAAACCGTTGAGAAAGAGGAGTAGGTTATCGAACGATATCACAGAGAGCAGCAGGCGGTGGGATTGCTGTATGGAGTTGATAATTGAATGGACTTCGAGGGCAGCCTGAAATCAGATAATTGAGAGTATGGTTTGTCGGGAACCAAACCCGTTATCAATAAGGGATGTATGTTAGTACATAAAAGAGGACAGGAACTGTTAAAGTTGAGTGGTACCGCGTTAGTAGAAGATATTAGTCGCCTCAATCCGTAGAAGGATTGAGGCGTTTTTATATCATAGGAAATTCCGAAGGAACTTCCTATGATATAAAAAGTCTCCGGCAGGATGTTACATATGTATTCCTGCTGTGGTACGGCGCGGAATCAAGAAACACCTTCTCTTGAAAGCTAACAAAGAAAATTATTTATCAAGAAGAGGAGAACAAAATTATGAAAAAGAGAACAATCGCAGTATTATTAACAATGGCAATGGCAGCAGCAATGATGCAGGATGTGGAAGCAAGTCAGATTCCAAGACAGCAGATGGAGAAAAGAGCTATACAATCGGTATTTCCCAGTTTGCAGAGCACGGATCTTTAGATAACTGCCGTGAAGGATTTTTAGAGGGACTGAAAGAAGAAGGTATCGAGGAAGGAAAGAATCTGAATGTTGAATACAAGAACTCGGCAGCAGATATGGGAACTGCATCACAGATCGCAAGCAGCTTTGTATCCGATAAAGTAGATCTGATCTGCGGAATCGCAACACCAAGTGCACAGACAGCATACAATGCTGCGATGGATACGGATATTTCGGTTATTTATACTGCAGTTACAGACCCGAAAGCAGCAGAGCTTGCAGATGATAAAGGGAACCCGGTTGGAGAAGTCACAGGAACCAGTGATAAACTTCCGATTGAAGCACAGCTGAAAATGATCCGTGAACTTCTTCCAGATGCGAAGAAGATTGGTATCCTCTATACAACAAGTGAGGCAAACAGCGTATCTGCAATTGCTGAATACAAAGAAAAAGTCGGTGACTATGGATTTGAACTTGTAGAAAAGGGAATTACAAATACATCAGAAATCGCACTTGCAACAGACGATCTTCTGTCACAGGTAGACTGCATCAGCAACCTGACAGATAACACGGTAGTAAGCTCACTTGCAACCATTCTGGATAAGGCAAATGCAGCAAATATCCCGGTATTCGGAAGTGAGATCGAACAGGTGAAGCTGGATGCCTGGCAGCAGAAGGCCTTGATTATGTAGCACTTGGCAAACAGACAGGTAAGATGGCAGCAAAGGTTCTCAAAGGAGAAAAGAAAGCATCTGAAATGCCATTTGAGACGATCACAGAAGCAGGACTTTACCTGAATACAAAAGTAGCAGAAAATCTTGGAATCACAGTGGAAGACGATCTGAAAAACAGCGCAGTAGAGACATACGATTCTATCAGCGAAAACTAAATTTGAATTAGAAAAGTGAGGAGCAATGCAATGAGCTTTGCAGTATCGATTTTGGAGCAGGGACTGATTTACGGAATCCTTGCATTGGGAATTTATATAACATACAAAATTCTGGATTTTCCAGATTTGACCGTAGATGCAGCTTTCCATTAGGAGCTGCCGTAACGGCGCTTATGATCACAAAAGGAGCGAACCCGTATCTGACCCTTCCGGCTGCATTTGCAGCAGGTGTGGCAGCCGGTATCTGTACCGGACTGATCCATGTCAAATGCAAGGTAAGAGATCTGCTTTCAGGTATCATTATGATGACAGCGCTCTGGACGATCAACCTTCGTGTGGCAGGAACAGCCAATGTACCGTTGTTTTCCCAGAAGACAATCTTTAAAAATGATACACTGGATAAGCTGCTTCCGTCAGGATTTTCCGCTTACTCTACATTGCTCATCATTCTGATCATTGCGTTAATTGTGAAAATCATTCTCGACCTTTACCTGAATACCAAGTCCGGATACCTGCTCCGCGCAGTCGGAGATAACGATAAACTGGGTAACTGCAATGGCAAAGGATGAAGGAAATGTGAAAATCCTGGGACTTGCGATCGCAAACGGGCTGTGTTTCGCTTGCGGGATGTATTTTCTGTCAGGAAGAACGTGTATTTGAAATTTCCAGTGGTACAGGGGCGATGGTAATCGGTCGTTGCAAGTGTTATCATCGGAACCAGTATTTTCAAAAAAATCAGTTTTGTAAAAACAACGAACAGCTGTACTGATCGGTTCTATCATTTACAAGGCCTGTGTGGCAATCGCACTGAAGAACTTCGAACCGCAGGATATGAAGCTGATCACAGCCGTATTATTCCTGGTAATTCTGGTGCTTAGTATGGAGAGAAAGAAGAAGGTGAAGAAGAATGCTGGAGCTTAGAAATATCCACAAATATTATAATCCGGTACAGTCAATGAGATGTGTCTTTTTGAGGACTTCAATCTGACGATCAATCAGGGCGAATTTGTATCCGTAGTAGGAAGTAACGGTTCCGGTAAAACTTCGATGCTGAATATCATCTGCGGAAGTATTCCGGTAGAATCCGGACAGATCCTGATCGATGGAAAAGATATCACAAGGGTAAAAGAATACAAGAGAAACCAGAAGATCGGACGCGTGTACCAGAATCCATCTATGGGAACCTGTCCGTCCATGACGATCTTGGAAAATATGTCTCTTGCGGACAATAAAGGAAGGTTCTACGGACTTGGACGGGGAACGAATAAGGCACGTATTGATTATTACAGAGAACAGCTCGCCCAGCTTGGTCTTGGACTGGAAGATAAGCTTCATGTCAAAGTCGGATCACTTTCCGGAGGACAGCGCCAGGCGATGGCACTGCTGATGTCTACAATGACACCAATCGAGTTTTTGATCCTGGATGAGCATACTGCTGCGCTGGATCCAAAGACAGCAGAACTGATTATGGAGCTGACCGATAAGATTGTAAAAGAAAAAAATCTGACAACGGTTATGGTTACACACAATCTCCGCTATGCAGTAGAATACGGTAATCGTCTGATCATGATGCATCAGGGACATTGTGTGATGGATAAGGCAGGAAAAGATAAAGAGGATACCTCGATCGATGAAATCCTGACGATGTTCAATGAAATCAGTATTGAGTGTGGAAACTAAAAAATACAAGATTATGAATTAAAGAGATAAGCAGAAAAGGAAACAGTTTCGGCTTATCTCTTTTTGTATCTCCAAAGGTTTTGGAAAAATTATTCGAGGATTTTCAAAATGAAAGGCTATTGTCTGAATACAGAAGGAGAAGCCTGTCCGGTATAAAATGTCAATGGATTTTCAGGAATATGCCTGTAGAAGATTTGGTTGTCTGGCTGTCGGAAAATTGGTTATTTTCACAGATTGACGCTCTCGCTGTGATAGTGCTAAAATAGAGGAAAACGGTCAAGATATAGTATACATTTTAAATAGAATACAATATATTGTAGTTATCAGAAAGGAGAACAAGATGAGCTTAAACAATGTGAAAGTTGTAAAAAAAGACGGGACAAAAGAAGAATTTAACGTGCAAAAAGTCGTTGTGGCAGTCAATAAGTCTGCATATCGTGCACTGATCAAATTTTCACAGAAAGATATTGATTTTATCTGTCATTTTGTAGAAGAAAAGGTAGAAGAACTCGGAGTGCATGAGATCCGGATTCCGGAGATGCACAATATTGTAGAGGGAGCGCTTGAGAAAGTGAATCCGATCGTGGACAAAAAGTTACCGGGACTATCGGAATTACAAGCAGGATTTTGTGCAGATGCTTGACGAGGTTTATAAGAAAAGCCAGTCGATCATGTATATCGGGGACAAAGAGAACAGTAATACAGACAGTGCACTGGTATCGACCAAGCGAAGCCTGATCTTCAATGAGCTGAACAAAGAATTATATAAGAAATTTTTCCTGACGGTGGAAGAATTACAGGCAATCCGGGAAGATATATTTATATCCATGATATGTCAGCCCGAAGAGATACGATGAATTGTTGTCTCTTCGATGTGAAAAGCGTACTGACCGGTGGATTTGAGATGGGAAATCTGTGGTACAATGAGCCAAAGACACTGGATACGGCATTTGATGTGATCGGAGATATCGTACTGAGTGCGGCAAGCCAGCAGTACGGAGGATTTACCGTGCCGAGCGTAGATGAGATCCTGGAGCCTTATGCGAAGCGTTCCCATGAAAATCATCTGAACAAATTACAGAAGCCTCGGACTTTCGGAAGAAGTAGCACAGGAGATTGCCTGGAAGGATCTGGAAAAAGAGATGGAGCAGGGATTCCAGGGATGGGAGTATAAGTTCAACTCCGTATCCTCAAGCCGTGGAGATTATCCATTTATTACCATGACCAGCGGAACCGATATCAGCGAATACGGAAAGCTTGTCACAAGACGATGCTGGAAGTAAGAGCAGGAGGACAGGGAAAGCCGGGACATAAAAAACCGGTACTTTTCCCGAAAATCGTGTTCCTTTATGATGAAAATTTACATGGACCTGGAAAGCCGGGAGAAGATCTTTTTTGAAGCCGGAATTGAGTGCTCCAGAAAGACTATGTATCCGGACTGCTCAGCCTTACCGGAAAAGGCTATGTGCCGAGTATTTACAAGCGCTACGGAAAGGTCATCAGCCGATGGGATGCCGTGCATTCTTATCTCCATGGTATGAAAGAGGCGGTATGAATCCGGTGGACGAAAAGGATGAGCCGGTATTTGTCGGAAGGTTCAACATCGGTGCGGTCAGTCTCCATCTTCCGATGATCCTTGCCAAATCCAGACAGGAGAACCGAGATTTCTTTGAAGTACTGGATTATTACCTGGAACTGATCCGGAAGCTTCATATCCGTACTTACGAATACCTCGGAGAGCTGCGTGCTTCTACGAATCCGCTTGCCTACTGTGAGGGTGGTTTCTATGGCGGACATCTGGAAGATCCATGACAAGATTAAACCGGTGCTGAAATCGGCAACCGCTTCCTTTGGAATTACGGCGCTCAATGAATTCCAGCAGCTTTATAATAAAAAGTCCCTGGTAGAGGATGGAGCATTTGCCATCAAGACCATGGAATATATCAACATGAGGTCAATGAATTTAAAAAAGAAGACGGCTATCTGTATGCGATTTACGGAACACCGGCTGAGAATCTGTGTGGTGTGCAGGTGCAGCAGTTCCGTAAAAAATATGGAATCGTGGAAAATGTATCGGACAGGGCGTATGTGAGCAACAGTTTTCACTGCCATGTAACCGAGGATATTACACCGATCGAAAAGCAGGATCTGGAAAACCGTTTCTGGGATCTGTGTAACGGTGGAAAGATCCAGTATGTAAAATACCCGATCAATTATAACAAAGAGCTATCAAATCACTGGTACGCCGTGCAATGGATATGGGATTTTATGAGGGTGTTAATCTGTCACTTGCCTACTGTGATGACTGTGGTCATGAAGAGCTGTCTATGGATGTGTGTCCGGTATGTGGAAGTAAGAATCTGACAAAGATTGACCGTATGAACGGATATCTGTCTTATTCGAGAGTCAAGGGAGATACCAGACTCAATGATGCCAAGATGGCAGAAATTGCGGAAAGGAAAAGTATGTAAATGCGTTACCATAATATAACAAAAGATGATATGCTCAACGGGGATGGCCTGCGGGTTGTCCTCTGGGTTGCAGGATGTGACCATTGCTGTAAGGAATGCCACAATCCGGTGACCTGGGATCCGAATGGTGGGCTTTTCTTCGATGAAGGCGAAGGCAGAGATTTTTGAAGAACTGGAGAAGGATATATCAGTGGGATCACATTCAGTGGAGGCGACCCGCTGCATTCGGCAAATGCCTATGAGGTCATGATGCTGGCAAAAGAGATTAAAGAAAAATTTCCGTCAAAGACGATCTGGCTTTACACCGGTTATGAATGGAAAGATATCAAGAATATGGATATTGTAAATTATCTGGACGTTCTGGTGGACGGAGAATTCGAGGTTGAGAAGAAGAACTGGATCTGCACTGGAAAGGCAGCGCGAACCAGATGGTCATTAACGTACCGGAGACATTAGGAAAAGGAGAAATTGTATTACATGAAGAGAATTGCTAAATTTCACAAAGTAAGTCTGGAACAGTTTATGGAAGGATGGAAGGATACCTTTGGTGAGCAGTATACAGAGGATCAGATCAAGGCTTTATATGAAGAAATCAAATTGCCGAAGCGTGCAACGGCAGGAAGTGCAGGATATGATTTCTATGCACCGGATGATTTTGTGATCGAGCCGGGAAAGACGATCAAGATCCCGACAGGGATCCGTGTGGAAATGGAAGAAAACTGGGTGCTCAAATGCTATCCGAGAAGCGGACTTGGATTCAAGTTCCGTCTGCAGCTGAATAATACGGTAGGAATTATTGACAGCGATTATTTCTATTCTGATAATGAAGGTCATATCTTTGCGAAACTGACGAATGATACCAATGAGAATAAAACGGTAGAGCTTGGAAAAGGGACAGGCTTTATGCAGGGGATTTTTGTTGAGTATGGAATTACTGTGGGATGACGATGTGACAGCAGTCAGAAACGGGGGATTTGGAAGTACGACGAAGTAGGGTTGTAAAAAAGAGAGACTAAGGTATAGGTTGTGTTGGCGACCGGGATTAAAAAATGGTGTCCAATTCCATTGTGCAAGGGCATTACGATGAACCTCTGAGAGCGAAATTGTGTCAGCAAAGGCTTCCACAATTTTTGAGTTTCATCTCCATTGCAGAATAAGTGAATTGAACACTATTTTTTTGATCCCGGTTGCCGGATTTACTGTATTAGAGAGGCGTTTTTTACAAGGCTGGACTGATAACCGGTTGAGGAGATTTAGGTAGTGGTGGGAAGGGGGAGTTGTGGAAAGGTGAAGGTTATGTAGGTGTAGCCTGCAATTTTGTTGCAGGCTACAGGGGATTAGTTTAATTTTACGTTCAGGTAACTACGGCCGGATAGGGTTTTGTTGAAGGTGATGCAGAGGATGACGATGAGGCAGCCTGTGAGGAATCCTGGGAGGTTGAAGATGGCGGTGAGGATAAGGAGCAGAAGACGCATGAATTTTAATGCGTAGCCTAGTTCAAGTTTGGCTGGGTGTAGTTGGCGATGGAGACGAATGCCATGTAGAGCATGATCTCGCTGTTGAACCAGCCGGATTCGACGGAGAATTCCCCCATGACGATACCGGCGATGACGCTGAGAGGGGTGCTGAGCATACTCGGAGTGTTGAGGGCGGCGAGGCGGAGTCCGTCGATGGCAAGCTCCAGGATCAGGATCTGGAAGATCAGGGGGATGTTGACCGTATCTTCGATCAGAACGAAGCGGAAGATCTCCGGTATCCATGCCGGGTTCTGCATAAAGAGCAGAAAGAGTGGAACCATGAAGACAGTCAGCAGTGTGATCAGTACACGGGATATTTTCAGGTAGATTCCGGTGATTGGCGGAAGTAGTAATCATTTGCCTCTTCGATCATATCAAAGATGGAGGTTGGCAGGATCAGTGCAGATGGGGAGGTATCAGTAAGGATGATCACTTTTCCTTCCATCAGGCAGGCGCAGGCTGTGTCTGGACGTTCGGTAAATTTATATTTTGGAAATGGATTGTACCATTTGCGCTGAAAGAGAGCTTCCGCAAGAGATTGCTGGCTCATTTTCAGATCCTGGGATTTGCTTTCTTCCAGTTTGTTCTGGATCGTGGTCAGAAGTTCGCGGTCTACACGGTCGGACATATAGCAGAGAGCTACGTCGGTGCGTGTGGAAGTGCCGGCTTCATACATTTCCATGATCAGATGCGGATCGCGGATCCGGCGGCGCATCAAGGCAGTATTGAATACGATTGTTTCCACAAAGCCATCACGGGAACCGCGCAGGGATTTGTCTTTATCGGGTTCCTCGATGCTGCGGGACGGGTAAGTACGGCAGTCGATGGCAATAGCGGCTTCATAGCCGTCAATAAAAAGACAGGTGACACCGGACAGAAGATTTTTGAAAATGCTGTCAAAGTCACCGAGAATATCAACTTCTACATAGGGGATGCAGCTTGTAGAAAAGGAAGTTGCATCCTCTGGCATATCATCGGCAGAAATATTGAGGAAGGAGTCCATAAGTTTCAGCATGATTCATCTTTGGTGAAACCATCAATAAAATAAAAGGCACTATTTTGTCCGCCGATGATCAGAGTTCGTTCGATAATATCAAAGCTTTTTTTTACGGGAAGAGCCCGGTTCATATATTTTGTATTGTCGGTGAGGGAAGCACTGACAGTATGTTTTTCCATATTGAATCCTCCATTCAGAGATAATTTAAAGTTAAGAAAATCTGGAATCCCGGAAATATTTTACTGCCTGGATTCTGCATAGATTTAGCATTTCACAAAAAAAGGAAAATATACCGGATTATGACAAAAGTTATTAAGAAACTTAAGATTTTTTTAGCATGGGAAAAGATTTTGCTATCTTGCGGAAAAGAGGGTATACTGTACATAATTATAAGTAATATATAAATCCCTAAAGGGATGAAGGAGGACACACTTATGAGTGAATATATGATCATGACAGACAGCACAGTGGATTTACCGAAGGAATACCTGACCGAGGAGCTTGGGTTCCATATATTCCTCTTACTTATCTGATCGATGGACAGTCTTATGAGGATATGATTGGACTTACCGGGGAAGAATTTTTTGCAAAGTCAGGGCAGGGTCGATGCCGACAACTTCTCAGATCAATCCGGAGCAGGCAAGAGAGGCATTGGAGCCATATCTGAAGGAAGGAAAAGATATTTTATATATTGCCTTTTCATCCGGACTTAGCGGAACGTACAACAGTGTGCGGATGGCAGCAGAAGAGCTGCAGGAAGAGTATCCGGAGCGGAAATTGATTGTGATTGATTCACTCTGCGCTGCATGGGAGAGGGGCTTCTTGTGTACAAAGCTGTTCAGATGAAGCGTGCAGGAAAGAGTCTGGAAGAAGTGGCTGCCTGGGTGGAGGAGAACAAGCTTCATATCATGCATAACGTTACGATTGATGATTTATTCCATTTACATAGAGGTGGAAGAGTATCAAAGGCTTCTGCAATTGTTGGAACGATGATCCAGATCAACCGATCATCCACATGGACGATCATGGCGAACTGAAGGTTATTGGAAAAGAACGTGGCAGAAAGAAAGCATTGACACACATCGTGGATATGGCAGTGAAGCAGTCCGAAGGTTGGGATAATGATATTGTGATGATCACACACGGTGACTGCAAAGAAGATGCGGAATTTGTGGCAAGACAGGTGGAGAAGAAGATGGGAGTCCACAATATTTTGATTAACTGCATTGGAACGGTGATTGGGTCACATACAGTCGGGGTTGTGGCTGTGTTCTGTATGGGGAATAAGAGATAAGAGTTTGTAAAGACGAGGCATACAAATGAAAGAATTACGGAGACAATTGAAAGAGCTACTGCAACAGGCGGGAGCAGATGCTGAAGTTTTAGAAGCTTTTAGTCAGGAAAATGCAGTGTTTCCATTTAGTGCGGAAAGCAGAATTTTGATGTATCTGATGAATGCTCAGGCAATTACAATATGAACAGTATCAGGAAATATATGAAAGTTATATGAAAAGAAACCAATATCTGTATTTGTTTGAGATGGCGACCAAGAACATTCGGAGAAACCTGGGTGAGCAGCATATTTTAAAATTGTTTCCGGCTTTTGTAAAAGCGACAAAAGAGAATATGGTTTCGGTTTATCCTGATTTTGATGGAGAATTTGATCTGTGGATTCCTGAAATAAGAGTAGAAGTTAAAGCGTGTAGGGCAAATGATACAAAAGCGGGTGGAAGTCTTGCCAGCAGAGCGTATTTGCATTCAGAAGCAATTGCAAATGGGTTTAAGTATCATTATCAGCAGTTAAAGCCATCATGCTGTGATGTGTTTATCTGGATTGGTGTTTGCGTGATGAGCTGATTTATTGGGTACTTACAAGTGAGGAACTTCAAAGAACAGGAAAGCTTGGATCCCAGCATAGGAATGAAAATACAGGAATTGCGGGAGCAACTGTATTTGAAGGCCAGGTTTTTATGACAGAAGAGGAGCTAAGATCATTTTGGGTTGCTGAAAAGATGTCCTTAATGTCGTTAAGAAGAAAGGAAGATAAGAAAAAACCAGAGCAGACCTGGCAATCCTATTGTTGAATAGGGGAAGCCAGGAATATCTCTGGTTTTATGTTTGTCAGAACAGAAATTTGTTTTCTCCAGCTACTGCATGCTTAATGATATCCTGCTCTTTAGAGGTAAGATTAAATAATTTAAAAATCAATTGGTCAAGTTGCTCGTAGGCAATTTGTGCTTCCTCAGGAGGCAGTCCGTTAATTAGTGGTTCGACAGCTTGGATGATACTGTTTTGCATGCCGGCATTAACATCCGGAATCGGAATATTTTCAATATGAGAACGCAATACCTTCACGGAGTGAAACTCCATTTTGTAAATAAACTGTGCAATTCTGGAATTAAGGATGGAAGAATATATTTTATATGCAGTCCTTCAAGCTTGGGGATGACCACGTTGCAGCTATTCAAAGAAAGTGTTTGTTTATCATCATAAGCAAAGACAAGTTGGCTGCTGATAAAACGATACAAAAGCTTTTCTGGCGCACGGTACATTTCTATAGGTGCTACCTGCTGAAAATTCTGTGGGTTAAACACGATATAGTTTGAGTTCGGATTAGTATGGTACTTAAAGATATCGGAGCCTTTTTAAAATAACTTCGTTATCTTTGTTTTTCACGGAAGAAATATATTTTTTATTATTTCCGGTTACGATTCCTAAAGCAAAATCGGCGTTTCCGGCAAGGAATTTTGTTTTAGGAATATGCCGAATTTTTTCAAGCAGCTGATATTCAGCATCCGTTGTATGAAAGCTGAAATATTCGGCTGAAATTTTACGGTTTGTCAGAATGGTTGTACAGTGACTACAGTCGGATACTTCCATTCCGACTGTCGAAAGTGGCTTTCCGGTGTGAATGAGCTGCAATATAATGCAGGGACACTGAACCTTATCAAAGGCATTTCCCAAAAAATTAAGATATCGGATGGAATTACTTTCCATAATGGCAGTACGGACTGGTGTATGTGCCTTTACATTAAGTATTGCCTCTGGAAGAATAAAAGAGAGTTGTCCGTTTATGGACAAATTACGTAGTGCTTTTTCAATAAACAAATCATAAGACTCTATATTTTTCCCGGAAGCAGTCCGATAGTTTTTGCGAAGCTTTTCCTTTCCGACTCGGAAAATTCATATCCCCATGCGGATTGCCGATGATATACTGATAAGAAGCTTTTAAATCAGATGCAAGATAATCGGCTTCGGTTATATGCTCGTACAGATTTTTGATAGAGAGAATGTCATATTTTAAAACCATGTTCAACCGGGTGATTTTTACACTGATTGTATCGGTGTCATTGCCATAAATCTGGTCAAAACGAACATGTGCTGGAAGCTGCAATAAAAAATTTCCAGTTCCACAGCAGGGATCCAGAATTCTGGCATCTGATGCAATATCCAGCTTCTCAATCAGCTTTTTGACGATTTTGGTAGGCGTATAGTAGGAGCCGGTTGCCTTGCGGCTGCCGATATTTTTACAGGAAATGTAAATGAGACCAAGAATATCTTCAGCAGGTTCGTATACATAATCAAAATCAAAAAGCGGAGAATATTTTTCACAGAAAAGCAGAGCATGCTCGGAATCTGCAATCAAAGCATAGATCAGTTCGTCGTATAGAGACAGGGTGATTTCTTTTTTTAAAAATCTGCTCAGCAACGCTTTTTCATGCTTGAAAGAAAGATCATATTTTTGGGCGAGCAAATGCAGGGCACAGTCAGCAATGAAATATTGAATCACATCCGATGAAAGAGCAATGGATTCATTGGTTACAATTCGGAGAATCTGCTGCAGTGTTCGATATTCTGACAATTTCAGAAACATAGGTGCTGTAAGAGAATTTCCACAGACAAATTTCTTGTTACGTCTGCTTTTCAGTGATTGATTTTGTCCGGATTGCAGTTCGGCTTTCAACTTTTCGGTATATTGTTTTGTAAAATAAGGCTTTCTTTTATCCGTATATTCAGGAATAAGTTTGCCAAGCTTGATCCAGTTGCGCCCGGTTGCGGTCGAAATGGAAAGTATATCACATAATTCTTTTAAAGAGAGATAATCGGAATCTTTCAGGGAATTCGTCATTCGCTCATCGGAAAGGTTTGATGGCCGTGGCAGGGATCAACCAGATGCCGCTGACCATTTTGCAACCTCAATCCGGTTGGTTTCGCAGAGTTTTTGTATGCGGCGTTCAGATAAATGGAATTTCTTCGAAGTTTCTTTTACAGAAATATAATCCATAGTCGTGCAGACTCCTTTTTTCGTATAATAATGATGTGAGTGTCAAAGTAAATTTTGCCGCTCACTGGTGTAATCGGATTGCTCCATTGCGAAGCGATTCCTGCAATCTCGAACACCTCAAACTCCCATAAAATGGCGTGTTCATATCATTTTATTTCGTTTTCAGTGTTCGGCGTGTCAATAAGTATCATATAATAAATATTATATACGGCAATACGAATGAAAGCAATATTAATTTAAAGGATTCGAATTTGGACTGGACGATTGTTTGACTCATGCTGATTATTGGAAGGTGAATTGATGTAATGTCAAGAGATTTTTGAGTTACAGGTAAAAAAAGGAAAATTCCTTTTCTGATAAGAAATTTTCCTAAGTAAATGTCATTTACTGTGAACAGTAACTAGTTTTGCTCTCATAATAAATTCTTCTTGAAATTCATTTGACAGTATGATTTATCCTGCTTATAATTATATACAGGCAATTTGTAAATTCAAGTACTAACAAAAAAGACAGGTACTATCTAAGGAGAAAGCGTTATGATAAAGAACTATATCGAAAATGCAAATTTTGAAGATACAGGCTTTGCCTATACATTGTCCCTGATTTCCGGCAAACATAAGATGGTTATTCTATACTGTCTGATGGAGTTTGAAACGGTACGGTTCAATGAATTAAAACGGTATCTGAAAACTATTTCCGACAAAACGCTCAGTACCAATCTCAAAGAGCTGGAGAAAGACCACCTGATTATCAGGACGGAATATCCGCAGATCCCGCCGAAGGTGGAGTACAGCCTTTCAGAAAGAGGGAAGTCATTGATGACTGTACTGGATCAACTTTGCATTTGGGGAGAAGAGAACAGATTGGTGAAATGATCAGTTCTTATTTTTTTATGTGAAAAGAAGGTGTTATTATGTGGATGATATTTGCTGTTTTATCAGCGGTATTTGCTGCGTTAACCTCAATTCTTGCCAAGATAGGTATAGAAGGAGTGAATTCCAACCTGGCAACTGCAATCCGAACCATTGTTGTAGTAATCATGGCATGGGGCATGGTCTTTCTTACTCATGCGCAGAATGGACTGGCAGAAATCAGTAAGAAAAGCTGGATTTTTTTAATCTTATCTGGATTAGCAACAGGAGCTTCGTGGCTGTGCTATTATAAAGCTTTACAAATGGGGGATGCATCAAAGGTTGTACCAATAGATAAACTGAGTGTGGTAATCACACTTATATTGGCATTTGTGTTTTTACATGAACAGTTTACTACAAAATCACTCATTGGCTGTATTTTGATAGGAGCAGGTACATTGATAATGGTGTTATAAATTTTTAATTAAATCGGACAGATTTGGTGAAATAAAAAGGGTATATAATTCGATAGTTGGAGGATATATGAAAACTGTAATTATTAATGGAAGTTTTCGCCACCATCCAGAACTTCAATTTCTGCCATTTCTTCTGCGGTCAGTGTGAAATCGAAGAGGTCAAAGTTCTGCTGCATACGATCTTTGTGAACAGATTTCGGAATGATAACCACATCATTTTGAAGGAGGAAACGAAGGGCTGTCTGTGCAGCAGTTTTTCCGTATTTTTCATCAATCTTTGTCAGAACCGGATTGGTGAATATATCGTTGCGTCCTTCCGCAAATGGTCCCCATGCGAAGGTGACATTTTATGTCGAAGAATTGAGCTGAAAAGCCAGGATAAAGAGGTTATATATAATGAAATTAGTTAAGACTAATTAAAAGACGGCGTAATGTTAGAAAAAAGAAAGACGGTGTTTACTTATATCCGATATAATGTGGATCAGATTCAAAATATTTTTTATCCAATCAGATATGATCAGGATTGTATGATACTGGAACTGAAAGAAGATCATAAGCCGGAAGAGGCAATTGCGCAGATAAAAGAAAAAAGAGTACGCTTTGCGGTTTCAGGGAAAAACAGCAGAAAGAAAGGAATATACAGGACACATTCTTGCTGTTGGAATCAGTTATAACAGCAAGAAAAAGGAACATGAATGTAAGATTGAACAACTCTAAAAAAAGTGCAGTTTTATTACAGGATTCTAAAATTATTCATGCATCAGATTGCTATAATATTTCGTTTTGCTCGCTTATTTTATGGTATAGTGGCGGATATATGTACGGAATGAAGGAAATGGTTCATATGTCCAGAGTAGATATGTGGGGGAATGCCGCTGGGGGGTGATATACTGAGGTTGGCTTCTTTAACGGTGTATGATGACTATAAACTTCAAAATAAAAAATGAATCAACGAGTCTAACATTTAATTAGGAAAAGGATTAGGAGATAAATATGAAAAAAGTTCTGATACTTGGGTGTCCCGGTGCGGGGAAAAGTACATTTGCAAGAAAACTCAGAGACAAAACAGGACTTCCATTGTATTATCTTGATATGATCTGGCATAAGCCGGACAGGACAACGATAACAAAGCAGGAATCGATGCAAAATTATCTGAGATTATAAAGCAGGAAGAATGGATTATCGATGGTAATTATGGAAGAACACTTGAAATGCGTTTTGAAGAATGTGATACGGTATTCTTTTAGATCTGCCAACAAATGTGTGTCTTGCGGGCGCGGAAGGCGTATTGGAAGAGAAAGAGAAGATATGCCATGGCAGGAAGAAGAACTGTCAGCAGAATTCAGAGATTTTATTATCAATTTTCAAGGGATGAAATAACCGGAAATCAATGAGATGTTAAAGAAAATATAAGAATAAAAATATTAATTTATATTCAATC
>ENA-OQCS01000526-OQCS01000526.1-human-gut-metagenome-genome-assembly--contig:-NODE-526-length-21207-cov-2.209488_pt1 | contig 21207 bp, 35 predicted proteins | sample MGYA00242757_ERZ504575 | MGnify/ENA primary metagenome ERZ504575 (study PRJEB26092, sample SAMD00036297) | human gut metagenome | host: Homo sapiens | study: EMG produced TPA metagenomics assembly of... | reverse complement strand
TTTCCAAACATTAAATCACCGTACCATCTTTATCTTTCATTAAATAACAGCCCGGTTGCATTGGTAAAAGTGATAGCTTATCTTTAATATATTGAAGATCCATTATTCAAAATATACCACTGTTGCACCTAATCCACCTTCATTTGGTCCACCATCTTGATAAGATTTTACATATTTATTTTTATCCAATAACTTTCGAACACCTTTTCTTAAAACACCTGTTCCCATTCCATGGATAATTCGTACTGTTGAATAATTTGATACGAGTGCTCCATCAATAAATTTATCTACTGCATTCATGCTTCTTCATAACGCATACCAATAATATTAAGTTCATAACTTTGTTTATTAGCTCTTCGTAATGAACGGATATTAGATGTTTCTTTCTTTTCTGGTACTTTTTCATGCATGAATTGAACTTCTGTTTTTTTAGCATTCAATTTTAAACCACCCATTGAGATCGTCAACATTCCTTTTTTATTGATGTCAACAATTTCTCCTTGTCGATTGACAGATAATACTTTAACAATATCACCTATTTTATAATCATGATCTTCATGATTTTCAACTTGTTTCTTTTGATGTTTTAAATCACCTAATTGTTTTTTAGCTTGAATAACTTGATGCGGCTTAATTTGTCCTTGTAATTCTTTTAAAATTGCATCTGCTTTATTTTGTGCTTCTTCAAGAATCTTATTCGCATCACTTTGAGCCTCTTCAATCATTTTTTCTTTTTTAGATTGATAATTTATCAATCAATTGTTGATAATGCTTTTCTTTATCTGCTGTTTCTTTTTGTAATTTTTCAAGAGCTTCTTTTTCTTGTAAAACAGCTGATAATTCTGATTGTAATTTTTCTAATAACTTTTGTGATGTTGTCATACTTTCATCTTTGATGATGAAAGCATGTTGAATAATGTCTTGATTTAAACCTAAATGTTTTGATATTTCAATAGCATAAGAATTTCCTACGCTACCATCTAATAAACGATAAGTAGGTTGCATTTTTTCTTGATTAAATTCAACCGAAGCAATCTTAATATAATCTGATTCTTTCGCAAATTCTTTTAATGCACTATAGTGAGTAGAAGCTAAAATATAAGCACCTTTTTTATGTAAATAAGTTAAAATAGCTTCTGCTAAACTTTCACCTTCTTTAGGATCAGTTCCTGAACAAATTTCATCAATTATAACTAAACTATTTTTTGTCGCATGTTGCGTAATAAAAACCAATCTTTTCATATGCGATGAAAAAGTAGAAAGCGATTGTTCAATAGATTGTTCATCTCCCACATCTACAAAAACATCATCAAACAATGGAAGTTTCGCTTGTGTGACTGGAATTGGAAGTCCACAAATAGCCATTAAAGAAAGTAATCCCGCTGTTTTTAAAGCAACTGTCTTCCCTCCTGTGTTACTTCCACTAATGAGTAAAATATCTTGTGGTTTCTTTAAAACAATATCATTAGCAACAACTTCTTTTGATCAATCAAAGGATGTCTTGCTTTAAGTAACTCAATTTCCTGACAATTTTCATCAACAACTGGCATCACCATATCTAACTTTTTGCCATATTCACTAATAGCAAAAACAGCATCCATTTCTATCATGATTTCCAAATCTTCATTTAAAACACGGTCATAACTTCTTACCTTTTTTGTTAGTTCTAATAAATACGATGAATTTCTAGTTGTTCATCTTGTTTAATTTGTGAAAGTTGATTGTTGTAAGAAACAATTTCTTCTGGTTCTACATATGTTGTTCTTCCTGAAGAAGAATGTCCATGATGAATTCCCTTGATTTGATTTTTATAAGAAACATTGACGGGTAAAACAAAATGATCATTCTTGTTGAAATGACATCATGAGATAAATAATCTTTATTTTGTGCTCTTAATGCTTCAATTTTCTTTCTCATATTGGCTTCAATCGCTGAAATTTGTCTTCTTAAACGATAAAGCTCATGACTGGCATGATCATAAATATTTCCACTTGGATCGACGCATTTTAAAATTTCATTATATAAATCTTTAGGTAAATAAAGTAATGAAAGTATTTCAAGTAAATGACTTTGTTCAATTTCTTGATCCAAATAAGCTTGTACCTCTTGTACATTTTTTAATATTTGTACGATTTTTAATAAATCTTGAGGATAACAAACACCACCTTTTTGTGCTTTTTGAAGTATTTCTTTAATATCTTCATAAGGGGCTAAAGGAATACGTCCATAAGCATAGATGATTTTCATAGCACTTGATATATCATCTTGATAGAGTTTTAAATCATCTATATCTTGAAAAGGCTGTATTTGATCAATTCGCTTTTTAGCCATTTCACTAAAACAATAGTTTTTAATATAATCTTGAATAAATGAAAACTCCAATGTTCGATAACTCTTTTTCATTTCTAATGTCCTTTCGTTAAAAGATTGATATCAATATCATAATTTTGACATAAAGAAGATATTCTTTGATAATCTTCTTGATCTACTGTTTGTAAATCTATTTCACTATAATAGTTATAAATAAAATCTTTTATTGTTTCATCATCTAACCATTTATTTTGACTTGCTTCTTCTATAAAATTTGTCACCATAGATACTTGTTTTCATCAGATAAAGAAACATCTAGATGTGTTAATTGATTTAAATCTTTAAAATCAGCAATAGATGAAAAATAATGAGGCATGGTATCAATTATAAAAGAGCCTATATACGTTTGTTCAATTGTTTCTTTTCCTTGATTGATAAAAGGAATAAAAATCATTGAAAGAACAAAATATACAATAATGATTCCTTCAATAATTGATAAAATCAAACCTAATAAATGATCTAATAATTTTGTCATTTTTAATAAAGAAACAATTTTCTTTAAAAACGGTTTTAATAAAACACCAATTCCCTTTAAAATGAAATAACCAACAATAAATAAAATAACAGCAACTAACAATTGATTGACCTTTATACCAATTGGTTCTAATAAACCTTCTAATTGATAAAGTGTAATCAATTTAGATAAAGGAAAAGAAAAATTAATTGTTAGAAAATAAGCTATAAAAAGACTAAAAAAGTCATAAAGTCGAATAATGAATCCTTTTAGATAACCAATAAATGTATATATAATAAGGAATAAACCTATAATTATATCGATTATGTAGGGATTATTTAATAAAGCCATAAATACCTCCTTGCAATTATTGTATCAAAACAAAAATATAGTGTCAAAATTTGAAAAATATGCTATAATTAGTATATATGGTAGGAGGAAAGAAATGACATGAATGTAGCAAATAATAACAAACCAATGAATATTATGGATATGCATGTTGAAAACTATGCCCCTTTAAGTAATGGTGGTCCATCAAACCAAGAAAAACAATATTATCCTTATTCTCACATTGGTTGTGATGAAACAGGATCAGGTGATTTTTTTGGACCATTATGTGTTGTTGCATGCTATATCGATGAACGTGATTATGATTGGTTAGCGAGCTTAAATGTTCGTGATCCTAAACTCATGACACCTCAAGAAGTTATTGAAATTGCTAGAGAGATCAAAGATCGACTTGTTTATAGTTTGTTGATTCTTGATAATTCTCACTACAATCAAATGGCAGCTGCTGGTAATAATCTAGCAAACATTAAAGCAAAACTTTATAATCAAGCCGTTACAAATGTAATGCAAAAAGTTGCAATGAAAGTTGATAAAAAAGTCGTAAATCAATTTGTTTCACCTAAAACGTATTATAATTATTTAAAGAGTGAAGTAATCGTTGTTAAGGATTTATCTTTTGAACAAAAAGGAGAAGAACAATACTTTGCAATTATGTGTTCGTCTATTCTTTCAAAATATGCCTTTTACCAATATTTTAATAACATGTCTAGAAGCTTGAAAGTGAAATTGCCTCGTGGTAATACAAGCTCAGTTGTCGATCATGTTGCTGTAAGTATTGCTAAAAAGTATGGTAAAAAAATGTTACTTAAAGTAACAAAAACTAATATGACTAATTATAAGCGTATTAAAGATGTAATTTAAGGTCTTCCAAAGAAGACCTTTTTATTTTATAAACTATTTAATTCAAATGCTGGAATTTTTGTGTATTTGACACCTGCGGCATCTAACATACGTTTTGCAGCACGATCACTGTCTGTTCCATTATATTTATCATCTTCATAAATAATTTCTTTAATACCACTTTGAATAATGGCTTTCACACATTCATGACATGGGAATAAAGAAACATAGATCGTACATCCTTGTAAATGAGAAATACTATTTAAGATAGCATTCAATTCTGCATGAACAACGTAAGGATATTTTGTATCATACAAATCTCCTTCTCTTGCTGCCCATGGAAACTGATCATCTTCGCATCCCCATGGAAGTCCATTATATCCTACTCCTACGATCTTATTTTCTGGAGAAACAATACACGCTCCTACTTGTGTATTAGGATCTTTTGAACGATAAGCTGAAAGCTTAGCAACTCCCATAAAATATTGTTGCCAACTAATAATCTTTTTAGACATTTTATTCTCCTTTCAATTCATCAAGTTTTGCTTGAAAATAATCAGGTAAAGGACATTCAAACTCTAAATATTCACCTGTAGTAGGATGAATAAATCCTAATTTTTTAGCATGTAAGAATTGTCCATGACTTTGATCATCTTTTTTCTTTCCATACTTAGGATCTCCATAAACTGGATAACCAATATAAGACATATGCACCCTAATTTGATGCGTTCTTCCTGTTTCAAGTCGACATTCAATTAAAGACATATCATCATATCTTTCTAATACTGTAAAATTAGTAATTGCTTCTTTACTGTTATTTTTTGTGACAGCCATTTTTTGACGATCATTGACATCTCTACCATTGGTGCATTGACTTTACCATGAACATGTGGAATAACACCATGAACTAAAGCCACATAACGACGTGTAACACTATGTTCTTTTAACTGTTCACTCAATGATTTATGAGCTTTATCATTTTTTGCTACCATTAATAAACCACTTGTTTCTTTATCTATACGATGAACAATACCAGGACGATTCACACCATTGATTCCTGATAAATCTTTACAATGGTAAAGTAAAGCATTTACTAAAGTACCACTATAAATTCCCACACTTGGATGAACGATCATCCTGAAGGTTTATTGACAACGATAACATCTTGATCTTCATAAACGATATCTAAAGGAATATCTTCTGGTAAAACATCCATCTCCTTATTATCAGGAATCGTGATTTCAATAGCATCATTCATTTTAATTTTATAACTTGCTTTTTCAATTTTTCCATTTACAAGAACATGCCCTTCTTTAATATATTCTTGAATAAGTGTTCTTGATAAATCAGAAATTGATTCATAATAAACTTATCTAAACGTACATTTTCTTCATTAATCTCTAATTTTCTTTTTTCCATTAATATAATCCTCAAATATAATCTCTAAAATAATCAATCCTACTCCTATTACTACTGCCATATCAGCAATATTAAAAATAGGAAAATCATAACCAAAAATAATAAAATCAATAAAATCTCTAACATATCCAAAATAAAGACGATCTGTTAGATTTCCAACAAGACCTGCAAAAGTTAAGACAATTCCATAACGTGTTAATCTTTGAGCTTTGGTTGTCTTACTAAAGTAATAAAACATAAAAATTGCTGCAGCAAGCGAAACAACTACAAACAAACTAATATGTCCTGATAACATTCCCCAAGCTGCTCCTTGATTATGCGAATATGTATAATAAAAGAAATTATCAATAATCGCTTGCGATTGCCCTAGCATCATCGAAGAAGACACTAATATTTTTGTAAGTTGATCTCCAATAACAACCACCAAAAAAGTAACAATATATAAAACCCAATTTTTCTTACTTATATTTTTCATCTAATCACCAAGGACATTATACAATAAAGCTTTTTAAAATCCTAGTATGACTTTTTTAAATATGTAGTATTTAAAACCATTTCAAATAGTTTATATTGCAAAAAAATATGATAATCTATAAAATAAATATGAGGTGAAATTATGAATAAAGAAACACTAGAAACTCTTGTTGAAAAAGAAAGTCAAAAAAGTTCTATTATGTCTAAAGATATTCCTGATTTAGATCTCTATATGGATCAAATTATGACTCTTTTTGAAACCCATCTAGCAAATCATAAAAAAAATGAAGATGATAAATTACTTACTAAACCATGATCAATAATTATTCCAAAGCAAAAGTCATTACGCCTGTAAAGGGAAAAAATACGCTAAGGAACAAATCATTCAAATGTTGATCATCTATCAATTAAAAAATAATCTTTCCATTCAGGAAATTAAAGATCTATTGACACCTATTTATGAAAATAACGATGATTTATCAAATCTTTATGATCATTTATAGATATTAAACACTCTTTAAATTCCCAACTTCAAAAATGATTCAAAAAATAATGGATGATTATCAATTAAAAATTGAAAACTATCAAGATTTATTTTTATTGGTAGCTATTTTATCTTCATTAAGTCATTCGCTAACAAATATTGCGGAAATGCTTATTGAAACGAAAGAGATATAATTTAAAACTATAGCCAACTTTTATTTTTTCTTCGTTTACTATCTATTTATTTTTTCTATATAATGTATAAAAAAGCGAGGTACTATATGAAAATTAATGAATTATTAAAGAAAAGACCAACATTGTCTTTTGAAATATTCCCACCAAAAAATAATGAAAATGATATCACATCTATTTATGCAACCATTGATGAACTAGCAAAAATGGATCCTGATTTCATTTCTGTCACTTACGGAGCTAATGGTTCTACATCTAAAAATACATGTAAGATTGCCTCAACCATTAAAAATAAATATGGTATTGAATCTGTAGCTCATTTAACATGTATGAATAATACAAAGGATGAAATCAAAGAAATTCTAGAAGAACTTAAAGAAAATGGTATTGAAAATGTCCTTTCTTTACGTGGCGACTATCCCAAAGATGGTGATGGTATTAATCATGGTGATTTTAAATATGCTAGTGAATTAAATGAATTCATTGAAGAAAACTTTCCTAATGATTTTTGTTTATCTGGTGGATGTTATCCAGAAACACATTATGAAGCCAAAAACTTTGAAGAAGATCTTTTAAACCTAAAGAAAAAAGTCGATGCTGGAGCTAAATATCTTGTTACTCAAATTTTTATGACAATCAATATTATTATCGTCTAGTCAGAGAAGCAAGAAAAATTGGAATTCATATCCCTATTCTTGCAGGAATTATGCCTGCCCATAATCCAAAACAGTTAAAAAATATCGCAAAAATGTCAAATTGTTCTGTTCCGTTTGATTTAGCAGCGATGATTGATCGTTTTGCTGGAAATCCTAAAGCGGGAAGGGAAGTTGGTTTACACTATGCAACGTATCAAATCATCGATTTAATGACTCATGGTGTAGATGGAATACATATTTATACAATGAATAAACCAGAGATTGCAAAAGAAATTTTAAAAAGAACAGAATATATTCGTGATGAATTTTTCAAAGATTAAAGAAAATGCTTTAAAGTATTTAGGATATCATCATCAAATACTTGATGAAAAAATGAATGTTTTGATTGATGAATGCATAGAGGAAATTGAAAAAATGAGTTCTTTTAGAGTAACTTATCGTAAATTTCCTCTTTCTTTCATCCTTTAAGAATTGATGAAATTTCTTTAAATCTCGATTATCCAGACTTGAATGATTTATTTCAAAATTGTCATGATGTTGTTATTATTGGCTGTACTTTAGGATTACAGGTAGAAAAAAGATCTCATTATTACAGTCATATTGACATGACCAAAGCGACGATTTTTGATGCTGTCGCAAGTAGTTTTTTAGAAGTGAAATGTGATGAATATGAAAATGAACAATTGATTGGTAAAAGAACGTTTCGTTTTTGTCCAGGTTATGGTCGTGTCCCTATTGAACTCAATAAAGAGCTTGCTTTCGTTATCGAAAGTTCTAAAAAATTGGTTTGACGGTTCAAGAAGTAATATTTTATTACCGCAAAAATCAATGGTTGGTTTGATTGGTTTAGGTGATAATAGAAAAGAAAAAACATGTCAGAATTGTTTACATATAAAAGATTGTAATTTTAGAAAGAGAGGTCAAACATGTTACGCGAAAGATTAAATAAAGATCTTCTTATTTTTGATGGTGGTTTTGGTTCACAACTTCAAGAACTAGGAATGAAGGCTGGAGAAATTCCAGAATATTATAATATTGAACATCCTGAAATGATTATTGATATCCATCATCGTTATTTAAAAGCAGGCGCTGATTTTATTACAACCAATACATTTGGCGCAAATCCCCTTAAATTAGAACAACATAAATATAGTTATCAAGAAGTGATTTTAGCGGCTATTCAAAATGCAAAAGAAGCTAAAAAAATCAAACCTGATGCTTATATTGCTTTAGATATTGGACCTATTGGTAAACTTATGGAACCGATGGGAACTTTAACTTTTGATGAAGTTTATCAAAGCGTTAAACAAATGGTAGAACTTGTAAAAGAGGATATTGATGTTGTTTTATTTGAAACAATGACAGATATTTATGAATTAAAAGCAAGTATTTTAGCCGTTAAAGAATGTAGTGATCTTCCTGTTTTTGCGACGATGACCTTTGAAACAAATGGTCGTAGTTTATCAGGATGTGATCCTCTTACAATGGTCAATGTCTTAGAAGGATTAAAAGTGGACGCTTTAGGGATCAACTGTTCTTTAGGACCAAATGAAATGGCTCCAATTATTGAAAATATTTTAGAAGTACCTCTTTCCCTGTGATGATTCAACCAAATGCAGGTCTTCCTCTTTTAGAAGATGGACAAACCGTTTATCCAATGAAAGCAGATGAATTTATTGAGGCAATCGTTCCTCTTGTCAAAAAAGGAATCGCTATCGTTGGTGGATGTTGTGGAACAACCCCTGAATTTATTCAAAAATTAAAAGAAAACTGCCCAACAACAGTGACTCCAAGAGAAGTTTCTTCGTTGACACGTGTCTCTTCAGGAACAACAACTGTTGAATTTGGAAAACATGTTGTTGTTTGTGGAGAAAGATTAAATCCAACAGGAAAGAAAAAATTAAAAGCTGCTTTAAAAGAAGAACGTTATGATGAACTTGTTGTAGAAGCCATCAAACAAGAACAAGCAGGAGCTCATGTTTTAGATGTCAATGTCGGTTTACCTGGTATTGATGAACCAAAAGTGATGAAGCATGTTATTAAATTATTACAAGAAGTTATTCAACTTCCTTTACAAATTGATAGTTCTAATTTCCAAGCAATTGAAGAAGCTTGTCGTTATTATAATGGAAAACACTTATTAACTCTGTCAACGGGAAAGATGAAACCATGGAAGCCGTCTTCCCTGTTGTAAAAAAATATGGTGGTGTTGTCATTGGCTTAGCCTTAGATGAAAATGGCATTCCTCCAAAGGCTGAGCAAAGATTTGAAATCGCTAAAAAGATCATTAACAAAGCAAAAGAATATGGCATTGACAAAAAAGATATCATTATTGACTGTCTTGTTTTAACCGCTTCTGCTCAACAAAAAGAAGTCATGGAAACAATCAAAGCTGTTTCTATGGTTAAAACATTGGGTGTCCATACTGTTTTAGGAGTAAGTAACGTTTCTTTTGGGTTACCAAATCGTCCTTTACTTAATAAAACATTCTTAGCAATGGCCATGTCGGCAGGACTTGATTTACCAATTATCAATCCATTAGATCAAGAACTGATGAACACAATTGATGCCTTTAATGTACTTTACAATTATGACCGAGACGCTACAAACTACATTCAAAAACAAGCACAAAACCAAGTTGTTTTACCAAAACAAACAACATCCTTTTCTTTAAACGATGTTGTCTTACACGGTTTAAAAGATGAAGTGAAAAAAGCAACAGAAACAGCCTTAGAAGTCAAGATGGACTAACAATCGTCAATGACATTTTAATTCCTGCTCTTGACCAAATTGGAAAAGACTATGAAACAGGTAAAATTTTCTTACCACAATTAATTCAATCAGCAGAAGCAAGCAAAATTGCATTTGATGTGATCAAACAAACATTTAAAACAACGAAATCTTCTAAAGGTCCTGTTTTAATTGCGACTGTCCATGGTGATATCCATGATATTGGGAAAAATATTGTAAAAGTTGTTTTAGAAAGTTACGGTTATCAAGTCATTGATTTAGGAAAAGATGTGCCTGCAGAGGTCGTTTTAGAAGCCTATCATAAGCATCATCCTAAAGCTATTGGTCTTTCAGCTTTAATGACAACAACGGTTGTTTCAATGGAAGAAACGATTACTTTATTAAAACAAGAAGAAAACATGTGTCCAATCTTTGTTGGTGGTGCCGTATTAACAGAAGATATCGCACAAGATATTCATGCGGATCACTATACAAAGATGCCATGGCTGCCGTCAATTTACTCAATGAAATTGTACATTAAAAGGAAGTTTATTGAAAACTTCCTTTTACTATATGATTTAAAATTTGTCCACAAACATAAGCATCATCATAAGCACGATGCGCATTTTCATTCTTGATATGTAAATAATGAGCAATCGTTCCTTGTTTATAATTATAAGGTCCATGAATATACTTTCTTGACAATTGTAAGGTATCTACGTAACAGATTTTTCCTGTTAATTGAAGTCGATCAAATGTTTCCTTTAAAAACGACATATCAAATTTCGCATTATGCGCACAAACAATCACTTTGCCTTCAAGAGCCACTTTCATAAACTCTTGGAACATCTCGTATGCTTTTTCTTCTCGTGGTTGATTTTCTAACATCTCATTGGTAATATGTGTCAAATTAGAAATAAACTCAGAGACTTCTACTTCAGCATTGACAAGTGTATTAAATTTTTGAACAGCTTGTCCATTTTCAAAAAGAACAGCTCCTAATTCAATAATTCTTTCCTCTTTTGGATTCAAACCTGTTGTTTCTACGTCAAAAGCAATAAATCTTTTTTCTAATTGATTTTTGATATCTTGATCATATTTTACTTTAATAAGTTCTAACATTTTATAATCTCTCTAAAAAATGAATTAATCTTTGATAACATTTATAAAATGAATTCATATTTAATCTTTCATCAGGAGTATGAATATCAAACATATCTGGACCTAAAGTAATAATATCTAAATCTTGAAGTGCCCCTTTGAAAATACCTGTTTCAAGACCACTATGTGTCCCTTCTTCTTTTAAAGTGATTCCTTCTGTTTCTTTAACAAAATCAACATATTGTTTTCTAAGTTTTGAACCTTCATCATAATTCCATCCTGGATAGTTATTATCTAAAACATATTTTGCCTGAAACATTGATGCAATTAAACTCAATTTGTTTGATAATTCATCTTTAGCCGATTCCATTGGAGAACGAATTGAAAAATAAATATTGAATTTTTCATTCATTTCCACTACACCCATATTTAAAGAAACATTAGTAAGATCCATTTTTAAAGATTTATGCATAAAGCCATTAGGCATTAAATACATCATTGAAATAAGATCTTGGCTTTCTTTAACTGAAATCACTTCATTTAAAGAATCTACTTTTTCTAAACGAACAAATACATGTTCATCACTTTCTTTTAATTCTTCTTTTAAATCATTTTCTACTTTTAAAACAACTTCTTTATTTTTAAATTTACGATCATTTGAAGCAAAGACACTGACACATTCTCTAGGAATCGCATTATCTTTTAAACCACCTTTAAAACTTCCTAATAAAAATTCAATGTTATTTAAAGAAAGATGATAATAGACACGTGTCATAATCACATTAGCGTTTCCTCTTTCTAAATGAATAACGCCTCCTGAATGCCCACCTTGTAAGCCACCCACATAAAGTTGATAACAAGGTGATTCGTTTTTTAGATAAGAAAGTTCTTTTTCAACAACAGCTCTTCTTCCTCCAGAACAGCTTACAGTAATAATTTTTTCTTTTCCTCTATCAAGTCCAATCATCTTTTTCGCTTTTAAAATACTTTTATCAAGATCCATTGCTCCATTAAGTCCTACTTCTTCTTGAACGGTAAAAACACATTCTAAAGCTGGATGTTTTAAGCTTTCATCATCTAGTAAAGCAAGCATATAACAAACACCAACACCATCATCCGCTCCTAATGTTGTTTTATTGGCATGTAAAAAACCATCTTCTTCAATAAGTTCAATAGAATCTTTTGAAAAATCATGATCACTATCATTATTTTTTTCACAGACCATATCCATATGTCCTTCTAACATGACTGTTTCATGATCTTCATAGCCTTTTGTTGCTTCTTTAAAAAGCACGATATTATGCATTTTGTCCCTTACATATTTTATATTTCTTTCTTTTGCAAAGTTTTCCACATAATCACAAATTGCTTTTTCATTGTAAGATCCTCTTGGAATCTTTGAAATTTCTCTAAAATAATATTCTACTTTTTCCATATATATTCCCCTATACTAATGTTCTATTCATCCATTTATTGGATTTATATCTAATCATAAAACAAATTGACCTAAAAATCCAGTCAACAATCATAGCCCACCAAACACCAATGACACCCATGTGTAAATATAAAGCAAAAACATAGCTTAAAGCAAAACGGAAAGTCCACATTGAAAATGTAGAAACGATCATTGTAAAAGTTGCATCATTGGCTGCAACGTAAGGCATTTGGGAAAGAAAATGCCATTGGCCAAACAAAGAAATCAAAAACGCAGTGAAGAGAGACCATTGAAACCGCTAAATTAGCAGTATCTTGTGGTAAAGCATAAAATCTTAAAATATATCTAACCCCAACAAGTAAAATACCAGCTGCTACAATTGTTGATAAATAAGCAATAATCATCAGTTTCTTTGTATAATATTTAGCTTGCTGATAATCATTAGCCCCAATACATTGGCCTACAACTGTTAAAATAGCAAGTCCTAAAGCCATTCCTGGAACAACGGCAATGGATGTTAAACTAAAGGCAACAGCATGGGCTGCAATGGCAGCTGTTCCAAAAGTTGAAACGAGTCTTTGCACAAGGATTTTCCCCATTTGAAACATTCCATTTTCTAAACCATTTGGAATACCAATTTTTAAGATTCTTTTGACAGTTGAAAAATCAAACTTATATTTTAAATACGTATCAATATGTACAATATGTTCTTTATTTAATAACATATATAAAATAATAAATGAACAGAACATTCTTGAAAGTAAAGTAGCAATTGCTGCTCCTTTAACTGACATATTTAAAATAAAAATAAAGAAGTAGTTTAAAACGATATTTCCAATATTCATATAAAATGAATTTGTCATAGCCACTTTACTATTTCCCATTGATCTAAATAAAGCAGCCCCACCATTAAATAAACCAATAAAAGGATAAGATAAGGCTGAAAAGAAAAAATAAGTTCTTGCATAAGCCATCACATCACTTTCAATATGTCCAAAAATCAAATTCAATAAATTCCCATTGAAAATCATACATAAAACCATAATAACAAGCGATAAACCTAAGATGGTAAATAAGAGCTGTTTGGCACTATGGCAAGCCATCTTTTCATCTTTTTTACCAATATATTGCGAACAAACAACAGCTCCTCCTGTAGCTAGTGCCGAAAAGATATTGATAATCAACACATTTAACCCATCGACAATACTCACTCCTGAAACCGCACTTTGCCCGCATTGAGAAACCATCATCGTATCAAAAATCCCAATTGTCAATGCTAATACCTGTTCAATAATTAAAGGTATTATCAATTTTTTAAATCTCTATTACTAAATAACAAAATAATCACTTCCTCGCATCTATTATATACCTCTTATTTATTCTCGTTTTATGCTTTCAAAAAATGAAAAAAATCTAGGTATATTAAATTATCCGGTGCTTAGAGGTTCGCTCTAAATTATTAGGCGGAGTACCCTCTAAATTATCGTGGGGATGTGAATCATCCCCTTTTTGATACAATTTTACTGTCTGGTCCTGATTAAATTATTATTATGAACAACGAATTATTAAAACTATTTGATATCAAGGATGATGTTGTTGAAACATTTACTGTAGATCATAAAGAATCTAATTATGAAATCGATATTAGATTCAAGCCATCTAGATCTTCATGTCCTACATGTGGTAGCACTCATTTCATTAGTAAAGGCAATAAGAAAAGATCTCTTGTATCTGTCCCTGTTAATGATAAACCTGTAAAGATGATTACTTATGTTAAAAGGTATAAATGCATTGACTGTAATGCTTCTTTTTCTGATGTAAATCCTATTGCTTATGATGGTTGGTCTTTTACTAGAACAGCTATCATTTCTATTCTAAACAGGTTAAAACCTTATAATGCTACTTATGCTTCCATTGCTAGAATGTTTGGTGTTTCTTCTACCAGAATCATGGAAATATTCGATACTTTTGTTAGAGTTAAAAGACATAGCCTTTCCAGAGTTCTATTGATTGATGAATTTCATTTCTCTAGAAACTCCATATATAAATATCCTGCTATCCTTATGAACTTTGAAAACAATTTGATTATTGATATCGTTGAATCCAGAACACATGATATCATTTCCGACACAAAATCAGCAGTATCCTCAATGCTGTAATTGCCATAAGTTGTAAGTCCCATCAGATATGCACCACGGCTCTTGCACTCTACCATGTTGCTGATCGTCTTTTCATATAATTCCGGCTGTGTCAGCACACCGATCACAAGCGTTCCATCCTCTATCAGAGAAATGGTTCCGTGCTTGAGTTCTCCCGCTGCATATGCCTCTGAATGAACGTAACTGATCTCTTTCATCTTCAGGCTGCCTTCCATACAGATTGCATAATCAATTCCACGTCCGACAAAGAATGCGTCCTTTGCGTTTGCCTGCTTTGCTGCAAACCACTGGATTCTTTCTTTATCTTCAATAATCTTTTCAATCTTCTCCGGGATTGCCTGTAATTCGGCAATATAATTTTCATACTGCTCTTCAGTGATTGTATTTTTTACTTTGGCAAACTCAATTGCAAGGATGTAAGAAGCCATCAGCTGTGTACTGTACGCTTTCGTTGTTGCCACAGAGATCTCCGGTCCTGCAAGAGTATAGAATACCTTATCCGCTTCTCTTGCAATAGAAGATCCGACTACATTGACAATTCCAAGTGTACGGATTCCCTGCGCTTTTGTCTCACGGAGCGCTGCAAGACTGTCTGCGGTCTCTCCTGACTGGCTGATAATGATCACCAGACCATTTGGATCCAGAATTGGCTTACGGTAACGGAATTCAGAAGCCAGCTCCACACGAACAGGAATCTTCACCAGATCCTCGATCACATACTGTGCCACCATACCTACATGGTAAGCAGAACCACATGCTACAATGTAAATCTGGCTTGTTCTCCGGACATCCTCTTCCGCTAATCCGATATCTGTCAGATCAAACTTTCCGTCTTTTAATACAGAATTCAGAGTATCCTTAACCGCTCTTGGCTGCTCATGGATCTCTTTCATCATAAAATGCTCAAAACCAGCTTTTTCAGCTGCTTCCGCATCCCATTCGATGGTCTTCATCTCCTTCTGGATTTCTTCACCATCCAGATTGTAGAAGGTAATTTCCTCTTTGCTGACCTTTGCCATCTCCAGGTTGCCAATATAGTATACATTTCTTGTATATTTCAAAATAGCCGGCACATCTGATGCAATAAAACTCTCTCCATCTCCTACGCCAAGAATCATCGGACTGTCTTTTCTTGCCACATATATTTCTTCCGGATAATCCTTGAACATCACAGCAAGCGCATAAGATCCACGAATACGGACCAGAGAATGGTTGATCGCATCTACCGGTGTTCCTTCATACTTTTTATAATAATAATCGATCAGCTTAACAGCAACCTCTGTATCCGTCTCAGAGTAGAATGTATATCCTTTGCGGAGCAGCTTGTTCTTTAACTCCTGATAGTTTTCAATAATACCGTTGTGTACAGCAACTACATTGCCATCGTCACTCATATGCGGATGCGCATTGTTCTCTGACGGTTCCCCGTGTGTTGCCCATCTGGTGTGACCGATTCCACAGTTCCCGGAACGGCTGCACCACCATTGGTCTTCTCAAACAGTACTTTCAACGACCTTTCGCCTTGATAACTTCTGTCTCTTCTGTTCCATTACGAACAGCAAGTCCTGCTGAATCATATCCACGATACTCCAGCTTTGACAGTCCATCCAGTAAGATTGGAGCCGCCTGCTGCGATCCAACATATCCTACGATTCCACACATTTATCTATATCCTCCAGTCTTTTTGCGAAAATAAATTTTACTCTTTTCGTTACATTGTAGCAAATATGGGACTTTTTGTAAAGAATAAGCGGGAATAACAATCGTCATCCCCGCCTTTCTCCTTAATCCTAATCCAGATCAATAAAATCCATTTCGAAAGTATCACCTTTTTTACGCTTTTCTTTCTTGATATTATAATCATCGAACGAATCAAAGTCGTCATCATCAAAATAATCATCAAACTCATCAACGCTGCGAGTATCATCACTTATTCCTTCGTCATCATAATCATCGTCAAAGTCATCATCATAATAATCATCATCGTCGAAATCATCATCGAAGTCGTCATAATCATCTTCGAAATCATCATCCTGTCTCTTTTTGAACTGTGATTTCTTTTCTGCCTTAACAGGCTGGATCGGTTTTACCGGATTACGTTGCGGCTCATCGTCCAGTTCATATTCATCATACAGATCATCCAACTCTCTGTTGCGGTTATGTAACTTCACAACGGAAACAAGAAGGAAGATTACCAGAAGAATAACGATAACTGCTGCCGCTGCTACAAACCAGATCAGATGATCGGAAATCTTTTCTAAAATTGCGTCAAATTTGCTTGCACTCTTCTTATCCGGTGTAGTCGCAGACTTCGGAGTCTCCATTCTCTGATAAGTATGCTCTACAGAGTCATATAAATAGAGGGATTCTTCACCGTCATTATTTACTGCATATAATACATAGAAACCATCGCGGTCCGGTTCATCCCAGATTTCAAAAGTCTTGCCGTTGATCTCCAGATTTCCTTTTGAATACTTTGATGGCATAGACACTTTACTGCCTGCATCAAAAATTACGATAGAATAAGTATCTGAAATCACAACCTGTTCTGCCGGTGAGAAGCTGCTGTCAGATGAATCATACATCCAGAAATCGCCTTTTCCGTCACCGTCTACCAGGTAAGCCATCTGAAGTCCTGTCTTTTCCTGCACAGCACCTTTATACGTCGAATCATTATAAGTAATCTCTCCTGCTGTAAATCCAGCTGGAATCATGCTGTCTGAGAAATCACCGGATAAGGTATACTCCTGACCATCAATCGTGACACTTGTTCACTCGCAACATCCTTGATCTTGCTCGGATCTCCTGCTCCGATCGTAACATCCGCATATCCTTCTTCACATACCACACTTGATCCAGCGCTGTCTGTAACCGTCGCATCTCCCTGTTCAAGTCTTGTACTTCCTTCCTGGAGAGCCTGGAATTTCATTGTAAACTCAATCCGGTCACTACTTCCGTCACCTGAACCTTTAAATGTCAGATTACCATCGTGTCTGCATTCACTCCGTCTCCCTCTTCAAATCGCATATAAGAAGGATCGTAAGTCATATGAATCGTCGCGTCTCCGATTACATCTCCGCTGACAACTGCTGTACCTGTGATCGTAAATTCATCCCCGACACTTGTCTCAAGATCAGAAAAGAATATCACACCATTTGCAGCTAGCGCCATCACAGAAAAACATGGTACGATCAGACATACAGACAAAAGAATTGTCGCTATTTTTTCGTAAACTTCATCTTCATGTACTTTCCTCTTTCTAACCATATTAATTGTAAGTATAAATACTCTTAGACTCTATCTTACACTTTTTATGGGGAAATGTCTACTTGTTTGTAGAAATTCCTAACTTGTCACTTTGTACTTTTCTAGTTTTTTTTCATTTTCTTTCTTACACCAAACTTTGCAAACGGAAGCATAAAAAAAGACATCACAGAATAATTCAAACATATGATGTTCCATTACTGAATGAATACAGATAATTACCATAACCGCCAATATATATGGCTGATTTAAGTTTCTAATCATTATAATTGAAATCATCAGCATAATTAGAATAAATACTACTAATCCTAATCTTAACAATATATTTACATATGAACTATCAAGAAAAAATAGCCTTGAACCGGTTCCGTTGTTCCTCCATTTCCTATCATTGGAATATTCTGTCCCCATAATTTGATATCGTATCGTTCAAATGCTTCTTTTCCGATTGCAAGACGTGTTGAAAAAAGAGTGTTTAATTTAGCCATCCATGTAATTTCCGGATTATAAAATCTCGATGTAAGAATCAATAAATCCAGCAAGACCAATAAGGTATTACAAGAACACAGACATTTTAATAGTAATCGATGGCTTATACTTAGTTCCTTCTTCTCAGCCAATGCGTTCCTGATTTTTAAATAAATCACACATAAAATTAGTAAAATCATTACTGCTTCACTTGTTCTTACATCACAATATTTTTCAAAAAAGATAACACAGATTATCATCATTCCGATTTCAATCCAACTACATCTCACTTGTCTAATCAATACCCATGCTGCAATCATATAACAACATGCGCTGCAAAATCTGTTGGATAAATAAACCCAAATGCCATTCCCACTTTTTCGCCTCGATGATAAACCAATTTGTAATCAATCCAGTATATCCTGCTATCATTGTACAAATTGTAATTGGAACTTTAACAATCAAATATACTTTCAAGATTTTTTTATACTCAATACCATTTGCACCTATGATCAAAAACGTTCTTACAATATATCAATTCCATCGTATATCTTTCTCAATTGCAAATGCCCCCCATTAAAATCACTATTAATAATATTTTCCCTATACATTTTTTTAATTTCTTAAGAAAACTTCGGTATAAACTGAAGTTTTTCTCTCTAATTTCCATTATTGCCTATTTCTCCCACATCACTACTATCGTTGTTATCTGGTGTCGGAGATGGGGCTGGAGTAGGATCCGGCTCTGGGGTTGGTTCTGGCTCTGGAGTTGGTTCTGGCTCTGGGGTTGGTTCTGGCTCTGGAGTTGGTTCCGGATCCGGTGTTGGAGTTGGTTCCGGATTTACTGTCGTATTATCTCTATATCCTCCATCCCAATAACTTCTCCTGAATTGCCTCCATCATACCAATAATTATTATTATCAGAGCCTGCATTATCCTCATAATAATAATCGTCCTGTGTATATCCTTGCCAGTCATCCGGTGTCTCAATAGCACTCGTATCCACTCCTGCATCTGGTTGATTCATTTGGGAATTCTGGTCATTTGTATTATTTACTTATTCTGCTCTTCTTCCCGTTTTCTTTGCAATTCATTGATATCTGTCACATCATTGATAAGCATATCGTAAAATGTTGACTTTTCTGACAATGCCTTATTAAATTCTTCTCGTCCATATTGTTCACTCAACGTTTCACAATCTGAGAATAGATTTACTCCTAATGCAAGTCGATCTCCTTTTATTTCAACGCCCAACGCCGCCAATGTAGTAGGAAACATATCTAATGTAGCAAATTTCCGATTATGTGTTTTTTCAAATGAAGTATCTAATCCTTCTGGCAAATTAATAAACACATTGTACACACTACGTTCATAGTCTTCGCTAACATCATTGCAAAAATCTGAATCCATCGTTAAATGGTCACCGCTCAAAATAATTGTTGTATTATCATAAAAAGGCTGTTCCTGAATCCATTTAATAAATTGATTAAGTTGTCTACTTGAACATGCCATTACGTTTGCATACTGATTATCTCCAAATTCATTTTGACATTGTTCACATACATATCCATCTTCAAAATGTGTATCTACTGTCAATAATGTCAAATTAAATGGTTCATCCTTGAAACTTAGTTCTGTCAATTTTTCTTGTGCATTTGCAAATAATTTTTGATCTTCCATTCCCCACCACACATGGTAGTCTGATGGAATCTTCCCTGTCTCTATGGCAGTGTTATAATCCCAGATTTCGCAATCTCCATGGCTTTCAAAATATGCTCTTCTTCCACCAAACGTTGCATCTGATCCTAACATAAAACATTGATTATACCCCGCATCTGCTAATATATCTTCCAAATTCACTGCCTGTGAAGAAAAACTTTCCTGTTCTCCTAAAGTTTCGTTGTTCCCGTTTTTTATAGGCAATCCTGATGTCTGAGCAAAAATTGCCCCCATAGTCCATCCTGAACCGGTAGAAGGGACTCCTCCTCCCAATTTATCATTGTTTGAAAAATTAGTATTTTCTTTTGCTAATTGTGTTAATTCCGGAATACAATTAAAATCCATTCCTCCGCCATCTTCTTTTGATGAATACGTTGATTCCATTGACTCTAAAAATATATAAATCAGGTTCCTTTTCTGCTCTGGAAATGTAATTTCTGTTGTACGTGGATCCACATAATTCTGTTCAATAAAATGAGACTCCTTTTTTTGACTTACCAAATACTCTTTAACATCTAATTCATCATATACTTTATAAGCTGCCCCAACTGCACTTCCACACGAAATCACTGTTATAAGAAATAACGAAATCATACATTTTCCATGCTTGGCTTTTAATCCAATAATCAGAAAAATCATTGTAAATAGTACCAATACCGCCATTGGAACACATGCATTTATACCATCAAGTACTACATCTGAATTTGTCCCTTCAAGCGGAACTTTTAAGTGAAAAATAATTTCATCAATAGATAATAATCCCCATGTATCTAAAACCCAATTACCTACATTATATAGAATCCATCCTAAAACAGATAGTATAATCATTAAAATACAATAAAACCCGTACCCTATACTTTTTATCTTCTTTCGTTTCATTTATTTTCATATCCTTTACTTACTATTTACAGAAATATACATAACTAGTAAATCACAAAATGCCTGAAAAAGCAATGTGCAAAATACAACAATTTCTCAAAAATCGAGTAGGAGGCGGTGACTAACCGCCGTCCTCTCACACCACCGTGCGTACCGTTCGGTACACGGCGGTTTCAATAGTTGACGTGCACAGACTGATAGGCTGTGGCTAAATCA
>ENA-OQCS01000525-OQCS01000525.1-human-gut-metagenome-genome-assembly--contig:-NODE-525-length-21223-cov-2.224640_pt1 | contig 21223 bp, 27 predicted proteins | sample MGYA00242757_ERZ504575 | MGnify/ENA primary metagenome ERZ504575 (study PRJEB26092, sample SAMD00036297) | human gut metagenome | host: Homo sapiens | study: EMG produced TPA metagenomics assembly of... | reverse complement strand
GCCGAAGAAAAGTCCCAGCAGATTCATGGGGACGAAAATCATATTTAATGCGCTCATTATATCAACCATCAGTATGACCCCCTACTCCATGAAAACAGATTGCGGCATCTGCGTATGCAGCAGCATGACCAAGGGCTTCGGCGAGGCGGTAGACCTTGTATATATCGGTAAAAAAACCGTTGCTGTAGTGCCGTTGGATTATGCTCTGCAAATGGAAGCGCGTCACCGCCATCTGTTTGCGACAGTAGTGAAGGATGCCAACCGTACGATGCTTACCGGTGCGGCAATGATGCGCAGCGCAGAGCATCCGGATGAGGCGCGTGCCTTTTTAGATTATCTGATGAGTGACGCGGGCGTAGAGCTGTTGCCTGCTAACGGTTATCACTATATGTGGCATGTAAAAAAATATCCCTATAATGACGGCCGTAGGGAGCTTATAGGTAATGTCCGCGTGCCGGTAGATGATTTAAGCTGGACCTCGGTCTATAAGAGTGAGATTATCCGTCAATGGCGAGGTGCGCTTTAAAGGCATAAAAAATTGGCGCTTTTACAGCGCCAATCAGCATTATAAAACCTTATGCTTTACATGGTCCAGTGCCTGGTCAAAAAGACTGAGCACATGGCTGTCATCCAGAGAATAGATAACTTCTTTGCCATCCTTGGTAAATTTTACCAGGTTGGTGGCACGCAGCAGACGCAGCTGATGCGAAATAGCGGAATGAGTCATACCAAGGGAATCGGCAATGCAGGTAACGCACATTTCCTCGTGTGCTAACAGAGAGAGAATGCGGATACGTGTGGGATCGCTGAGAACTTTAAAAATATCTGCCATAGGCTGGATATATTTTTCGTCATCTTTGCCGGGGAAAGGCAAGGCATGATTGTGGATGTGTGTCATTTTTTTCACCTACTTTATTTTTTATTGTTTAAGCGCAGACCTTTATTGAAAAAGAATGCGAGTACTGCGTAATAAAAGAAGCCTCCGGTAGGAGTCTTGCTGATAAACCACGTCGGAAAAAGGAAAAAGCTTACACTGAGAAAGAGCAGCTGCGGCAAGCAGCCGAAAAGACAGCTGATGCCTTCCTCCTGCCATTTGCTTTTAATGTGCAGCGCACTGAAAACGCTGTAGCGTGAGGCAAAGGCTCCGAAGCAAATGCCGCTGAAGGCATAAAGAAGGAGGTTAACGATTTCGCCGAAGTTCATCTTACTTACCTTCTTTGCTGCTGAACTGCTTGAAAAAGCCGGTTTTGAGCAGCAGGCAGGCGATAACGCTGCCACCGATGGTGCTTACCAAAAACGGCGGAATAAAGAACCAGGCTACAGCCTTGCTGCCTAAAAGCAGAGTAGCCATAATCCAGGCGACGAAGCCACCGATGATACCGGTGCCGAAAATTTCACCGGCCATAGCTGCCGGCAATGTTTTGTAACGGCTGTAGGCCAGTCCGGCGAGGGCTGCACCAATCATACTGCCGGGGAAAGCCAGCAGTGAGCCTGTGCCAAGCATGTTGCGCAGACAGGCAATAATAAAGCCTATAGCAACGGCGTAATCAGGTCCCAAGAGAACCGCACCCATAACATTGATGGCATGCTGCACAGGGAAGCATTTGGAAACACCTGCCGGAATATAAATTAAATGTGCGCTCAGTGTGCCGATGGCAATCAGAAGCGCTGCTGATGTCAGCTTGCGGGTTTGCATATAAAAACCTCCATATGAAAGTTGTGTATGGCTAACAATGATATAACTATATTATAGCATTTAAATAGGTGTTTTGTGAACATATCTGAATAAATTCATAAGAAAATTTTTCAGAATATAAAAGCTTATTAAGCAGAACAGGAGTGATAAATTTGGCTTTGTTAGAAGGTATTAAGGTTGTTGATTTTTCCAAATGGCTGCCGGGACAATATTGCGGTATGCTGTTGGGTGATTACGGTGCAGATGTTCTTAAGATTGAGGATTTGCAGGGTGATGCGACACGTCGCTTTTGGCCTGAAAAAACTAAAGGTATGAGCTATTGGCATTTGATGCTGAACCGCAATAAGCGAGGCGTTGCCTTGAATCTTAAAAAGGACGGCGGACGTGATTTGCTGCTGAAGCTGTTGCAAGAGGCCGATGTTTTTCTAGAGGGCTTCCGTCCGGGATATCTGGCGCGTTATGGACTGGATTATACAAGCGTGCATAAAATCAATCCGCGTCTGGTGTACTGTTCGATTACCGGCTTCGGCCAGGAATCGCATAAGCCGGCGCATGATTTGAATGTTGTGGGGCTGGCAGGCTTAAACAATCTTGATGATGTCGGCAGAGCTGCGTATCTGAGGTGCAGGTGAGCGCCGTAGGCAGCGGTCTGAATGCTTTGAGTGCGATTTCGATGGCGCTGCTGGCGCGCGAACGTACCGGCAAGGGACAGTGGCTCGATGTCAATCTATATGCTACGGCGTTGTCTATGCAGGTGACGGGCATCAGCGCTTTGTGGGGCTGCCGGGAAACTGGTGAAAAGCCTTTGGCGTATAGCGCATTATTATAATATTTATCGTACCGCAGATGGCAGATATATGACAGTTGGTACTATCGAGCCTAAGTTTTGGCAACGCTTTTGCGATTTAATTGAATGTCCGGAGCTGGAAAAACGCCAATATGATTTTGCTCATGAGGAGGAGCTGCAGCAGCTGGTAGCTGCCAAAATTGCTGCTAAAACTCAGCAAGAGTGGCTGGAGCTTATCGGCGGCGCAGAATTTTGCGTAACGCCTGTATGCAGCCTGGAGGAAGCACTGGACAGTAAGCTGACGGCGCAGGAGTATATCCTGCAGGAAGCAGACAGTGATCTTGGAAGGCTGCAGTATATCGGCGGTCCGGTGAAGTTCAGTGAGGATGCAAGTACCATCCGCATGAGAGCGCCTAAGCTCGGCGAACATACGCTGGATATTTTGCAGGAACTGGGATATAATGATAATGAAATCAGCGCTTTGCATGAAGAGGGCGCAATATAGGATTTTTTGGTTGTAGTGTGTTTATGAAGCAGGAGGCCAATATGAGGAAAATATTAAAGCTTTTTATGACGTTTGTTTTTGCCTGCTGCCTGTTCGTAGGCGTTAATCCTGCAGAGGCAGGTTTAATCAGCAGAGAGCAGGAAATTGAAATGGGTCAGCAGACAGCTAAGCAGCTGGAGGCGCAATACGGCGTGTCGCAGGATGCTGCGCTGCAGGAAAGAGTTAACCGCATCGGCCAAAGACTGGCGAAAGTTTGCGGACGTGATGATATCACCTTTTCCTTCAAGGTGCTCAACAATAATGAGGTCAATGCATTAGCCTGCCCCGGCGGCTTTGTTTATGTGTATAAGGGACTGATTGACTACATGCCGACAGACATGGAGCTGGCTGGCGTTCTTGGTCATGAGGTGGGACACGTAGCCAAGAAGCATACAGTAAATGCGATTGAAAAGCAGATGTGGACCTCACTGATTCTGATAGCTGCCACCCGCGGACAGGGCATGGGACTTGTGCAGGCAGCGCAGCAGGCGTTGTTTGCCGGCTACAGCCGTACTGATGAGCGCGGTGCCGATAAGGAAGGCGTAAAAAACAGTATCGCAGCGGGCTATAACCCTTACAGCATGCTGATTACCGTGTGGAAGCTTGATGATTTGTCCAAGCAGGGCGGCGGTGCGAAATACGGTCTGTTCAGCAGCCATCCCGAGCCGGAGGAACGCGTAAAACGCGTTATGAAGCAGCTGAAGGAATATAACATTCATCCCGATGTTGTTGTTAAAGATGATGACCATGCGACTGTTACCGAGGGCAACTGGAGCTTTAACGTAAGTCAGAGTATTGGTAATACCAAGGGCAAATATCGTGCTATATGCTTGCCGGCGGCTTGTGGAACGTGCGTCAGCGCGGACCTGTAAACCCCAACCATTTTGTGGTTTATGACAACGGCATTACGGCAGATATCTATTATGACGATATCCAGGTTTTCCGTCTGTATACTCAGGATGCAGGTGCTTTGGCAGTGCCGGAGCTTATGCCGCAGCCTGCGTTGATATGCTGCGTGATTGGGCGCAGATAGCCAATGCTAATGATGCTAAAGCTAAGAGCAGCACCAAAAAGAAATAAGCAGATTTAGGCAATAAATAAAGCCATACCATGCTAAGCGTTTTGCTTAGCGAGGTATGGCTTTTTAGTTGCTTTTAAACGGTAAGATGAGAAGGGATGCTTACAGTACCTTTTGCAGCAGATTCAGCACGTTTTTATGGGTAATTTTTTCAACGGTGCTGGCGCTGTATTTTTTAGAAAGATATTCATACACTGCACTGTAATCCTGCACGCCGTGGAGGTTGTAGGGCGGATGGCTGATGCCGTCAAAGTCGCTGCCGAAGCCGATATGGTCATCGTTGCCCATGATGTTCAGCATATAGTCGATATGGCGGTAAATGCTTTCGATGCAGGCATCGTTGTAATCGTGCTCCAAAAATTGACCGGCAAAGGTAACACCGATGAGCCATCATTTTCGTTGATTGCCAAAATCTGCTTGTCATCCAGGTTACGCGGATGCGGGCAAAGAGCTTGGCATTGGAATGAGTTGCGATAATGGGCTTGCTGCTGGTCTCGATAACATCCCAGAAGCCTGCGGGTGCGATGTGGGAAACGTCAACCAGCATACCGAGCTTGTTCATTTCAGCAACTACTTGGCGGCCGAAAACGGTAAGACCGCCGCCGCTGCCTTCTTCGTTAACGCCGTCGGCAATATCGTTACGGTTGCTCCAGGTAAGAGTCATTGCACGCACGCCTAAGGCGTAAAGGCAACGCAGTGCTTCCAGGCTGCCGTCGATAGCGCCGCCTTCTTCAATGGCGAGCAGGGTTGCGGCCTTGTGGTTGAGCACATCGGCTGCATCCTCTTTTGTGAGCACCTGCAGTACGTCAATACCGTCTACATGCAGCTTCTTTACCTCTTGCAGGTATTTGTCGAGCAGCTGCAGGGTGTAGCGCAGGCCGCCGTAATAACGGAATTCGCGTGTGGGTACGAAAATAGCACAGAATTGCAGACCGCCGCCGAGAGCGATTTGACGCTGAATGTCAAAATGCTGGTCATTGGCATAAAGGCTGGTGCCTTTCTTATATAATTCGGTAAGGGTATCGCAGTGACAATCACAGATAAACATAGGGAAAACTCCTTTCAGAATTTATTAAACCCCCGCGTTTCCCGAACGTGGAACAGCGGGGGTTATAATACTGTAAATTTTTACTTAACAGTTAAAGGTACTTGCTTCTTACCAACCGGTGTAGTAGTAGAAGAAGGTCATACCGATGGTAACGATCATAGCGCCGGCCATGGGGATTGCGGTGCGTTTTACCAGATCAAAGGAGGAAACGCCACCCATACCGGAAGATACTACGATAACTGCGGTAATCGGGGAGCAGTTACGCATGATGGAAGCTGCAAAGTGCATCGGCAGCAGCATCAGTACAGGGTGCAGGCCGCTGTGCGCTGCAACTGCCGGAGTAAGTGCGGCGAATGCGAAGAAGGGAGCGTTGCCACTGCCCATAACAATTGCGGATACAGCGATGATTGCTACCATAACCAGCATCATAGCCATCGGGCCGAAGCCTAAGTTTTTACTGCCGTCGATAAGAGTGGTGATAGCACCCATGGATACGAGGCCCTTAGCAAAGGTCTGACCTGCTACAACCAGGGTAATAACGTTAGCCATCTGCATACCTAAGCCGTCAAAGAAGGTCTGAATATCGCCCAGAACTTTTTGACCGTCACGCCAACGGCCGTACTCGCACATAACACCGATAGTCATGCCGATGAACATTGCCATAACGATGTTCATCTTAATAGTGGTAATCCAAAGAGAGCTGAAGGAAAGAATCAATGCCAGAGGAATTACCGGCAGGATAGCGTACCACATCGGTGCATTATCTGCTTCTTCTTCAACTTTTTCAACTTCCATAGGCTGCACTATATGACCGTCGCGTTTATCCATATATTTCTGAGTCAGGTAATGCAGAACGCCTACAACTACGAAGGCTACAGCAACGATAGGAACCTGATAATGACTCCAGTAAACTACAGGGTCAACGCCTGCGGTTTCAGCGGAGAGGATGGTACCGGTATCACTGGGGCTCCAGTCGAAGCAGAGGGTGGTTGCTACAGCAGCGGTTGCGGACAGACGCTTACGCCCAAGCCCAACAGGATGGGGAACATGGTTACCATCAGCAGCATTGCCAGACCGGAGGCACTGTTGATGCACAGACCGATGAGCATACCGATAATCCAGGTGCCGCTCATTACCAGATAGGGGGATTTTAAAGCCATCAACGGTTTGATGGTTAAACGTACTAAAGAGCGGGAAGCGCCGATTTTATCCATATATTTAGCAAAAGCGCCTACAGACATAATGTTCAGGCCGAGTTTGCCGACATTAGAGCTGAAGTTGCGCGGATAAATTCAAAGGCATCGAAAATTACGGAGCCTGTTGTAGCCTTAGCTCCTAAAATCTGGCTGTAACCCAGCATAGCAGCGATATACATCATGATAATACCGCCCATGAAGAGCACAGGCTGTGGTTTGTACTTTTTGTAAATCAAATAGCCAACCCAAAATGTTATAATTACAGAAATAACAATACCCAATTTTCATCATCCCTTTCTCTTATGAATTTATTTTACAAAAATTTAGGCAATTCCATTATAGCATAACTTTGCTGCATTAAGCAATAAAACTGCAATATTCCCCGCGAATGGGACAGAATGCAGGTTTTTTTAGTTAATTATTAATAAATGTCAATCTTCTAGAGACAAAACACGTAAAACATGTTGGATATAAATAGCCTGAATAGCTTTGGAACGGCCAAGACCACACAGATGACCGGTTGTTTTGATGCCTAAAGCTCAATCTGAGTCTTCCAGCTGTCTTCCTCGTCGCCGTACATATCGTTTTTAGCATGGTCGCCGGCAACAACCATCAGGGGATACATATGTACATGCTTGTACTTGCGCTCCTGCAGTTTTTGCAGAACCGCTTCAAAATTAGGAGTATCCTCTTCTTCTACTGTTCCTACAATAGCAGGGAATTTCATAGAATCAAAGATTTCCTGCAGTCTGACATAGGTATAGCCGTGCGCTTTATTGTTATTACGCGGAGTGCCGTGGCCCATGAGAACTACACCTTCATCTGCAGCTAAGGGAGGAACCTGAACGGCAACAGCGGCTGCTGCCAGCCTATAATCCTCATCATTAACGATAAGCGGTTGGCTGATAATAATTTTTTGGAATTTAGCGGTGAATTTATCCCTGAGGCTGAGAATCTTCTGTTCGAATTCTTCACCATGCAGCAGATGCGTCGGCTGCAACACTACCTCTTCGTAGCCTGCGTCAACCAGCTTTTGCAGAACTGTTTCCGTATCGTCGATTTTAATGCCTCGTTCAGCCAGACGTTTGCGGATAATTGCGGAGGTAAAGGCACGGTACTGGTCATAGGCAGGAAAGGCTGCTGCGAGTGCCTGCTCAATGCCGCCGATATCGTGGGTTCTGGTTTCGTCAAAGGTGGAGCCAAAGCTGATAACCACCAGAGCTTTTTTGCTATCCATATATAATATAGCACCTCTTCTTCATAAATTAATTTTTATTATAAAAATACTCTCCGCCCTGAAAAGCGGAACGGAGAGTAAAAAGGTGTGAAAGAAATGAATTACTTGTTAAGTAAATTATTTAGCTTCCAGAGCATCCCAAGAATCGTTTGCTCTTTCAACAAACAGTTTTTGTACTGCTGCGTTTTCGCCCAGGCCGTGGATATAGGTGTTAACCTTGAAGCCTTCAGCCTGCAGTTGAGATTTAAAGGAATCAGGCTCGTCACCGGCCATATCGTTATTAGCATGGTCGCCTGCAACCATCATCAGCGGCATCAGAGTTACGTTCTTAATGCCTTTAGCTTTCAGTTGCGGAGTAACGGTGTCCAGATGCGGCCAGCCTTCTACGGAGAAGATGTAAGCGTTGGTATAGCCAAGCTCATTCAGACGGTCTTGCATTACTGCATAGTAAGCATTGGACGGATGCGGAGTACCATGAGCCATAATCAGAACAGCATCTTTTTTGCCGAGTTTCGGGAATTGAGTAGCAACTGCTTTCATGGTTTCGGTAATATCGTCAGCTTGACCTTCCTGGCCTTGCCAGTACATCAGCGGAGTGCCGAAGGTCATTTTCTTGAAGTCATTTTTGTGCAGGTTATAAACTGCATCTTTGTATGCATATTCCATGCCCGGAATAATATCCAGAGAGGTCAGAGCAACACGGGTGTAGCCTTCAGCTTTCAGTTGAGCCAGAGCTTGTTCAGGTGTCGGAATGGTGAGACCTTCATGAGCTTTGATACGGTCAATAATAATATGAGAGGTGAAAGCAGTAACTACTTTACACCGGGATGAGCAGCTTTAATAGCGTCTACAGTTGCTTCAATAGTTTTAGCACGGCTGTCTTTAAAGGTGGTGCCGAAGCTCATAACAACGATAGCGTCTTTGTCAGGCAGGTTTGCCAGAGCCGGATTAACATTGGTTTTTACGCCGATTTGGGATGCCATAAGCAGAGCCGGGGTAGCGTCTTTAACTTCGTCGTTCAGTTGATATGCGGCATGGCTGGTAGCAGCAAAGCCTAAGAGGGCAGCGCAAGTCATAGATGCAACAGCAAATTTTTCAGACTTTTCATTTTGAAAGCACTCCTTTGAAATTCATAATCATCAAAAATAGTAGAAGGTTCTTTTATAAACCTTACTTCTCTGTATTATATCACTTATAGTTGAGATGTCAACAAAAATAATAAGAATTGCTATTATGAAGCTGTAATAAAAAAACAGACTGCTGTTATCAGCAGTCTGTTGCAGGATTATTTCCTGAAAATTTTTTTGAAGCAGTCCTTCAGAGAACGATTGAGCATACCGCCTGCCGGGGCATTTTCGTATTCACGGTTACGGCTGTCGCTGAAGGAGGCAACAAGTGTGCCGTCAGACAAATCATAAAAGTTATAAATCAGGCTTAGCTGTGCATACGGATGAAAGCTTTCCGGTACCCAGCGCTGGCGTACAACATCTTCAGTCCAATAGTGGCGTTTTCCATCTTTGTCATAGTAATAATGTGTTTCTTGGGTAGTGTAATCTTCAAAATGACCGGGAACACGAATGGTGCGGTAGCCAAAATGATTAATGGTAACTCGCATTTCCAAATCTCTGGGCGCTAAATTTTTTTGGCTGGTTTTAACATTATGATATTCCGGCAGCGGCTTTTGCGTTTCATCTGTAGCAATCAGCTTTTGTTTGCCGGCAGCCTGCAAAACAGCGGCGAGGACTTTGGTTTCGGCATGTTCGTCCGATTTGAAATAGCGTGCGGGCTCTCCTTCCAGATTATCAATTGGGTAATATGAATTTCTTTGACTGTACGCAGATTGTAATCAGGATGCTTATAGGGCTGATTAGCGAAGCAGGAAATGCTGACGCAGAGCAGCATAATGAATGTAAGCAGAAACAAAACTGATTTTTCATAGCGGACCTCTCGAAAACTTATAGCAAATTAATCCTTCAGCATGCCCTTGATTCCTGCAAAGGTTTCCGGGCTGATGATATGCTCGATACGGCAGGCATCCTTTTCCGCAATTTTCTCGTCTACGCCTAGAAGCTCGTTGATGAAACGGGTGAGGGTTACGTGACGGTCGTAGACGGCAGCAGCTTTTTTCTGACCATCCTTGGTAAGCAGGATGCGGCCGTCAGGCTCCATGATAATATAGTTATCACGTTTAAGAATGCTCGTAGCGCGGCTGACGCTGGCTTTTGTAAAATTCATTTCCTCCGCAATGTCGATAGAACGTACGCTGCCATTGCGTTTGGTCAGAACTAAGATAGTTTCCAAGTAATTTTCTCCGGATTCCAGCAGTGACATTTTTATAACCTCCATCAGTATCAGATGTAATATTTCGATTACTATTATTTTAACACATTTAATTCTTAACGTCACTAGCAGAGATAGTGTATAATAAAAAACAAACAAAATAGTCAAATGAGTAAGCTGTGGCTATCTAAAATAGATGATCAGAAACGGAAAGAGGTAGTGATATGTTAAAATTTATGCAGGAAACACTAAGTGTCTGGGAGCTCCTGCAACATACAAAAAAACCGATAGTACTTACGGAATGGGCAACGGAGCCGATAAAATTATCGACTGGTGCGAAGCAAACGGAGTGCAGGTGCAGGGTGTATTTGCCAGTGACGAGTTCGTCCGCGGACAGCAGTTCCGCGGCTTTACGGTAGAACGCTATGATGTGCTGCGTGCGCGTCTGGGCAATGAGCTTCTGGTTGTTATCGCTTTTGCCAGCGAAAGACCGGAGGTGCTGGAGCGCTTTGCGCAGCTGGCTGCCGAGCAGGAGGTTGTGGCACCGCATCTGCCGCTTTTTGATGAGGAAGAAACTGTAAGCGCCGCCTGGCTGCAGCGTTACGAAGAGCAGCTGACGCAGGTTTATGACAGACTGGCGGATGAACAGTCGCGCAGAGTTTTTGCGGCTACGCTTAACTATAAGCTTAGCGGCAAGATAAGCTATCTTTTTGACTGTGAAACGCAGCGTGAGGAGGATATCAGGATGTTGCTTGCGCCGACAGCCGAAGAAGTATATATGGATCTTGGTGCCTATAACGGTGATACCATACAGGAGCTGGGACGCCTGACTGACTGGCAATGGCGCGAGGTGCTGGCGGTAGAGCCGGATCGCCGTAACTGCCGCAAGCTGCGTCTGCTGGCAGATGAGCTAGCGGAGAAGGGGCTTACTGTCGAGATACACGAGGCAGGCATCTGGAGCGAGCAGGGAGAGCTGGGCTTCAGCGACAGCGGCGGCAGACAGTCAACGTTTATCGGCGCGGAGAAGAAAACCGTGCCGGTGACGACGATTGATGCTGTAGCGGCGGGACGCCCGGTGACAATGATCAAAATGGATGTCGAGGGGGCGGAGGTGCAGGCTATTGCCGGTGGCAGACAGACCATCGGCGAATGTAAGCCGAAGCTGTTTGTCGCGGCTACCATTATGATGTTGATTTTATTCCGCCTGCCGCTGCTTTTGTGGGAGCTGGTGCCGGAGTATAAGATTTATTTGCGTAAGCATCCTTATGTCCCTGCATGGGAATTGAATTTTATTTGCATCGGAAAATAGCGGGACAATAAAAGTCCACATAGGACAAAAAAACGTCAAATGTAATATGGTGGTGGAATGTCCATTTAATAAGTGTCAAGGTGACATAAAAAGTTAAATATTTGTAAAAATAATGTAAAGTGTAAGCAGGTGAAAAACGTCCTGCAGCGAATTTATCAAATATGGGTGTAGAATGGAACACGCTAAAATATAATTTTCAACGACGATGCAAAAAAAGGAGTGTATGTGAATGAAAAAATCTAAATGGATGCTTGGTGCAGCAGCAATGTTGGCTTTATCTGTAGCTTTGGCTGGCTGCGGCGGCGGCGACAAAAAAGCAGACAATAAGGCTGCCGGCGTAAAAGGCAGCTTGATGGTTTATACCTCTATTTATCCTGATATTATCGACAATATGTGCAAACCTAATGTTGCAAAAGCTTTCCCGGATATGAAGGTTAACTGGTTCCAAGGCGGTACCGAAAAAGTTATCACCAAGATACCGGCGAAATCAAAGCTAAAAAAATTGCTGCAGACGTTCTGATGGTTGCGGATCCTTCCTATTATCTGAAGCTGCAGGAGCAAGGCTTGCTGTTGCCTTATAAATCCAAAGAAGATGCTAACGTTATCAGTGAAAAAGACAAAGACGGCAACTGGTACGGCGTTCGTATCTCCAACATGATCATTGCTTATAACTCCAATAAGCTGAAAGCTGAAGAAGCTCCGAAAAACTGGACAGATCTGACCGATCCGAAATGGAAAGGCAAAATCGCTATGCCTAACCCGATGCTGTCCGGTACTGCTTATGTAGCAGTTGGCGCTCTGGCTGACAAATACGGCTGGGAATATTTCGATAAATTGAAAGCTAACGGCCTGCGCGTGAAGAAGGCAACTCCGCTATTCAAAACAAGCTGTTGACCGGCGAATATGCAGCTGTAATGATTCTGGAAGAAAACATCCTGAAGCTGGCTAACACCAAGAAAGAGCCTCTGAAGATTGTTTACCCGACCGACGGCGTAATCAACGTTCCTTCCCCGATCGCTATTTTCAAGGAAACCAAGAATCCTGAGGGTGCAAAGGCTTTGGTTGACTGGTGGCTGTCCAAAGAAGGTCAGGAAGCAGTTGTTAAGGGTTGGATGCACTCCGTTCGTGGCGACGTAAAAGCTCCTACCGGTGCTGAAGAAACCAAGAAGATTGTTGAGGGCAGAATTAAAGTTGACTGGCAGAAGCTGGCTAACAACAATGCTCAAATCAAAGAAGAATTCCGTAAGAGAGTTATGGATAAATAATGCGTTGCTAAGTTAAATTATAGCGGAAACAGGGAGACCTTTCAGGCCATCCCTGTTTTCTGCTCAATAAAGAGGGGCCGAAAGTCTGCTTTTGGTGTTGCTCTGAGGTATTAAAAAAGGAGAAAGAAGCGTTCTATGTCAAGAATAAACAGTAAATTTATTGTTATCGCTATCTCCGTGCTGTTGCTTTTATACTTTGTTATCTTCGATGGGAATTCTGCTGTATGACAGCATCATGCTGGATGGCGCAATTAACTTGGAAAATTATCGCAATGTATATAGCCAGGATGTCAACTGGCGTGCGTTGACGAATACAATCGAGCTGTCTTTGGGTGTTATGATTGTCAGTGTGCTGATTACCTTCCCGCTGGCTTGGCTGGTTGGCCGTACTGATATGCCCGGCAAAAAAATCTACCGTACTCTGCTGGTATCCAGTACATGATTCCGCCGTATGTAGGCGCTATTGCCTGGGTACAGCTGCTGAACCCCAGTGTAGGTTATCTGAACGAGATTCTTAAATTTGTCTTTGGGCTGGAAACAGCGCCCTTTGACATTTATACTATGGCCGGCTTAGGATGGGTACTGACTTTGTTCTACTCTCCCTTTGCTTTCATTACCATTTCACGTGCTATGGAGAAAATGGATCCGACTCTGGAGGAGGCAGCGCGTGTCAGCGGTGCTTCTCCGATGCGTACTGTTTTTGACGTAACACTGCCGCTGATGGCTCCGTCCATTCTGGCCGGCGGTTTGTTGGTATTTATTGCTGCCGGCAGCTGCTTCGGTATTCCTGCTATCGTAGGTATGCCTGGCAACATTGAAGTAATGACCACGCGTATCGTAACCTATATTTACATGGGCGATACTGCGGGCGTACGTGATGCTACCCGCTCTGGCTGCGTCCTCATGTTCCTTGCTAACATCCTGCTGTTCGGTATGACCTGGATGGTTGGTAAAAAGGATTACACCACTATCAGCGGTAAGAGCACCCGTCCGAACATTGTAGAGCTGGGCAAATGGAAATGGCCCTGCTTCTGCCTGGTTGGCGCTTACAGCATGATTTCCATTATCATTCCGCTGGGCTCCATCGTGCTTACCAGCTTGATTATCACCCTGTCCAAGCCGATTGGTCTGGACAACATTGGCTTTGATGCCTGGATTCCTGTTATCACCAGCTCCCAGTACATGGAAAGCGTTTGGAACTCTGTTGTTTACGCTGTTATTGCTGCCTGCATCGGCACACTTATTTCCATCTTTATTGCATATCTTGCAGTTAAAACCAGAATCAAAGGCCGCAGCCTGCCGGATCTGCTGGTAGTTATCGGTGGCAGTACCCCGTCCATCGTTATTGCGCTGGCTTTGATTATTACCTTCAGCGGTAATTTTGGTTTGAACCTTTATTCCACGATGTGGATTATGGTAGTTGCTTATCTGGTAAAATACATGACGATGTCTGTGCGTACCATCGCCGCTTCGCTGAGTCAGGTGCACATCTCTCTGGAGGAGGCTGCACTGAACTCCGGCGCCAGCTGGCTGCGCTGCTGTAAGGATATCATCATGCCGCTTATTGCACCGTCTATAGTTGCCGGCTGGTTCCTGATTTTCATGCCGTCCTTCTACGAGCTGACTATGTCCCTGCTCCTGTACGGCAGTGATACCAAGACCATCGGCGTATTGCTGTATGAATTGCAGACCTATGCAGATACGCAGAACGCTTCTGTGCTTTCTGTAATCATTCTGCTGATTGTTTTGATTGGTAACCTGATTCTGAACAAGGTTTCCAAGGGTAACGTAGGTATTTAATTAAAGGAGTGTAATAAATGGCTGAGGTAAGAATTGAGCATGTATTTAAACGTTTCGGCGCTGTAACTGCCGTAAACGATTTTGATTTAGTTGTAAAGGATGGCGAATTTGTTTCCATCCTCGGTCCTTCCGGTTGCGGTAAAACCACTACCCTGCGTATGATTGCAGGCTTTGAGCGTGCTACCGAAGGTGAAATTTATATCGGCGACCACTGCGTAAGCTCCTCTATTAAGGGCAGCTTCGCTCCGCCGGAAAAACGTGATATCGGTATGGTATTCCAGTCCTATGCTGTTTGGCCGCATATGACTGTTGCCGAAAATGTAGGCTATCCGCTGAAAATTCAAAAGGTAGATAAAAAGGAACGCGAAGAACGCGTACAGAAGATGCTGGAGCTGGTTCATTTGGGCGAATACAGCAAGCGTTATCCGCATCAGCTGTCCGGCGGTCAGCAACAGCGTGTAGCTTTGGCGCGCGCTCTGGTAGCACAGCCGGGCCTGCTGCTGTTGGATGAGCCTCTGTCCAACCTGGATGCTAAGCTGCGTGAATCCATGCGTTGAAATCCTTGCTATTCAAAAGGAACTGGGCATCACCGTTGTTTATGTAACCCATGATCAGGGCGAAGCAATGGCAATGAGTGACCGCGTAGTTGTTATGAGCGCCGGCGTTGTACAGCAAATCGGTGCGCCGCACGAAATCTATACCAAGCCTGCCAACAAAATGGTTGCTGACTTCATCGGTCTGGTTAACTTTATCGATGGCGAGGTTAAGGGTGACAGAGTATTCATTAAGGGCAGCAATGTTTCCTTCCCGAATACCGCTAAGGTTACCGGCGAAGCTACCATTGCCGTACGTCCTGAGAATATTACCATGTCCATCAGCGGCGGTCAGATGGAAGGACAGGTAACTCACCGCTTCTACCTGGCGATGCGGTTGACTATCGTGTAAACGTTCACGGTCATGACATCCGCGTAATCGTTAAGGGCGCAGACATTGATGCAATTCCTGACGGCTCCAAGGTATACCTGGACTTTGACAGAGTAATGGTTTTCGACAGAAACTAAGCTGAAAATACAAGACGGAGATAACGGATTAAATTACTGTTATCTTCGTCTTTTTTTTGTGGGAAAAAACATAAAAAACGGCGGTTAGCTATTGACAACTCGTCTAAATCGTAGTATAGTGGTCTTAAACAGGAACAACAATATAAATATGCGCTCAAAAAGCAAAAAGTTCCGTCGCAAAAGCCGAAGAGCTGAATGAGGGTTTTATGAATTTAATTGAAGGTCTTACTAATTTTAACTTAACAAAGCAGGAGCAACTCTGTATGTGCTGCTGCTGAAGTCCGGTCAGATGACCGGCTACGAAGCAGCCAAGCAGACCGGCATTTCGCGTTCCAACACTTATACTGCGCTGGCAGGACTGGTGGATAAGGGAGCAGCGTATGTGCTGGAGGAGGGCAAGGTAACGCGCTATACTCCGGTGCCTGCTGCTGAGTTTTGCAGCAACAAAATCAAGTTGTCTGGAGGAGATAAAAAAAGATATACTCCAACAGCTGCCGGTGCTGAACAATGATCCTGAGGGGTATATCACCATCAAGGGTGCGCAAGAGATTATAAATAAAATGCGCAATACCGTGCGTCAGGCACAGGCAAGAATTTATCTGTCAGCTAACAGCAGAATGCTGGAGCTGATGCTGCCGGAGCTGCAGGATGCTTTGCAGCGAGGCTTGAAGGTAGTAGTTATCGGTGATAAATACTTTTCTTTGCCGGGAGCAATCTGCTACGGAACAAATAAGCAAAGCGAGCAGATTCGTCTGATTGCCGATTCACACACCGTTTTGACAGGAGATTTGCAGGATGATGAGGATTCAACCTGTTTGTATTCCTGCAAACGCAATTTAGTTGATTTATTTAAGGAAGCGCTGCAGAATGAAATTGCGCTGATTAAATTACAGAAAGGTGATATGAATGTCTAAGAAAATTCCGTTTGTTACTAAAGAACAATTAGAAAAAATCGTTTCCCAATATCCTACTCCGTTCCATCTGTATGATGAGGCCGGCATCCGTCGCACCGCGCGTCTGGTGAACAAGGCTTTTTCCTGGAACAAGGGCTTTAAAGAATATTTCGCAGTAAAGGCTACACCTAACCCCTATCTGCTGCAGATTCTGCGCGAAGAGGCTGCGGTGCCGACTGCTCCTCCTATACCGAGCTTTTGATGAGCGATGCCGTAGGCTTTAAGGAGAGCGAGATTATGTTCTCCTCCAATGCAACTCCGGCAGAGGATTTTAAACTGGCTCGTAAACTGAATGTAAACATCAATCTGGATGATATTACTCATATCGACTTTTTGGAAAAGGTTGCCGATATTCCGGAAACCGTCTGCTGCCGTTACAATCCCGGTGGACATTTTGCCATTGCCAACAACATTATGGATAACCCCGGCGATGCAAAATACGGTATGACTCATGAGCAGATTATCGAAGCTTATAAAATTCTCAAGAGCAAGGGCGTAAAAAATTTCGGTATTCATGCATTCCTGGCTTCTAATACCGTTACCAACGAATACTATCCGGAACTGGCACGTATTCTGTTTGAGCTGGCAGTAGAGCTTAAGGAAAAAACCGGTGCGCATATCTCCTTTATCAACCTCAGCGGCGGTATCGGTATTGCCTACAAGCCTGAACAGCAGGATAATGATGTACTGGCAATCGGCGAAGGCGTGCGTAAGGTGTTTGAAGAGGTGCTTGTACCTGCAGGCATGGGCGATGTTAAGCTGTTCACCGAGCTTGGCCGTTACATGCTGGCACCGAATGGCGCTTTGGTAACTACTGCTATTCATCAAAAGCATATCTATAAAGAATACATCGGCTGTGATGCCTGCGCTGCTAATCTGATGCGTCCCGCTATCTATGGTTCCTATCATCATATTTCCGTTATGGGCAAGGAAAACGCTCCCTGCGACCATAAGTATGATGTAACCGGCGGCCTGTGCGAGAACAACGATAAATTTGCCGTAGACAGAATGCTGCCTGAAATTAATATCGGCGATTTGCTCTTTATCCATGATGCCGGTGCGCATGGCTTCTCTATGGGCTACAACTATAACGGCAAGCTGCGCAGTGCCGAGCTGCTGCTGCAGGAGGACGGCAGTGTTAAAATGATTCGCCGTGCGGAAACACCGGCAGATTATTTTGCTACCTTCGATTTCGGTGAGTACGGACCGAAGCTGGCAGAAGAAGCAAAAATTAAAATGTAAAAAACAACGCTTAGTGACGTTGTTTCAATAGGACTGAGGCCTGAGGACTTCAGTCCTTTATTATTATGTGATATAAGCACTTGCCTGAAAGCTGCTTTTGATTTACAATAGATAATGAATTGTCGGAAGCTTTAGGCAATAATGCTTACGAAAAAATATCAGGCTGTGAGGGAACGCAGCCGAATTTTGGAGGATGTGCTTATGCAAAATAAATATGCTGTTTATGAGGAGGCGCTGGCGGAGGAGCTTATTCCCGCCATGGGCTGTACCGAGCCTATCGCCATTGCTTACTGTGCTGCTGTATGTCGCGAGCAATTAGGAGCTTTCCCTGAGCAGATTGAAATCTGGGTTAGCCGTAATATTATCAAAAACGTTAAGAGCGTTGTTGTACCGAATACCAACAAGATGAAGGGCATTGAGGTTGCCTGCGCTGCTGGTGTCGTTGCCGCTCATTCCGAGCGTCAGCTGGAGGTTCTGGCTTATATTAACCAAGAGGAAAAGGCTGAAATTAAGGCGTTGGCTGAATCCGGCAAGATTAATATTCACGTTTCCGAAGAACCGGATATTTTCTATATCCGCATTTTCCTGGCAGCAGGCGGCAATAATGCTGAGGTAACTATTCGTACGGACCACACTAATGTTACCTGCATTAAGAAAAACGGCGCTACTGTTTTGGAAAAACCGATTGTGCCTGCCGAAGAAGAGGCTAAGAGCCTGTGGAGAATCGAGGATGTTCTGGATGCGGCCCGCAATATGCCGTTAGATAATGTTAAGCATCTGCTGAAACGCCAGATTGATTTCAATATGGCTATTTCCAAAGAAGGCCTGACCAATGATTACGGCGCAAGCATCGGCAAAATTTTGCTGCGTCGCGATCCGGACAGCCTGCGTATCCGCGCACGTGCCAGCGCTGCTGCAGGCAGTGACGCGCGTATGAACGGCTGTGAGCTTCCGGTAGTAATTACCTCCGGCAGCGGCAACCAGGTATTACCGCTTCTGTTCCTGTTGTTGTTTATGCACATGCATTGGCTGCAGGCGAAGAAAAAATGCTGCGTGCAGTACTGCTGAGCGACCTTGTTACCATTTACCTGAAGCAGGGTATCGGTAAGCTGTCCGCATACTGCGGTGCTATCAGCGCAGGCTGCGGTGCCGGTGCGGCAATCGCTTTCCTGTATGATTGCACCGATGACCAGATCGAGCATGCTGTAGAAAATGCTCTGGCTATCAACAGCGGTATTATCTGCGACGGTGCAAAATCCTCCTGCGCAGCTAAGATTGCTATGGCTGTTGAAGGCGGTCTGATGGGCGTTGATATGTCCGTTGCTGAACGTAACTTTGCCGGCGGTGACGGCATTGTCCAAAATACTGCCGATGAAACCATTGCTGCAGTCGCAAAATTGCCAGCCAGGGCATGGTAGAAACCGATAAAGAAATTATTGATGTAATGCTTGGCCTGTAATAAAGCCAAAAAATTAGAGAGTCTGCGGTTTACGCAGGCTCTCTGTTTTTTATCCGCTATATAATTATTCTTCTACCATTTTGGTAAGCTCTTCTACATGCTCGGTAGCAGTAAGGATATAGATAAAATCGCCGCTGAGCAGACGCGTGTCACCTGCCGGGATGAGCTGTGATTCACCGCGCTTGACATCAACTAAAAGTGTATTCGGCGGCCAGGGAATATCCTTGATAAGCTTGCCGCTGACGCTGCTGCCGCTGCAAATTACCAGCTCGATAACATTGCGTTGCTCCAGTACAGCCGGTTCCGGCGCTTTTTGTGCAGCATGCGCTGCATCAGCTCCTCGTAGATGGGCTTGCTGTGGCACAGCTCCGCAATGACGAAGGCCACCATGGCAGCAATCGCCAGCGAAAGCAGCTGCTGGTAGCTGGCTGTCATTTCCATAATCAGTACGGTGCCTGTGATAGGCGCGCGTACGGAAGAAGCAAAAAGCGCCGCCATAGCAACTACCATAATATTTGTGGCATATGCAGCTCAATCCAGCCAAGCATAATCCAGCATCTGGCGCAAATGCTGCCGCAGAGAGCGCCGATAACGAGCATCGGCAGGAAGAAACCGCCGGGAACGCCGCAACCGTAGCTGATGAGCGTAAAAATCAGCTTGCCTGCAAGAAAAATCAGCAGAAGCTGTAACGATACAGGTGCTTTGGCCAGATGATTAATCAGATCGTTGCCGCCGCCCAAAACCTCCGGCAGGAAGTAACCCAGAATACCGGCGAAGATGAGGCAAAGGCAATCTTCTGTACAGGGCGCTTGAAGCAGGGCAGGCTGTAAAAGCGGCCTATATTCAGCAGTCCCCAGTTAAAGATAACGCCTGCCAGACCGCTGGCAAGAGCAACTAAAATGACGATGCCGTAATAGCTGATGGGAAGCAGTTGTAAGTAGGGGATATCAAAAATTGTCGCACGACCGAAAATAGCGCGGGAAATAATCGTCGCAGTGAAGGCTCTGCCATTGAGGGCAGCAGAACCATGATGGAAAAGTTGCGGTGCAGCTCCTCCAAAGCAAAGATTACACCGGCGAGCGGAGCGTTGAAGGCTGCTGCCAGACCGGCGCTGGCACCGCTGGTCAGCAGATAGCGTTCCTCCATGCGGGTGCGTCCCATAAGACGGCTGACGCCCTGCGCAGTTACTGCGCCTAGCTGAATAGACGGGCCTTCGCGTCCCAGGGAAAGACCGGCGCCGATGCCGATGATACCGGCGGTGAGCTTAACCCAGAGAATGTGCAGCCAGCGCATTTTCATCAGGCCTAAAATTGCTCCCTTAACCTGCGGAATGCCGCTGCCGGCGGCCATAGGCTCGATGCAGTTGAGCTTGTGCAGGATGAAGGCGATGGCGATGAGCACGGCGAACCAGCAGGCGTTGATGCTCCAGTCGCTTACCCACAGGCGGTTGTAGAGCGCTCCACGCAGGTATTCCATCTCCGAGAGGGCGAAGCGGAAGAAGCTGATGACTATACCGGCCAAGATACCGGTGAGGATGCCCTCCGCAAACAGGCGCAGGCGGAAGTTGTGCATGTTGCTGAGCGAACGGTAGGTTTTGAATTTTTGTTCTTTATCGTCCATAAATATAACTCTTTTCTTCGAATTGTAACTAATATTATAGCACAAAAATAACCTTACAGATGCACAGAATGCTCATATAAAAGAAGTTGGCACAAATATACCAACTTCTTTTGCCTGTGTATTGATACCGGAAGAAATATCAGAGGTTTTGTTGTATTTTACTGCAGGAGCTTCAATTTAAAATAAAATAAAGCGTATAATAGTTATACACCTTAATCAGTATATTCTACTCTTAAGCAGAGTTTAACAAGTTCTTCCTCAGGCTTAGAAGTAGACCAGAAGTTGCGCAGCGGGAAAAGATATATGCCTCCATGCATATGCAATTTATTTTGTTCGACAAATTTTAATATGCGTTCTTTTATTTTTGAATCAATTACTCCATAATGAGCATTGCAGTAAACGCACAGATATAAGCCTTTTTTCTTTCGTTTTCTTTATTGGATTATTATAATGTAATTTGTTATTTGCGCTAATAAATACGTTGTATTGCGTTATAAGATCTTTGTAGAAGAATTCATTGCTGTCATAATGAAAGCCCATCAGATATTCCTGAAAGGACGGATGAGAAAATACTGCAGCATATGCTTAGCCAAAATATTCATTCGATGTTTAATAGGTGTTTGGAAACTTATATCCTCACTAAAATAA
>ENA-OQCS01000524-OQCS01000524.1-human-gut-metagenome-genome-assembly--contig:-NODE-524-length-21296-cov-4.564788_pt1 | contig 21296 bp, 21 predicted proteins | sample MGYA00242757_ERZ504575 | MGnify/ENA primary metagenome ERZ504575 (study PRJEB26092, sample SAMD00036297) | human gut metagenome | host: Homo sapiens | study: EMG produced TPA metagenomics assembly of... | reverse complement strand
GACACTTCTCCCCACACAGGTTTCCATGTTTCATCGAAAGTTGAAGCCCCGGCTTCCACAAGTGTAAAACCATTCATCAAGCCCGGGTCACCCACCAATCCAAGCCCAGTTTCGATGGATTAACCACGGCTTTCTCTTTGTAAAACAACTGATAGACCGGCTCTCCCAAAGCATTTACGGTAAACTTAAGACGGAGATTTCCATCAGGCGAAGTGATACCTTCGGCCATCGCCACCTTTCCTACTACCACGAAAAGCAGAAAGCAAATCCACTTCACAGATGCATAATGCATGTTCTTCATATTTTTTTATTAATGGTTTCTAAATCTATCATTACTGTTTAGGAGTCAACTTCAGCAACACGACACCGTGTGCAGGAATATCAAACTGCATCTTATCCTTGGTACTTCCGATGTCCTTATGTTTCCATAAGTCGCGTACTTTGTATTCTTTCTCCCAGAAGCGGACATCTGCAAAAGAGAGGTTTTCTTTCTGCAAAACGGTTTCCACATTCCAGGGTTGTTCATCGCGGTTAAAGAAACATACTGCGGCTTCACCATTGGACAACTGCTTCACCCAAATTTCATGCTCACCCACTTTCATGTATCGTCCACCTTGTTTGCCAAGCTTGTCCTGATTCACTGCAATCACTTCTTTATTTGTCAAAATTCCAAGTGTCTCCTTGTCCATTTTACGAATATCATTACCCGCGAGCAAAGGGGCAGCAAGCATACACCACATCGTGAAATGAGAGCGATTCTCTTCCATCGTCAGCACACCATTACCCACCTGAAGCATGTCCGGGTCGTTCCAATGTCCCGGTCCGGCGTATTTGTGCAAGTCGGCATTCTTGTCAATGATTTCTACGACACCGCATCCTCCCCAATAATTAATACCTTTAAAAGCATTGATAATGTCACCGGTAGTCCTCCAAAGATGTCCGATGCCTTTTGCCCATGTCCAAGGCTGGCTGTTTCCCCACTCGCAAATAGAGAATACGATAGGACGCCCGGAAGCCTTCAGGGCATCACTCATTGTTTTGTAGGCAGCTTGAGGATTCTGGCCTTCATCAAAACACCAGTCATACTTCAAATAATCCACTCCCCATTCCGCATAAGTGCGTGCATCCTGAAACTGATAGCCACGGCTTCCCGGTCGTCCGGCACAAGTCAGCGTTCCCGCACATGAATAAATACCGAATTTAAGTCCTTTGGAGTGTATGTAATCTGCCAAAGCCTTGATGCCGGAAGAAAATTCTTTTCATCAACCAGAATGTTTCCTTCATTATCCCGCCTACCTGCCAACAATCATCTATATTGAGATACTCATATCCTGCATCCTTCATGCCGGTAGACACCATCAAGTCTGCAATCTCACGAATCTGTTTTTCATTAATGTTACAACTGAAGCAATTCCAACTATTCCACCCCATAGGAGGAGTCAAAGCCAAAGAATCGGTACTGTTTGCACGGGCAGAAATGACAGTGCAAACTACAAATAATAAACATAAAAATCTTTTTTTCATAATACAATTGTTTTTCAAGGAATAATTAAATATTTCAAGTTTCGCAAGTTACCTTTGCGCTTTCAAAACAATCTCAACGCTCTTCCTCCGAGAGAGAGCATTAAGATACAACAGTTCATCAACAATCTGAAAAATTTGAGAAACTTCAGTTATTATAAAACACAAAATCAATGGTTCCTTAAATATCAGATTATCGGTCTTATAAAACCACTATCGCAATGATGCTATATCAATCACCAACCGGCTATCATCCGTGATGTGTGTAGTAGTAAACTTTACTTTATCATCCAGCCTTACCTTAATCTCTACTGTAGCATTGCCAAGGATAGTACCTGCCTTGTTGTCCAGTAGAATTTCAAAGTTCAGTGTCGACTTGTTCGTCACTTTCACCAGAGCCTGATTGCCTTTCACCTCCTTCACTTCATAAGAGAGGCACGCCTTGACCAGAGATAGCAGGTTCTTCTCAGAGCCTATCAGTATATCCCCGAACTTCACTACCGAACGCCCGGCAAGGAGAGCTTCTTTCACTCCTTCCTGAGAACGTTCTTTGGCAAATACAATCGTCATCGGTCCACTTTGTTTGTCCGTACGATACGTTTGCTTATAAACGCCATGTATATCGGTATTTCCCATATATGTCAGGCCGTATTCCTTACAGTAATTAAAAGCTTTCGGATAGTACTCAAAGCCGTTCACCACCTCTATTCCATGTATTTTTTTTTGCTTAATCAAATCTTTATGGACATTATATAAAGTGCTTGTGTCGTTAGGCCACCCCGGATGATTCCACATAATGAAGGCCCCTTGCTCCAAAGCGTTGTCAACAGCTCTCAGAGGATCTTCCACGTCCAGTGCATTGGCATCCGTCAAGAAGAGAGCATTGATGTGCCCTATCGGCTTGGAACGGGTTATCTCGGCTCCCTGAATTACTATCAGATTGGAAGCTTTCTCTACAGTCTTTGCCCTTTTGTAAGATTCGTTATGGTCGGCCTTGATATAGTCTTTATTGGGGCGATATTCTATATGGTCGGTAATGGCTATCACATCCAGCCCGCGAATAGCAGCTTCCCACACCCGATTTTCAGGTTTTATATCTCCATCGGAGAAGATGGTGTGGGTATGAAAATCACACTTCAGAGTTTTATATCCTTCCACATCGGGGATATAAATATATTCGCCCGAATAAGGCTGCTGTGCTTCCGGTACCTTCACTACTTCCAGGCCCTGCAACTGTGCAGAGCCCCGAAGTGTGAAAGCCGATAAAAAAACCAAAGATAAAATTAACTTTTTCATTCGTCTCTCTATTTTATAGTTTGCTATTTTGCAGGAGTAATCTTCACGAAGGTGACACCGTGATAGGGAACTTCCGTCCGGAAGATGCCGTTCACCTCTCCCAAGTCTTTCTGTCGCCACAAGTCACGAACCATTGCTTTTCCTTCAATGCCAAGCTGTTTCAAATCAAAATCAAAAGCATACTCTCTCATCTGCATAGCTTCAGCATCCTCCTGATCCCAAAGAATGAAATAAGGGTCTACATGGAAGAAGCCCACCGCATAAGAACCGTCGTACAGTTTTTTACTCCATACTTGGCCGTTCTCTACCATCATCTTCTTGGCGGGAGCACCATGGGGTCTTGGCTGACTGCTATCACTTCGTTGTTGGTCAGCAGATTCAGCGTAAAATCGTCCATATTTGCCATGTCGCAACCTATGAGTAAAGGAGAAGAAAGAAGGCACCACAAAGAAATATGAGAGTACTGTTCGTCTGCCGTAAGATATGAATCGTGCACTCTGCTTCCCCAGCCTTGACCAAGCTTGCCAACAACCAGCATGTCGGGGTCATTGTTTCTGCCCGGAGCCGTAGCATCCGCACAAACATCCTGGAAAGTACCTATAGCTGTCACAACATTCCATTCGTCCGTGATGTCGCGAGTAGTGCGCCATTGGTTTCCTCCTGCTTCCGGTGCCCAGTTCCACACATTGGGAGCGCCATAACCCACACAGTAAACAATGTCACGGTTCACCTTATCCAATGCCTTGCGCATCACGATATAGGGTTCCTGAATAGTCTTCTCTTCCGAATCTTTTTCTATCTCCAAATATCCGCAATAGTCATATTTCAAATAATCCACTCCCCAGCGTTCCCATGTCTTGGCATCAATTTCTTCGTGCTGGTAGCTGCCCACATGTCCGCCACAAGTGATATGTCCCGGTGAGGAATAAATACCGAACTTCAAGCCCAATCCATGAATATAGTCTGTCAATGCCTTGAAATCGGGGAATTTATCGTTTGAAAGTATCTCGCCCTGCTTGGTACGCGCCGCAGCTTCCCAACCATCATCTATATTCACGTATTCCCATCCGTAGGCATGCAGTTTTTCGTTCATCATGCGGGCTGCGTCACGCACTTTCTCGTCGTTCACAGAAAGCCCCCAACAGTTCCAACTGTTCCATCCCATAGAAGGAGTCAAGGCTATGGCATCCCCTATTTTAACAGTTACCTCTTTCTGGGCCGTACCTTTGTCATTGGTGGCTTTGAGCGTTACCTTATACTCTCCCTCTACTGTGGCTTTACCCGTAATGCGACCGGTAACAGCATCCAATTTCACACCAGCCGGAAGCCCTTCGGCCTCAAACTTCATGGGGCGGTTGCCGGTAGCCATCACGGACCATAGAAACGGATTACCCGGACGTGCGCCATAGACCAGCGGATTGTTGATGACCGGACTTTCGGGAGCAGGAGGCGTAAGGATATACTTCTCTTTTGCCACCGGTTTTGCCCACGCAGGAACAGGTTTCACATCGCCACGGGTCGTTATCTTCACATTGAGCCAGTCGGCATGGTCGTACATAATGCCGTCACCACATTCTTCTACCAATAGCAGCACTTTGTCCACCCCTTTCAGGTTTACATTAAACTCTTTTACAGGATCTCCTTTCTGCATCACTCCACTCTTCCAGAGTTCCTTCTTGTCACCGAGAATCTTGAACTGAAGTTTGCCTGCAAACAAGTTCTTGTCATCAGCTCCTGCCAAACCGGAGATAGAAACGGCCTTTCCATCCAAATCGTACAGCAGGCGGCTGATGGAATGGGCACCAAGTCCACGTTCATAAACAACTCCATTCACTGTAAGCGGGGTATGTACTACGGAACGGTTGACTTCAAGCATTCCCCAGTCCTGAACATAACAGGAATCTTGACCGAATTCATCCAGCCACACTTCTTTAGTAGGCCCGTTGTCGCAAGACTGCAAGCTCCAAGCCCCCATCAACATTGCAGCCATAAGTGCTGCACATTTTTTAATTTTCATTTCTTTGTGTTTTTTGTAAAATCAAGTGAGATTATACTCACCTGCAAAATCCAATTTATTGTAAATAATCCCTACCAACATACGATATTTTTAAAAAGCCCCTCTAGGGCACACTCTGAGAGGGGCTATAATCAGTATACGACTGAATAGGGTTCACTTCGGAACACAATTCGCGAATCCCCAAAAACGGCCATTATCCGTAATGTTCAATTACCACATCAATCAATCGCCTTTTCTACAAATACGAATATTATCGAATGCAAAATTACGGGCTATCTCAGGATCTATCTCCAAACGCATATTGAAGCTTGTGTACGAACCTGGATGGTAGTCCGGATAATCCTCTGACAAATATACATTAAACGGCAACGTAATTGTCTCCCAACGGTTGAAGTTCTGTATATTAAAGTCTGTAGCAACCCAATCGCATGTGGGAGCAGCCCAATAAAGATAATTACAGAACCTTATTCTGTCCTTGATGAATTGATTGGATGTGCGGAATTCACATTTCACCACATAATTCTTACATGATTCAAGTCCTAACATATCATCAGTATAAGGTATATCGCCTCTTTCTGCAATATACCACCAAGAGCTATATTCAGATTTATCATCTATCTCAAGAAGTTACCGCTCAACCGTTGTGGATCTTTCTCATCAGTCACCACATTTGTCATAGAACTGGGCAAATATTCGTCAAAGTCCATAATCATAAAATCACAATCGTAGTAACGTCCGGGGCATACCGCCTCAACATTATACTTCACCCCTTTCACTTTAATTTTTATGTTCTTATCTACATCAACCGGTACTTTAGCAGTCAGATAATTATTAGCCGATTTAATGACCGGAGATACCTTTCCATTGAAATCGACAACAGCATTGAGCGAATCTATTTCATAGAGGTTGAAGAAATCTCCATAAATCATAATCGTATCACCCGGTGCCGTATATTCATTGAACATGCGGGAAAGCTTTAAATTGGGCGCTACCGTTTTAAAAGGAATTTCAAAACAACCGGCCGTATTATAAATACTTATTTTATCGGTTTTCTTGGTTGCCAGCTTTACCGGTATCTTTATAAACAGAATATCATCTTCTGTATATACCTCTTGCATATCCAGCTTAATGTCATCAATCAAAATAGAATCGATATTATGAACATCCAAACCGGTTCCATGAACAGCTATAAAATCCCCCAAAGCAGCTTCTTCAATGGTGGTATTCATATCAGCAATGGTGGTCACATTGGTCAGTTCAATAGGGAGTGCAACTCCGTCATCGTCAGAGCAAGATGTCCAAGAAATTCCCATAAGAAGAGCACCGACGAGATACATCTTCCTAAAACTCAATATCTTTTTCATTGTATTTTTCATCATATAGTTAATAAATAGGATTACCATCCGGGATTATTTTTCTCAATATAAGGGTTACCGTTAATTTCATCGGGCGGAAGGGGCATCAGCCAGTGCTTCTCCTCACGTCTCTTCAAATTACCGTTTTCATCCATACCGATAGCATTCATTACCGATAAATAAATACCCCAACGAATCAAGTCGGTACGACGATTCCCCTCAACTGCAAACTCTTTAGCACGCTCTTCCAAGATAAACGAACGGAAAGTTTCTTTCGTAAACGGAATCTTCTCATGACGCTTGCTTACCAGCGTACTATTGTTACGCTTATTCAACAATTCAATCTTAGAGAATGCATCTTGGGTAGGTCCATTCAATTCATTATCAGCTTCCGCATACAGTAACAGCACTTCTGCGTAACGCATAAAAGGCCAGTTAAAGTCTTTACGATTACCGTCAATTTCACCCGTCACTGCCGTAAACTTAGTAAAACGAGAACCGTAATAAGCACCATACGTAGGCTGGTCGGTCTTCTGATAAGCTCCAATACCCTGGTCGGCATACGGAGCCTCTTCACGGTTCACGTATACACTGTCACGCAACGGGTAGTAACGCCAGGTATAAATGCCCAGTTCTTCGTTATAAGAATCGGGGTAACGGTGCAGAATGCCCCATGTAATACGTTCATCTTTCCAATCATCGAACATCTGCAGCCAGTGATCGCGATAAGTATAATAACCAGAACCCAGAGTTCTATCCTCTTTCCAATAGCCGTAATACGATTCGCTGATATAGTTTCCGGCAAGATTATCCTTCGGGATAAGTCTGTAATGTAAACAGGAATTCCGGCCCGTTCTTATTGTCGATTTTCCATAATTCTTTCTGACTGGAAGCCAACACACACTCTCCTTCTGCAATCACTTCGGCTGCTTTCTCTTTGGCCAGTTTGTAATACTCCTGAGAATTGAACTCTTCATATCCCGGAAGACGAATCTTGTTATGCCAGATTTCCTGAGGCATCAATGCCGATTCTGTTCCATCCGGATTCGTAACCTTGCCGGGACCACCCTTTACCATGACTTTGCCACTCTCCATCGAAGCAGAACCAATCGTAGCATAGACTAAAGCCAACAGCGACTTGGCTGACGCACGAAATACATGCCCTTTCTTATAATCCGAGTCTGTACGAGGCATCAGCAACGTTTCAGCCTCCTTTAAATTGGCTATAATGTCCTCATACACTTCCTTGACGGAAGCTCTGGCTGGTAACTGCTGTTACCTTCACCAATAGAAGTTTTAAACAAAGGAATACCACCAAAACGACGTACTAATTCAAACTCCGACCATGCCTTGAGAAAACGAAGTTCACCCAACGCATTATTCTTGGCTTTCTCAGGTACATTGGTCATCTTGTCAATCAGATAATAGTGGTAATTGGCACGATGAATGGCGGTTGAATAATATGCAAACACATTATTTATACTACCATTGTTATAAAAGTTACCGGTACCGGTTTCTTTAAAAGCCCAACCCGGCCCTGTCTGATAGTCATTATCATAATTAGTAGCAGAATCATAACTACCCCATTCAAACATCCAGGCCAACGGTTGGTAAGCGCCATTTACCAACAGTTCATACTCACCATCAGCAGACAAGTCTTCACCTGAAATAAATGTATATACTTCTTCATCCAACGTACAAGAAGTCATCAACATGGAGCCTAAGCCCAATGCCATTAATATATTCTTAAATTTCATAGTCATCATTATTTAAAATCCAATTTGAACACCAAAATTAAATGTACGGGCACTTGGATAAGAAGCCATATCCACACCTCTGCGTTTAGGGTCACTACCAAATGAATTCACATCAGGGTCCATCCAACTATAACCGGAAATTGTAAATAGATTGGAAACGCTGGCAACCAAATTAATACTCTCCACAAACTTCATCGGATGGCGGAAACGGTAGCTCAAGCTGACATTCTTGCAACGCAAGTAAGATCCATCCTCAATGTAACGGTCAGATGCCTTCATAGAACGTGTACTGGTTCTATTGGCACGCGCCATTTGGCATTTGCCCTATTTTCGGCAGTCCAACGATTGTTATAAATAAAATAAGGCATATTATCCACGCTGGCCATATCAAATTTCTTAAGATTGACATTCAACACGTCATTACCTTGTGTACCCTGCAAGAAGAAACTGAATGTCCAGTTCTTCCATTCCAATGTATTGGTTATACCATATTGGTAATCCGGGTTGGTATTACCTATAATCTGACGGTCTCGATTATCAATTACAGGATCGTCATCAAGATTCTTGTATTTCACTTCACCTACCATGCTTTTAACCTTAGAGTCCGTCTCATTTCTATACAACGGATCTGCACGGACTTCGGCCTCATTGTCATAAAAGCCATCTTCCACATACCCATATAGAGTACCGATAGGCTCACCATTACGTACCAAGAACATGTTCTCAATACCCCAAGCCACATCAGAATATTGGTCGGCATCCAAACCACCCACCTTATTACGGTTGAATGAAATATTGGCATCTATAGACCACAAGAAATTACGTGCCTTTACAGGAATGAAATGACCGGAAATTTCCAACCCTTTATTTGTTACATTACCATAGTTTGCCTGAATACGGCTAAAACCGGAACTCATAGGAATAAGCTTATCCAACAATAGGTCTTTTGTCTTCTTATAATAGGCATCTACTGTCAAATTAACACGGTTATTCAAGAAAGCAATGTCCAAACCTATGTCAAACTGATTGGTTGTCTCCCATTTCAGAAGAGCTGCTGCAGGTCCTCCCCAGCGGATTCTGCCATACCACTCTGCAATGAACCACCCATACCGTAGTTAGAAACAACAAAACGGGAACGGGTAGCATAGGCACTGACCCCCTGACCTCCGGTCTGTCCGGCACTGACACGCAATTTCAAGTCATCGAAGAAATTCAGCTGCTTTACAAAAGACTCATCAGACAAACGCCAAGCAACGGCTCCCGAATAGAAGTTATTCCAACGATTTAACTCTGACAATTTACTGGAACCGTCACGACGCATAGAAAAAGTGAATAAATAACGGTCCAGCAAATTATAATTGGCTCTGAACAGATAGGACATCAGCTGAGACTTTCCACGACTACTTTCCATACGACGGTCCTTAGTTCCTGCTTCAATGACGTTGTCTTCAGTCATATCGTTCGGGAAATTAGATGCAGCCATCCACTTACTATGCCACATGCTGTTTTCATAAGTCATACCAAGCACAGCATTAATGCCATGAACTCCAAACTTCTTGTTGAAAGTCAACAAAGACTCTGTCGAAATGCTTTCATAAGCATCATCTGACTTCGTTGCATAACCATTTGTAGGAGCTATACCCGCACCGGTCCAACGGTTATTATAGGTATTACGTTCATAATAGCTATAACCGTAACCAAAATTCTGACGGAATTTCAACCAGTCGGTAAACTTCAATTCACCAAAGCTTGAGATAAATACATTCAACGTCTCTTGGATATTCTTCTCCGTATGTACAGTCAAATAAGGATTAGCCAAACCGGTAGAGAAATCTTCCGAAAAGCCAGAGTCTTTATTGGGATCGAATACCGGACGAGTAGGATTAAACGAAATAGCTGCAGGAATTACACCATACGTTTCACTATTGGTACGTGCCAAACGATTATCGGAAGTTGCAAAACTGATGTTAGTACCTAACTCTAAAAAATCATTGATTTTACGGCTGTTGTTAGCTCTCGCTGTATAACGTCTATAATAAGAATTAACAATCACACCCTGCTGGTCAGTATAACCACCGGAATACATATAGTTACCTTTCTTATCACCACCCGATACTGTAACATTATAATCTTGGCTTATTGCTGTCTGAAAAATTTCATCCTGCCAATTTGTTCCATAACGTACCGGTCCTCCTTCTTTTTCGACAAAACCCTTCCGGTAATCCCATGGACTTGGCTTATACTCCTGACCTACTACAACCATTTCTCCTGTAATAGGATCCGGAGCTTTCACCGGAGCCCAATATCCCACCAAAGGATATTCCAATTGGCTGTCTGCCTCAGAGTAACCGTCATACAAGAGACCATTCGTGATACGTTCATTACGGTACAAAGCGTAATCACAAGCATCGAGCACATCAATACGTTTTACCGGATTAGAGATACTAAGGTTAGCAGAAAGCTGAACTTTTGCCTTTCCCTCAGCACCGGATTTAGTAGTAATAAGCACAACACCATTGGCAGCACGAGAACCATAAATAGCGGTAGCAGATGCATCTTTTAAAACTTCAATAGATAATATATCTTGTGGACTAATGGTACTCAATGGATTATTACTCTGTTTCATACCATAATCCGTTGTACGTCCTTCACCCATAGAATACGGCATACCATCGACTACATACAAAGGCTCTGTACTGGTAGTAAACGAATTGGCACCACGAATTTGGATATTTATACCGGCACCCGGGGCTCCGTCAGACTGGGACACATTTACACCTGCCATTTTGCCTGCAAACCTTGATTCACACTCACAGGGTTTGTTTTCAGCAAATCTTCGCTCTTTAAAGAAGATACAGATCCCGTTAAATCTCTTTTAGGAACAGCACCATAACCAATAACAACTGTTTCTTCCAACATTTGGCTGTCCTCTTTCAAAGTTACATTAACAGTAGTCCTACCCTTAACAGCTACCTCTTGTGTTCTATAGCCAATAAAAGAAAAAACCAATGTCGCATTTTTAGGAGCATTTACAGAGTAACGTCCATTAACATCTGTTACAGCGCCATTCTGTGCATTCTTCACACGAACAGTAACACCGATTATCGGCTCGCCGAAATCGTCAGTTACTACACCCGTAATTTTAGAAGTTTTGAAGCATTTCTGTCGTCTCAGCTTTCAAACCACTTGGAACCATCATAAGTGCCATTAAAAGCACTCCGACAATTCGAGTCATAGCTTTGTGTAATCTTTTCATAGATTCATTTTTGGATTAATAAATTAAGATTTTTTTCATTGTATTGTTTTTATATCGCACTTCATTGTATTAATGAAATGCGATAATTAACGTTTCTATTAGCCTGAAATCATACTTTTTCTACTTAGACATATCTGTTTAAGATGGCTGCATCTTCCATATCCGGGCGGCTTCATTCCCATATAATATCAATTCATCTCAAACTATATTTCATATTTTCCGGATGACCCTATTATTCCTTCATTATATTACCTGGTTAACGAATACTTGGATTTACAAAAATCTCATCCATATACACATTTTCCAAAGCGTCAAAAGCAACTTTCACATAACGTGTCTTTTCTTTTAAATTATCTATCAAGACTGCGTCAATCCAAGCATCATGCTTGTTGTTAGGAAAATACGGAGTATCCTTTATTGAAGCCAGATTATAAGTCTGGCCATCTTGAGAAGTGTAAACATAAACCTTCAAAGGAGCACCTATCTTTTCCTGATTATAGTTCAAAGTACGTACCAGCACCTTTTGAAGCGAAGTATTCTTTTGCAAATCAATCACTACCTCATGATGACCTTTTTCAAACCTTACCCAACGGCTGTCTCCACTATCCTCTTCGGCTACCCGACCATCTGCCAGTGCCTTCATATCAACTTTACCAATCATTTCCGATTTGGCTGAATTGACCAACTTGTCAAGCAAAGCAGCTTCAAATAATTTCCAAAAACTGTCACCTTCTTTCCAAGCCATATAATTGTTGTATAAATTATTAGACCACACAGGTTGTCCCAATTGATAAGCAGACTTTGGGTCTTCGATAATTCCACCGAACATAAACGAAATTATTTTGTCGACACCAGCAACCGAAGCCGCTACCTGCTGTGACAGCAAACGGGAATAAGCAGCCGGAATCAAAGCAGATTGGCGGTCATTGGTTCCCTCTTCCCAAGTAAAGGTTTCGCAGTTCGCCCACATCTCAATATTCAGGCGATTGTGAATATCGCGCATCCTTTGCCAATTCTTTTTCAAGCGAGGAAGAGTAAATTTGTCACGTACACATCCCACCTCATCTTGATAAGCAATAATATCGACTTTCAATTTTGCCATCTGCTTCTCAAAATCAGGATGATCAAATTCGGACAGACCAATACCATACGGAGAAATCAAGGTCTTCTTTCCGGGAGTCAAAGAATGAGCCTTCTCTGTCAATGCATTTACTGACTGAACAGCATGCTCGGCAAAGATAGGGCAAAGACAATCTTCAACCGGAAGATACCAGCCATAGAAAGCTTTATGATTTTTATAGAGAGATGCCAATTCCTCCATAATCTGAAGCTGACGCTCCTTAATCACTGGATCAAGCAGATTATCATCCTGATCTTTTGCCCAACCGGTACTCATAAAAACCTTCATGCCATGTTTGGCAGCTTCGTCAAGAATCGCATCAACGGGGCTTTGCAATTTATCATTATATAACCACGGCATCAACTTTGACGGATAATATGCTTTCCCTTCATTAGCAACCTCCATGAACACCAAATATTCAATCCCCATGTTAGCCAATTCACGCACTTTAGCAGTCCATAATTTAGGATCCATATTATCAAAATGTTGTGGATTAGTATACTTATTCCGCACATCCTTGTAGGCTAAATTAATCCATGTACCCGTAATAGGCTGTACCACAGAAACCGATTGGACCATTTTTTCTTTTCGAGATTCGTCAGACCCTTATTTCCCGCACATGCAGAAATTATCGGTAATGCAGCCAACAATCCCAATAGTCCCAACATTTTCATTTGTTTTTTTTGTCTCATAGTATATTATTTAAAATAAAGAATTTAATTACCACCAGATATAATTATCAACCCCAAGCCTGAAAGGAAAAGTATCAGCATAAATACAAGCAGCATATTTATTGACTTAGATGCGCCCTTGAATTCTTTCCAGATAAATATTCCCCATAAGGCAGCAACCATAGTGGCACCTTGTCCCAAAGCATAGGAGATAGCTGCACCAGCTTTCCCTGCAGCAATATAACTACAAGCAGTCCCCAATGCCCAGATGGTTCCTCCCAGAATTCCAACAAGATGTGTCTTCATATTTCCACTGAAATAGTCACTATACGCTATCGGCTTGCCGACAAAGGGTTTCTTCATGACCAATGTATTGAAGAAAAAGTTGCTGACAAAAATACCCACTGCAAACACAAACAATGCTGAATAAGGAGTCATCATACCCGCAGTCGGCGTTTCCAGATTCTCTAAATCCATAGCAGCCGCTACAAAACGATAGAAAAATGCCATCAATATACCTGCACACACAGCTATAATAATCCCTTTTTTCCTCATTGCCTGGTATGTTCCTCCTTTAGCAACTTTCCCAGAAGCTATACCATTAAAAATAATAGCAAGTACAATCAGAAATACTCCAGAAAACAAAACAGTTGCATCACCTTGAGGAGCACTAAAGTAATTTATAAATACACCCAATACCAGAGCTAACCCACGCCTACGGGGAAAGCGACAGACATACCAGCCAATGACATGGAAGAAGATAACAAAATGTTGGATGCATTAAAAATGACACCTCCCAAAAACGCACTCACCAAATTAGAGATATCAACCTGAAGCAAATCATCGACAAAGCCTCTACCTGCTTCGCCCGTACTTCCTAAAGTAAATCCCCATATCAAAGAGAAGAGAAGAATTCCAACGACATAATCCCAATAAAAAAAGTTCATATCGCCAAGTTTTCGCTGCCAGCTTTTGAGTATTCCCCCAAGAGCCCCAGCAAAGCATGGTAACCCAACAAAGAGCTACTGCCAATCCATAATTTTCAACTATATACATTACAATTAATTATTTATAGGTTAATTGATTGGGCTGGCTGGAATAAATAACCGCCTCACCTAAATAAACTTGTGCATCCGTACGAGGATTCAACCATTTCAAAACAACCGTGTGCGCTGCATCAGGCAACTGGTATTTATGAAACGAATCAACCCTTCTGTCATCTATAGAAGTAGATTTAGCAACGGGAAGATTGGCAGTTTCTGCTAAAGCGCCATCTATATACATCGCAACACTCGCAACATACGATTCATCAGCACACTTCACATATCCTTTCAAAACAAATCCGTTACCATCAAACATAAACTCTGTAGCATCCTGTAACAAAAGGTTAACAGCTTTCTTCTCTGCCGGATAATGACCTTCAAAAGCTTTCTCATACTTTACAGCAACCGGCTGTTGCGTTTTAATAACAACCTGCTCTCCCTGAACAGAACCTCCTTCTTGCTCTATCACCTGCAAAGCTTGTTTCAGACTTAACTCATAAAGCTTATTCAGCGAAACTTCCGTATAGGCAAATGGGATGTCCTCTACTTCGTAAAGACTTTCTTTCCATAATTCCGGAATATTACTATATCCAAGCATTGTACCCAATATACCGGCAGCAGTAGCCGCATTACAATCAGAATCTTGCCCACAACGTGCCGAAATATCAATAGTCTGATAAAAATCTTTCTTGCCATATAACAGACCTATAGCCACATAGGCACTATTTATCTTGGCATCAATATTAAACGGAACAAAAACGCCATCGGGACACCCCACTTCCGAAGTCCACTTCTTCTGGCATTCAAACCAAGTCTGTTTCCAGTCATCTGGATATTGCCGATACCAACCAATCACATCTTTTATGCAAGCATAAATCACTTTGCTCGGGAATTGTATTCAATGCCTCTTCTACCACATACTCCATATCATCTGAAACAAAAGCCATGGAATATAGAGCGCCCACATACACACCACCATACCAGCCGTCGCCATACGTAAAGATGTGACCGATTTTATCTGAAATTTCAGAAGCAGTATTAGGCATGCCCGGTGACATTAGACCTGCAAAATCTGCTTCTATCTGATAGTCAATATCATCTGCATGAGGATTATTCAACCAATGTCCGGACATGGGGGGCATAATGCCTTGCTTAATATTATATTTTGCAACTTGGTTGGCATGCCACAAAGGAAATCCGGCATCAGCAAACGAAACAGCAAAAGAATCGGCCGGTGCCTCTAAACCCAAACGGTCGAACACATTCACAAATACAATATCCACATATATATCATCATACAATCCGGGAAATGTATCATAATAATATTTCACTCTATCTTTGGACCATTTTATGGGAGTATAGTCTTGAATCATAGTACCATTATGCAGAAATTCAACCGGTCCTCCATAGGTACAACCAATGGTTTTCGCTGCCCAACCACCTTTCACTTTATCAGCCAATTGTTTTTTAGTCATAGAGACTTCATCTTGCACAACTGAAGTGGAAGAACTGCATCCTGCACACAGTACAACAAAAGCCCAAATAATAAAAGTTACATTCTTCATATTTATCAATTTTACAATTGTTATTCAGCTTTTACTTTAGCAGATTCTTTACCAATCACATTATAAACAGCTACTTCATAAACATTATCTACTGTACCTTCTGCATCAACAAAAGTTCTCGGAAGTTGTCCGTCACGTATTTGTAATTTCATAATCAACTGCCCATCACGATAGATACTATATCCGTCAACTGCTTTCATTTCATTCGGTATCCAAGAAACTTCAATTCCCTTAGCCACCTTTCGTACAGCAGCATTCTTCACTTTTTCAGGAATATCCATTATAGCAAACATCCCGTCCGGCAATATTGAAGATATGCCTGATGATACGCCGGATTAACTACAAACGGGCTATTGTAATGATTGTATGCAAAACAAATCAAATTGCCAACATAGCCATTTACAATCTCTAACTGTTTTTGAACCCTTTCTAAAGGAGCGCTAGTCCAAAAGCGCTGATCGAATGTCTCTACATTTCCCCAAAACTTCAGCCCAGGTTTAGTATTGACAGCCTTCTTCAAATTAGAAAACCATTCCCACAAATTATCCAAATTCAGTCCACCTGCACCGACACAATCCTGAGGAGCGAATATATCTCCCGGACGGAAGTCGGTTTGCGCAAAGACGTTCGTCCACATCTTGCCACATTCTTCAGCATTTCCACCTACCTTGTAATTCATAAACGGAGACAACATAAGGGGCATTTCCGGAGCAATCTCAGAAAGATGATTCAAATTCGTATTCAATGCCTCTGCCAAAATTGATTGACGCTCAGAAGTCATACAGTTCAAGTTGTCTACCTCCCAAACCCAATACCAACCATACATGGCATCCGGATACTTTTCTTTATACAAAACAACAAGCTCATCTGCCACCTTATTACCCATTTCCATTTGCTCCAGTAACCAGCGAGCATCATAATCCACTTTCCACCAACGTTCATTAAAGTTTAATCCTACAAATACTTTAATGCCATTTTTTTGCGCACTTTGCAAACACTTTTCAAGCGTTCTATTGCCTTGCTTCTTCTTCGTCAGAGCAGACGGATAATTTGTAGTTGTTTTCCCCTTTTCATCTACCAGCAATGCAGGTGCATAGATCAAGTACTTCATGCCAGCTTCTTTCAGCATATCCATTTCCTGATTCCAACGTTCGTTGTCCCAATTTGCTACCAAAAACTCTTGCACAAAGGAACCACTGAAACGAGGAATATTACTGCCCTTATTTTTCTGCTCAAATTGATAATGAAAATAAGTTCCTTTCAAATCTCTTATATAAGTATCAAAAACCGATTCGTCTTCATGCAGATTAATGACACGTACCCCTCGGCTAAGCGTTTCATTATAGGCAGAAGGATAACCCGTCTTCCGACCATAGGCCAAAGTTATGTTACCGTCTAAATCAACCATATAGTCATTATTATGGTCATGACCTACAAACACCCCAATAACATCCCTCTTTTCTATAAACGAGGAGTACAATCCGGTATTTACACTTGGAGCACAAACACCCTCCTGCTTCTCGCCAAACTCCCGGCATGTCCACCTTGCCGTTTCATGCTCTGGCAGAGGAATATGGAAGAAAGCCAAGGAAGGCAATATGCGCTTGTTGCGAGCGGTAACCCGACTGCTACTTTTCCTATACCACTCTATCTGATCATGCTTAATCCAATCATAATAACCAAAAGAACGGTCTTTGGTATTATTGTGAGAATCGAAGAAATAGAGTACCCATTTTTCAGATGCAGCATCAGAAGAACGGATGGTCAACATGCAGTTGCCCGAGCCGAAAGTCCTTTTTCAGCATCATAAGTCAGGTTATAAGGTCGTGTACACAGATAGTCCAATATCTGAGCATTGTTCATATCCGTTTCTTCATCATGATTACCAAAGGTCACAACAAAAGGAGTTTTGGTTTCCCCAAATATTTTGGTCAATTTCTCCCATCCTTCTTAGCATTCCAGGAAACTACTACATCACCTGTAAGAACAACCAAATCGGGATCTTCTATACGAATAACTTCACGAATCAAATGACAAGTGCTGTCATTCTTCAATTTATAAGAATCACTCTCTACCCAATGCAGGTCTGTCAACTGAACAATCTTGAACTTCCCGTCACGAAACTTCAAATCAGAAGCTTGAGAAAAAGCAGAGAAGCAAATAAAACAACAAATTAAATATAATAAAGACTTTTTCATTTTTTACGATCTGTTCTAAATGGAGCCAAAGGTAATCCGTTACTATCAAATAAATTAGGCATAGCATCATTGGAAAACAATAACGTACTCCTACCGGTTCCTTCACCTTATCGGCAATGACACTGATATCTCCATTCTTTAATATAGAAGCCTTAGCCGGATGCAAATTACCCTCTTTATCCAGGACCTCAAAGTGACGAATGACCTTATCCTTGCAAGCAAGTTTGCCAATAGCGGTAGTTGTTACTATTACTTTACGACCATCTACTCTAAAGGATTTTAGCATAGGCGAATACGGTTGTATATCCTCTTTATGATAACTATTTTTCAAAGCCATATTAGCTAATCGTTCTCCTACTTGTCTCTTCAGACTCGGATGAATATCTGTTAGGTCGTTTACTAAGTCTCCCGCCACAACCATACCAGTATTTCTCAATGTAGCAGCCACATCGGCTTGTTGTTCACGCAAATATGCAGCATTTTTATCCGCATAACCACTCCAAGGAGTTATCTGGACAAAATAGAAAGGCAAATAATGATGAAAAGCATTACGCCAACCTCTAATCATAGCATCAAACATAACTCCATAATCCTGATGCCTTTCATTATTGGCTTCTCCTTGATACCAGACAACCCCGGCAATAGTGTAGTTTATAATGGGATGAATCATTGCATTGTAAAGAGAAGAATTTGCAGTCGGTGCCCATCCGGCAGTCAATGCTTTAGTCTTTTCTTCCAATTTCTCATGACGCAATGTAAATTCGTCCATCCAAGGCTCAATGGCTGTACCTCCCCAATAAGAGCCTATCAACCCGATAGGAAGATTACCCAATTCTTCATTCAGCCTTTTTCCAAAGCAAAAAGCCACTACGCTAAAATCTTCTGCAGTTTCGGGAGAACAAATTTCCCACTTTCCCTGAATTCTTTCAACCGGATACGCGGAGGATGACTTAGCCACCTTGAAAAAACGAATCTTTTTATTGTCAAACAGTGTACTTCTATCGGTGATGTCATCTACACGCCACTTAAAGCAATACTCCATATTTGACTGACCGGAACAAAGCCAAGTTTCTCCCATCAGAATGTCTTTCACTTCTGCGCAAAGTTTACCTTCCCAACCATAAAACCGAATGGCGTACGGTCCTTCGGCTTGGGAGTGTTTATATAGTTTCCCAATACTTATATTTATCAGAAGATACATGAACCGTATCATTGGGAGCCCAACTACATACAATCTTCAAATCCCAAACACTGGGACACCACCCCCAAAGCTTTACTTCGGCATCACGTTGCATCACTGCATGATCACTTATAATAGATGGAAGAACAAAATCAGCAGGATCTTGTGCTGCCAGTTTGGTAAATCCCAACAGAGAAACTAAAAAGTATACAATTCTTTTCATATCATTCCTATTCATTTAAAATTTTGTTTGTTATACCAATCCATATATTGATTATATAACCTTACCGTCTCTCCTCTTAATCCGGCATGAGCCTTAGATTGGGGTTTGTTCATGATTCCAAGATATTGGTAAACCAAAATTTTGTCCACGAAAGGTGAAATAGCTTCCATTTGATGAATTATTCTATTGTTAAAGTCCGCTGGAAGTAAACTGCCATGAGTGGTCTGTTCAAAGTAAAACAACTCCATATCAGCCCATATTCTGGAACGCCCTGCCTTTTGATGCGCTTTCGACAAATTCTCATAATAACGGGCAGAATCTTCCAATCTGGTTGCACCTACTCCCACTCCATCCTGATAGGCCACGATTTCCACATTGAGTTGTTCAAGTTGTCTCACAAAATAATCATCACATTTTTCTTTCTTTATATTGTATGGAGCTATTATATTCACACAGTTAGCATTCAACGACTTAGCCACTTGCGCACACTCATTGACATAAGGTATCACAAAATCGCAAAAATAAGGATCTAACCACGATTCATTGGGGAAATACCACCCATAAAAGCTCTTGTGATGCCCATATTTCTTATAGATTTCTTCCATTGATTGATTCCTTTTCTTGCCCAGTTCCCTATCTGTCATCATCCGACGAGCATCAAGATCCGGTCCCCAATAATCATTGCTCACAAAGAACTTCACACCAAACTCATCTGCCGCAGAAAGGACTGTTTCAATAGGATCTTCACAACCCATTTCAAATTTAGGAGCCAATTTCGTATCAAAAAAAGCTTTGCCGTGAGCAGCCACATTCATCATCACCAAATATTCCATACCGGTCTCACTGATTTCACGAATTTTTTCTCTCCACTGGGCAGCAGTAAACTGTCTTAAGTCTTTGTCCCAATATACTCCTTCTTTACCTCCCGGATGCTGAAATTCAAACCAAGAACCGGAAATAGGTTTTATATTCGGATTGGCAGCTGCTTGCTTTAAAATATCTGCTTGAGCTACTCCCGGCAGAGTCAAACCAACTGCTCCCAGACCTAACATTGATAAAAAATGACGTCTATCCACAATATTCTTCTTTTAACAGATTAAACTAAATTATTCATATCCAACTCTTTCCGATAAGGAATAGATGATTGAGCCCCCATTCTTGTAACAGAAATAGAAGAAGCTTTAGATGCAAACAATACTGCTTGTTCCAAGCTCATCCCTTCGGAAACACCCACGCAAACAGCTCCATTGAAAGTATCTCCTGCGGCCGTAGTATCAACCGGAACCACTTTGTAGGCATCTACATAATAAGTTTTTTCTCCTTCTCTTACAAAGCTTCCTTCGTTACCCAAAGTTATTATTATATTTTTCACACCTTTCCGATACAAGACACCAGCCGCCATAGCCACGTCTTCTTTGCTGTTTATCTTGACTCCGGTCAGCATTTCAGCCTCTATTCGATTGGGAGTTATCATATATAAATATTGGAACAAAGATTCCGGCAAAGAACAGGCAGGAGCAGGATTCAATACTACTTTCACTCCCTTTTCATAAGCCTTCCGTGCAGCATATTCTATAGTTGAAAGAGGAATTTCCAGTTGCATCAATAATATATCTCCAACCAACATCTCTTTTTCCATACTGCCAATATCCTCTTGTCCAAGTAACATATTAGCCCCCGAAGCCACAACAATACAATTTTCAGCATATTGGTCCACGCTTATCAACGCAACTCCGGATGGAGTTTCATTATCTAAAGCAATATAGCTTGTTTCTATGCCTTCATTTTGAAAAACACGCAAGGTCTGCTGTCCCAAAACATCATTGCCCACTCTCGCCACAAATAACAAGTCACCCCCCAATCGCTTCACTGCAACTGCCTGATTTGCTCCTTTACCACCCTGATTCATAAGAAACTTACCTCCAAGGATTGTCTCTCCCGGTACTGGTAAATGGGAGGTATGCACTACCATATCCGTATTTGAACTGCCTACTACTATGATTTGCTCATACAGATTCTATTTATGAATTGCTATTTCCTCCAAAACAGTCCAACACTGATACAATCCTCTGGGAACATGGAAACATCCTTCCA
>ENA-OQCS01000523-OQCS01000523.1-human-gut-metagenome-genome-assembly--contig:-NODE-523-length-21367-cov-2.103578_pt1 | contig 21367 bp, 32 predicted proteins | sample MGYA00242757_ERZ504575 | MGnify/ENA primary metagenome ERZ504575 (study PRJEB26092, sample SAMD00036297) | human gut metagenome | host: Homo sapiens | study: EMG produced TPA metagenomics assembly of... | reverse complement strand
GTGGCATGCTCATTACGTATATATATTAGAAAATACGTAAAGGAACGTAAACCAGACTGTTTACAGTGATGCCTGAAACCGGAATTTCCCATCCTCAGCAAAAATCCATACACTCCGTGATATTTTTCTACAACGGAGATCATGCTTTGGTGCCGAGACCGTGATTGGGTTCGTGAGAGATGGGAATCTCATTTTCAAATACCGGCTCCTGTAGATAGCTGTTTGCTATCTGTATACAGATCCGGTTATTTTTTCATAAACTTTCAGCGTAATATAGCGTTTCTCAGGAGCAGGAATCTTTTCGCAGGCGTAAATCGCATTTTCCAGAGCATTTGCAAAAAAGGCTGCACAAATCAGTGATCTGAAAGCGTGTAAAATCGGTGGCAGTCACGGTAAATTGCAATTCGATTCCGGCATCTGACGCCTGACCGGCATAGGAAGAGAGAATCAGGTTCAGAGCGTCGTTTTCACAGTATCTGATCACACGGCTGTTATCGATATCGGCACAGATCTGGTGAATATATTCCAAAGCCTGTTCCAACTCATTTCTGCAATACAGTTTTGCAAAAAGGTCATATGATGTCTCAGATCATGACGATAGATGGACGCCTGCTTCTGAGAAGTGGATAACTGTGTAATCTCCTTCTACGCCTGTGCGGCTGCGGTGGTAAGCAGCAGATTTTCACGTTCCGCCGTGCTTTTTTTATTGGAAAAATCCAGCGACACCATAGCCAGGATAAAAAAGAAGAGCACAAGAAAGCTGTCCATGAAATCAATAATGACCGGACCACCGGTATACAAGAGATCTGTGTAAACGGTCAGAGTGTATTCCAAAATGTAATAGGAAAGCGGCAGCAGGAAAAAGAGCAACAGAGTCTTCTTATTCTCATAATGCAGACGGATGATATAAGGCGCAATATAGCGGATGACCAGATACAGCAGCGGAATCGTCACGCAGATAGAGACGAGATTGGCTACAACCGGACTGCCGTCGAAAAAGAAGGCTGCCAGCGTGCCGAACCATTTTCTGGGAGTGCACATCAGGTAAGCGGACAGCACAGAGATCGTCGCGATATAGATATTCCGGTGAAAGGCAAAACGGATCAGGAGGACCAGCGGCAGATGTATGAGCAGCGGATAGCATTTATAGAGCAGATTCTCCCCCATCATAAGGTAAGACAGAAGCTGTATTGCGCCCAAAGCAAGGATCGTGATGATATAAGGGATCTTATTGTCCTCAAAATGGATATCTGCCAGGTAGAGAGACATCACGATACCAAAGAAAAGGACAAAGCCGTAATTGATAAGTCCTAAAAGGGATACAAATTCACTCATATGGATTCCTCCATTTGAAAAGCAAGGTAGAGTCTCTTGATCTCCGAGATCCTGCGCTGGGCAAGCGGAAGGCACTTGCCGTTTGCCAGATATAGGTCGGCTGCGTCGATCCTGCGAATATAGTTCATGTTGACCAGAAAAGAGCGGTGTGCAAGGAGAAATTCCGGGTGTTGCAGCAACTGGTCGCAGACAGAAGCAAACTTTTCCACGCAGGTGATCTGACTGTTGTTTCTCAGGTAATAAATGATTTTTCGGTTCAAGGCTTCAATATAAATGATTTCAGACATATGGACTTTGTGTACGCCGACGCTGCTCTTCAATACCAGACAGGAATCGCGGTCTTCGGTTCTGGTACGCATGATGTCATCCAGAGCTTCAACCAGCCGGTCTCTTTAAACGGGTTTCACCAGGTAATTGGAAGCTTTCACGGTATAACTCTCTACCGCAAATTCGGGAGAAGACGTCAGGAAAATAATGTCTGCGGCCTTGTCACTGCTTCGGATCTCTTTGGCCAGTTCGATGCCGTTCAGTCCCGGCATCACCACATCCAACAGATAAATATCATAATGCTCCTGTAAAAGATTCGACGCCAGCTCCGTACTGTTGTCGAAAGGTTTGTAGGAAAATTCTATGTTTCGCTGTGTCTGGTAATCTGCGAGAACAGACAGTATCCGGAACAGTTCATTCTTATCGTCATCGCATATTGCAATTTTCATGGAATCGTTTCCCCTTTTTCACTTTGGTATAGGACTATTATACAAGAAAAATAACGGAAGAAATCATGCGCCCACCATTCGATATCGGATGTTGCGCGATTTTTAGAAGTGAATTTGGCAATAGCGAAAGCAAATTTTCATACGTTGTTGATGAATGGCAGAATAGTCAGATTCCCTGATCGACCGCGGCACCTTTGACGTCATCTTCGACCAGTTTTAATTTGTTCATCATATCCTTGATCTCCTGCTGGGCCTGAACTACGCTGTCTGTACCACCGGCTTGCTTGTTCGCAGCTTCCACGATATCTTTTGTCAGCTCTTCCTGCTCTTTCTTTTCGTCTTTTCTGGCTTGCAGTTTTTCTTCCAGTTCCTTCTTTTTGTCTGCAGCTTCCTCGGCTGTTTTCTTCTCTTCTTCCTGCTTCTCGTCGATGTGGTCTTTGCCTTCCGCAATCAGCATGCCCATGATCTCGTCGCTGGCAGCGCCCATTACTGCATCTGCCTGCTCAAATGCAGCTCCCATGGAATTGGATTTTAACCGTTCAATCTTCGTCTGGCGGATCACGGCATTTTCTGTCTGAATCTTATTCCTGGCGTCGGCAAGTTCGTTGACATAGGATTCTTCTGATTTTTTTAAGGCAAGAGACTGCTGCTGGTATTCTGTTAATCCGGCAGCTTTTATTTTGGCAATCTGTTCTTCTTCCTCTTTCGTTAAGCGGACATCCGAACCGGAGAAGCCGGTCTCTACGCCTTTTGCCAGTAGTTCCAGATCTTTTTGTTCCTGGCTGTCTGAGGACACACCGAATTTATCCTGCAGGGCGGCTCTGGAGGCTTCGATATCACTGATCGCCTTTGCGCTGTCACCTATTTCCCCGGTGAGAGAGCGTATTTTTTCTCTGCGATTTGCCATATCGTCATCAATCTTACTCTCTCCGGCAAAGGCATCCCCGATGATCTTCATAGCTTTTTTCCGAACCTGAGCCTTCTTTGCAGCGATCGGATCGGTGACGGAAGCCATACTGCGGGCATCTATGGATTTACCACCGTTTTTTGCTTTGCCGTTTTTGCCATCTGATACAGAATGATGTCTGTTTTGTACTTGATCTTCCCCTACAAAATAGGAATAATTTTTTACTTGCATAATTACCCTCCGTCTCATTATGTTGTTACTATCTATTTCGGCAAAATGAGCAGAATATGTAATAGCCGAAAATGAGTTTGCTGCAGCATTAAAACGTGAAAATTCAGGATTTCTGTGACATGGGAAAATTTGAGCAGATCATGATGTAAATGTTTAAGAATATCGTATTTTCGAAAAAATGCCGGAATGAAAAGTTAAATATTTTTTCAAAAAGGGGTTAAGTTTCCGAAATCCTCTCCGATATACTTAACAAGTAAAGCAAATGAAACAATTGCTTACCTAACCATTCTTCTGAATTAAAGGTTTCGCACGCCGGAGAAACGGAAGACAATGGCGATGAAAGTGACAGGATGTGCGAACTTGAAGCTGACATTGCCAAAGCAAATAACGGAGCGCAGGGAAGCGCTCGTCAATTCAAGGAGGAATATATTATGGTAGTACAACACAATCTTACAGCTATGAACTCTAACAGAATGTTAGGTCTGACCACTGCTTCTCAGGCAAAGTCTACTGAGAAACTCTCTTCCGGATACAAGATCAATAGAGCAGCAGATGATGCAGCTGGCCTTTCCATCAGTGAGAAAATGAGAAAGCAGATCAGAGGACTGACACAGGCTTCCAGCAACGCACAGGACGGTATCTCCACTGTACAGACCGCTGAAGGTGCTCTGAACGAAGTTCAGGATATGCTGCAGAGAATGAACGAGCTGGCAGTTAAGGCAGCTAACGGTACTAACTCTGAAGACGACAGAAGCTACATCCAAAACGAGATCGATCAGCTGACCACTGAAATTGACCGTGTATCTGAGACAACCAAGTTCAATGAAACCTATCTGTGAAAGGTGACAAGAGCTTAGACAAAGAGTATACTTATAGTTATGGAAACTTTGCTACTAAACAGGACGCTGCGGCTACAATGAGTAAAATCGGAGCAGCTGAACTGACTGCTACGTACACAACATCTAATAACAAAGGAACTCAGAGTCAAAAGGTTCAGGATGCAGAAAATGAGTTGCTGAAAGCATTGCGTGACCAGGGCGTCAAGATCGGTATAAAGTCTACATGGGATGGCACAGGAGCCAAAAAAGAGTATACCTTTGAACTTACCGGATCTGCAGCAGAGAAATTTGATGTTACAGAGAAGAAAGGAACTGCGGGAACCTTTGTTGTATCTGACAAGCAGGGAAATGAGCTGGGAGAATTTGCTGTTTCGGCGAAGAATCTTAAAGATGCAACAGCTGATGCAGAAGGTGATGATATTTCCGGTACTGTAATTGCAACGTCCATAACAGCGGCTGAGTCTACCAAGCAGAAGCTAAGTATTATGATAAAGATGGTAATGCAATTTCTGCTAATTCACTGGACAAGTATTATAGCGCAACAACAGAAAACAACGTGACATCTGCGCATGTTAGGGCTGGCGTACCTGATGTATATGATGCAGTAGGTAATAAGACTACTTTGGTTGAGGGAAATGTTAATGCATTACAGGACAAGACAGCTGCATTGTCTCTGACTCTTCATGTAGGTGCTGATGCTACTTCCAACAACCAGATCACTCTGAGCATCGACGCTATGTCCGCTAAGGGTCTTGGCGTAAATGGTCTGAAGGTTGACGGAACTGATGATACCAATGCACTTTCTGCTATTGATGCCATCAAGGAAGCTATCCAGAAGGTTTCCACCCAGCGTTCCGCACTTGGTGCTGTTCAGAACAGACTTGAGCACACCATCAACAACCTGGACAACGTAGTTGAGAATACCACCAGCGCAGAGAGCCAGATCCGTGATACCGATATGGCTACTGAGATGGTTAAGTACTCCAACAACAACATCCTGGCTCAGGCAGGTCAGGCTATGTTGGCTCAGTCTAACCAGTCCAACCAGGGCGTACTGTCTCTGTTACAGTAATCTCTGTAAAAGGTTCATAACTAACGTAATACAAGAGAAGCCGGTGCTTGCACCGGCTTCTTTTATGTTTTTTACTGTTAAATCATCCAAATTAATTCCATAGGAATCTCGTAGCATAAGCGTTTTCTATTTTGTCAAAAATGGTAAAAGATTGCAAAACATAAGAGTTCATGTTGAATTTTATTCAGAAGAATTTTATTAAAATCAATTTGAATAAAATGTTTTTAATGAAGACGGCTTTTGATCCAGTAATTCTCAGATATATCAATTGTAAATAATATTGTTGACAGTGGTTCGGCTGACCGATATATTAATAAATAGGAGGGAAGCAGATGATAATTAATGATTTACTTGAAAAAGAAAAAATGTCGAGGTATCGTTTGAGCAAGGAAAGCGGAGTTGCAATGACAACAATTACTGATATCTGTAATGGAAAAGCAGACCTTGATAAATGCACGGCAGGAACTCTGCATAAAATCGCCAAGGTGCTTAATGTAACGGTAGACGCAATATTGGAAAATAATAGCGCAGATAATGTAGATTATAGATGTTCGTTTGAAACATTTAAAAGTAATACATGCCATCATGTAAAGGATATGGGTGATATAGATTTTATTATCGAAACACTTGAGACGGATGAAGTAAGAAAGCTTTATGAGCGCAGATGGTGCAGAGAAGCTATGTATCTGCTGGCTATGATTGATTACTTGTCCAGGATGAACGATGTACCTCTTTGTACAAATTATAATGATATTCGCTCCCAGAAGCTTGAAAAATTATATTTTTCTGCAGGTGTTGAAGCGGCATATGCAGCGACGGGAGATGAACGTATAAAAGAAAAGGCACTTGCAAATGCGATACCGGAATTTATACGATTTAATATTGTAGAAAATGAGGTGCGAAATGTCTGCTGATAAAAGAGAAAAAGAGAAATGATTTTCCCTTGCATCTCCCCCATAAATAGTATAAAAAAGCCCCAGTGTTGCAAACAAAATATTACAATAAAACGCACAACGGGGTGCATGCCGGGAGGCATGCGCCTTTTTTTGAGTCAGCCCTGAATTTTATGCACGGTACCTGAGTCCCTTACGCCGCAGGATTGATATCCGCTGTCGGCATCTTCGTAGGTTAGAGAGCAGCAAGCAATGCTTTCTCCGACGAAGGTGTTTTGAGTGGAAAACGAAAGCTTTTGTTGAAACTGCTAAAAGGTAAGTGGTAGAATTATTTGGTGTTTTTCGTCTTATTGGGAGGGGCAAATTGATTTGTTACGATAAATTATGGTTAATGATGAAACAAATTAAGCCAATAATTGAAAGTAATGATTTTTCAGATTATGAATCCAATGTAACTGACCCGGAAATACTGAAAGTGCTTTCGGATTATCGGATTAAACGAGAGAATGCTGAGAAAGAGATGGGCAGTCCTAAATTATGAAAGTGGTGAAGTAAATGGAATTGGAGCTTAGCATAGAAGATTTATTAAATAAGCGAAGAGTGGAATCTGATAGGATCGAATTTAAAGCATCGTGGAATCCGGATGATATTTATCATAGCATTTGTGCATTTGCCAATGATTTTGACAATGTTGGTGGCGGATATGTTTTGATTGGTGTCGAGGAGAAAAACGGTGTTGCAGTTCGCCCGGTAAAGGGTTTGGAAGAATATGAGTTGGATACCATACAAAAGGAACTTTTGGGTTATAATAATACAATGATTCCGGCATATTTTCCACGTGTGATCATTGAACAAGTTGATGGGAAAAATGTTGTTGTATTGTGGGTGACACCTGGAGTGCAAAGACCGTATAAGGCACCAGAGCATGTTACTGCTAAGAAGGATAAAAAGTATTATTACTATATACGGTATGCGACAAGCTCGGTTCGTGCAAATGCGGAGCAGGAACGAGAATTAATTAATATGACAAACTACGCACCGTTTGACACGAGGCCTAATTTTGAGGCTACAGAGTCAGACATATCGGTTGCGTTGTTAACAGACCATCTCAATACAACCAAAAGCAAGCTGGCAAAGCAGATTGGAAAACGTGGTGTTATGGAAGTGCTTGGAGACATGCAGCTTCTTGTAGGACCACCGGAGCAGCTATGTATATCTAATGCGGCACTGATGATGTTTTGTGAGCATTTGGACAAATTCTTTCCATATACGCAGGTTGAAATTACAAAATTTCCGGAAGGTAGCATTAAAAATCCAAATAATTTTATTGAAGTGCCGGTTATCAAAGGCTCTGTGCCGACAATGATTAAAAGAACTATGGAAAAGCTACAGGACATGGTGATTGAGGAAAAGGTCACGAAGTAGATTATCAGATGGAAGCCATTCGCCGGTACAGCTATCCGTATCAGGCGTTAGAGGAAGCTGTGGTCAATGCTTTTTATCATCGTGATTATCAATCCTATCAGGCAATAATCATAGAGATTGAACCAGATTGTGTTCGAATTATTAGTTATCCAGGTATTGACCGTTCAATCTCGAAAAAGACAATTGCTGAGGGAGAACGATTCAAATCTCGATATTATAGAAACAAACGATTGGGAGAATTTTTGAAGGAGTTAGATTTGACAGAAGGAAAATCTACAGGAATTCCTACTATACAAGAGGAACTTAGAGATAATGGTTCTCCTAAAGCGACATTTGAAACGGATGATGAAAGAAGAGCAGTTACTGTTGAGATACCTATTCATCCGGATTTCTTAATGGAACAAGGTGAACCCCAAAATGAACCCCAAAATGAACCCCAAAATGCGACATCAGTGAGGATGCTATTTTGCAGTTGATACGAATGAATAAGTATGTAACACGAGAGGAAATGGCGAGTCAGATAGAGGTTTCACTCAGTACGGTTAAACGTTCAATAAATAAATTGAAGACTAGTGGAATAATCGAATATGAAGGCCCGAGTAAAGGCGGATATTGGAGTATAAAGTGAGCAGGAAATAAAGATACTTAGTGGGATTCAGGAAAATTATCCGGGAGTGCTTAATGGCGATAATCTTGCTGATGTTTTGAAAGCAGCAAGAGCAAAGAAGCAAGAGAAAAAAGAGAAGTAATTTTCCCTTGCATCTCCACCGCAAATAGTATAAAATAAACCCAGTGTTGCAAACAAAATATTACAATAAAACGCACAAAAGGTGCATGCCGGGAGGCATGCACCCTTTTTTACGTCAGCACTGAATTTTATGCACGGCACCTGAGTCCCTTATGCCGCAGGATTGATATCCGCTTTCGGTACATTCGGAGAGGCTGCCGGTGCATTCGTTGCATTCGGCGCGCCCGTGGCTTCCGGTGTAGCTTAGGCTTTGCTTTTTCCAGCGATGCCTTCACCGCTTCCAGCAGCACCAGCGAAGTATATCTGGTCTCTGCGGATAGGTGACCTGCTCCGGATCCTGCATCTCACAGAGCTGGTCATTCAGGGATTCCATGGTGGACTCGAGCAGTGGATACATGGTAGTAAGTGTTTCGCTTGGATCGGCGAGGCTGACGGATGTGATGGCGTGGTCGCTCACGATGACTTCCACATTGACGGTCTCATTGCGAGGATCAGCTCCGTGGTATAGATTCCGGGGGATATATGTATTGCCGGTATCGGCAACGGCCCCGGTGGAGACATCCGCCACATTGTCCGGCATTTCGGCAGCAGCAGTACCGTCAGGGGAATCCGGTGTCCCATAGGTGGCATCCGTATCCTTGCCCGGCAGCAACAGCATTAATAGTAATATGATGAACAGCACCCCCAGCGCGGCGAAGATTCCGGTATAGAGCAGTTCTTTTCTGCGAAGTACGACGATCTTTGTATTTGCACTCATTCTTGGGTCTCCTTGGAATGATGGATGATCTTTATAAATAGTATGCGCAGGAGCTCCCACGTAGTACCGCAAATGAGGAGAACTTCGCATTGACAAGACAAAACAGGCATTGCTATAGTTAGTGTAAGTATTTTTCACGGATGCGTCCGCCCCGTGGAAAGGAGCAGACAGGCGGCGCAGAAACGAGGGTAACGATGAACAATTATACCAAGGAAGATATCATCCGTCTTGTGGAAGAAGAGGATGTGGAATTCATCCGTCTGCAGTTCACGGATCTGTTTGGCAATCTGAAAAATATTGCAGTGACAGCCAGTCAGTTAGACCGGGTGTTGAGCAATAAATGTATGTTTGACGGTTCGGCGATCGATGGATTCGCCAGGATCGAGGAATCCGACATGTATCTGTACCCGGATCTGTCCACGTTAGAGATCTTCCCCTGGAGACCCCAGCAGGCAAGGTGCACGTATGATCTGTGATGTCTATCGCCCCAACGGTCAGCCTTTTGAAGGTGATCCCCGGTATGTGCTGAAGCGTGCGGTGAAGCAGGCAGAAGAGATGGGATATACCTTTGAAGTGGGACCAGAGTGCGAATTTTTCTTATTCAATACGGATGAAAATACCATGCCGACTACCAACACCCATGAGCAGGCAGGCTATTTCGATATCGGACCGTTGGATTTTCGGTGAGAATGCCCGCCGTGACATCGTCATGAATCTGGAGGATATGGGATTTGTCATCGAGGCATCCCACCATGAGATGGCTCCGGCGCAGCATGAGATCGATTTCAAATACGATGAGGCATTACATACCGCAGATAATATTATGACCTTCAAGATGGCAGTGCGCACCATCGCAAGACGCCACGGTCTGCACGCTACTTTTATGCCGAAGCCCAAGTTCGGCGTCAACGGTTCCGGCATGCATATCAATATGTCTCTGCAAAAGGACGGGGAAAATATATTCCAGGATGCTTCCGACCCTAACGGTCTGAGTAAGGAAGCTTATTATTTCATTGGCGGTATTATGAAGCATATCAAAGGAATGGCAGCGATCACAAATCCGCTGGTGAATTCCTATAAGCGTCTGGTGCCCGGCTTCGAGGCGCCGGTCTATATCGCATGGAGCACGACGAACCGCAGCCCCCTGATCCGTATTCCGGCTACCGCAGACGGAGAGGGTACCCGTATCGAACTGCGAAGCCCCGATTCCGCTGCCAACTTATCTGACACTGGCAATCTGCTTAAGCGCGGCTTACAGGGTATCCGGGAGAAGATCGATCCCCCTGCAAGTATCAATGCGAATATTTTCGCACTGACCGCCAAAGAGCGGAAGGAACTTCACATCGACCAGCTGCCGGGCACTTTGTTAGAGGCAGTGGAAGAACTGGAGAAGGATACCTTTATCCAGGATGTCTTAGGTGAGCATATTGCCGGAAAATATATCGATGCCAAACGTAAGGAATGGCATGAGTACCGCTCCCAGGTATCCGAATGGGAGATTCAGGAGTATCTGTATAAGTATTGATAAAATCCTTTCTTTTGTAATGAAAGAGTAAAAACACAGAAGAAAGGAGGTGGGCCGATGACGAACATTATTGTCGTGCTGCCGAAGCTGGAGGAAGCCAAGGGCATCAAGAATATTCTGGTACGCAGTGGCTTTCAGGTAACGGGTATCTGTACACAGGTACCAGCCATCAGTCAGGCGGACGTCTGAACGACGGTATCGTGATCTGCAGTTACAAGCTGGCAGACATGATATATACAGAACTGCAGGAAGATCTGCCGGAGGGCTTCGAGATGCTTTTGATGGCATCTCAGAATCTGATCAGCGAATGCTACGGCAACGGCATCGTATGTCTCTCCATGCCGTTAAAGGTTCAGGACCTGATCAATACGGTGAATCTGATGGTGGAAGGCGTGGAGCGCCGCAGAAGAAAACGGCGCATGCAGCCGAAGACACGAAATGCAGCGGATGAAAAAGCAATCAAAGATGCCAAGGAGCTTTTGATGGCAAGAAATCATATGACGGAAGAAGAAGCCCACCGGTATCTTCAGAAGACCAGTATGGACAGTGGGACGAATCTGGTGGAGACGGCACAGATGGTGCTGTCGATGATGACAGAGTAACAACAGGAGGAGCAGCAATACATGAAATTTACAAAAATGCAGGGCTGTGGCAATGATTATGTATATGTCAACGGCTTTACGGAGAAACTTTCACCGCAGGAGAAGCCTGAGATCGTAAGAAGTTAAGTGACAGGCATTTCGGCATCGGCGGAGACGGTGTGATCTTCATTAATCCGGCAGAGGAAGCGGATTTCGAGATGGAGATGTACAATGCGGACGCAGCCGCTCGGAGATGTGTGGCAACGGTATCCGCTGCGTGGCAAAATACGTCTATGATAAGGCCTGACGGACCGGGAAGACATCACCATCGTCAGTGCCGGAAAAATAAAATACCTGAAACTTACCGTGGAGGCAGGACCGCCACGGACAGAGGGTGTGTAACACTGGTACAGGTGAACATGGGACAGCCGGTCCTGGCACCTATGGAGGTACCGGTGATAGCGGAAGCTACTCGGGAGACCCTGGTGGGACCTGCTGTAGTGGATGCGCCGATCACGGTGGACGGCGAGGAATACCGTATGACCTGTGTCTCCATGGGCAATCCCCATGCCATTGTATTTATGAACGGGGTAAAGGATCTCGACATTGAGAAGATCGGACCGAAGTTCGAGAACCATTCCTGCTTCCCGAACCGGACGAACACGGAATTCGTAGAGATCCTGGACCGGAAAAATGTATTCATGCGCGTCTGGGAGAGAGGCACCGGGGAGACGCTTGCCTGCGGCACCGGATGCTGCGCTACGGCGGTGGCGTGCGTGCTGAATGGTTTGACGGACGATGAAATCACGGTTAAATTATTAGGCGGTGAATTGCACATCAGATGGGATCGGAAGGCGAACCTGTCTACATGACAGGACCTGCGAAGATCGTATTTGAAGGTGAAGTCGACCCGGACTCCATCGACTGATATAGAAAAGGACAATAGAGAGGAGAACGTACTATGTTTAAAGTAAACGACAACTATTTAAAACTTCCCGGAAGCTATTTATTTTCCACCATCGGTAAAAAGGTAAATGCGTATTCCGCAGCACACCCGGATAAGAAGATCATCCGTCTGGGAATCGGAGATGTGACGCAGCCTCTGGCACCTGCCATCATTGATGCACTGCACGGTGCGGTGGATGAGATGGGAAAAGCGGAGACTTTTCATGGTTACGCTCCCGACTTGGCTATGAGTTCCTGCGCAATGCGATCGCCGAAAATGATTATAAGGCAAGAGGTTGCGATATTGCACCGGACGAGATCTTTGTATCCGACGGAGCAAAATGTGACTGCGGCAATATTCAGGAGATCTTCAGCCTGGACAATAAGATCGCGGTATGTGATCCGGTATACCCGGTATACGTGGATTCCAATGTCATGGCAGGCAGAACCGGCACTTACGATCCGAAGTCCGAGACCTGGAGTGATGTGATCTATATGCCCTGTCTGGCAGAGAACGGATTCGCACCGGAGCTGCCGAAGACCACACCGGATCTGATCTATTTATGCTTCCCCAACAACCCTACCGGTGCCACCATTACCAAAGCACAGTTGCAGGAATGGGTGGACTATGCGAATAAGGTAGGTGCTGTCATTCTGTATGATGCGGCTTATGAAGCATATATTTCCGAGCCGGATGTGCCTCACAGCATCTATGAATGTGAAGGAGCCAGAACCTGCGCCATCGAGTTCCGTTCCTTCTCCAAAAATGCGGCTTTACCGGAGTGCGTCTGGGCTTCACCGTGATCCCCAAGGATTTAAAGAGCGGGGATGTCAGTCTCCATGCACTGTGGGCGAGAAGACATGGCACCAAATACAACGGAGCACCCTACATCGTACAGCGTGCCGGTGAAGCCGTATATTCTGCGGCAGGTAAGGCACAGCTGAAGGAGCAGGTTGCTTATTACATGAACAACGCACATTATATCCTGAACGGCTTAAAAGAAGCGGGATTTACCGTATCCGGCGGTGTGAACGCTCCCTATATCTGGCTGAAGGCGCCGAACGGCATGACCAGCTGGGAGTTCTTCGATTATCTGTTAGAGAATGTCAACGTGGTAGGTACCCCCGGATCCGGATTCGACCAAGCGGTGAGCATTACTTCCGCCTGACGGCTTTCGGAAGCTACGAGAATACCGTAGAGGCAGTGGACCGTCTGAAGAAGATCCGACTGTAGGAGAAAAAATTATTTCCGGGCATACCGGCTCCGGTACTGGCGCGGTGTCATGCCGGTCTTTTTACGGAAGATCTGTGAGAAATAAGATTGCGAAGAAAAACCGACACTGGTGGCTACCTGCGCTACCGACAGATTGGAGGATACCAGAAGCTCTTTACAGGCTTCCAGCCTCCGGTCTGTCAGGTAATTGATCGGAGACTGTCCGACACATTCGGTAAAGGAGTGTGCCAGATAGAATTTGTTGATATGCGTGATCTCCGACAGGGAATCCAAAGTAATGTTCTGGGAATAATTGGAGTCGATATAGCGTTTCGCCAGAGCACATTCCTTGGATAATTGGAAGGAGGAGTCGGAGATGACAGACAGGTTCTGCTTCCGGGAAATATATACCAGGAGCACCTGAAGCAGTCCGTGACATACCTGTTCAAAACCGGGAAGCTTGTCGCGGAATTCCTGCATCATCAGCTGGGCAAAGTTGATGAACTGTTTTTTATCAGATCCGTAGCTGTAGAAGCTGTAGCTCGGGTTGTCCTGCCCTGCACCGGAAAAGGAAAATGCGAGCCTTCCACACCGAATACGATATATTCCATGGGATCGTTGGGAAGGGTTTTTTCCGTGTGCTCTACATAAGGGTTGATGATGACCAGATCGTCCGTCTTCACAGGCACCTTTTCATTCTCTATATAGAAGCTCCCTCACCCCGCAGGACATAGAACAGTTCTGAAAAGTGATGGGTATGCGGAAGGGACTGCCAGTCACCTTCGTATTTGGAGATGGAGATGTAACGCAGCTGGAACTGTTCCGGAGAACTGTTTGCGGAGCCGATATTGATAAATTCATTACTCATAAATAGATACCTTCTTTATCTTATTTTTATTGTGCACTTTTTCAAATCTATTGTATTTTTATATTAAATATATAAAAAGAACAACATTTCACAAAAACATTCGTAAAAAAGACGAAAAAATAAAAAATATGTATGATCTTGATAAGCATATTATACATAATCATTTCAAAAAATCCACCATTTTAGTAACAAAATAGCAATAAACATAACAAAACAAGCAACAAAGAAATTGATATCAGGTCCGGAAGCCGATATACTTTAGTCATCAGCTGCAAGATAGTACAAAAGCGATGGGGAGGAAACCATGCTATGACAGGAAGACTGACGCTGCCGACCGATGCAGACATCATTGACGAAACAATACGGTTAAAAAATCTTCTGGGCGCAGACGCGTTAAGAGACTGTGACGGAACCGAGATGCCGGAAGCACTTTTGTCAGAGCCGGTGAAGAAATATGCGACTTATTATACCACGAGAAAGGATAATGAGTGGGCGATGAAGCATCCGGAGGAGATCCAGCAGGAATACCTGATCAGCAACCGCATCACCGCCAGAGGGGAAACACTCCGCATCCGTCTGATGGAAGGCTTCCATACGGAGCAGCTTAAGGTCAACACGCTGGACGACCCGAAGCGTTGGTGGGAAGTGATCGACAGAACGACCGGTGAGGTAGTGCCGACGGATGCATGGGAATTTGATGAGGCATCCGGTGAAGTGGAGATCCGTACGATCCCCTATCATGAGTATACGGTAAGCTTCCTGGCATTTCTGATCTGGGATCCGGTGCACATGTACAATTTCATCACGAATGACTGGAAGGATACACCGCATCAGCTGACTTACGATGTGAGACAGCCCAAGACCAAACAGTATGTGAAAGACAAGCTGAGAAAATGGTGTGAGGACAATCCTCATATCGACGTGGTCCGCTTCACTACATTTTTCCATCAGTTCACACTGACCTTCGATGACAAGAAGCGTGAAAAATATGTAGAGTGGTTCGGATACAGCGCAAGTGTGAGCCCTATATCCTGGAACAGTTTGAGAAATGGGCAGGCTACAAATTCCGCCCGGAGTACATTGTGGATCAGGGATATCACAACTGCATGTTCCGCGTTCCCAGCAGACAGTTCCTGGATTTCATAGAGTTTCAGCAGATCGAGGTATGTGCGCTGGCGAAGGAGCTGGTAGACATTGTACATTCTTATGGCAAGGAAGCGATGATGTTCCTTGGAGATCATTGGATCGGAACAGAGCCCTACGGTAAATATTTCGCAGGCATCGGACTGGATGCAGTGGTAGGCTCTGTCGGAAGCGGTGTGACACTCCGAATGATCTCTGATATCAAGGGAGTGGATTATACCGAAGGACGGCTGCTGCCTTACTTTTTCCCGGATGTGTTCTGCGAGGGCGGTGACCCGATCGGAGAGGCAAGGGATAACTGGCGTAAAGCAAGGCGTGCATTACTCAGGTCTCCTCTGGACAGGATCGGATATGGCGGTTATCTGAAGCTGGCAAGTAATTGGCCCGGTTTCATTGATGAAATACAAAATGTAGTAACACAGTTTCGGGAGATCCATGAAAATATGCAGGGGACAGCTTCCTATGTGGCACCTTTCAAGGTGGCGATCCTGAACTGCTGGGGCAGTCAGAGAAGGTGGATGTCCAATCAGGTACATCATGCGATCTGGCACAGGGAAACCTATTCCGCAGAGGGAGTACTGGAATGCTTAAGCGGAATGCCTTTTGAGGTCGAGTTCATTTCCTTTGATGATGTCAGGAATGGCATCCCTGACCAGATCAAGGTCATCATTAATGTCGGGGATGCGTACACCGCATTCAGCGGCGCGGAGAACTGGATCGACGAAAAGGTCCTGACCAATATCAGACGCTTTGTGGATCAGGGAGGCGGCTTCATCGGTGTGGGTGAGCCTACCGCTTATCAGTATCAGGGAAGATATTTCCAATTGTCCGATGTGCTCGGTGTAGACCGCGAGATGTGCTTCTCTCTCAGCACGGACAAATACAATGAGAAAAATGACGATCACTTTATCTTAGAGGATATTGAAGGAGCCTTGGATTTCGGTGAGGGCACCAGCCGCGTCTATGCACAGGGCGGACATTATCAGATCCTCGCGATGGATGGGGAATACAGCCAGCTGGTGGTCAATGAATATGGCAGAGGACACAGCGTATATTTGCAGGTCTTCCGTATTCTCCCAGAACTGCAGACTTCTGCTTCGGGCAATCTATTATGCAGCCGGCATGGAACAGGAGATGAAACGTTACTATGTAACGAATGTGGATACCGAAGTAACGGTATTCCAGAAGACCGGCAAGATCGCAGTGATCAACAACTCAGCACAGGCACAGCACACAGAGCTGTATATCAAAGGAAAATGTGCGTATGTGCTGGATCTGAAGCCCGGCGAAATGCGTTGGGTGGACGATATGGAAGACAGGTAACTTATGGAAGGCAAAAAGCGTTTCATATTTTATAAGGTAGTACTTTACAAGTATAAGGAGGTTATTTAAGATGAAAAAGAAAGTATTAAGCGTGCTCTTAGTAGCGGCAATGGCTATGTCCATGCTGACCGGATGTGGCAGCAAGCCTGCCGGCAATGATGCGCAGAGCGCAGCATCCAGCGAGGCATCCAAGGAAACAGAGGCAGCAGCAGAAACACCTGCTTCCGCAGAAGACGAGACACTGACTGTATGGTGTTGGGACCCTAACTTCAATGTCTATGCAATGAAGCAGGCAGAGAAGGCATACCAGGTGATCATCCTAACTTCAAGTTAGACATCCAGGAGAAGGTATATAGCGATATCGAGACAGCTCTGATCACAGCGGCTGAAGCCGGTGATTACAGCACTTTACCTGATATCTTCCTGATGCAGGATTATTCCTTCCACAAAAATGCAACCAATTATCCCGGAATCTTCACAGCACTGGATGACTGCGGAATTGATTTCTCCCAGTTCTCTATGGGTAAGCTGGCTGACTCCACTGTAGATGGCACACATTATGGTATTCCTTTTGATAATGGTGCTACCATCATGGCGATCCGTTCCGATATGGTAGAAGCAGCAGGCCTTAAGGTAGAAGATTTCAAGGATACCACATGGTCTGAGTTCATGGAGCTGTCTAAGAAGGTAATGGCTGCGAACGATGTTCCCATGCTGACCTGCTCCGGCGGTTCTGAGATCGTGATCGAAATGTTACAGTCTGCAGGCGCTTCTCCTATGGTAGATGGCAAAGTATCCCTGGTAGACAACAAGGCGCTGAAGAAAGCGATCGAGACCTACAAGCAGCTGATCGATGAAGGAATCATGGCTGATTATACCGACTGGGATCAGTACATTGCTTCCATGAACAAGGGTACTGCTGCAGGCGTTATCCAGGGCTGCTGGATCATGTCCTCCATTCAGGCGGCAGAGGATCAGGCAGGCAAATGGGCAATCGTAAATATGCCTAAGTTAGATGATGTAGAAGGCGCAACCAACTACGCTAACTGCGGTGGTGCAAGCTGGGCAGTATCTTCTAACTGCAAAATACCGATCTGGCATTTGATTTCCTGAACGCTACCTTTGGTGCGGATGTAGACTTATACGATGATCTGCTGGTAAATGCAGGAGCGATCGCAAGTTACCTGCCCGCAGCACAGTCTGAGACCTATAATGAGGGCAATGAGTTCTACGGCGGTCAGGCAGTGTACAAGGATATCGTAGAGTTCGCCGGACATGTTCCCGGAATTGACTACGGTGCATACTACTCTGACATCAGAAGCGCACTGACAGATGCGATCACCAACGTTGTCCAGAAGAACGCTGATATCGATACAGAGATCAAAAACGCTCAGGATACCGTAGAGTTTAATATCGCCGAATAATCACCAAAGTATGGAACTGGATAGTACCGGGGGTGCAGCAGTGCGTTCCCGGTACTGTTGTAGGAGAGAAACATGGAAAAGAAGAAAGCAAAATTAAGTTTGGAAAAAAGGCATAATCTGACTGGATGGGCATTCCTGCTCCCGGCATCGATTTTAATATTTGTATTTTGTTTCTATCCGATGTCACAGGCCATCCTTCTTTCTTTCCGGAAGACAGGAGGAGTCTTTAATGGTGTAGCGAATTATGCCAGGATCTTCAAGGATAAAACATTTCAGCAATGCTTGTTCAATACCTTCTTTTATTTTGTGATTCAGGTACCGATCATGCTTGTGCTCGCACTCATGCTGGCACAGCTGCTGAATAATCCTAAGATAAAAGGGAAAGGTATTTTCCGCACTTTGATCTTTCTTCCGTGTGCAACGTCACTGGTATCTTATTCCATGATATTTAAGTCATTGTTTGCTCCGGATGGAGTGGTCAACAGAGTGCTGATGGCCATCGGACTGTCTTCTGTGGACTGGTTCCAGAGCACATGGCCGGCGCGCTGGGTTATCGTGATCGCGCTGATCTGGAGATGGACCGGATATAATATGGTATTCTATCTGGCAGGATTACAGAATATCGACTATTCTGTGTATGAGGCAAGCTACATCGACGGAGCGACACCGTTCCAGCAGTTTATGAAGATCACGATACCGTTGTTAAAGCCGACCATTCTGATGACGGCGATCATGTCTACTTCGGGAACACTGCAGCTGTTCGATGAGTCTATGAACCTGACAGCAGGCGGTCCCGGAAAATCTACAATGACATTGGCGCATTACATCTACAATATCTCCTTTGTGGAGACACCGAAATTTAATTATGCGGCAGCGTTGTCTGTATGCATACTTGTGATGGTAGCGGTTCTGTCTGCAATTCAGATGAAGGTGGGTGACAAACGTGACTAAATTCAAACAAATAATTTCCTACACGATCTTAGTGATAGCAAGTTTTCTGTCGGCATTTCCGCTGTATTATATGCTGTGCGGTGCGACCAACCAGAGTATTGATGTGGTAAGAGGACGGCTGATCCCGGGTACTATCTGATCGAGAATTTCAAGACCCTGGTCGACATGCAGAATCTGGGACTTGCGATGTTTAACTCCTTCCGCAATGCGATCGTGATCACGGTTGTGACACTGCTGATCTGTTCCATTGCCGGCTATGGATTTGAGATCTATCATGATAAGGGCAAGGATATTCTGATGAGTATTCTGCTGCTGGCAATGATGCTTCCGTTCGTAGCGATCATGATCCCCCTGTTCAAGATGTTTACCTCCTGGAAGCTGGTAAACACCTGGATCGCACTGGCACTGCCATCCATCTCGACACCGTTTATGATCATGCTTTCAGACAGGCGGCACGTTCTTTCCCTCATGATATTATCGAGGCTGCCAGACTGGAAGGTCTGAGCGAAATACAGATTTTCTTCCGGATGTTCATTCCGGTGATGAAATCTACCTATGGAGCGGCGATGACGGTTACATTTATGAATGCGTGGAACAATTATCTGTGGCCGACGATCATTTTACAGGACAGCAAGGCGATCACCATGCCGATGTTAGTAGCCAATCTGAAGAGTGGATACAGTGTGGATTATGGTATGCTGATGCTGGGAGTATTGATCTGTACACTTCCTACAGCGATCATCTTCCTGTGTTTACAGAAGAGCTTTGCAAATGGAATTACGGGAGCAGTGAAATAATGCAACAGAAAATGCCAAAACAGGAAACTACGACACAGGCGCATATCAGGAAGGCTCAGGGAGCCTTCCTTTTGGCGCATAGAATGGGTCTGATCGAGGATCCCTCCATGGAGGACTAAAGGCCAGACGACAGAAGCACAACGAAGAGCTGCGGAGAATGGAACAGGAAGGACAGCGCTTCTACGGACCGCATTATTTTTCCGCACCGGCGTATCTGCAATATGAGCTGACCCGCCTGAAGCTGGATTTTGTACAGCCATGCGAGAAGGTCCGGGAAGGCGGCTTCTGCCCGGATTTCACAGAGCAGGAGAAGCGGGATTTTTACGAACAGAACAGAGATCTGTTCGGACGCTATCATGGGGATCATTTTACCTATGAGGAGGTGTCACAGATCATTGAGAAACGGTTACGGGAGGATGCATATGACAAGCTTATCCGCGACATATTATGTGAGTCAGAGAACAGGCAGTGATGAAAATGACGGACGGACGTGCAGTACGGCGTTGCCAGTCTGTCTGCCATTAATCGAAGAAGCCTGCAGCCGGGAGACCGTGTCCTGCTGGAGCGGGGCAGTGTATTTTACGGACAATATCTGCATGTGACAGACAGCGGTACGAAAGAGGCACCGATCGTGATCGGAGCATACGGCACAGCAGATGCACCGCCGCGGATCGATGCCTGCGGACAGGGGATCTGGTATCAGGATTATGGGACTCCGCTGGATTCGCCTACGCATGTGTATCACGGCTATGTATCTTCTGCAGTACTTTTGTACGATGCAGAGCATATTGTGGTCGAGGATCTGGAGATCACGAATGAAGGCAGCATGATCCCGGGAGAGCGCTATAGCCTGGGTGAGAAAATGAACCGTACCGGTGTGGCTGTGGTGGCTAAGGACAAAGGGGTGCGGAGCGGCATCACACTTAGGAATCTGTGGATCCATGATGTCCATGGGAATGTCTACGATAAGCACATGAACAACGGTGGGATCTATATGACAGCGCTCCGTCCGGAATGTGAGGAGCGGACGGGTGTGGCACGGTATCGGGATATCGTTATTGAAGGATGCTTCGTACACCGGGTCAGCCGCTGGGGAATTGCAGCGGGCTATACTTATGCCCATGATAAGTTCCGGGGAGCAGAGCTTAAGGAAGCCGTTTTTCTGAACTATGGGCATGAAAATATGCAGATACGGAATAATTATGTAAAAGAGGCCGGTGGGGATGGGATCACGCCGATGTATGCCCTGCGTCCTTTGGTGGAGCATAATATGGCAGACTCTGTGGCCTGCGAGATCAATGACAGGATCTATTGCGAGCCGGGCGACCGGATGGGAAAGTGGCAGCGGGATCTGGCCCTGGAAATGCAAGGACGCCCTGTTTCGCTATAATGAAGTCACAGACACCAGACTCAATCAGGACGGCATGGCATATGATGCGGATTCCGGGGACGGAACGGTGTATGAATCTAATTACAGCAGGCAGAATGAGGGCGGATGTGTGATGTTCTGTCTGCAGGAGGCGATCCATAATACCTTTCGCGATAATATCAGCTATGATGATCTCGGTGGTACGATCAGCCCGTCAGAGAATCCGGATGCCCTGCTTCAGGACAATGTATACTATGTGCGCAGGGGTGTTCCCTTTGTACGTAAAATATGGACGGAGGCAGCTT